>Ga0192270_1008_pt1 | contig 62774 bp, 55 predicted proteins | sample Koala_Koa24_C3_FD_131269 | JGI IMG/M metagenome (GOLD analysis project Ga0192270, IMG submission 131269) | Enriched cells from koala feces incubated with labeled cellulose particles, San Francisco Zoo, California, United States - Koala_Koa2-4_C3 ...
CAGCATACCGTAAAGGCTGGCAAATTCCTTGTTTCTGTCGGTTATCAGCGAGCATAACTCCTCTTTCACATCATGGGAAAAGGACATTCACTTATCACCTCCGAATTATTTTTGATTTATGAAATTCCGTCACTGAGGGTAGTTGTGAAAAGCTGCCCTGCGGTGTTTCCTTAAGGAAGTGCTGGTTAATGCGTCAGCAATCGTTTCCAACCCTCGAAAAGCCCTTACTGAGAGGGTTGAGAAACGATTTAATCAGCACTTCCTTACAGTTCCCGTGACTTAACTCCCAATGCAAATGCCTTTTTATTGACATCAAGCGCCTTTGGGGGAACGCAGTCCTCCAGTGCCTTGTTCCATACCTCATCGCCGAAATCAAGCATATGGGAAAGAAGTCCGATAAGCACTATATTCACCGCCTTGGACGTACCTGCCTCCTGCGCAAGCGAAAGAGCGTCAACTGCGGTTATATCCACACCCATATCCTTTATCTGCTTTACTATATCCGCGGGATAGGACGCATTTCCCGTGATAACCGGCATAGGCTCAATCTGCTGTGTGTTGGTAATCAGCTTGCCGCCCTTTTTCAAAAAGGGCAATGCTCTTGCTGCCTCCAGCACCTCAAAGGACAGCACCACATCAGCCTGACCCTTTTCAACAATCGGCGAATAAACCTTATCTCCGTATTTAATATATGTGACAACCGAGCCGCCACGCTGCGACATTCCGTGTACCTCGCTGACCTTTACGTCATAGCCTTGGGAAATAAGTGCCGAGCCTATAACTCTGCTTGCAAGGAGAGTTCCCTGACCGCCTACACCTACAATTACAATAGCCTTTGTTTCCATAAGATACCCTCCTCATTCCTCAATTGCGCCGAATTTGCACAGCTGCTTACAAAGTCCGCAGCCTACGCAAAGCGTATTGTCAACCACAGCCTTTCCTGTGGACATGGACAATGCGGGACATCCTATTCTCATACAAGCCTTGCAGGAACGGCATTTGTCCGCCGCAGCCCTCAACGGTGCTTTATGCTTTACGGTTTTAAGCAGTGCGCAGGGACGTCTTGTAATTATGACAGAGGGTTCCTTTGCCGCAAGCTCCTCTCTTACAGCCTTTTCCACAGCCGCCAAATCATTGGGGTCAACCACCCTCACCCTGTCTATACCCACAGCGTGACAAAGCTCCTCAAGATTAACGGCAGCGGCAGGTTCACCCTTTATATTAAATCCGTTGGTCGGGTTGTTCTGATGACCCGTCATTCCCGTAATGGAATTATCCAGTATAATAACCGTGGAATTGCTTGCATTGTAGGCAATGTTGATAAGTCCCGTAATACCCGAATGAATAAAGGTTGAATCGCCTATGACGGCAACTGCCTTATCCTCATATTCACCCTTGCGCGCCTTGTTAAATCCATGCAGTGCGCTTACCGATGCTCCCATGCATATGTTGTAATCCATAGCCGAAAGGGGCGCTGCCGCACCGAGAGTATAGCAGCCTATATCACCGCTTACCATAACTCCCAGCTTTTTCAGTATGTAGAACACGCCCCTATGGGGACAGCCTGCACACATTACGGGAGGACGAATGGGAATATCACCGCTAAAGCTGTTATACTCGTCCCTCTCGCCGAGAATTTTTTCCTTTATATAGCTTTGGGAATACTCGCCCTCAAGCTTGAAAAGCTCCTTGCCTATGGGAGTAAGGCCTATCTTGCGGCAGTGGGTTTCTATAATATCGTCAAGCTCCTCGATAACATAGAGCTTTTTCACCTTAGCGGCAAAATCAAGAATAAGCTTTATCGGCATGGGGTTTATCATTCCAAGCTTCAAATAGCTTGCCTTATCTCCAAGCGCCTCTTTGGCATACTGATAGGATATACCAGATGTGATAACGCCTATTTCATCGGTATTTATCTCCGCAGTGTTAAGCGGTGAGGTTTCGGCATACTCGGTAAGCCTGCGTGTCCTTTCCTCCACAACAAAATGCTTTTTAATTGCATTTGCGGGAACCATAACATACTTTTGTATATCCTTTTCATAGCTGCCTATTTCATGGCTTTCTCTGGGACATTCCTCCACAAGGCTCTGGGAATGAGAAATTCTCGTTGAAAGCCGCAAAATAACCGGAGTATCGTATTTCTCCGAAAGCTCATAGGCGATTTTGGTATAATCCTTACATTCCCCCGAATCGGAAGGCTCTAAAAGGGGCAGCTTCGCGGCAATGGCATAGTTACGGCTGTCCTGCTCGTTCTGACTGGAATGTATACCTGGGTCGTCGGCCACCGCAAGCACCATTCCCCCCTTAACGCCTGTGTATGATGCCGTAAACAGAGGGTCGGCAGCCACATTCAAGCCAACGTGCTTCATAGCGCAGAATGACCTTGCGCCCGCTATGCTTGCACCCACAGCCACCTCACAGGCTACCTTTTCATTGGGCGCCCATTCGCTGTGCATCTCGTCATATTTTGCGGCACATTCGGTAATTTCCGTACTGGGCGTACCGGGATATGACGACACCACATCAATACCCGCTTCGTAAAGACCTCTTGCCACAGCCATGTTGCCAAGCATAAGTTTCTTTGACATATAACCTCTCCTCCGTAGCTTCGATAAGGGGCATCGCCCCGTCATTCAACGAACGACCGGGGGCGTTAGCCCCTTAGCTCTTTCAGTGGGGGGGACTGGGTTCCCCACTGAAAGACCGTATGCTCCCCCGCCGCTTCAGGCGGGGGACATCAGTCGTGAGTTATATCAGTTTCGTTCGGTATACCACTTTCTCAGCAGCGTTTCCGTTTTCTTGCCGTATATTCCGAATCCCGTATCCGTGCTGATTTTTTCCTCGGGACACAGGAAGGTATTCCAATCCCACCAGAAAAATCCCTCGAAATATGGTTCGTCCCACATGGCTTTCATTGCGCTCTCATAGAACATTGCCTGCTCGTCCTCGTCACGGGGCAGCTCCGGGTGTGTGAAATCCCATGGCATATCCGCGCATCCTCTGGCACTGCGGCAGCCAATCTCCATAAATATTATCTTCTTACCGAATTTCTCGGAAACGGCTTTCAGTGTTTTCTTCGGCTCGTCCCACAGCTTAACCATATCGTCAACGGTGGAATTATCCCTCCTCGGTATCCTGTAATATGCGGAAACACCGATATAATCGAGAGCATCGAACCACCTTACACGATCCTCACTGCCGTGATTGGTATTATAAACCAGCTTGCCGCTGTACACACTCCTTACGGCGGCGATTACCTCCCGCCATTCCTTTTCTTTCATCTCCGTACCGAGCATTTCGCAGCCCACACAGTACATTTCACAGCCCATATACTCCGCTATCTCCGCATAGTGGCACATATAAGCCTTGTAGCAGGAAAACCACTGCTGCCAATAGGTTGGCGGCGAGGGTCTGTCCTCCCTCACGGGAAATTCTCTTTCCGGGAAATGTATATGCGCCCGCCATGTACCGTCACCGCAATTTAGTATCGGTTTCAGACACACCTTCATTCCCAGCTTGTGGAGATTGTCTATTGCCGTTTCTATTTCCCTGTCGGGACTGTTGAAACGGAAGTCAAATCCGAATGTAGTGGACGAATATTTTTCCTGCATTGTCATAAATGCAAGTGTAGCCCAGTTGGTACCAAGCTGTGACATTCTTGTCATTGATTCCAGTGACCTCTTGTCACTGAACATTCCTCTGCGGCTGTCCCAGCCGTAGGTATAACCTTTTATTTCCATAATAAACTCCTTTTTTGGAGGATGGAGAATGGAGATTAGATTCTCTATACTCTATACTCTATCCTCTATTCTCCACCCTCGACTACGCGCAAATATCTGCGGTTTGTGCTTTTATAAGGGAAAATATATCAGCGGGCCTTGCCTCTATCTGAAGTCCTATTTTACCGCCGCTGAATATTACCGTGTCAATATTTTCCGCACCCTCATAGAAAAATGTCCTAAACTGCTTTTTCATACCAATCGGCGAACAGCCGCCCCGTATATATCCCGTAACCTTGTTTATATCCTTTACATGAATCATGGAAACGGACTTTTCCCCTGCAGCCTTAGCCGCCTTTTTAAGATCAAGCTCCTTTCCCACGGGTATAACAAAAACAAGATATTCCTTTGACGCACCCTGTACAACGAGAGTTTTGTAGACCTTGTCGGGGTCTTGTCCCGTAAGCCTCGCCACATTCATTCCATCCACAGCCTCGTCCGAATGGGGGTAGGTGTGAACGCTGTAGCTTATTCCCGCCTTATCCAAAATACGCATTGCGTTGGTTTTGTTCTCCGCCATAGTATCACACTCCCCTTGCCGAAATAGAACCGCTTTTCGCCATTGCCCCGTTGCTATATTCCGGAAGTCCCGTGACCTCCTTTATAACCTGCGCAAAGGGCGGCAAATCGATAGGCTGATTTTCATTGGCAAGCTCCAGCTCAATTGTAGCCAATGTATCGGAAAATGAATAGCTGTCCAGCTCAAAACGCTGTCCCTGCCAGTTTATTATCCGACGTGTTTTTATAACAGGTCTGCTGTCGGGATCTATTTCCCTATAAAGCCGCCGATATTCCTCCTCGGAAACAGCTTTCTCCCGCTCCTCACGGGTAACGGCGCTTATAAAGACCTTTTCGGTGTAATAATACGCACTTTCGCCATTCTCGGTGATACGGCGTATACGCCTTTGAACAGCGGGCGAATTTCTTTTAAGATAAACCTGTTCTATTTCAAGCGTCCTGTCGGCATGACCGATAAGCTCATCTGTCAGACGAACAAGAAACTTTCTTTCAATTTCCAGTGCCATATTTTCATCCTTTAGCTTCCATAGGGATAACGATACTGTATTACAATCCAGCTGCCGTTATCCTGCTTGGTAATCATGAAATTGCCGCCGTCGGTATAGCCTGTGTAGTTTCCAAAGCTGTCATAGGTTTCCTGACGGGTGCGAAAAAGCATGGTGCTTTCCAATATATCCATATCGGAAAAGGTAAGCGTTCCAAGATTGCCGGTGAGCGCGGCATCGCCTGCAATGCCGTACAATTCACCGTCTATATCACAATATTTCATGGGTGACTCGGACATAAGCTTTTCCGCAACGGAATCGGTAAAAATCAAGCTAAGGTAGCTTCTCAGATCCTCAACGCAGCTAAAACGGGAATCATCGATTTTGAAGTAGTAGCTTGACAGCTCCTCACTGCCCTCCTCGGCTTCAACCTCAATATAGGGCGTTGTATAATCTATATTCAGCGTGGTAACGGTAAAATACTGCGCAATGGCGTTTGCCGCCGCCCAATGTGCATAGCCGAAGTAAAGGGGATTATCCTCGCTTACCTCCTCGTATCCGCTTATAAGTGCGGGGACGGTAATATCAAGGGTAAGGGTATTTATCTTCACTCTTTCGGAAATATCCCTAAGAGCGCCGTTTTCATCAAGCATATTTCTGTCGTCAACGGTTATCTTGCAGATGAATTTATCCGCTTCGGTATGATAAAGCATTGTGCGGTCAAGGTAGTCACGCACAGCGGCGGTACCGTCCTCGCCGTAATCCACTATATTTATCTCCCGCAGCTCACCCGACATTACTGTGTAAAACCTACTGACCCGGTAAATTCCGTTTTCGGGGGAGTCGGAATCGCTGTAGAAGATAAATTGCATAATATCGGGTACATCGGTATCGTCTATATCGTTGGTTATTATATTCACAACGCTTGACGAATAATCGTCCGTCAGCGGAAAATCGGGGACATAGCCTGTGGGGGAAGTAATTACAAAGCTGCTTTTGCTGTAGGTGCTGTCCTCAATGTTTATAAGTATTTCCTCCGACTGCTCTCCCCTGCTGACGGTAACTATATAATTGCCGCCCACTCCCGCAAGCTCAAAGGAGTACTCGCTGAACGATGTATATTCCGCAGTCTCCGTTTCGGTTATACGCAAGGCATCATCGCCCGAAACGGCATTCTGAACGGTAGTCTGTGTCTGCGGCTGTGCCGTATCACCGCCGCTGTCGGAACAGGCAGATACCACAAGGGTCATAATGCCGATCATCACAGCCAAAAATACTTTTCTCATAGGCTAATACCCCGATTTATCACTCGTGTTCAATAAGTAAATCCGTAAAGACCGCCTTTGTATCAGGACTTCCCACTGCGTAAAGTCCCGTGACTACGCCTGTAAATCCGCCCGCTACCTCCGATGAAAGGTACTTTGTATCGGCATATCCAAGATTTACGCTTTCACCGCTTGAAAGCACGGCGGTGAAATCATAGCCGTAGGGGTTTGCGTTAATGATGAACTTGACAGCACCCTCAGTCTTTATACCCTCGGTTTGCTGTGAAACACAGCCTATGGTCATTCTCAGCCGTACAAGTCCGTTCCTGTCCACGAAAGCGTCATAGTGATGATGCTCGTCCATAAAAAGGGTAATTCCTGCCTCATCGCAGCAGCTTTCCACAGTACAGCATATATTTTCCTCAAACTCACACTGCCTTATTCCCACAAAGGACGGGTAGGGATTTTTTTCAAAAGGGGATTGTGACGCTGTCATTTCAAGGCAGTTTTCTCCGAAGTGATATTTTTCCTTATCGCAGCGGCGCAGATAGCAGCCCTCCATGCCCTCGCTGATATTCGCAAGGGTCTTTTTGTAGGAGAAATTCTGACTAACCTCAGGCAGATCGGGAATGTCGTATTCAAGGGAGCATACTCCCTCTCCAAAGGTAAACCAGCCGTCCTCAAAAGTCACGGGAACAAGGCATACCTCTCTGCCCAGATGATGATAGGGCATCCACAGACCCGACTGACGGAATGCTAAGTGTATAAACCACCAATTGCCGTTATAATCCTCGATAAGGTCGCCGTGACCTGCACCTTGAATTACATACGGTGCAAAATTTCTGTTGGTAAGGGCGGGATTGCCCTTAAACGGCTCAAAGGGTCCCATCATGCTCCGTCCTCTGCCGTAATTCACCATGTGACCGTATTCCGTGCCGCCCTCTGCGTCCAGTACATAGTAATACTCGCCCACATGATAAAGGTGAGGTGCCTCCATAAATCTGCCGCCCGTTCCACGCCACAGAACTGCCGCTGGGGTAATAATTTCCCCTGTTTCCACATTTATTTCGCTCATCTGTATACGGCTGCCCTGTTCGTCTGCGCCATTGCTGATAAACCAACATCTTCCGTCCTCAAAAAAGAGAGTGGGGTCGATACCGTCTTGATCAACATAAATAGGATCAGACCACTCGCCGTATATGTCATCTGTATACACATAGAAATTCCTGTGGTCAACGGCATTTGTGGTAACCATGTAGAAACGTCCGTTATTATAGCGTATGGTAGGGGCAAATATTCCGCTTGTTATCTCCGCACCCTCAAGACACACCTGACTGTCCCTTGTAAGGCAATGACCTATCTGCCGCCAATTAACCAGATTGTCGCTTTCAAAAAGCGGCACAGCAGGGAAATACATCATAGTGCTGCACACCATGTAATATTTTCCGTTGGCTCTGCAAACGCTGGGATCGGGGTACATTCCGCGGACTATGGGGTTTGAGTATTTCATGAATTACCTTCCTTTTTCTCCGCAAGAGATATTCCAAGTATATCCAGCGATGCCTTATCAACCGTTGCAGGAGCGTTGCTCATAAGCTCGGACGCGTTCTGAACCTTGGGGAATGCGGTAACATCTCTCAGGTTATCCGCATCGCATATAATCATTGCAATACGGTCAAGTCCCAATCCCATTCCTCCGTGAGGTGCCGCACCGTAGCGGTAGGCGTCCACAAGAAATCCGAATTTAGCCTGTATCTCCTCCTCGGTAAGACCCAAGGATTCAAACATCTTCTGCTGAAGCTCATAGTCTGTAATACGAATAGAGCCGCTGGAAAGCTCCGTGCCGTTCAGCACAAGGTCAAATGCCTTTGCAAAAACCTTTTCGGGCGCAGTGTCAAGGTATTGCAGACACTCGTCCATAGGCATTGTAAAGGGGTGGTGCATAGCGTCCCAATGCTGCGTTTCCTCGTTCCACTCAAAGAAAGGAAATTCGGTTATCCACAGGAAATTAAGCTTACCCTTGGGGATAATATCCATCTGCTTTGCGGCTTTAAGACGAAGTGCGCCCAGTGTGGAAAGAACGGTTGAATTCTTATCGGCAACGATAAATACGGCATCGCCCTTTTCAGCGCCCGCCGCCGACAATATGGCGTCAAGCTCGCCCTCCTTAAGGAATTTACCGAAGGAGCAGCTCGGCTTGTCCTCTACCCAACGAATATAGGCAAGTCCCTTTGCACCTATCCCCTTAACATACTCGGTCAGCTTGTCCATTTCCTTACGGCTGAACACAGCAGCGCCGTTCTTTGCGGTGATACACCTTACAGAACCGCCTGCCTCCAATGCGGATTTAAACACAGCGAAATCGGTGTCCTTAACCACCGCGGAAAGGTCGGTTATCTCCATACCGAAACGGGTATCGGGCTTATCCGAACCGTAACGTGCCATTGCCTCGGTGTAGGTCATTCTCGGCAGGGGGAGTGAAACGTCCTTGTCGGTAAGCTCGCTCACAAGTCTGCCGATAAAGCCCTCAACCATTGCCATAATATCATCTGCCTCAACAAAGGACATTTCAAGGTCTATCTGTGTAAATTCAGGCTGTCTGTCAGCCCTCAAATCCTCATCTCTAAAGCATCTTGCCAGCTGGATATAACGGTCAAAGCCCGCAACCATCAACAGCTGCTTATAAATCTGGGGCGACTGGGGCAGAGCGTAAAAGCTGCCCGGATGTACTCTTGACGGAACAAGGTAATCCCTTGCACCCTCTGGGGTTGATTTTATCATCATAGGGGTTTCTATCTCAATAAAGCCGTTTTCATAGAAATAATCCCTTGCCAGCTTTGCTATTTTGCTGCGCATGATAATATTATCCTGCAGGGGCTTTCTGCGCAAATCCAAGTAACGATACTTCAGCCTTAATTCCTCATTTGTATTGGAATTATCCACAATCTCAAAGGGCGGTGTCTGCGCCTTTGCGAGTATTCTCAGGTCGGTAACGCTAATCTCGATATTTCCCGTTTTCATATCGGAATTTTTGCTTTCACGCTGACGGACATCACCCTTACACATCAGAACAAATTCCGAACGGCAGGAAGCCGCCTTTTCAAAAATCGCCCTGTCGGTGCTGTCGTCAAATGCCAGCTGCACAATACCCGTTCTGTCCCTCAAATCGATAAAAATAAGATTTCCCAAATTACGTATTTTTTGTACATATCCTCCTACCACAACGGTTTGTGCATCATCGGGAACTTCCCCGCAGTAGTGTGTCCTTTTAAGACCCTTCATTGTATCAGCCATGGTAACTATCTCCCTTTAAATTATTTTCACTCGGCAATCATGTCTGCTGTGCGTATATCGGTAAAGCGGGTGGTGAAGCTATCGTCAATGGGCAGCTCAATTGTTTCGCCGGTTTTCATGTTCTTTAGCTGTGCTGTTCCGTTTTCAAGCTCGTTATCTCCGATTATAACGGAAAAGGCGGCGCCTAACTTGTCGGCATACTTCATCTGCGCCTTAACACCCCTCTCCATAACATCGCACTCAGCCCAAAAGCCCTCTTCACGCAAAGAACGTGTGATAACCGCCGCCCTTTGACGTGCGGCATCACCCATAGAGCCTATATAAATATCGCACTGCCTTTCCTCGCCAAGAACCGCGCCTTGATTTTTCAGTGTCAGCAGCAGTCTTTCTATTCCCATTGCAAAGCCGAGAGCGGGCGTTGCCTTTCCGCCCATTATCTCAATAAGACCGTCATATCTTCCGCCGCCGCAGACTGTTCCCTGCGCGCCTATAGACGTAGTAATAAACTCAAAAACGGTTTTGGTGTAATAATCCAGTCCCCTTACGATTTTCGGGTCAATGGTATACTCTATTCCCATAGCGTCCAAACGTGCTTTCAGTCCCTCAAAGTGCGTGCGGCAATTGTCACAAAGATAATCCACCATAATTGGTGCGCCCGACGATATTTCACGGCAGATGTCGCTTTTGCAGTCAAGAATACGCATGGGATTTTTGTCAAAGCGCGACTTGCAGGTATCACAAAGCTCCTCCTTATGGGGTTCCAAAAAGCCGCGCAATGCCTTGTAATATTCCTCACGGCAGTGGGGACAGCCTATGGAGTTAATGTGCAGCTCTATGTCCCTAAGACCCAGTCTGTCTATCACCGACTTTGCAAGGCTGATAACCTCCGCATCGGCATCGGGGGAGGCTGAACCGAACATTTCGCAGCCAAACTGGTGAAACTCCCACAGTCTGCCTGCCTGGGGCTTTTCGTGACGAAAGCAGTTAATCAAATAATAAAGCTTTTGTGGCATGGGATTATTAAGCAGACCGTTTTCCAGTACCGCTCGGACAACTCCCGCCGTACCCTCGGGGCGCAGTGTAAACCTGCTTTCTCTGCCCATAACCGTGAACATTTCCTTTTGAACCACATCGGTGGTATCGCCTACGGAACGGACAAACAGCTCCGTATTCTCGAATGTAGGAATACGAATTTCCTTAAACCCGTAAACAGCGGCGGAGTCAGCGGCTATCCTTTCCACTGTCTGCCAACTGCCAACCTCCTCCGGGAGAATATCGTTAATCCCCTTTACTCTTGATGTAATCAACTTCATATCTTACATTTCCTCTCCTTCATATAAAAACAAAATCCCCTGAAAATGCGAAAAAACCGCAAATCAAGGGACGATCTAAGCCGTGGTGCCACCCAAATTTATACTCATTTCCCTTAACGCGGGAGAACGTCCGTTTTTTAATCAAACGGCAGCTAAATGAATGTCCTTTATCGGCATTGGCAGCAACGGCTCTCAGCAAACGCCGTCTCTCTGTAAAAGCCACAGACCGACTACTCTTTCATCTCAACGCTGTTGAAATATTAACATATCGCGGGATCAGTTTGGATTCACAATCGCTCTCCAATCAAGATCTCCTCTCTCAAGTGCATGAATAAGCGCCTCCGCCGTTGCAATATTGGTGGCAACGGGTATGTTATGCACATCGCAAAGCCGCAGCAAATTCATTTCGTTAGGCTCATGAAGCTTAGGCGAAATAGGATCTCTGAAAAACAGCAGCAAATCAATCTCGTTACAGGAAATACGAGCGCTTATCTGCTGATCTCCGCCCTGCGAACCGCTCATGTAGCGATTAACCTCCAATCCCGTGGCTTGTGCTACCATTTTGCCGGTTGTACCCGTGGCGCAGAGGTTATGTCTTGACAGAACTCCGCAATAGGCAATGCAAAACTGCACCATAAGCTCCTTTTTGGAGTCATGCGCTATCAATGCTATATTCATGCTTTATCATTCCTTTCAGTGGACGGCGCGCTGCCGCAGTGCAGTACTCCATAGCTGAAACACTACATGGCTTGCCTATCCCTTTTATATCTATATTTTGTATTTTACTGTAAAAGCACCTTAAAGCTCAGAGGAACGTCCTCACCCTTTATTCTCTTGGAGATAGCATCAAAAGCCTTAAAAGCAAGAGAAGTGGAAGGAAGCGGCTGACCCTTTGACGTTGCAACGATAACCGCATCATCATCGGGAATAACGCCTATAAGCTGGACTCCTACGGTATCGATTATCTCGTCAAGATCTCCAATAAGCTCCGCCTTGAATATATCTGGATTTACCTTGTTTATAATAAGGCGCTGCTTCTTGTTGCCCCTCTTGTAGAACTCATCGGACATGGTACGTGCATCACGAACGCATATAGGATCGGGGGTTGTATTTATCAGAATGAGATCAGACTGCTCCACTACATCGAAAATGCTGGCATTTGTACCCGCAGACGTATCAACGATAATATACTCGTAGTACTTTCTCATTTCCTCGCAAATATGCTTAATTGTTTCGGCGTCAACCTTAGCAAAGGGATCCTCAGGCGCACAGACTATACTCAAATTAGACGCAATTTTAACCTGAGTGGTAGCCTTGTAAATATCGCACTCACCTTTCAGCACCGAACCCAAGTCATATGTAATGTCGTCCTTGACGCCAAGCATAACATCAAGACATCTAAGACCAAAGTCAAGCTCTATTATCAGGGTTCTGTGACCCTGCTTCGCCAAAGAAAAGCCAAGCTCCGAGCATATAGATGATTTACCCGTGCCGCCCTTTCCGGAAGTTACAGCAATAATTTTTGACATTATACGCTCCATTTCTCCGCAGTTCGATAAAATGCAGGGAGGTGTAATGTTGTCCGTAAGCTGTCGTACAGTGCTGCGGGTACTCTGCGGTGAACCCAACGCAATGCGGCAGCACTATCAAAAATAGACACTATACGCCCTACACAACCCTATTACTAATATTGTACCATATTTTCGGATTATGTCAAAGGATTTTTCATGTTTGCATGCAATTTCGTTAATTTGCAGGCAATTTAACCGTTAATTTTGTGCATTTTGTATAACTGAGATTTGCCATATAATCCCTTTTGCTTTGCCAATTTCCTTACTCGCTTTCAGCACCATCAATCTTAATTACAACTCCCTTTTCGGACAGATAACCTTCGATATCCTCCGTCAGCTTATCCTCGGTTACAGTAACCGTTTTCAAGCCCTCAAGCTCCGTCAGAACAGAAAAATCCTCCGCCGGTATGCCTGAAATGTTTAAGGCTTCCAGACAGTCAAGACCCGCCAAGGGCGATAAATCCTCCGCCTTGGTATCCTCAAGCGAAAGCTCCGTAAGCTCTGTCATTTGAGAAATAACGGAAATATCACTAACGGCACAGCCCTCTATATTAAGCTTTTTAAGCCCCGTAAGCCCGTCCAAAAAGGATATGTCCTCCACATCGGTGTAATCTCCGAAAGAATATTCCACACGTTCGCGCAGCTGCGCCTCCTGTTCGGCATCGGAAGTGTTCACAGCCTTATATCGCTGGTATTTATAGGGCGTGACAGTAAGGTCGGTAAGCCTTGTGAAATATTGCAGATTTTCCACACCGTCCTCAGCTATCAGGGCAAGCTCCATCGTGCCGTCCTGCACGCTGTAATACTCGCCGTCAATTTCATAAACAAGAGGATTATCGTCCCACAGCTTCATGGCAATATTGATACCTGCAATAATCGCAATTATCACGACAAAAATCCCCACCGCCTCGGTTATGCGTTTCTTCATCACTCACCCTCCGAAAAAAGTGCCGCCTCGTAAGTGCAAGGCGACACCCAACATCAAAGAATTATTTTAAGGATTAGCCAAGAGCCTTGATCTGCTGGTCAACCTCGTCAACTAGGGTTGCAATAACCTCAGCACTGGAATCTCTTGTTGTAGCCCAGTCAATGCCGGCAAATGCAGCTCTGAGACCTACATTATCACCGCCGTCTGTTGTAAGGGAAGCAACATCGGTAGATACACCGGTTGCAAGGTCAACAACAGGGTTAGCCTGTGCAAGAGCGTTAATTTCCTTGTTCTTAGCAATAAGCTCTTCAGTCCACTGATAGTCGTCAATGCACTTCTGATCGCCGATAGCAATAGCATCATCGTTGGTGTTAGCAAGACGTTGGCAGTCTGCATAAAGAGCAACGCCCTCCGGATTATCCGCACCCTTACAGAGTACCCAGCTGTCGATTGTAGCAGCCTGGTAAGCCGCATCGGAACCGGCGGGATTAGGAACGGGAACGATACCAACATTGTCGGGAGTGAGTGCCGTAGCCCATGTTTCGGGATCAGCCTGAATGCTGTAGCAGCCGACAATATAGAAGAGCTGTCTGCCCTCACCAAGCATCTGAGGCTGTTCAGCCCAGTCAAAGAGCGCACGGTCAAGGATAAGACCGTTGGTATAAAGGTTATAGCCAAAGTTCATTGCGCTTTCAAGAGTAGCGTCATAGAGGTTGGTAACAAGTGTACCGTCATCGTCAACGTTTACTGCAGGAACGCCGGCAGAAGAATAAAGAGCCTTCTGATACCAATATCCGTCAAGACCCCACTGGTCTGCATCGGGATCGCAGAATTCAAGCAGCATATCCTGGAATGTATCCCAGTTCCACTCGCCTGCCTCGTAAAGCTCCCAAGGATCGTCAAAGCCCTGCTCCTCGATTGTATCGGTGTTGTAAAGAATAACGGTTTCAGCGGATACGGAGGTAGCAATTGCATAATAGTGACCCGCAAAATAGTAACAATCCATTGCAGACTGCATATCTACCCAGAGAGGATCGCTGAGGTCAATGTAATCGTCAACAGGCTGGAACATTCCGCTTACTACGCCCTTAGGAAGCGCAGCGGTATCGTTGGGGAAGAAGTCTATTCCCTCGCCGCCCAGTACATATGTGGAAAGGTCGGAGTATCTTGTATCCCATGTAGTAGGATACCACTGGATTTCTCCACCGTATTTTGTCTTAAAGAGGTTAAGTGCAACAGATTCGGATGCGCCGCTGGAGGAGGGGTTAATATCGTAGTGTGCAAGCCACTTAATGGTCTTATTTTCAAGCTCAACGTCCTTGAGATACTCGTCCGCAGCAGCGTCAAGTGTAGACTGATCCTCTTCTGCAAGAGTAGCAGTGTTTACCTCAACGGTAGCGGCAGTGGTGGTAGTTTGCGCTTCGGTGGTACCGTCAGCAGAGCTGCTTTCGGAATCGCCGCCGCAGGCAGTCATGCTCATTGCAAGTGCCAGTGCTGACACACCCGCAATGGTTCTTTTTAGTTTTTTCATAATAACCTCCCAAAAAATTAACTAAATACGTCTGCCCGAAAGCAGACGCTCTCCACCAACAGCAAAAGCAACATCACTGCCTATGGAAACGGCATATTTCATACAAGAAATATGTCAAACTCTATGCACCTATTATTTTATCATTTTTTTGTATTTTGTTCAATTGTTAATATCACGATTTTTTTTGCACAGTTTTATATATATTGCACAAAAAGCAATCCCAATTGACAGTCTGTGATGTCAGTCTTTTGGGATTGCTTTAATTTTTTACATATTAGAAATAATTCGCTTTACAAAATATTAGCCGAGAGCCTTAATCTGTTGGTCAACCTCGTCAACGAGTTCAGCAACAACGTCGGCAATGGAATCTCTTGTTGTAGCCCAGTCTGTTCCTGTAAATGCAGCTCTGAGACCTACAGTATCACCGCCGTCTGTTGTGAGGGAAGCAACATCGGTAGATACACCGGTTGCAAGGTCAACAACAGGGTTAGCCTGTGCAAGAGCGTTAATTTCCTTGCTCTTGGCAAGAAGCTCCTCGCTCCACTGATAATCGTCAATGCACTTCTGATCGCCGATAGCCAAAGCATCGTCATTGGTATTTGCAAGACGCTGGCAGTCTGCATAAAGAGCAACGCCCTCCGGATTGTCCGCACCCTTACAGATTACCCAGCTGTCGATTGTTGCAGCCACATAAGCCGCATCGGAATCGGCGGGACTGGGAACGGGAACGATACCAACATTATCGGGTGTAAGTCCGGTAGCCCATGTTGCAGGGTCAGCCTGAATGCTGTAAAGGCCGCAAATATAGAAAAGCTCCTTACCCTCGCCCAAATACTGAGGCTGCTCCGACCAGTCGAATATGGACAGATCCATGATAAGTCCGTTAGTATACAGACTATAGCCGAAGTTCATAGCCTTTTCAAGCTTAGCGTCATAGAGGTTGGAAACAAGATTACCCTCATCATCAACGCTGATAGCGGGAGATCCTGCAGAGGAATAGATAGCTTTCTGATACCACCAGCCGTCAAGACCCCACTGGTCTGCATCGGGATCTACAAATTCAAGCAGCATATCCTGGAATGTATCCCAGTTCCACTCGCCTGCCTCGTAAAGCTCCCAAGGATCGTCAAAGCCCTGCTCCTCAATAGTCTGGGTATTGTAGTAAATTATGTTTTCGGCAGAAACGGATGTAGCGATAGCATAGTGCTTGCCGCTGAAATAGTATACGTCCATTGCAGACTGCATATCTACCCAGAGAGGATCGCTGAGGTCAATGTAATCGTCAACAGGCTGGAACATTCCGCTTACTACGCCCTTAGGAAGCGCAGCGGTATCGTTGGGGAAGAAGTCTATTCCCTCGCCGCCCAGTACATATGTGGAAAGGTCGGAGTATCTTGTATCCCATGTAGTAGGATACCACTGGATTTCTCCACCGTATTTTGTCTTAAAGAGGTTAAGTGCAACAGATTCGGATGCGCCGCTGGAGGAGGGGTTAATATCGTAGTGTGCAAGCCACTTAATGGTCTTATTTTCAAGCTCAACGTCCTTGAGATACTCGTCCGCAGCAGCGTCAAGTGTAGACTGATCCTCTTCTGCAAGAGTAGCAGTGTTTACCTCAACGGTAGCGGCAGTGGTGGTAGTTTGCGCTTCGGTGGTACCGTCAGCAGAGCTGCTTTCGGAATCGCCGCCGCAGGCAGTCATGCTCATTGCAAGTGCCAGTGCTGACACACCTGCAATGGTTCTTTTTAGTTTTTTCATAATAACCTCCCAAAAATTAACTCATATGTTCTCCTTTACCGGCGGTAAAGCTAACATCATTGCCTATGGAAAGGCATACTGCATCAAAGAACATTTTGTTTTTTGTATATTACAATTTTAACACTTATTCGCAATATATTCAAGACTAATAACCACAGTTTTTTATGCGCTCTTTTTGTGCATTTTACACAATTCAAACACATTTATCACGAATTTATCACCTTGAATAGCGTAAAAAAGCGAAGCACGATTGCATCATGCTTTGCCTTAAAAATACTTAATCGGTAAAATTACTCGGCAGACTCATCATCGGCAGCGTCGTCAACTGCGCCCTCCTCGATAAGCTCCTTGATAGACATACTGATACGCTGCTTCTCAGCATCAATATCGGTAATCTTTGCGGTTACCTCATCGCCAACGGAAAGTACGTCCTTAACGTTGGTAACTCTCTTGTCGGAAATCTGGGAAATGTGAACAAGTCCGTCAATTCCGGGAATAATCTGAACGAATGCGCCGAAAGGTGTGATAGAAACTACCTTACCGGTAACCACATCACCTGCGCCGTACTCGGCAAGGAACTTGGTCCAAGGATTATCCTCATCCTTTTTGTAGCCGAGAGAAATTCTGCCTGCATCCTTGTCCAAATCCTTGATATAAACCTCAAGAACATCGCCAACGGAAACAACCTCGGAGGGGTGCTTGATTCTATCCCACGAAAGCTCGGAGATATGTACCATACCGTCGATACCGCCGAGATCCACAAAAGCACCGTAGGATGTAATAGACTTAACCTCGCCCTTGAAAACATCGCCTACAGCGGCAGTTTCCCAGAACTTAGCCTTAGCTGCGTTCTTTTCCTCAATAAGCACGCTCTTAATAGAGCCCAAAGCCTTGTGCTTAACCTCATCAGCCTCAATTACCTTGAATCTGACGGTCTTTTTAACCAAGTCCTCAAGCTTCTCATCTCTGCGCATTGTTGCCTGTGATGTGGGAATAAATACCTTTATACCCTTGGAAAGAGCAAGAACTCCGCCCTTTACAACGTTGGTAACAACTCCCTCAAGGATAGTACCGTCCTCCTTAGCCTTAACCATATCGTCAAAGTCCTTTTGTGCATCAACCTTCTTCTTGGAGAGCTGAACAATACCCTCCGCATCGTTGACCTTGAGAACGATAAGATCGATTTTATCGCCAATCTTAACTATATCGGCAGGCTTGAGGTTGGGATCGTCGGTGAGATTGTCAAGCGACACATAGCCGGTATGCTTAGTACCGACATCAACGCTGATTTCATTGTTATGAATCTCAGTTACAATTCCTTTCACCCTGTTACCGGTATATATTTTTTTGAATGAAGCGTCAATAGCCTCCTCAAAGTTAAAGTCCTCGTCCATGATAATTTTTTCGCTCATCTGGTTTTTAACCTCCTTGATTATGTGTGCAGGCGTCGAAGCGCCCGCGGTGATACCTATGCGGATATCACCTTTATAAGAAAAGCCCGAGGGCATTTTCAGCATTTTAAGCTCGTTGGCATTTTCAACGAGAAAGCAGTGCCCGCACTCTGCGGAGCAGATATCGAAAAGCCGCTTTGTATTGGCGCTTTTCTTTCCGCCCACCACTATCATCACATCGCTGTCCTCGGCAAGCCTTCTTGCCTCGTCCTGACGCTCCCGTGTGGTGCTGCATATGGTATCAAAGGTTTCGATGCCGCTGTAGCTTTCCGCCACAGCCTTGCATTTCAGCCAACTATTTATATTATACGTTGTCTGCGGCATAATTGCAACAGTTTTTTTGTGTTTTTCAAAAAAAGTTTTCAAATACTCGTCCAGAGCATCAGCATTGGGAAGTATTACTGCCTCATTTTTACAGTGACCCGCTATTCCCTGTACTTCGGGATGTCCCTCATCGCCGATTATGACAACCTGACAGTCCTCGGAGCTTTTTTTGGCGGCAATATTTTGTATTCTACGCACAAAGGGGCAGGTTCCGTCTGCGTAAGGAATACCGTTTTCTTCAAGATATCGGTAAGCCACGCTGCCTGTTCCGTGGGAACGTATCACAACGGTTTCACCGCTATGAACCTCTGTCGGTGAAGAAACAACCCGCACGCCCTTGTTTTCAAGGTCGGCAACCACATCCGCATTGTGTATAATCTCACCCAGAGTAACGGTAGGCGTACCCTTACTCACTTCATTATACACCATTTTCACCGCTCTGTCAACTCCAAAACAGAATCCTGCGGTTTTTGCGACAGTAACGGTTATTTTTGTTTTCACGGAAGTATTGGCAGAATTACTTGGTTTCATTCACATCTGCCTCTTTTTTCTCGTTATACTCTTCAAGCTCCTTGGGGGACATGACCCTTTCCCGTGTTTCGTCCACAAGAAAGGAAACAGCGGACATTATACGCTCCTTTGCGGCGCGTATTTCCTTGGGGGCAAAGTCCGCAACGGCTATTTCCTCCGCCTTAATGACTTCGCCTATACGAATAATCACCCTGCGGCGGAATTTAAGCTTTCCCTCAAAGCAGATACCTACAGGGAGGACGTCAGCACCGGATTTTGCGGCTATAAGGGCAACTCCGCTTTTGCCTTTTCCCACCTTATTCTCTTTGGAACGAGTACCCTCGGGGAAAACAACAACGTTTTTTCCGCTGTTCAGTATATTTACGCAATCATCGATTATGCTCATATCTCCCGCGCCTCTTTTTACAGGAAATGCGCCCAAGGAACGGATAAACCAACCGAAAAGCTTATTCTTGAAAAGCTCCTCCTTAGCCATGTATGTAACCGGCTTTTTCATGAAAAAGGTGAGAAAAACCGGATCTGCGTAGCTGCGGTGATTTGAGGCTATAATTACGCCCTCGTCTTCGGGAATATTTTCCCGTCCCTCAACGCTCAAGTTGTAAACAAGCTTGTAAATGCCGTATACGGTATACCGCACGAATGCATTCATTATGCTTCACCGCCCTTTACAGCGGCCTTAACCATACGGACAACCGTTTTCACAGACTCCTCAAGCGTCATATCGGTAGTATCCAGCTCCACCGCATCCTCCGCTTTTCTCAGTGGAGAAACGGCACGGGTTGAATCATTCTCGTCACGCCTGCGGATATCCTCGAGAACCTTTTCATAAGACGGGCAATTGCTGCTTTCAGCAAGCTGAATATACCTGCGCTTTGCCCTTTTCTCGGCGGAAGCGGTAAGGAAAATCTTCAAATCCGCATCGGGAAGAACCACCGTTCCTATGTCCCTGCCGTCCATTATAACGCTGTTCTCATCGGCTATGCTCCGCTGAAGTCGGAAGAGAAATTCTCTCACACGGGGAATGGCGGAAATGCATGAGGCCGCGGAGGATACCTGCGGAGTTCGTATTCTGTCCGTAACGTCCTCACCGTTGACGAATACCCGCTGCTCCGAGTTTACGTACTTCAGCGTGGGCACAATGTCCTCCAAAGCCGCCGAAACAGTCTCCGAATCCTTAATATCAACGGAATTTTCCAGGCAGTACAGGGCAACCGAACGGTAAATCGCGCCCGTATCGGCATACAGATAGCCAAGCTCCGATGCGGCACTTCTTGCGATTGTGGATTTACCCGCACCGGACGGCCCGTCAATCGCTATTTTCACAGACATAAAATACCCTACTTTCTTCCGAAAAATCAATAGATGTATTTATTATAGCATAATATAAAAAAATAAATCAAGTCAAAATCCGAATTGTTTGCAATAATTTTATGAGAACATTGTGAAAGAACGGTGAAAGTAATAATTTTGGTTGTTCTGCATAAAATTATATCGGATAAGCGGAACAGTTTTTGATATTATTTCTATGCGAAAATCCGACGTTTTTATAAAAAAATAATCAAAACCACTTGTATTTTAATGAAAAATAGGTTATAATGTTAATGTAATTTTGAATTGCAAAGCAGGAGGTGCATTCTGTGAACAACGAACAAACAATGACATTTTCCGTGTGTGAGGATAAGGAAGCAGAGCTTAAAAGAAACCTGACACTCATCTATGATGCCCTTCGTGAAAAGGGTTATAATCCCATTAATCAGATAGTAGGCTATATACTTTCCGAAGACCCTACCTATATAACTACATACAACAATGCGCGCAGTCTTGTACGGCATATTGACCGTGACGAGCTGCTGCAGGTGCTTGTAAAATCATACCTTGCCGGTTAATTTCGTTACCATTTCTCTCTGAATTGTAACCAAATTGTAGTTTACTTTTTTGTAAAACGTGCTATAATGTTAGTAGGGAAGTTTGACCTGTTATATTTCACTGCCTTTTGCAGATGATAGTATTGTGTTTTAAACGGACACACTATACTGAATCGAAAAGGAGTGAAAGCCGATGACTAAGGGTAAACCGATATTCCTGCTGTCCTTGCTGACTGCGGCGGTTATGCTGCTTTCGGGCGGTGTGACAGCTTTCGCCGAGGATTTTTCTTCTCTCGACAATACTCTGTGCGGCTACGGTCAAGGTCATGAGGTCAACGATGAAAATTGTCCCTTGGGCGCGCTCATGTTCAATGAGAAATACTACACCTACAATGCATATGCTTTGACGGACAGCAATAAAATCTGTCTTACCTTTGACCAAGGGTATGAAAACGGCTATACTGCCGCCATACTGGATACACTAAAGGAAAAGAACGTTAAAGCGGTATTTTTCCTAACAGGCGATTATGCCGAGCGAAATCCCGAGCTTGTCCAAAGAATGATTGACGAGGGTCATGTTCTGGGAAATCACGGCATGGGTCATAAATCTCTCTCCGGCCTTAGCGAAAGCGAGATGGAGGAGGAAATTATGTCCCTGCATGATTATGTCCTCGACAATTTCGGCGTCACTATGACGCTTTTCAGACCGCCCTGCGGCGAATATTCCGAAAGGGCGCTGGCAAAGGTTAATTCCTTGGGCTACAAGACAATACTTTGGAGCTTCGCCTACTGTGACTGGGACGTAAACGACCAGCCTGACAGGACGGAGGCTTTGAAGAATGTCACCGATGCGGCACACAACGGCGGTATTTACCTGCTTCACAGTGTTTCCGAAACCAACAGTGCTATACTGGGCAGCTTCATTGACAATGTAAGGGCACAGGGTATGGACTTTGGCGTTGACGGAGTGTTGTAATTGCCCTAAAGCTTGACATCGATTCGGCAATGCCGAGTTTGATATATCTTGTTCTGTTGATGCAGACGACAGAACCTCGTAACTCCTTGTTTCATTTGGAGGGAAGCGGCGCTAACCGTATACCTCACGGTTATATTTGATACCTTAGGGTGTCGGATATAGCCGTTTTTATTTCACCTGCTATCAGTTCAAATTCAGATATTCGCTTATTTTCTCAATATAGAGCCTGCCAACGCTGCTGAGAATTATATTTTTCTTTGTAATATAGCCCACCTCCATTTGTCCGTTCTCCCCCGAAAATGGCACTGCACGGAAATCATTTCCGTTAAGCTCGGAACAGATTATGCCCGAACAAAGAGTATAGCCGTTAAGCCCCACCATTAAATTAAGCATGGTCGCCCTGTCGTTTGCCTTTATTATCTGGGAATATTCCTTTTCCGACAGTATTTCCTCGGAGTAATAGAGAGAGCTGCTGTCCCCCTGTTCAAAGGAAAGACAGGGATAATCCGCAAGCTGCGAAAAGGTAATTTCACTGTTTCCCGCAAGGGGATGCCCTTTCCACAGATACACATGGGCGGCACAGTCGATAAGGTGATGAAATTCCAGTTCATTGGCATCAAGCTGCTTTGTCAGTGCGGCACGGTTAAAGTCACTGAGGTAAAGTATGCCTATTTCGCTGCGCAGCGCCGCAACATCGCTTATAATATCACGGGTCTTGGTTTCCCGCACCGCAAACTCGTATTCGGACGAATCAAGCTCCTTAACCATTTCCACAAAAGCCTTTACCGCAAAGGAGTAGTGCTGGGCGGATACACCGAATTTCTTTTTGCGTGTTCCCCTGTCGCCGTATTTTTCCTTAATTACCGAATACTGGCTGTAAAGCTGCCGTGCATATAGCAAAAACTCCGCACCGTCGGCAGTGAGGGTTACTCCCCTGCCGCTGCGGTTGAATATAGTAATGCCAAGCTCCCTTACAAGCTCCTTAACAGAGCTTGTAAGGGACGGCTGTGCGATATAAAGCTGCTCCGACGCTTTATTCATAGAGCCTGCCTCGGAAATGGTGATAACATAGTACAGCTGCTGAAGTGTCATAAATTTCCCCTCTTTTTCGGTTTTGCCCTTATGGCTCGCTGTGTTTATTTTAGCATATTTAAAGGGGAAATGCAATGGGATAGGGAATGAAATATATATTTACGAACCGATTTAATCGCGCAGAAGGTCACTTTCCCTGTTTGTATCTGCCGCAACCGCCGCAGAATTTCTCGTTTTCTCCCAACTCTCTCCCACATTTTTGACAGAACATTTTTTTGGATTCCTCCTGTATTTGAATTTACTTTTTAGGTCATACCGTCAATATGAAATTATACCGCAATCCGGCAAGGCGGCTGTCGTGACCTCTGCCGGCTCTTCCTCGGTTATAATCTCGGTTCCCGATGATTTGCCCACCACAGGCTGACATGGTCAGGCACATTATTACGGCAACAAGTCCTGCTGCTATTTTTTATGTCAGTTTAAACTCCTTCTGTATAGCAATATGGTTGCATTGATTTTCCAATACAATTTATATTTTATCATATTTTACTTAAAACCGTCTACAATGTGCGTATATATATACTGTAAATATTTTGATAACGGAGAGTGCGGATTTTATGCTCTGTTCATATCTGATTGATACTATTGCATCTTCCCCGCAATTAAGCTGAAATAACCACAACAAGCCATATGGGAAAACAATATCGAAACACCAGCTATCGCTGTCCCTTACACCCCGACTGCACCCGTTAATCCAAATCCCCTCCTTGACAATTACAAGCATATATGGTATAATCAATGCTAATAAGTACCGTATTTGCGGATTGTGAAAGGACAACTGCTGCTATGAATGATTTTGAAAAGCGGCTTTCTCAGATTAAGGAAAGCTATGAAACGCTTATTTCCCGAAAAAACCGACCTGTGGGCGATGGCGGCGGGATTTACGAACGCTATGAATACCCTGTTCTCACTGCCGAACACGCACCCTATTTCTGGAAATATGACCTTAACCCCGAAACAAACCCATTCCTTATGGAACGGCTGGGAATAAACGCTGTGATGAACTCCGGCGCTGTCTACCTTAACGGCAAGTATTGCCTTGTGGTAAGAGTTGAGGGTAATGACAGAAAATCCTTCTTTGCCGTTGCGGAAAGCGACAAGCCCACCGAGGGATTCAGATTCCGCAATTACCCCGTTCGTCTGCCTGACACCTGCCCCGAGGAAACCAATGTATACGATATGCGCCTTACTCAGCATGAGGACGGTTGGATTTACGGTGTATTCTGCTCGGAAAGCAAGGACACCTCCTCCAATGGCCTTTCCGCCGCAATTGCACAGGCGGGAATTGTTCGCACAAAGGATTTGGAAAACTGGGAAAGACTGCCCAACCTTAAATCACCCTCCCCACAACAGAGAAATGTTGTACTGCACCCGGAATTTGTTGACGGAAAATATGCCTTTTACACCCGCCCACAGGACGATTTTATCACCACAGGTTCGGGCGGCGGTGTTTGCTTCGGCTTGTGCGAAAGCATTGAAAATCCCGTTATCTGCACGGAGGAAAAGGTTATTTCCCCGAGAGTATACCACACTGTTACCGAGGTAAAGAACGGTGCGGGCGCTGTCCCTATCAAGACCCCTAAGGGCTGGATACATATTGCCCACGGTGTACGAAACACCGCTGCGGGCTTACGGTATGTAATATATGTATTCGACACCGCTCTTGACGATCCGTCAAGGCTTATTGCTTCACCCTCAGGTCTTTTCATTGCACCACACGGAGAGGAGCGTGTGGGCGATGTTTCCAACGTTTGCTTTACCAACGGCGCTATTGTCCGTGATGACGGAAATGTGTACATTTATTATGCCTCCTCCGACACACGTCTGCACGTTGCGTCAACCACAGTGGAAAAGCTGATGGACTACACCTTTAACACTCCCTCCGATCCCCTCAGAAGTGCCGACTGTGTAAAGCAGCGCTGCACACTTATTGATTCAAATATGAAATTTATGTAAGGAGCATTACATTATGGAAAAGCTGACATTTCCCTCGGATTTGGGTAAAATACGCATTTGCGGCAGACATATTGTCAAGGATAATGCTCTTTGGCTGAGCTGGAGCGGTTCTTTTCTGGAAATAGCCTTTAAAGGAAAATCCCTTTCGGCGCATATAAAAACGGATTTCTGGGACTGTGACAGGTTTTACGGCAGAATGGCGGTAATTATTGACGACTGCTTTGATTCTCCTCAATGCTTCATGCTGGAAAACGGTACGGAAAAGGATTACACCCTTTTCTCCTCCGACACCGAAAGGACAGTGAAAATCCGCCTTGTAAAGCTGTCCGAGGCGGCATATGCCAAAACAGCGATTATGTCCCTGACTGTTGACGGCGAGCTTCTCCCTCCTCCTGCGGTGCAGTTTGACCGCCGCATTGAGGTAATAGGCGACTCCATTACCTGCGGCTACGGGATAGAGGGTGTTTTTGAAAAGGACGAGTTCAGCACAACTATGGAAAATCCCCTTAAGGCTTATTCCATAAAGCTTGCTCAAAAGTGTAAGGCTGAATATCAGCTTGTTTCATGGAGCGGCATTGGCACTACCTCATCTTATATAGACCCTGACGTGGACGTGCCGCGAAACGACTGGCTTATGCCGCCCCTTTACCCCTATACCGACAAGGGGCTTGAAAACGTTATCGGCTTTGTGGACGGCAAGGACTATGAGGAATGGGATTTCAGCCGCTTTGTACCCGATGTTATCGTGATAAATCTCGGTACAAACGATGCTTCATGGGTAAGGAACATTCCCGAAAGACGGACGGAGTATATAAGCACCTATGTGGATTTTCTCAAATTCATCAGGGAGAAAAATCCCGATTCCTACATAGTATGTACCTACGGTATTATGGGAACGGATCTCAGCAGTGCAATTGACGAGGTTGTTTCCCTTATGAATGACGAAAAAATATCCTATCTCCCCCTTGAGGTTCAAAAGGAGGAGGACGGCATAGGCGCAGACTGGCACCCCTCCGCTGTTTCCCACGAAAAAATGGCTGAAAGGCTTGCCGACTATGTGAACGGTATTTTTGCAAAAATCGGTAAATAACTTGAAAATTCCACAAAATCGGTTACAGGATTTTGTGGGATTTTCCAAAAATAAAATTTTTTCGTAAAAAGCGAATAAATATTGGCTTCTCGGTTGTTTTATAAGTATAACAGCAACAAATCTAACCCGAAAGGACGAATGCACATGAAAAGAAAGCTATCCGCAGCCATCGCCGCACTGCTTGTGGCTTCACTGGCTATCTCCGCAGCGCCCGCAGCTTATGCGGAAACAGCCTCCGCAAGCACATCGGTAACGGCAGAATCCGCATCGGAGGACTCATCGACCAACAACAGTGACGACATGAAAGCCGCACTTACCATTGTAAAAAGCCGCTACGATATTCCCGAGGAATACACGGTTTTTGACTATTCCGCATCGAAGTACCGTGGCAGAAAGAAGTTTGTATTTACATGGAGAACCGAGGACAATAAAAGCTATATAAACGCAACGGTTTACGGCGGAGTAATTACCTCATTTAATTCAAGCCCCGAGGAATTCAGCAGCTCCTCTTCGATGTCCTTCTGCCCTTTTAGCGATTCGGAGTACAAGACAAAGGCGATGAATTATGTTTATCAGCTTAATCCAGGACTAAAGGGAATGCTCTCCTTTATAAGCATGCGCTATTCGATTTCCTCCTCCGATGTAAGGCTCTACTTTAGCCTGGTTTACAAGGGTGTTGAAATAGATGATAATAGCATTTACGTCGTCCTTGATAAGGAAACCGGAGAGCTGAAATCCTATTCTGGCGATTACTGGGATGACGGAGCTTATACCGAGCCGGGCACTGCGCTGTCCCGGGAGGAAATTCAGGCGATTTACAGAGAGGACGTTACCCTAAAGCCCTACTACAGGATAAGCTATGACTCCGAGGGCAATCAGCTGGTAAACATAGTATACACCACCTCAGATTCCGTATTGTATGATGCCGCTACCGGCGAGGATTCAACCATCTGGGACGACTACAACAAATATATGAATACCTCACGGTATACCAATGGCGAAGTTGTGGTTGAGGAGGCTGACAGCGAAGAGTCTTACGATATGGGAGCGGGTGTTGAAGTAACGACTGCCACTGCCGATGTATCGTTCACCGAAAGCGAGCTTAAATCTATGGACGAGGTTGACGGACTGCTTTCCGCCGATGAGGTCACAAAGCTGCTTTACAAGGATAAATACCTCGGTATCACGAGCAAATACAAGCTTGACAGCTCCTATCTTACCAAAAGTGAAGGGGACGACAGCACCACCTACACATGGAGCTTAAGCTATAACCTTAACACAGAGGATGATTATTCCTATGTAAGCGTTAACTGTGACGCTATAAGCGGAAAGGTCATTTCCTTCTATAAGAGCAGTGCAAGCAGCAAGAAGGAAATTGATGTAGACGATGCCAACGAATTGGCGGCTGCGGCGGCGGAATACTACATGGGAGATAAGTTTGATGAGTATGTAGCGAAAACCTCCAACACCTCCCCTGTTTCCAGCACAAAGGATTACACCGAAACAAGCCGTACCCTCTACTATGTAAGATATGTGAATAATATCGAGGTAACGGGCGATACGGTAAATATCCGTGTAAATTCCGCTGGTGAGGTTACAAGCTTTAGCTATAACTACACCGATGCGGATTTCGGCGACGGCAAGGTTATTTCCACAAGCACCGCTTTTGACAAGCTGTTTGAGCAAAAGGAAATGCGGCTGTATTACGATGGGTTCCGCGATCTGGAAAGCAAGTCACACATCTATTTGCTGTATACAATGGATAACTGGTATATCAACGCAAAGACAGGCAAGCTGTGTAATTATAACGGCATAGAGATTACCGACAGCACGACTTCCGATGATTGCCCCTATACGGATATTGAGGACAGCGCTTACAAGGACGAGATTGAAATTCTCTATCGTCACGGCGTATTTTTAACCACAGAGGACACCCTCTCCCCCAAAAAGGCTGTTACCGAAAAGGAATTTACTGCAATGCTCAATTCCCTTATGTCATCCTCGTATTACTACATCAACAGCGCCACAGATGCGAATACTTCCGTAAGTATAACACGCACCGATATGGCGAAGGTCTTGGTAAATCGTCTTAATCTGACCGCTGCCGCAGAGCTTGACGGAATTTACAAATCCCCATACAGCGATGTTGCGGAGGACGACGAGAATGTAGGATATATCGCCATAGCTAAAGCATACGGTCTGCTCCCCAACACCGACAGCATAAGTCCCGACTCCCTTGTTTCCAGAGAATACGCTCTCCACTGCATTTACAACTACGTTATGGCAAATTCCGAGAATTAAGAAAATATCCGCCGAAAGCATTGTCGTTTTCGGCGGATATTTTACTTACCACCATTTGTTCACAAATCCCCCTTGCATTTTTAACCGCCGATGTGGTATAACTGACTTGTAATTTTATTATGAACGGAGAATTTATATGGATGCAATTGAAGCTGTATTAACAAGAAAAAGCATAAGGAAATATACCGGTGAGAATATTTCGGAGGAAAATCTCCGTACCATTCTTGAAGCGGCGGTAAGCGGTCCTACCTGTGCCAACACACGGGACTGGCAGTTTATTGTGGTCAGGGACAGGGAAACGCTGAACAAAATGGCTGATGCCAACGGCAGACCCGCAGAACCCTTGAGAAATGCCGATGTGGGAATACTTGTCCTTGGCGACTTGGACAGAGCGTTCAGTCCCGCAAAGGATTACTGGATTATTGACGGTGCAATAGCGGGTCAGAATATCTGCATTGCCGCACACGGCTTAGGCTTAGGGGCAGTATGGCTCGGCACCTATCCGCAAGCGGAGCGGGTGGATAATCTGAAAAGGCTTTTTGATCTCCCCGATAATGTAATACCCCACTCGATAATCGCACTGGGCGTTCCCGCAGAAAGCGGTCGGGAAAAACCGCCCTTTGAAGAGGACAGATTTCATTTTGAGAAGTATTGATAGAATAAAAATATCGCCCTGATTATTCTTAATCGGGGCGATATTCTTGAAATTCCTTGTAAATACTTTTTAAAGTATAAAGCAGATAAGTCCGCCGCAGCCCTCGTTTATTATCCTTTCAAGGGTTTCCTGCAGCTTTAGCCTTGCATCTATCGGCATACGATAGAGCTTGTTGTGCAGTCCCTCGTTTACAAGCTCATGAAGTGATTTTCCGAATATATTGGACTCCCATATTTTCGAGGGGCTTTCCTCAAATTCCTTCAGAAGATACATTACCAGCTCCTCCGACTGCTTTTCCGAACCGACTATGGGATTTACCTCCGTGATAATATCCGCTTTCATCATATGAATTGAGGGTGCGGAGGCTCTGAGACGAACACCGTATTTTCCTCCTTGACGGACAATTTCAGGCTCCTCGAGGGTAAGCTCATCGGTGGTTGGCATAACTATTCCGTAGCCTGTCGCCTCAACCTCTTTGAGAGCATTTTCCACCTTTTCGTAGGATTTCTTTATGGCTGTAAGTGATTTCAGCAGTGGCAGCAAATCGCTTTCCGAATGAATTTCTATTCCCGTGGTTTCCCCAAGTATCTTGTAGAAAAGCTCGCTCCTAAAGGTAATGGAAATATCCGCGCTTCCCTTGCCAAGGTCAATATTTCTTATATCGGAATAGGTGACATATTCGCACTCGTGCAGCTTATCCGCAATTGCCTGCGCGTCCCGCACCGTTTCCACCTCGCTTGCGGCACGGCGTATTGCGTCAAACACCTCCGTTTTCAGCCAATGCCCCTTGGCAAGACCCGTTATCCATTTTGGACAGGAAATATTTATCTCCCTTACAGGAAAGCTGAAAAGCACCTGCTTCAAAATAGAATCAATATCGTCAGCATTCAGCTCAAGGCAGTTGATGGGCAGTACGGGTGTTCCGTATTTTTCCGACATTTTTTCGCAAAGCTGCACTGCCTTGGGGGAATTGGGCTCAACGCAGTTCATAAGCACCACAAAGGGCTTATTTATGGATTTCAGCTCGTTTATAACACGCTCCTCCGACTCCTCGTACTCCTCTCTGGGGATATCGGAAATACTTCCGTCCGTGGTAATAACAAGACCTATGGTGGAATGCTCCGTTATAACCTTTCTTGTACCAACCTCCGCTGCCATATTAAAGGGCACTTCCTCGGAAAACCACGGTGTCATAACCATACGCGGGGTTTCATTTTCAATATAGCCGATGGAGCTTGGAACAATGTACCCCACACAGTCTATAAGGCGAACATTGAATTTTACATTCTCCCCCACAACTATTTCAACCGCTTCTTCGGGAATAAATTTAGGCTCGGTGGTCATAATGGTCTTTCCCGCAGCCGATTGGGGCAGCTCGTCAACGGCTCTTTCCCGCCGAAAATCGCTTTCGATATTGGGTATAACAAGGTTTTCCATAAATTTCTTTATGAATGTGGATTTTCCCGTGCGGACAGGTCCTACAATGCCTATGTATATATCTCCGTCGGTACGCTTTGCAATATCGTTGTAAATATCATTTTTTACCATATGCTATTTCCTTTCTATCCTCTCGACTTAATCGGAACAGGGAATAAGCAGCATTTTATCCTCCGCTAAAATATCCCCGTCTATATCATTCTCTTCCGCTACGGAAACCGCATTGGCACGGTATCTTTTGGCTATGCCCCACAGCTCCTCGCCTGCCTTTGCAAAGTAAAGCCGCAATGCGTAATCGCTCACCCCTGCGTCATCCTCCCCGCACTCTATCGCCGATATACAGTTCATAACCGTATAATCGGTCACATAGCCTCTTATACCTATTTCCGCCTTTACCTCCACGGAATTATCGGCGGAAATATTGTATCCGCAGGAAACGACGGGAAAATCTATCCTTATTTCACTGTCATCATGAACGTCATTGAGGTCAAGTCCCGTTTCTGCACAAAAATCCTCCTCAATGGGCACTTCCGTTTCCGAGAGGGAAATATCCCCGTTTTCACTCTTGCCCATAACAAACAGGTGCACATTTCCAAGGAGAATAAGTCTGCCGTTTTCGTTTTTTACGTGTAAGGGAGATGTATCGCACCATGAATCATATATTACCGAAAAGGGGCTGTCCTTGCTTTCACATATTCCCTTGACTATATATGTGCTGTCCGCGGCAGCCGATTCCTTAGGTATTTTAATCGGTGTTACCGTATGTGACGTACTGCACACCGTGGAATATTCGTCCACAGCAAAATCACAAACGCTCCTGCGTACAGCACTGCACTCTATGAGCATAAGCACCTCGCACTGAATTGCCCTTGAGCTGCCGCTGCCGTCCGAGCGGGGCGTAAGCTCACAGGAAATAACCTCCGGCATAATGCGGCAATCATAGCTTTCGTCAATCCCCTCCAAGTCAATTACCTGCGAATAGGGCAGCGTGTACTGCATTGTTGCCACAGTATTTTCGCCCTCATAATCCGCCGATGCCGCATACAGCAGGGTTATTTTAATATCACCCTTGGCGGCAAGCCTGCCCGCAATAAGCTTTTTATCGCTTGACGCTCTATATGTGCGCCGATACGAAGCACAGAGCCTATGGGCGGCATGGTTTCATCAAGCTCAAACTCGTCCGAAACCGTTACCCTCTTCGCCGTATGAAGCATGGCCACAGGACAAAGGGCACTTACTTTTTTCAGCTGTATTCCGCTGCCGAATGCATCACATACGACCTGCGTTTCCTTTTCTCCGCTTACGCAGACATTAACCGTCACCGCACCCCGAATATCGATACGTCTGCGGTTCACCGCACGGCAATTGACATAATCCACCGCCGCCGTAATATGGGGCTGCAAATTCGCCTGTGGGCTGTCAAGGCTGACGGTTCTGTTAAAGACCTGCTTTTGCTCCACGGAATGTACACCCGACGAGCCGCCGTCCGAGCAGTAAATAACCCTTATTCCCACCGTAAGCTCATAGCTTATCCTGTCACCGCTTACAGCACAGGAGGTTATCTTGGGAGATGCGGTACACTTGATTATCCTGAAAATTTCGGGATAATAGTCGGGAAGCACATAATCCAGCTCCACCGACTGCTCCTGGGCGCAGGCACATACCGTTTCTATGCTGCGTATATTCTCCGTATTTACCTTCAAGCTCATAAATTAACCACCTTTTTCACGATAGGGCACAGTAGCTGCCCTTGCTTTTTTAATTATATGTAAATATGCCGTTCAATATGACTGTTTTGATAAGCCGCAATTGCTTCATTCCCCTTGACAACCGCCTGCGGGTATTGTATAATATTATCATGGGGTATTGACCGCCGGCAATGGCGCATTTTGACGGATAGGAGAAATGTATATGATTACATTCTTGCTGATAATTATTGCAATAATCCTTGTTTGCTCTCCTTTTGCGTTGATTGCGTTATTTTTTTGCTATCGCCGCTTGAAAAAGGAAAACAGGGAGCTGAATTCCACCGTTTCCCGACTTATCTCCGAAAGCAATGCCTTAAAGAGAAAAAATTCAGAACAACCGGTTTTTGAGAACGATGAAAATATCTCCCAAAAGCCATCATACCAAGCCGATGCTTCAAAGCGGCAATCTACAGAGAATAAGACCGTGGGGAATACTCCGAAGCAATTCCCCGCCGCGCCGTCATATACCTATATTTATTCGGAAAATAACGGCTATGCACCGAAGCGCGATACACCTGCGCAAAATCGGAGCGTTCCTGCTGCTAACCCCACTTACATCGACCACCAAAATAATTCCTCTCCAAAGCGCAAGGACTCCCCCGTCAATGTGACAGCGGTTTTAACCGTTCTGGGTGCGATGTTTATTTCTCTTGCGGGAATAGTTTTTGCCGCAGCCGCCTGGGGGCATCTTAACAGCGGTATGCGGACAGGCGTGCTTTTGTCCTTTGCCCTATTGTTTTTTATTTTCCATGCGGCAGCGGAACGCAGGCTACACCTTGATATGACAGGAAAAGCCTTTTACGTTCTCGGCACGGTTTATCTCCCTGCCGCCGTAATAGCTGCCGCTGTAATGCGGCTTTTCGGCGACACCTTCGCCTTTACCGAAAGCGGCTCTCCGCTGGTAATTTCCGTGGTTTTCGCGCCCCTTTGCATTTGCGCCTTTATCGGTGCAGGACACTATTCAAGCAGGCTCTTTGCGGCTGTGGGACTTATCTCCCTTTCGGGATCGATAGCTTCAATTTTGCGGTTTCTTACCGACGACAGCGGGATTTTCTCCCTGTTCCTCGCTGTATATTCCCTTGCTGTAATAGCGGCTGAACCCCTCATTTCCGAAAAAATAACCTGTAAGCCTATAGCCGACAGCTTAAAGCAATTTCCCCTCTATAATACTCTACTGTTGGCGGCGGCTGTGCTTTTCATTTCGGGCACGGGTTATGTTTCCTTGGCCGCCTCGGTAATTTTTGCTCTGTGCTTTCTTACAAAGCGTTTCAGAAGCTCAAACGGGATTATACTGTTCACCGTTTTAATGGCGGCGGGTATTATAAGGGGCTTTCTGCCCGACAGCTTCCTTGATTTTATCGGTGTGAGTGCGGCTCTTTCACTCATTCACTTCATTCTCGGTATATGCGGAATACTAAGTCCGAGAGCAGAAAAAATATTCTCCAAAATAAGCCTTGCGTTCTCCGCAGTCACTGTACTAATAGGCTTTATATTAAATATAGCCTTTCCGCAGGATAATGCAAATCAGACCCTATCCGTAACGATAATTGCGGCGGTAATATTCATTCAGCTTGTAATTATGCATACACGGGAAAAGAGCGACATTTATTCCTCCGCCGCCTACCTCTCCTTTGTGTGGATGATTTACAGTGCTTCCGCCCTCGCTTCTCCTGCGGTAAGCATAGCCGTTTCCTGCGGAGGCGTGCTGCTGTACTGCCTGATATCTCACAGCTCCCGCCTTGAAAAATACATAGGCTTTGACTGTGGGGAAAAGGCTTCGCTTGTGAAAAGCGATATACTTGCACCTATTCTCACGGCAGCATTTATGATAATCGGCTTTGCAGGGAAAATTGATTTTAGCCTTGTTCTGCTTATAGGCAGTGTTACGGTGTTTGCACAAATGCTTTTCCTCACATTTGGGGGATTTTACGGTAATTCTGAATTTGTACGGGTAATGCTGTTCGGGTCATTTGCAGCTTTAATCGGATCTGTATTCTACATGGCTTTCGGTGAGGACGGCTGGTATATACCCGCATTAACAGTCCTTTGCGCATTTTACCTTGTAATCAGCCTTGCACCGTTCTGCAAAAAGGCTTACTGCGATAAAACGGAAATACTCTTTCCTCTTACGGTGATTATTTTCACCGCTATAAACAAAACATATTTTGACATTGCAGCCATAACAGTCACACTTCAATGCCTGCTCCTGTTTTTCGGGAAAAAGAAAATACGCTTCTTGGATTTATCCTTTTTGGGGTTTTCCCTGGCAAGCTTTTTCTTTGAAAAAAGGATGGCTGTCTGCACCTGCGCACCTATAATTTACATTACCGTTCTGTATCTGCTCCGCACCGTTCCCTTTGCGGCAGGTCTTGTTAAAAGCGATAATTTACGGCAGGAAAAGGGTACGGGGATTTTCCTTAATCTTTCTGCGGCGGTTATGATGCTGTATGCCGCCGTTTACTGCAATGACGACACAAACCTTTCTGCCGCTCTGTTTTTCCTGTCGATTTCCGTTCAGCTTATTTTCTTCGTTATTGGAAGTGAAAATCGTACCAAACGGATTTTTGCTTCTGTCCTTTACGGTACCTTAACCGTTGCCGTAACCAATTTCTTAACCCTTATATGGGGTGAAACCGATAGGGCATTTATTATGTCGCTGGGTTTTTCGCTTATTCTTTACGGAGTAATAATGCTTATTCCCACGGTGAGGAAAAGCTTCGGGAGCGAGTTCAACAGTGTACTGTTTATTTTATTCACAGTGATATGTGCGGGAATATGTGCGCCGACCCCTGACCCTGCGGCTGTATTTTTCACCGCTGTATTATTAATGCTTATTTGTCGCTGCCTTGCAATGCCCATGTCAAAAGCGTCGTTTTTGCTTATTCCGTTATCGGGACTATCCGCTTTCTTTTTAGCAAGGGAATTATCGGAGAATGTATATCTGATATACACACTTCCGACCTCAGTCATGCTTATTCTGCTGCTTGTTTCCTATATTCCTAAGGTTCATGCTTCTCTGTACAGCAGGCTGTCAGGCACATTCTGCGTGATAATGTCGGTGGGCTTCGCTCTTTCCGCACCCCACCGTCACGGGTACGCCCTTATATCCTTGGGTCTAATGCTCTTTGCGGCGCTGCTTTCCATGCTTCTGTCCACATGGGACAGGAAATCGGGAAAAATAATCCGCATACTTTCCCCTATAGTTCTCATAGGAATATACTTTCCTTTGACATATATTACGGACAATATTTCCACAGCCTTTCGCATAACCGCCTTTGCGGTATTCCTTGCCGCTGTGGCTGTCCAATCCTTTAAAAGGCTCGGCTGCCTAAGCAGACACTACACAGTAGCCTTGTGCGCCATGAATTTGCTGTCGGTCCTCCCCGCTATGGTTCATATGCAGTTTTTCTTTGAGATACCTCTTTTTACCGCCCTGTACTTTTTGATAAGAATGATAAGCACATCAGGCAATTGGGAAAGCGGCAAAAAGGAATTTTACTGTTTGCTCACATTTCTCACTATATCCGCACTCTACTGCGGCGGATATGCCTACGGTAACGAGTATATGACAGCTATCCCCTGCACCGTTCTGCTGCTTATGTTCCTTGCATATAAAATTCTGGAAAGCAACACGGAGGATTTGCCCCTTATCGGATGTATACCGGAATATCTTTATTGGGCTATGCCCGTTGCATCTGCTGCGGCCGCCCTATGCACGGTGTCCTCACTGTCGCCGATGCTGTTTATCTGGGGACTTCTGACCGCACTGTGTACATGGTCTTTATCCGTACAGAAAGGTGTTACCCTTACCCTTTATCCCGTGCTTTTATCTACGGCTGCGGCGGCTGTAATGCTTTTCGGCGAAGCCACCTCCTATGGGCTTGTGTGCTGCTGCACAGCGGCAATTTATATGGGAATAGGAAGACTGCTTTACCGTGACGGAGTATTAAACCAATTGAAAAACAGCGACAGCTTCACCGTATGCGGTGGTATGCTTTCTCTTTCACTGTTTTCCATTGTAAGCGATTTATTCAGATGGGTAGGTTTAGTGCTTGCCGCTCTTATATTTCTAAGCCTTATTCGTGAAAAGACACCCGCCCTGCGAAAATCCGTATTTTTCACCCTGTCCCTTATCTTTGCGGTATCGGTATGGCAAAATCAGCCCTTTTGGGCTATTCCCGAAATTATTGAGCGGGAATACCTGCTGCTGCCCTGTGCCGCAGCCGCTGTAATGCTGAAATACATTTGGCGCGAAAGGGAAAATGCCGCATATACTGTCACGTACATAATAATCTGTGTAATATCCGCAATCCTGCTCCTTGATGCGGTAAAAACGGAAGTGGTCTTTGATGCGGTATTCATCGGCACTGCGCTGATTATAATGCTTGCTTTCGCATTTTTCTCCAAAAGAAAACGCTGGCTCACTGCCTCCGCAGCAGGCATAACCGCACAGGCAGTACTTTTTACACTGAAGCTCTACGGAAGTATGGCATGGTGGATATACTTACTTATTGCAGGTGTAATACTTATTGCCGCGGGAATTGCAAACGAACGGCGGAAGCAGCGTCACAACAGTGAAGATTATGTATCGGAATGGCGCTGGTAACGTTTTCTTCAAGAAAGGAATTTTCCATTTATGGACATTGGAATTGACCTTGGCACTGCCAATATTATGATAAGCCTCGGCGGTAAAGGAGTTGTCCTTTATGAACCGTCTGTGGTGGCTTTTAATAAAAAAACCGAGGAAATCATCGCTATAGGCACCGAGGCTTATAAGATGATAGGAAAAGCTCCCGATTATATAGCGGTTATACGTCCTCTTTCCGATGGAGTGGTATGCGACTATGATATGACGGAAAGTATGCTTGCGGAGTTCGTCCACAGGGTCACGGGAAAGCAGATGCTTATGCCGAGGATTGTTATGTGCGTACCGTCTATGGTGACCGATGTTGAGAGCCGAGCGGTTATAGATGCCGCCAGACGCGCGGGAGCGCAAAAGGTATACCTTATTGAAGAGCCTGTTGCCGCTCTTTTGGGCGCAGGAGTTGATATTTCCCCCGCAAAGGGTCATATGGTGGTGGACATAGGGGGCGGAACTACGGACATAGCCGTTGTTTCCATGAACGGTACCGTTGCAAAATGCTCCCTCAAGGTAGGAGGAAATAAGCTTGATGCCGCAATAATGCGTTATGTCCAGAGTAGATACAGAGTAACTATCGGCGAAAGAACCGCTGAAAACGCAAAGATTTCCCTTGCCAACGTTTTTGAACCTGACGGCAGCAGGACTATGGAGGTCAGAGGTATAAATCTTGTTACGGGACTTCCTGCAAGAGTGTGCCTGTATGATTACGACATCTACAAGGCGATAACCGATGTGGTACTGGAAATTATTCAGGGTATAAGGGATATACTTGAGATTACGCCCCCCGAGCTGGCGGGAGATATATACATTGAGGGAATACTGCTGACAGGCGGCGGTGCGCTGATAAACGGTCTTGACAAGCTGATTGAACGTGACACGGGCGTCCGTGCGGTTGTGGTGGACGACCCCTTGAGATGCGTTGCAAAGGGTACGTCAATTGCATTCAACAAGCTGGACGTTCTTCTCGACGGATTTGAAAAGATATCCCTATATCGCTACAGCGATCAGTCAACTATAGACTGATTATACAAGAAAGGATTTTAATTATGAATGTTGCAATGCTTTTGAAGCCGAAAAGCATGGTTTCTTATATATACGCGGATCTTACCGCTTCGGAGGGTCTTAAGGAATTTATAGCGGGCGGATATACCGCTGTGCCTGTTATCGACAGAGCCGGTATGTATATCGGTGTCGTCAGCGAAAGGGATTTCCTTTATTATATGCTGAAAAATAAGGACGTGGATTTGACTGCGTCAACGGAGATTACGGTGGACAAGCTTATTTGCAGCGACCGTTTTCAGCCCGTTCAGATAGATGCGGACATGGATATGCTTTTCAGCAGAATTATCGAGCAGAATTTCGTTCCCGTAATAGACAGCAGAGGTATGTTTTCGGGAATAGTAACCCGCCGCGATTTGCTTATCAGGGGCAAGTACGGCGAGAAAAAATAATCATAACGAAAGCGGTGTTTTTCCTGCAATACATAGTAATAGATTTTGAGTGGAACCAGCCTACCGTAAAGGAAAAAACCATTACGGAGCCTGTTGTGCTGAATGGAGAGATTATCCGAATCGGCGCTGTGCGTTTAACACTGACCGCCGACGGCTGCACTCCCTCCGATACCTTTCAAATAAGCGTTCTGCCCAAATACTACAAGAAAATGAATTCCGCCGTGGGGAGAGTTACGGGACTTGGCAGCAGTGCCCTTACATTCGGATACGATTTTACCACCTGCTACAGCCATTTCTGCAAATGGTGTTCACCAAACGGCGAGGACTTCTGTCTGCTGGCGTGGGGCGGCGAGGACGAAAGAATACTTCTGTCAAACCTTGAAATACACGGAATTACCGACCTCCCTATCCCAAGGGTTTACGATATACAACGGATTTTCACCATAGAAATTGCCAAGAAAAACAAGCAGTATTCCGTACAGGCTGCCTTGGAGTTTTTGGGACTGGAAGCGGATTTAAAAGCGCACGTAGCCCTTAATGACGCTATTTTTGCGGCAAGGATAGGTGCGGCTATAAATGTATGTATGCGGCTGGAGCATTACGACCGTATGATTGCGGACGATGAAGCGCAGAGAAGTCTCCGCTACTTCAGAAGCTACCACAATATCCCCACAAAGGACGATGTTTTGAGCAACAGGAAAATCATGAACCGCATTTGTCCCGTGTGCCGCAAAAGGCTCATTGAGTGCGGTGAATGGGTATGGCAGGATGATTTTACCGTTATAAGCTTCGGAAGCTGTCACGAACACGGCGATTTTTATGTACGTATACGCATGAGGGAAACGGATAGCGGAAAATACACTGTAACCAAAATGCTCCGTCCCTCAACGGAACAGTGCATGGCATTCTACGAAAGTAAACAGGAAGTCACCGCAGGAAGCAATCAGTGAGGATTATATAATGAATTTTAACCTTATAAGCTTTTTTGCGGAAAATAGACCGCTCCTTAAATACATAGCCGTAATAAATATCATTGCCTTTTTAGCCTATGGCACAGATAAAGACAAGGCGATAAAAAATCGTCGCAGAATACGGGCTTCCACTCTGCTTACCCTTGCATTTATCGGCGGTTCAGTGGGCGCTCTGGCAGGAATGTACATCTTCCGCCACAAAACAAAAAAGAAATGCTTTACCATAGGTGTACCTATAGCGCTGATACTGCAAATTGCACTGCTTTTCTGCCTTATGAACCTGCCGCTCCAATAAAATCACCCGACTTTTTATCATCGGACGATTTTTCTTATTTATTACAGTGCAAGGGGCGTTTCAAAGGTCGGCTCTTGTTTTTTGAAAAGCACTCTGCCGTTTCTGACGGACATAAGCACTCCCGCACGGTTTCGCAAAGCGTCAAAATCACTGACCGCATCTATAACTATAAAGCTTGCGGGATTATTTTCCCTTATGAAATAGCTTTCCCCAAGGCACATGGTCTTTGCACCGTTTGCGGAAATTAGGTCAAGGGCTTTATTCATATATTGGGGCGATGTTAAATGACCGCCGTGAAAGCCCGAATCAAGCACATACATCAGATTTCCGTTTCCTAAGGGACACCACGGGTCACAAATGGAATCTTGGGCAAAGCATACGTTTATGCCCTCATCAAACATTTCCTTTATTCGGGTAAGTCCCCGCCTTTTGGGGTATGTATCGTATCTTCCCTGCAAATGGGTATTTTCCGTGGGGCAGGAAATAAGGTTTATTCCCGATTTTTTCAGCAGCTTCATCAGCTTGAATGCGTAAGCGTTGTTGTACGAACCCATAGCGCAGGTATGACTTGCGGTGGTTTTTTCACCTATCCCCTTATCCATGGCCTCATATGCAAGCACCTCAACAAAACGTGACATATCGTCATCGGTTTCATCGCAGTGTGCATCTACCATTTTATCGTATTTCACCGCCAGCTCCACGGCTTTTTTCACGGATTTGACGCCCATTTCGGGTGTATACTCAAAGTGGGGAATAGCGCCCACACAGTCTGCACCCATTTTAAGCGCTTCCTCCACAAGCTCCTCGCCGCCCTTGTAGGAATACATTCCCTCCTGGGGAAATGCCACTATCTGTATTTCCACCAGATCCTTAACCTCCTCACGTAGCTCAAGCATTGCCTTAAGCCCCGTAAGATTGGGGTCGGTAACGTCAACATGGGTTCTGATATACTGCGTTCCTCCCAAAAGCTGCTCTTTAAGTCCCTTTCTTGCACGCTGCTTAATTATATCCGCCGAAAGAGTGCTTTTGGAGTCTGACCAGCTGGCAATACCGTCAAAAAGCGTGCCTGTGGAATTTTCCCCGAAGCTTGACGCTGTGAACACATAGTCAAGATGTATATGAGGGTCGCAGTACGGCTCGCAGACAAGCTTTCCCTTTAGGTCGATAACCTCCTCGCCCTCCGCTTCGCAGCATTTACCTATTTTCGCAAATTTTCCGTCCTTTACAAGAATGTCCGTAGTCTGATTTTCGCCTCTGAGCATAGCGTTCTTATACAGTGCCATTTTCCGATCCTCCCACATAAATTACTTGGACTTTGCTTCTACAATTTCCTTGATAATGTACATACCCATTGTAAGGATTATCATAAAGAGTGCCACAACAGCAAGGGTCGGGTCAATGGTTGTGCGCATATTCTCCCACATAACCATGGTGAGGGTTTTGGTATTCGCACCGGAAACAAAGGTTGTTACCACTACCTCGTCAAGGCTGGTGACAAAGGCAAAAAGTATGGAGGATACCAAAGATGAACGCACGGTGGGGAGAGTTACCTTGAAAAATGCGCCTATAGGCGTTGAACCCATACTCATCGCCGCAAGCTCTAAGTTTTCATTCACATTTGCAAAGCCTGACATCATGGTCACGAACACCATCGGTATTCCAAGGAGCGTATGGGCTAAAACCAGTCCCACAAAGCTGTTGGTAAGACCTATGGGCGCAAAGGTGGTATAAAGTGCGACGCCCACTACAACAACAGGGACTACCATGGGTGAAATCATTATGCTCATGAAAATGGATTTTCCTTTAAACTCCAGCTTATTCATGGCAAGGGCAGCCATAGTTCCCAGTGCCGTTGCCACCAGTGCGGAAATCACCGCAATAATAAGGCTGCGCTCCAATCCGACTATCCACTGCTCGTTGGCAAAGAATTTATCGAACCATTTAGTGGAGTATTCCTCAACGGGAAACTGAAAGTAATTAAGACTTGTAAACGCTTGAGGTATAATTACCAGTGCCGGCAGAATCATTATTATGATAAGCAGAATACAGTAAACGTACAGCATATTCCTCACCTCTTACCTTTTGGGAACAAAAATATTGCCAACAAACTTAAACGCAATTCCCAGTATCACGAAAACTATTACCAACAGCTCAAAGGACATTGCTGCCGCAAGGTTCGTGTTGAAGCTGTTCATGTTCTGCTCAATAAGGTTAGACATCATTTGGTTGTTTGCACCGCCAAGAAGCGCGGGGGCAATATAAAATCCCAGTGAAAGCACAAATACCATCAGCGAGCCGGCAAAGATACCCGGAACGGACAGCGGCAGAAATACGTCCACAAAGCCCCTTGCAGGGCGTGCGCCCATAACCAATGCCGCCGTGGAAAGATTTTCGTCTATTCCCTCCATATTGGATTGCAGGCTCAGGAACATATAGGGCAGAAGTATATGGGTCATGGAAACGCAAACCGCTCCCGTTGTGTACAAAAACTGTATAGGCTCATCGGTAATATGGAAAAACATAAGGAGCTGATTAAGCACGCCGTTTGTCTGCATGATAATCTGCCATGCAAAGATTCTTACCAGCATACTCATCCAGTAGGGAATAAGTATTCCCCCCGTGATAAGCCTGCGTACTATGGGCTTTTTCGCTCTGACGGAAAGATAAGCGGCAGGGTATGCCAGCAGCAGGCAGGCAATCGTCACTATCACCGCCGTTTTCAATGTGTTCAGCAAAACAGTCGTATAAAGTGGTTCTGTCAATATTTTTACGTAATAATCAAGGGTAAATCCATCCGTACCCACAAAGCTTCTCTTTAATATCCCCAGCAGGGAAATTATCAGGGAAACCACCACAAAAAGCAGCGGCAGCAGCATTATCACCCATTTAAGACCGGTAGCTTTCGCAATTCTGTGTGAAGCAGGAACACCGTGGGCGTTAATATCACCGGAAAAGCTCTTAATATTCTCTTTGCTCACAGCAATCACTCCCCTATAGAACCAAACTCGGCTGACAGCGGAGTATTCCCCGCTGCCGCCATATGTTTTTCTATCGTCTTAGGAAACAAGCCATGCGTTAAATCTCTCCTCTACCTCGGGAAGATATTCAGCCCAGTAGCTGCTGTCCAGATACATTTCATTTTCAAGCTGTTCCTCGGACTGACCAAGCTCGACCTTCATTTCATCGCTCATAAGCGCTACCGCCTCGGGGTTGGTAGAACCGTAAGGAATAAGCTCCGAGAAGCCGTACTGCTGTTCAGCCTCGCTTATAAATTCAAGGAACTTCATTGCATTTTCCTTGTTTGGGGCATTCTTGGGGATAACCCAGCCTGCGGCGATGATTATACCCTCGTTGTAATTCATATCAACGGGCGATCCCTCATCTCTTGCAGTGGCAATTCTTCCGCTCCATGCAAGGGCAATATCGGCTTCACCTGTTGCCAGCATCTGTGACGGCTCCGCTCCCTTTGTCCACCATACAATGCTGTCCTTGATTGTATCAAGCTTTGCAAAGGCTCTGTCCAGGTCAAGAGGATAAAGCTCATCCATAGGAACGCCGTCCGCAAGCAGCGCAGCTTCAAGCACCGTTACCGGATACTGCCATACCGCACGCTTACCGGGATATTTTTCCGTATCAAAGAAATCCTCCCAGCTTTGAGGTGCAGTGGATTCATCATACTTTGTGGTGTTCCATGCAATAACGGACGTATATGTTTCCGCACCCATTACATATTCAAGCTGTGCTTCCTCGTCTATCCTCGTAGTAACTACGTCATAGTCGATAGCCTCCAGATAGCCCTGTTCGCCTGCATAAGCGCCCCAGTAAAGGTCGCAGTTCATTATATCCCACTCGGTGGTATTATTCTCAACCATAGAAATAAGTTTAGCATAATCGCTGGGTGTAACTACCGTTACCTCTATTCCCGTCAGCTCCTCAAAGGGTTCAACAGCGGAGGCAATGCGGGCATCGGTATTTGTACCGCCCCAGTCAACGAATACAAGCTTTCCCGTATCGCCGCTCTCACTATCTGTCGAATCCGACGATGAGGGATCACTGCAGCTGCAAGCCATTGCAGAAACCATTGTTACCGCCATAAAAGCAGCCATCATCTTCACATATTTCCTTTTCATACTAAACTCCTCCTTAAATCGGGCATCGCCCTATCATTCAACGAACGCTTAAACGGCAGGTATAAACCTATCCTCCACCGTTTTAAGCATAACGCCCTTTTCCTTTTCGTAAATTGTAGTAACGCAGTTGGCATTAAAGAAAAACTCCAGCTCCTTTTCACCCGCATACTTTCTGTATGCTTCCGGAGAAATCTTAACGCTCAGCTCGCTTGAATCGCGGGTCTTTACAAGCACCCTGTAGTAATCGCCCATATAAACGCTGTTCACTATCGAAGCGCGGAAGGAATTGATATGTCCCTCCCTCTCCTTCATAAGGTGAATAAGCTCGGGACGCAGGGCAAGCAGTACATCATCAAGATTATACTGTCTGCGGTCGAGAGGCTCCTCAACTCGGATAAGCTCCTCCGTCAAGCCTGTTTTCACCATGCTGACCCAGCAATCCGATTCCTTTTTCTTTGACTCCACTACGCCCTTTATAAGGTTTGTATTGCCTATAAACTCGGCTACAAATTGGTTCTTAGGCTCTTTGTAAATCTCCTCCGGGGAGGAGCATTGCTGTATAACACCGTGGCTCATAATGCAGATTTTATCCGACATGGTAAGCGCTTCCTCTTGATCGTGGGTAACGCTTATGGTGGTTATACCAAGCTCATTCTGTATGCGCTTTATCTCAAACTGCATTTCGTGGCGCAAATTCTTGTCAAGAGCGCCTAAGGGTTCATCCAAAAGCAGCAGCGGCGGATTATAGACGATAGCCCTCGCCAGCGCACATCTTTGCTGCTGACCGCCGGAAAGCTGCTTTGGCAAGCGTTTTTCCATTCCGTCAAGCTTTACCAGCTTGATAATGTCGTTTACCCTTTCTCCTATTTCAGCCTTTGAGCATTTCCGCAGCTTCAAGGGATATGCTATATTCTCCTCCACTGTCATATGGGGAAACAGCACATAATTCTGGAAAAGCATACCTATATTTCTCTCATATGCTTTTTTCCACGCCACGTCCTCGCCGTTGATAAAGATCTGACCGCTGTTAGCCGCTTCAAATCCCGCAATGATCTTCAGCAAAGTTGTTTTACCGGAGCCGCTTGAACCGAGTATTGTGAGAAATTTGCCGGGCGCCGCTTCAAGGGAAACCGTATCCAGCGCCTGAAAGCTGCCATAGAATTTGCTGACATTCTCAATCTTTATGCTCTGTCCTATAGTTGACATGATACCTCTCTCCTTTCGGTACACGGTCAAAAAGCGGCGCTATCTCCCTAAGGGGGAATAGCGCCGTTGCTGTTCGTGTACATTTTCTTTGCTGCTGCCGATATCTCCGTATCAGCATGGTTACATTATATCACCGCCCAAGCAAAAAGTCACTGTATGCAAGATACAAAATTAAATCTTGCTTTTTGTACTGTGAGTACGTTGAAAATTTCCCTAAATTTATAGTATAATAAAGTTACGAACCTTGAAAATATGCAATTTTATATTTAATTTCTTGCATTTTCGAGGTGCTATTCACGTAAATCCATTATAATAAAATATAATATCGAGGGAGTGTTCATTAATGAACGGAAATAATGTATATATGAAGTATATGACATGGAGGGAATTTGAAGAAAAGAAAAGCCACGGGGTAATACTTCCCGTGGGTTCTGTGGAGCAGCACAGCCACCACCTCCCCCTTATAACCGATTCCCTTATCACAGAGGAAATTTCCGTTAAGCTGGCGGAGAAAATAGATGCCGTAGTAGCGCCTACATTGACATACGGCTATAAATCCAAGCCTCTCAGCGGCGGCGGTCCTCTTTTCCCCGGAACAATTGACCTTTCGGGACAGACGGTTATTTCCCTTGCGGCGGATATACTGGAGGAGCTTTGCCGCGATGGGGTTAAGCTGATTTTCGTAAATAATGCACATTTTGAAAACGAAGCTTTCCTGCTTGAAGCCATAGATATAGTATCAAGGAAATATCCCGAAACCGTTATTCTTGAATCCAACTGGTGGGATGTACTTTCACAGGATATTATCGACAGGGTTTTTGAGGACGTACCCTTCCCCGGCTGGGCGTTGGAGCACGCGGCAATAACCGAAACCTCCCTTATGCTCTATTTAGCTCCGCAGCTTGTGCGTGAGGACAAAATTCCCTCGGAAACGGGCTTTGAACCGCTGCCCTACCACAAATACCCCATTGTAAAGGGAATGGTTCCCGAAAGCGGTGCATTGGCAAGTGCAAAGGGTTCCTCCGCTGAAAAGGGGAAAATCATCACCGATGCCGCTGTAGCCGAATTTGTAAAGATAATCGAAAAATACACTAAGTAGCAAAAGCAATGTGCAGTCGGTAAAGTACGACTGCACATTGCTAAAAATCGTTTAGATTTATCCCGAAATGCCGCATAATACGCAGTGCGTTTACACACTCGCTCTTTGCGGTCATATCGTTAAAATCAATCTCCAAAAGGGACTTTATCTTCTCAACCCGATAAACCATAGTGTTCCTGTGTACAAATAAATCCTCCGCCGCCTTAACAAGGTTGCAGTTGCAGTTCAGGTATACCTCTAAGGTTTTCACATATTCCGTACCACGCTGCTTATCGCTGTCTATAAGGGGCATAAGGGTTGTATAGCAATAATCTCTTAACTCCTCGGTCTTTCCCTGTGCCGTAAGCAAGCGGATTATTCCCAGCTGTGAATAAAGGGCAATATGTACGCTTTCGCTGCTGCTCTCGGCAGCCTCAAGGGTTTGTTTTGCCTCCGCATAGCTTTTTCTGAAGCTCTCCGCTCCCGTGTCCGCTCTGCCTATACCGCCGTATATCTTAGCACCGCTTTGCTTTTCAAAAAAATCATTGCATATTCGGTTCAGCTCCTTGCAAATTACCGACAGCTCGCTGTTATTGCATACCATATATCCGAAAATTTCGTTCATGTATGTGCTGATAACAATATTTATCCCCTTGGCGTAAAGGCTGTTTTCAATGGTTCTGCTAAGAGATGAAAGTATGTTGTCATAGTCCCCCTGTGGCAGATCCTCATCGCCGACAGGACGTATTATCAGCATTGCGGCGTCCGAATCCACATCAACACCGCAATGTATTCCCATACTCCTGACCGAGGAAAGAGAAATGCGGTTTGTAAAAAGCAGACCCGAGAAAAATGCCGCTATACTCCTCTCGTTAAAGCGATTGAGTATAAGCATATCGGCAATTTCCTTGGTGACGTCCACAAGCTTTAGCTCCCACGGCATTTCATAAAGGGGCATATCCTCGTTTTCGGCTATTTCTATAACCTCCCTCGGAATTTCCCTTATATGCTCGGGATTTATAAGTATAACGATGCCTGATGCCGCATTTTCCACACATTCACGGGTTATGGAAATAAGGTTTTTATCGGAAAAGCCGTCCTCCATACCTGTGATAAAAACAAGCTCACCGCCGTGAATCCAGTCACTGACACTGACGTCTTGATTTATGTAAACCCATGAAATAATATGGTCAAGACCTCCCTCCCCCGCCACAAGGCTGATACGTTCAAAGCATTTAAGCTCGGAAAGATTTCTGCATTTGATATTCATAACTTATCCCTCCGCAAAGAAAAAAGGTGATTTCATGTCCAAAAAGCTATCTCCCCTGCTGATAGCCGCAGCAGGCTGTCTGTGGGGTACTCTGGGTATTTTTGTAAGAAAATTTGAAGACTACGGAATATCCTCTATGAGTATTGTGTTCATACGCTCCCTGATTACGGCGGCTATTACCCTTTCTGCGGCAGCTCTGTACGATAAAAGGCTGCTGAAATTCAGATTAAGGGATATATGGATATTTATAGGTATGGGACTATTAAGTATAGTTTTCTTTAACTATTGCTATTTCACCGCAGTAGCTCTCATGTCTCTTTCCGCTGCCGCAATTCTACTGTACACCTCGCCGATTTTCGTAATGCTGCTGTCGGTACTGCTTTTCAAGGAGAGGGTCACTAAAAGAAAGATAATATCCATTGCCGTTTCACTTGCAGGACTGGTGCTTGTTACAGGAGTTGTGGGCGATGCGCAGGACATAACGCCCGTGGGAATATTATTCGGCATTGGCTCGGCAGTGGGATATTCACTGTACAGTATATTCAGCCGTACGGCGATAAACCGAGGATATGACGCATTGACGGTGACGGGGTGGTCGTTTGCGGCAGCCGCCGTATTTTCCGCTTTCACCGCAGATTTCAGCGCCTTGGGAAATATGATTACCCTAAAGCCTGCAATGCTGCTATATACCATAGCTTTCGCCGTATGTGCCTCGGTGCTGCCCTATATGCTCTACTCAAAGGGACTGGAGAACACGGAAAACGGCAGGGCGGCGGTAATAGCCTCAATAGAGCCTGTAGCCGCCACTGTTTTCGGTATGGCGCTGTACGGGGAAATACCATCGCCCCAATCCGCTGTGGGAATTGCCCTTGTTATTGCCGCAATGATTGTGAGCAATGAAAAAAATAAAGAGGCTTGTGCGGAGTAAATCTGCAAACCTCATCGTTCACTATCATTATACCACATTCAAAAGCGGAATAAATGCGAATAATATAATCTTTCTGTAAACAACCGCACCTGTTTCCACCGACCTTTACGGCGATATTTGGAAACAGGTGCGATTATTTTTGAGGGATAAGGTCATTTACAGCTTGCTTTTCAGAAAAGACAGCACATCGGCAATTTCCGAAACAGGTTCGGGATTTTCACTGTTGAGCCAATCGCAAAGCACCGTGAATGTGCCTTGAAAAATAAACCGCTGTACATACTTAGCCTTTGTTTGGGACAGACAGTCTGCATCGGATATATTCCGAAAAATAACACCTATTTCCGGGATTGAAAATAAATGCACAGCAAATTCCAACATGGGTACGGAACGCACAAGGACACGAAAAATATCACGCTGTTCATACAGATGATTCAGAACCGACAAAATCGCATTGGGACTTTGCGCTATTATCGTCTTTAAATTCTCGTCAAGCTGCGACAGAAAATCCGATTCTATTTCAGACAAAAGCTCCCCCCTGACTGCCGTAATATTTATAAAATGTGGTACGATTTATGCCCGAAACGGCACATAGCTCGCAAATTGTTATCTCGTTCAGCGACTTTTCCTTCAACAGCTTTAACAATCCGTTTTTCAGCATTGCTTTACTTAGTCGTATTCTTTGATTTTCCATAGCTTTGCACCTCACCAAATAATTGATATTTATTGCTTTGCCGACAAAACGGTGTATATTTGTTGACTACACATCATTTTGAAATCAACAGTCTGTTGACTTCAAGTCTATATGTATATTATAATATTATCAAGGCAATTTGTCAATCTGTTTTGGGAGGTTTTAAAGTGAAATTCTGGCGAAGAAACTGGTATTACATAGGCGGTATTTTATTTGTGGTGCTTGCTTTTGTAATGGGACTGTGGGGCTGCGATCATTTAAGCAAAATACGGGTTATACTCATTTTCAGTTGGATGGGTATGCTCATGCACCAATTTGAGGAATACGCTTTCCCCGGCGGCTTTCCCCTTATATCAAATATGGCGGGACTGGGAGAAACCGAACACCCGGAGCGATACCCCTTAAATGCGCGTCAAAGCTTTTTAAGCAACGTTATCTTCTGTTACCTAAGCTACATTATCCCCATTTGTTTTCCCAATCTCATCTGGATGGGAGTTTGCCAGGTGTTGGCGGGTGTATGGCAGCTGCCCGGTCACGGTATTGCCATGAATCTCCGTCTGAAAAGCAAGTACAATCCCGGACTTGCCTCTACGGCTTTCCTGCAGACACCTGTGGCAATCTATTACATTTGGTATGTATGCACATATATGCCCGATAAGGCGGGACAGCTATGGTGGGGTATTCCCGGATCTATACTTATGCTGCTGCTTACGTTTATCGTTCCGATTCTCCTTATGAAGGATAAAAATTCCCCTTATCCCTTTGAGGACAGGGAGCTTTACGGCTACAATAAGGAACACGTCAAGGCACTTTGGGAAGAAAGAAAAGCCGCTAAAATTGAGAAGGAGGAAAAGACATGAAAACTAAGCTGGATAAATGGTGCGATATAGACTGGATAATCTTTATCTGTATCACAGGCGTTGTTGCCGCCGTTGCTGCGGCTATCTTCTGGGAGGATATGCCTTTAGGGGCAAAGGGCGGTATATTTGCGGCAGTCATTATGCCGTTCCACGTTCTTGAAGAGTGGAAATTCCCCGGCGGACTTCATCATTTTTATAATGTCATACTGGGACCCAAGGACGGAGAAAAGCGGCAATTGGATCGCTACCCTATGAGCCGCCTTACCGATATGATTACAAACATTGGTCTGCAATGGATTCCGCTGGTATATCTTGTAATATGCTTTTTTACGGATCTTTCAAACGCTGCGGCACTGTGCATTATGTTCCTTTGCTTTATTGAGGTTCTGGCGCATACAAGTGCGGGAATATTCACCTATTTTCTCCTAAGAAAGGACGGCAAGAAAACCATCTATCACCCCCGGCTTTGCCACTTCATGGATGATGTTCCTGCCTGCGGGGGTATATCTTGCAAGCAACCTTGAAAATGTCACAGCAGGCGATTGGCTTTGGTGCGCAATTCTGTTTGTAATAATGATGCTTATCTGTATTCCCCTCACCGAAACGCCGCTGAAAAAATGGGTAATAAAGCAGGAAAAGGGAATGTTCGCTTTTGAGGACGAAAAGTATTATAAGAAATATCCAAGCTTCGGTAAAAAATAAAGGTTAATCGGCAAACCCATGGGACTTATTTACAAGCCTCATGAGTTAAGTGTTTTAAAATCTGAATTACTCTATCCCGATGCCGATACCCTCCGCTATGCTCTCCGACTTCACTAAAGCGAGCTTACATTCGGTATAATTTTCATCGCTGTATTTTATAACAGCCAAATCGCCGTTTTCATTGCTCCTTGCGGCATAGATGTAGGGGCAATCGGGAATATTTATGCTGATGTAGGCAATTTTCCTTGTATCCGTATCTATAGCCACTGCGTCGATTTCATTAAAATCGGTGTAATTGCCCGAGCTGCTAAAGAACATTTGCAGACCCTCGGCGGGATTATTCGTATAGTTAAGGGGATAGGACAAAAGCGCCTTTGAGGGGGATATTACCTGATAATTGTCTGTAATACTGTCCCCGATACAGGCAATAACCGCTTTATCCTCATAGAAAGCACCCCCGTCAACAATTGCCCTGACATTGCAGCCTCCGATATAGTAACAGCCGTCCATGTATTTCATATACCTTATCTCGTCCACATCAAATGCAGTGAGATTATACTCCTTGAGTTCATTGCCCTCAAGATCAATTTCTCTTATCAGTGTTTCCGCCTGCAAATCCTCGTCATACCTTTGCAGTACCGGCAGCAGCTTATTGACCTCCGAACAAAGAGCAGCGGGGTAATAGCCATTATCCTTAATTGCACAGCGATAGACCTCCGATGAGGTGTTTTCTTCAAAATCATATATCCTTATGACACCGTCACCCGTGCCCTCCTCAAGATAAAAATATGCCAGACGTTCATTGCTAATATTGGCTATATACTGCTCTATACCGGCGGCATGAAATTCATCACCCACATAAAAGCTTTGTGTCTGAATGTCATAAACATAAACCGTGGATTTAACACCGTCGGTTTCGTATGTACTTGGGATAATCACAAAGTATCTGTCACCAATCACTGTATACAGATGGTGATACATAGCCTGCCAATCCACAGTGCCTATATTGCTTATATTATTATTTTCGGTATTGCAAAGGAATATATCCGGTCGGTTATTATCAAAATCGGCAGCTGAGATAAAAATATTTGAACCTGAGTACGCCAAAATATCGGAGCTTTGCATATCTATATCCCCAAGGTCAAGGTACACAGTCGGATCAATGGTATAGACAGTGGAATTTTCGCTCATTGTATATTTTTCCACATCTGCCGAGCCGTCCTCCCGTACTCCCGAGCAGGAACAAAGAAAAGCGGTTAGCAGCACCGTTCCAAGCACAGCCAAAAATGATTTTACATTGATTTTTTTCATAATATACAGCTCCTTAATTTTGTGTTTTTCAAGCGTTTGCTATCTTATCAACTCAATTATTTTATCACATTCGGAGTAATCCACATCTTGCGTGAACATATTATAAATGACAGTTCCTGATGCAAAGGAAACAACCATTTGATTATCTTCCATAGACTTTATACCGGTATGACCGTTTACCGTTATTTCTGTAAGATTATGCTCGTCACTGGGTATTCCTATACCGGACAAGGAATTATCATCGTGATAGTTTGTAAAGCATAAAGCTACATAACGTGTACCATTAGTAAACGTAAAGGCAGCTACGTCTGAATATTCATTTTTATTGGTGTACATATCGGTCAATATAAATCCCTCCGGTAGATAACGGGGAGTTTCTATGTATATATCCATATCTTCACAAACCGCTATGATTCCATAGGGGTCGTTCTCGGTGGTGGGGAGGATAATTTCCTCCTTTTGCTGTTCTTGACCTCCGCCCGCAAGTTCGACAGCATAAGAAAAAGCGTTCATATGGCTCACGGAAAAGGTAACTATATTTACGGATAAAATCACAAAACAAGCGGCAGCCAGTCCCGCCGCCCACTTGGGGCAATGAAAATAACTGCTTTCTCTGCGGCGAATTTCATTTAATATATCCAGTCCCTTTTCCGCATCGCCCTGCAAAGGCTCTCTGTCCTGCTCTTTAAGCGCATTAAATATAAGCTCTGTACCTGTTTCCCCGTGGGATGTTATAAGCTGCTTTTCCGAAATAGTTTGTAATTCAATTGCGGATTTATCAATATCATTCCTATTCCTTTTATAAGTGCGACTGACCTCCTTTTCCGCCGCCTGCCACAGCTTGGCATTTATATCCGTACTAAGCCTGAAATTCTTGAATTTCTCCGACAACAGGAGAAATACATCTGTGGTACATTTTTCGGCTAAATCACGGCTTTCAAGCACTAAATAGCTGTAATTAAGGACTTTACGGTAATTTTCTCTGTAGAAATCATCGAAGTTCACATTATTTCCCCCTATATAAATAAAATCTCCTCAAAAGGGCGATTATTTCAAATTATTTTTTCAAAAATGAAAGTTTGTGAAATGTGCATAAATATCGGCATTAATTTCGGTAAATTAGTATAATGCTACTACCCCCTACCGCTTTCGCAAAATGTCAGTAATTAGTATATCATGTTTATTATCCCATTTCAAGGATTTTGTGGAGCATTTACATAATATTCATATGCATTAATACCCTGCCACGCTTTAATGTGACAGGGCAATAATGCTATTTACCGCCGTGTTACCCGAAAGGTCACGGGCATTTGGGGATTTTCGGTTATAATGGGGCTGTCAATAACCATATTCAGCAAATCAAGCTCCGCCGCTCGGTATAAGAAATTCTCCACTGCGGTATTCAGCGTTTCACCGCTATAGTCCGATACCGTTTCGCCGATGTATTTATCTTCCACGCTGTAATCAAGAGTTACCTCGCAAATAATGCTTTCATCCTGCGCGGTAACGTTATAATCATACTTCATAGTGGGAATTTTAAGAGAAGCGGTGTCACTATCACCCTTAACAGAAAAATTCTTTGCCCCCTGCAAAGCATTGAGAATAGCCGTTTCCTCCTCGTCAAGGAATCGTATAATACCGTTTTCCGCAACTGCACTGCCCTTTAGTGCCTGCACACTCACATCCGCTTCGGGTATCACAAGGACATCGCCATATTTTGCGGCTGAAATAGCTTCAAGCAGCGTTATCGGAATAATCCGTCCCTGAGATTTATAATACTCGAAAGCAGAAATACGGCTTTCCGCAGTTATAAGCTCGCCGCTGTCGTCATTGGCGGCTACAAAAAGTGAGGGCTTTTCGGAATAAACCACATTACACCCGGAGGATATCCGTCTTTGCACAAAGGAACCGAGCAGCTCACTGTTTCCCAGTATTTTACCATCAACGGCAATAAGCTGACAGCTGCCGAAAAAGACGGATTTTCCGCCGCTGCGGCGTATATCGTCAACCGCATCGTCAACGGTATCGCCCCTACCCGAAAGAACCTCAAATTCGGGGGCGACCGCAGAGGAAATATCGCTGTCCTCCGTGCTGTACACCTGCAGGGTAAGGACAATATCCTCCCCGTCCCGCTCAATACCCATCATTCGGACAAATTCGCGATCACTGACCTGCACCGCAGCCTGACAGCCCGTAAGCATTATAACCATAGGAAATAACAGTAACAAGATTCTTTTCATAAAGCACCTCCGTAGCTGTTATATGTTATAAGCAATTTCCCCGAAAATATACATTTTTCCATAAAAAAAGGACTGCCGTAAAACGACAGTCCTTTGAGAAATTTAAACTTAATTACTTAAGCTCAACAGTAGCACCGGCAGCCTCAAGCTTAGCCTTGAGCTCCTCAGCCTCAGCCTTGGGAGCAGCAGTCTTGAGAGCCTTAGGAGCGGACTCAACAGCTTCCTTAGCTTCCTTAAGGGACATACCGCAAGCGTCCTTAACAGCCTTGATAATGTCCATCTTCTTCTCGCCGAAGGAGGTAAGTACAACGTCAAATTCGGTCTTTTCAGCCTCGGCAGCAGCACCGCCTGCAGCAGGACCTGCAGCAGCTACAACTGCGGTTACGCCAAACTCTTCCTGAATAGCCTCTACAAGCTCAGCAAGCTCGAGAACGGAGAGAGCCTTAATATCTTCAATAAACTGTGTGATCTTTTCAGATGCCATGATAATAATCTCCTTTTCAATAATAATTTTTACGATGCATTAAGCAGCCTGTGCAACAGTATGCTTATGCAGCTTCCTCTGCGGACTGCTTATCTGCAAGAGCCTGAAGTGTTGCAGCCAGCTTCTGAAGGGGTCCCTGGAGAGAACCAACCAGCTGTGCAAGAAGTACGTCCTTGGACGGAATCTTGGAAAGAGCAACAACACCCTTTTCGTCGTAGATTTCACCCTCAACGAAACCTGCCTTAAGGTTAAAGTAGTTCTCGTGGGAGTCAGCAAACTTACCGAGAATTCTTGCGGGAGCGGTCTGATCATTCTCGCATACTGCAATAGCGGTTGTGCCCTCTAAAACTCCGCAGAGCTCGTCAAGACCAACCTCCTTGAATGCACGGGAAAGAAGAGTATTCTTCTCAACGAAGTATGTTACTCCTGCCTCTCTCAGCTCTTTTCTAAGGATAGTATCCTCCTCAACGGTAATACCTCTGTAGTCAACGATAACTCCGGAGGAAGCAGTCTTAAGAGCCTCGGTAATCCTTTCAACCCTTGCCTTTTTGGATTCAAGTGCCTGTGCGCTTGGCATAAAATTTCACCTCACAAACTTAAAAAGCGGATTTTATGCTATCACCATCATAAATAGAAAAACCCTTTCCAATAAGGAAAGGACCATACATAACAAAAATACGTACAGCAATCTTTCCTCGGCAGGACTTACGCTTATACATTTGCCCCGGTCTAAGTGACGGGAAAACGCACAGCACCTGCTGTCTTTAGAACATGATAGCTTAACGTTGTATAACACAACATGATTATCATATCACATTTTTTAGGAAATGTCAAGGACTATATGACATTTTACAAAATATTCACAAATTTATTCTGCGCAATTATGCAAGGACTATTGACATAAATTTCATTTTGTGATAGAATTAACCTAATGATGTTTTCATTGATTTTGTATTATATTCAAAGGAGAATGATAATATGACCATACGCATTGGTATCATGGGATACGGTAATCTCGGCAAAGGCGTCGAGTACGCAATTACCCAAAATCCCGACACAATACTTGCAGCGGTATTTACCCGCAGAAACCCCGATACAGTTAAGCCTGTGACTGCAAATGTTCCCGTTTATTCCGCAAGCGACATACTTTCCCACAAGGATGAAATTGACGTACTTATCCTCTGTGGCGGCAGCCGCTCGGATCTTCCCGTGCAAACCCCCGAAATGGCGGCAGCATTTAATGTAGTTGACAGCTTCGATACTCACGCAAATATACCCATGCATTTTGCAAACGTTGACAAGGCTGCCGTTTCAGGCGGCAAGGTTGGAATTATATCCATCGGCTGGGATCCGGGACTTTTCTCACTTATGCGTCTTTACGGAAATGTTTGCCTGCCCGAGGGCAAGGATTACACTTTCTGGGGCAAGGGTGTCAGCCAGGGTCACTCCGATGCCATCAGACGGGTAAAGGGTGTCAAGAACGGCAAGCAGTACACTATCCCTGTTGACAGCGCGCTTGAAAGAATCCGCAGCGGCGAAACCCCCGAGCTTACCACTCGTGAAAAGCACACAAGAGAGTGCTTTGTCGTACCTGAGGAGGGCGCAGATCTTAAGCAGATTGAGAACGATATTAAGAATATGCCCAACTATTTCTCCGACTATGACACAACGGTTCATTTCATCACCGAGGAGGAGCTGGAAAGGGATCACAGCGGAATACCTCACGGCGGCTTTGTTATCCGCAACGGTAAAACGGGTGCTGATTCCGCCAACACCCACGTTATGGAATTCAGCCTAAAGCTTGATTCAAACCCTGAATTTACATCAAGCGTCCTTGTGGCTTTTGCAAGGGCTGCATACCGTCTTAACAGCGAGGGTGTCAGCGGCTGCAAGACTATTTTTGACATTCCGCCCGCATATCTGTCCCCTAAGAGCCATTCCGAGCTTATTTCAACAATGCTTTAAGGATAGGATTTGGCGATATTGCCATAATAATAACATATGCCGATGATAATGCAGATTGTCATCGGCAATTTTCATGAAAAAAGCTGCCGCATTTTCACACGGCAGCCTAATACGCTTATTCCTTTACACCGCCGAGAGCAACGCCCTCAACAATGAATTTGGAGAAGATGAAGTAAACGACACAGACAGGAATGATTGAAAGCATGATAGCCGCATACTGCGCACCGTAATCGGCAAGCTTATCATTGGAAACGATGGTATTAACCATCATAGGCAGTGTAAGCTGTGATTTTGACCTGGAAATAAGGATCATAGACGGTGTATAGTAGTTATTCCAGTTTGCAACAAAAGCAAATATTGCTTGAACGGCAAAGGCAGGCTGCATCATCGGTATACCGATAGTAACGAATGTCCTAAACTCACCGCAGCCATCTATTCTCGCCGCCTCAACTATCTCCAAGGGGAAGGAGGATTTCATATACTGGCGCATAAAGAATACAATTGCAGGCGCAGCGATTGAGGGGATTATAAGAGGCCAATAGGTATCGGTAAGACCGAGCTTGGTCATGAACTGATAGAAACCAACGGAGGTAACCTGAACAGGAACCATCATTACCGCAAGAATAAATGTATACGCGGCATTTTTCAGCTTGAAATCGTAAACAACAAGACCATAAGCCGTCATACCCGAGAAAAATACAGTAAGGAAACAGGTGCTGAAAGCAATTATAGCGGAGTTACGATAACCAATAAGGGCATTGTAGTTTACCTTACCCGCAGACTCCCACTCAAGAAGAGTTTTGATATTATCAATCAGGTGAAGATTAGGTATAAGTGAAATACCGTTTGTTGTTATGTCCGTAGTCGTTCTTGTTGCGTTTACTATCAGTATATAAATAGGCAACAGACAGATTATAGCAAGCAAAACCAGCACTATCATAACCAAAACGGATTTTACCCTTTTGGAAGTGGTATAGCTCTCGCCTGCAGCAGGATTAGCTGACGACATACTTATATACCTCCCAACTTGTTCTTAAGTGAAGCACGTGATTTCTTGTACTTCTTTGCATCCTTATCGCGGTTAAAGGCAAAGCAAATCGCGCCGAGAATAGTAGTAATAAAAAACAGAATAACGGAAGCCGCACCGGAATAACCGTAGTTAGGCGGTGTCTGATGGAACGCACCATAGATATAAACGGCAATGGTTCTGATATTTGTGTTATCATTAGTACCGTTTCTGTAAAGTGCAGGAATATCATACATCTGAAGTCCACCGATCATGGAGGTTACAACGGTATAAAGCAAGATGGGACGGAGAAGAGGAAGTGTTATCCTAAAGAAAACCTGTGTGCTGTTTGCACCATCGATATTCGCAGCTTCAAAAAGCGATGGGTTAATACCCATAATACCCGACGTGAGCATGATCATAGTATTACCGAACCACATCCATGTCTGAATAAACATAACCATAACTCTTGAGGCAGTCCGATCGGAAACGAAAAGGATCGGACTATCGATTACACCCCAGTTGAGGAGGAGTCTGTTTACGGCACCGAACTGTGTATCGGAGAACAAGGTAACGAAGAGAGCGGCAACGGAAGCGGCAGTTATTATGTTAGGCATATACATAACAACCTTAAAGAATCCTTTACCTTTAATCTTTAAGTTGGAGTCAGTGAACCACGCAGCGAGGACAAGGGAAATAATTATCTGCGGAATAAAGTTACCAACCCAAAGGATAATAGTATTCCCAAGCGCTTGTACAAACTGTTTATGTACTGCGCTCCAAGCACGATTACCCTCATTAGTGAACAAAAGTGCCTTGAAATTATCCAGTCCGACGGAAACGGTATCAACCGTACCGTTGCTCTGGGTACTTAGAAAGAAAGTGTTAAATAACGGATATAACTGAAAAAACGCATATACCAGAAAGAAAGGCAAGATGAACATATAACCATACTTTGCGTAACTGATGGAGCGGATTCTTCTTTTTGAGTCTGACGCCATAAAAATATTCTCCCCTCACATTAAAAAAGTAAAATTAAAAAAATAAAAAAAATAGAGCAGCACCGATTCAGCAGTGTTTAATCTATGAGGCAGGCAGTTACCTACCCCATAGACCATAATGCTCCTTTTCTGAAAATCAACTAAAATATAGTGATATTAGTCAAAGTTGGAGTAATCAAGTTCAGGAAGTGCAGCAGCAACACTGTCAACCCAAGCATCAATGCACTCTTCCTCAGTTGCATAAGTACCCTGGCAGTAAGCAGTTACAGCATCATTGAACAGAGTCTTGATGGTTGCATCATAAGCAGTGATGTTTCCGCCCATGTCGATGGATTCAGCAACCTCGTTGAGAACCTCAAAGTGGTTCTGACCGCCGAGAACGCCAAGTCCCTCAAATGTAGGAATAACCTGCTCCATAGCAGCCTGGTTGGAAACGTACTCACCCTGGTAATTAGCGTAAGCAACAGCACCGTCAACATCAGATGTGAAGAAGGAGATAAATTCCTTAACGAGATCGTCATTGTCGCATCTGTTAGCAACTGTGAGCCATGTGCCGCCCCAGTAATATGACTGAGGACCAACTACAACGTTCCAAGAACCGTAAGTAGCTCCGCCTTCGCCACCTGCAGCCTGAGTAAGGATAGAATCACCGAAGCCCCATGTGGATACGAAGTAACCCATTGTGCTGTCGGTCTGACCTACTGCATACCAGTCAGTGGACCATTGAGGAAGATCCTTTACAACGTAGCCGTTGTCATAGAAGTTCCTAGCAAGTGAGATATAATCGGATCTCTCATCACCGAGAACAAGCTTGCCATCCTGTACCCAAGGAGTAGAGGAAGAAGCGGAGAATACCTGATAGATACCTGCAAGTGTGGAGGTGAGAGCTGTTTCGCCGTTGGAAGCTTCGCTAACCTTCTGTGCAGTCTCTTCAAACTTATCCCAATCGGAAACGAGCTCCTGCATCTCTTCGGGAGATGTTACGCCGAGATACTTTTCAGCAAGATCGGTTCTGTAGCACCAGCCACCTGCAGCTGCCTGCCACGACACGCCCTTAAGAACGCCGTCGGTAGAGGTACCGATTTCCTTAACGTAATCATAAACTTCATCAAAATCGCTGTCAGAGAATCCAAGATCCGACAGTGCTCTTGTACCGGTTGCATCGCTGTCATCGTTGATATATGTAAGAGCCCAGTCAGCCTCAACGAACATAATATCAGCGTCATTGGAAGCGTCAGCAAGGTAGTTGTCATAGTTTTCGCTTGCCTCGGAACCGCCGCAGCCAAAGCTTACAACATTGAATTCATCCTCGGTGTGATCGGTGTTTGCGCAGAATGTAGCAAGCATCGGAATGATGTCGTCTGTGTTCCAGCAAAGGATAGTAACCTTTCCGTCGCTTGAAGCAGCAGCTTCAGCTGAATCATCAGCAGCAGCGTCATCAGCAACAGCATCGTCTGCAACAGCAGCATCGGTTGTTGCGGAATCATCGGTAGTAGTTGTAGTTGAGCTTCCGCAAGCTGCGAAAACAGAACCAGCAAGTGCCACAGCAGAAATCATGGCAAGGGTCTTCTTCAAATTCTTCATTTGGTTTTTCCTCCTTAAAGTTATAATATACTTCCACTGACCAATCAGTCTGCGTGAAATATATTAGCATAGGTACTTCATCGGTCAATACTCTTAACCGACGCTCCTTCAAGCAGCATCCCGCCGATTATAAGCGGCTGCTCCTTGTTGGAAATTTCTTTCCTGATCAGTGCGATAAGCCGTTTTGCCGCCTCCTCGCCCAGCCTGTCGGTATCCTGTCCGACAGTAGTGAGCCTTGGGCGGAGAACCTGTGAAAGCACGATCCCATCGTAACCCGCTAAGGAAACGTCCTCCGGAACGGACAATCCCTGCTCCTCCAATGTATTCATAGCTCCAAGTGCTGCAAAATCGTCCGGGAGAAGAATACAAGTTGGCCTGTCGCTGCAAGACATGAGCCTTTTAACGAGAAGCCCGGTACTTTGGGCATCATGATAGCGTCCCTGCAAAAGGTAATCGTCTCTGACCTCTATATTCAGGCGACCAAGTGTTTTCCTGAAAGCATTAAGCCTTACAGAAGTAACATCCGAGGTGTCGCCGTAAATATATGCAATTTTTCTGTGTCCTTTGCCGGCTATATATTCAACCAGCTGTCGGATTCCCTTTTCGTTATCCGACACAACAGCCAACCTGTCCGCGACAACGTAATCTATCGTGGCAACGGGAATGTCGCTGCTTAAAAGCTCCTCAACACCCTTGTCAAGATAATCGTCCACGCAAACAATCGCTACGCCGTCAACATTCCGATACATACAATGCTCATAATAGGACATTCTGCAGTTTCCCACATTTCCGCTGCTGATGAATGTAACATCATATCCGTCGCTCTCCGCCTGCTTTTTAAAGCTGTTGAGAACGGATGCGAAATACTGCTGTGTAAGACCGCTTCCTCCTCTTTCCTGAAAGAGGACACCGAGGTTATATGTACGGTTAGTCTTTAAAGCTCTCGCCTGCGAATTAGGGAAATACCCCATCCGTTCGGCTGCTTCGCAAACAAGTGCTTTCGTTGCTTCGCTGACGTCCTTGTGGTCGTTCAGAGCCTTGCTGACCGTGGCGATTGAAACGCCGCATTCCGCAGCAATATTCTTAATTGATACCATCTGAAGCTCCGATCCTAAACACAAAGATACACAAGGAACTCTCGGCACAAAAGCGCCGTATACTCATGACTTGCCCGTCTTTAAACGTTTTCGTTCCTTGTGTATAAATATACAACTCTTTTAAGCAAAAGTCAATGGTTTTTATATAAACTCGACTGAAAATAGTCGTTTTACACAATTTACTATATATCATTTTGTGCATAACCACAACTAAATTTAACAATTCCGAAACAATTGTTTCACTTGCTCTTTTGCACAATAACCAAAAACCGACTAACGCCGTATATTTTTTTTATGCAAAATGATTTACAAAAGCCATATAAGACTCTGTAATTTCGAGAATAATTTTACCCGTCTGTAAATCAATTTAACATGATTTTATCAGACTTCAATACATGTTTAAGGTTTCTGTGGTATGGGTGAAATTTTCCCCTCAATCAGTCCTCAATCACCGAGTAATTATCCGATGCGTTATCCTTTGTGGCATATTCCGAAACGTTCAGAACCTTGACCTTCAACGGACGGCTGCCCATAGATATCTCGATGATGTCGCCGACCTTGACTTCATAGGAAGCTCTCGCTTCTTTGCCGTTGACGGTCACCTTACCGACGTCACACGCCTCATTGGCAACTGTCCTGCGCTTAATGAGCCTTGTCGCCTTTAGGTATTTGTCCAATCTCATGGGCTTACCTCCAAAAACTAAAGCCGATACACCCAATGTATCGGCTTTGCCGAAATCGATATATTAATCGACTGTAATTACTTTACGTCAACAGCGTCCTTAAGACCCTTGCCTGCCTTGAAACCGGGTGCCTTTCTTGCGGGAACTGTAATCTTTTCCTTTGTACGGGGATTGATAGCCTCTCTCTCCTTAACGTCCTTGACAGCAAATGTACCAAATCCTACGATCTGTACCTTTTCGCCGCTTGCAAGCGCATCGGTGATTGCACCTGTTACTGCGTTAAGAGCCTTCTCGGCATCCTTCTTGGAAAAATCAGCCCTCTCTGCAATTGAATTGATAAGTTCTGCCTTTGTCATTTCAGTTACCTCCAAAAATTTTTAGCGGTGATCCCGCAATTCATTTATTTTTGCCCTCTGCTTATAAGCATTAAGCTCATCTATGTTAAGGGAACGCATATCCTTCCCTTCACAGCGTATTAAATCCTCGACAGCGGAAAAGTGTTCCGTATACCTCTCCCCTGCCTGTGCCAGCAGCTCCTCCGCATCCCGGCCTCTCAGCCTTGCAAGCTCCGCCGCCGCAAACAGCATATCGCCCAAGGACTCGTCGCTTTTATCAGCGATGCATCTTCGACAGCTTTCCTCAAGGGCTTTTTCAGCCGCCTCCTCGGAGGATTCTCCGTAGCCCGCTCTTGCCGCTCTTTGCGACAGCTTCTGCGCCCTCATAAGTGATGGAAGTGCGGTACAAACGCTTTCAAGGGTCTGTGTATAGGTTTCCTGACCCTTGGTCTTTTGCTTGATATCATTCCAGTTTTTCAGCACCTCATCAGTGTTATCGGCTTGAACATCTCCGAAAACATGAGGGTGACGGACAATCAGCTTACAGCAAATATCATTTACCGAATCGGCAAAGGTGAAATTACCCTTTTCCTCCTCAATTCTTGCATGAAAAACCACCTGCAGAAGAACATCTCCAAGCTCCTCGCGGAGAAGTGCGCTGTCCTCTCTGTCAATAGCCTCGCACACCTCATAAACCTCTTCAAGGAAGTCCTTGCGTATGGATTTATGATCCTGCTCCCTATCCCAAGGGCAGCCGTCCTCCGAACGGAGTATCCGCATAATCTCCAGCAGATCCTCAATATCATATCTATCCTTAAACTCAAAGCCTGAGTACATAAAAAATCAACATCCCAACACCGGTCAAAGACCATTATCCGCCGCATTTGACAACAGCAGCGGCAAAAAACACGCTATAATATATGATAACCGATATTCACCGATATTTCAAGGGGTTTAGCGGTTTTTTTACGAAAT
>Ga0192270_1016_pt1 | contig 45064 bp, 37 predicted proteins | sample Koala_Koa24_C3_FD_131269 | JGI IMG/M metagenome (GOLD analysis project Ga0192270, IMG submission 131269) | Enriched cells from koala feces incubated with labeled cellulose particles, San Francisco Zoo, California, United States - Koala_Koa2-4_C3 ...
TATTCAATCGGACTGGATATAGGGTCTACCACTATAAAATGTCTTATCACGGACGAAAAAGGGAACATCCTTTTTAATAGGTATGAACGTCACTTCTCCCTTATCTCCCAAAAAACTGCCGAAATATTGACCGCCGCTTCTAAGGTGCTTCCCCACGGGGAAAAACAGGTACATATGGCTCTCTCCGGATCAGCGGGAATGGGGGCGGCGGAGACTGCCGGAATCCCCTTTGTGCAAGAGGTTTACGCCGTGAGAATGGCGGTGCGTAAGTATTACCCCGAAACCTATTGCGCCGTAGAGCTGGGTGGTGAGGACGCAAAGATACTTTTCTTCGGTAACTCCCCAGAGGTTCGTATGAACGGCTCTTGTGCGGGCGGTACAGGCGCTTTCATCGACCAAATGGCTACGCTTCTGAACATTACCCCCGATGACATGAACGAGCTTGCAAAAAACAGCACTAAGCTTTATACGATTGCTTCTCGCTGCGGCGTTTTCGCTAAATCGGATATTCAGCCGCTTCTCAACCAGGGTGCGGACAGATGTGATGTCTGTGCCTCTATTTTCCATGCGGTGGTAAATCAGACTATTGTGGGACTTGCGCAGGGACGAAAAATCACCTCAAATGTTCTCTATCTGGGCGGCCCTCTCACCTTTCTGTCGGAGCTGCGCCGCGCCTTTGACGAAACCTTGGATATTAAGGGAATATGTCCCGAAAATTCCCTTTACTATGTTTCACTGGGCACCTGTCTTGAGGCTTCCTCCTATGAGCCGCTTGATATCGATGACGTTATCCGCCGTCTTTCGGAGCATAGCCGCAAGGCGCAGTATGAATATGAACCGCCCCTTTTTGCCGACTCGGAGGAATATAACGCCTTTAAGGCTCGTCACAGCAGCTGTAAGGCTGCATACGGCGATATTTCTTCCTATTCGGGAAAAGCCTATCTCGGTGTGGACGCAGGTTCAACCACCATTAAGGCGGTTCTTACCGATGAGGACAGGCGAATACTGGATTCTTTCTATTCCCCCAACGGCGGAAGCCCTGTGCCTGTGTTCAAACGCTATTTCACCGAGCTTTACAGAAAATATCCGCAGATAAAAATTGCCGCGTCAGCCGCCACGGGCTACGGCGAGGACTTGGTAAAAACAGCTTTCGGTCTTGATTTCGGCATTGTTGAAACTGTGGCGCATTATACCGCCGCAAAGGTTTTCAGCCCCAAGGTTGATTTTATCATTGACATAGGCGGGCAGGATATTAAGTGCTTTAAGCTGAAAAACGGCACTGTTGACAATATATTCCTGAGCGAAGCCTGTTCCTCCGGCTGTGGATCATTCCTACAGACTATGGCAAATACTATGGGTATGACAGCGAAGGAATTTGCCGAAAAGGGACTTTTTGCGAAAAGGCCCGTAAATTCGGGTTCTCGCTGCACTGTTTTTATGAACAGCTCCGTCAAGCAGGCGCAAAAGGACGGTGCGACTGTGGAGGATATTTCCGCAGGACTTTCCATAAGCGCTGTACGAAACGCCCTTTACAAGGTTATCCGTACAAATAACCCCCAAAAGCTTGGCAGTCACATTGTGGTTCAGGGAGGAACATTCCACAGTGATGCAGTTCTCCGTGCCTTTGAGCGAGAATTGGGGACAGAAGTTGTACGCCCCGATATTGCGGGACTTATGGGCGCATACGGCTGTGCCGTCTATGCAAAGGCTCACGAAAAGGAATCCTCATCAACCCTTACCCTTGAGGCACTGGAATCACTGCTTTACGAAACCACCAACACCGTCTGCAAGGGCTGCAGCAACCACTGTCGCCTTACGGTAAATACCTTTGACAAAAAAAGACGATCCATAGGCGGTAACCGCTGCGATAAGCCCGTATCAAAGGGCGCGGATCGTTCGCAGTTCAACATATACAGCTACAAGCTTTCCCTTTTAAAGGAATATTTCACCCTTGAGGGGAGCGGTAAAAAGCTTGGCATACCCTTCGGACTGAATTTTTATGAGCTTCTTCCTTTCTGGAACGGATTTTTCAAGGCGCTGGGTATAGGCTACGAGGTATCCTGCGTTTCCGACAGAGAGCTTTACACCGAGGGTCAGGACACTATCCCCAGCGATACCGTATGCTATCCCGCAAAGCTTATTCACGGTCATGTGAAGCGTCTTGCCGAGAGGGGTATCACAACAATTTTCTACCCCTGTATGACCTACAATATAAATGAGGGGCAATCGGATAAGTGCTACAACTGTCCCGTGGTAGCCTATTACCCCGAAGTAATTGACGCCAATTGCGGCGATGAAATTACCGTTATCAAGGATTATATTGGAATACATAACCGCAAGCATCTCCCCTCGAAGCTGAGAGATATACTGGCAAAGTACGGGTTTGAGTACACTCCCGTCCAAATGAAAAAGGCGGTAGACGCAGGCTTTTCCGAGTACGAAAGCTATATGGCGAAAATCCGTCAAAAGGGTGCTGAAATCGTTGCAGCCGCACGAAAGGACAATATGCCAATTATCGTGCTGGCAGGACGTCCATATCACGTTGACCCGGAGGTTAATCACGGCATTGACAGGCTCATTACCTCCTACAATACGGCGGTTATTTCCGAGGACTGTGTAAGCCACTTGGCAGGAGAATTTAAGAACAATGTCCTCAATCAGTGGACTTATCATTCACGGCTATACGCCGCAGCAAGCTACATCGGCACACAGCCTGATATGCAGCTTGTACAGCTTGTTTCTTTCGGATGCGGTATTGACGCCATTATCACGGACGAAGTAAGGGAAATGCTGGAACGCAGAGGAAAGCTTTATACAATGATAAAGATAGATGAAATTACCAACTTGGGAACGGTAAGAATAAGGCTGAGAAGTCTGTTCGCCGCCCTCGATAAGGAGGAGGGAAGATAGTAATGCAGATAACCGATGAAAAGGGTTACTCAACAGGCGCTTGTGCCACGGGAGAGGAATGTAAAAAAATCGATGACCTTTACCCTAAAACGCCCTTTACCAAGGAAATGAAAAAGACACATACAATACTTATTCCCTCAATGCTGCCTATACATTTTCGCCTCCTTGACCATATTTTCAAGCAAAGCGGGTATAATACCGTTGTACTCAAGGGTGAAAAGCAGCACTGTATAGATGCGGGACTTAAGTATGTACATAACGACACCTGCTATCCCGCATTGATAGTTATCGGTCAGCTTATGGAAGCACTGTTAAGCGGAGAGTACGACCTAAATAAAACCGCTGTTATGATTATCCAAACGGGCGGCGGCTGCCGTGCATCCAACTACTATTTTCTGCTCCGAAAAGCGCTTATAAATGCGGGTATGCAGAATGTTCCCGTTATCTCGGTCAATCTTTCGGGAATGAACTCCAACCCCGGGTTTAAAATTACCCTGCCTATGCTGAGGAGAGCCGCCGCCGCCATAATTTACGGTGATTTAATGATGCAGCTTTCCAACCAAACCCGTCCCTACGAGGTAAACAAGGGACAGACGGAGGACGTTATAACCGAATGTGTACATTACATATCGGATATATTCGGCAAGGGAAAGGGCATTTCCGTAAAGGAAATTCGTGAAAATCTCCTTTACATGGCGGAGCTTTTCAAGGTGATCCCCATAGAGAGAACCCAAAAGGTTAAAGCGGGGGTTGTGGGAGAGGTATTTGTAAAGTATTCCCCCATAGCCAACAATAACCTTGAGGGCTTTTTGGCGGAGCAGGACTGTGAAGTGGTTGTTCCGGGAGTTACGGGATTTATGCTTTTCAAGATTGACAACCGACTTGAAGATATTCGCCTTTACGGGGGAAATCAAGCGATGTACAAGGGAATAATGATACTGTTTAACTACATGACCAAGGTTGAAACCATACTTATTGATGTGTGCAAGGGGCTGGAAGGCTTTTCTGCGCCCTCCTCGTATGCTCATATAAAATCCCTCGCCGTCCCTGTCATAGGCAGTGGCTGTAAAATGGGCGAGGGCTGGTGGCTTACGGGGGAAATAATCGAGCTTATTGAGCAAGGCTGTCCCAATATAGTCTGCACACAGCCCTTTGGCTGCTTGCCAAACCACATTGTAGCAAAGGGCATGATAAGGAAGTTGAGAAGCCTTTACCCCAATTCAAATGTAGTTGCAATAGACTATGATCCGGGCGCTGCCAAGGTCAATCAAGAAAACAGAATAAAGCTTATGCTCGCCATGGCAAAAGAACAGGCTGAGCCTGCACCCGCCGCCCTTAGATGTCCTTGAATTGCGTTAGCTAATAAACCGACGGTTAGATGTCGGTATAAGAAGCAAGAAATTAAGAAGCAAGAAATTAAGAAGCAAGAAGCAAGAATTTTCACATGTTAATTACAAGTAAAGCACTTCAAAAATAAAGTAACGAGTTAAACATCTTGCCTCTTGCCTCTAATCCTCTTGCCTCTAGTAGGGAAGGATTTGATAATATGGCTGAATGCAGTCACAACTGTTCATCATGCGGCGAAAGCTGCTCCGAAAGACAATCACCCCAGAGCTTTTTGGAAAAGCTCAACGAAAAAAGCTCCGTTAAAAAGGTTATTGGTATCGTAAGCGGTAAGGGAGGCGTAGGAAAATCCCTCGTTACCGCACTGTTCGCCTCTGATTTTGCAAAGAAAGGTTACCGTACAGCTGTGCTTGATGCGGATATAACAGGCCCGTCCATACCGAAGATGTTCGGCTTAAGCGGCACAGCTTTTGCAACGGAGGAGGGAATTATCCCGAGAGAAACCGTAAGCGGTATCAATGTTATAAGCATTAATCTTCTTTTGGAAAATCCGTCCGACCCCGTTATATGGAGAGGACCGGTTATTTCGGGAGTAGTAAAGCAGTTCTGGACAGATGTTATTTGGGATGATATAGACTATATGTTTATCGATATGCCCCCCCGGAACAGGCGATGTACCCCTTACGGTTTTCCAGTCTATCCCTGTTGACGGAATAATCATCGTTACCTCGCCCCAAGACTTAGTTTCCATGATAGTGCGCAAGGCAGTGGGAATGGCAAGCATGATGGAAATACCCATTCTCGGTGTAGTGGAAAACATGAGCTATATAGAATGTCCCGACTGTGGAAAGCAGATTAAGCTGTATGGTGAGAGCCATGTAGAGGAAATAGCGTCTGCAAGCGGGCTTAAGATACTGGGACGACTGCCTGTTTCCCCGCAGGTTGCGGAAAAGTGCGACATGGGTGAAATCGAAGATGTAGAGCAAAGCTGGCTTGACGATGCCGTGAAGGCAATAATATAAAGCAAGACACCCTAAAGCTTGAAATACGGGTAACTGTGAGTTTTCAGCAAACCTACGGTTTGAGTGCTACTAGAAGCAAGAGGATTAGAAGCAAGAAGATAGAAGAAATAAGATATTTTACTTTCTCTTGAAGTGCTTTACTTGTAACTAACAGGTGAAATTTCTTGCTTCTATTTTCTTGCCTCTAGTAGTGCAGGGTCGCAGACCCTGCACCCGGCTTACTTACGCCGCCCTATGATATGGGTAAATTGCACCGGTTTGTTTGCCCGCCTTTAACTGTCGGTCAGCTTGCTACCGCAATTCATTGTTCTCTACAGTCGGCGGGAGACACTGGGTGCAGGGTCTGCGACCCTGCTGCTCATATTTATGCTTAGTGGCAAGACCGCCTCTTATATGCCGCTCCCTTTTATTTATTTCAAGTATTTCCCTTACAGCAGGATAAAGCGTCGGGCTTACCCTCGGCAGCTTTTCCGTAATGTCCTTATGTACCGTGGACTTGCTTATTCCAAAATGCTTGGCAGCCGCACGTACTGTAGCCTTGTTTTCAATTATATACTCCGCAAGAGTAATCGGACGTTCCTGTTTGTCATAGGATAATAAATTCATTCTGATACACCCCACACCGACCCGTGATAATACTGCTGACACAATATATTTCTATGGTTTTTCATCACAGTATATGCGTGAGTTCGGTATAAAATGCTTACAATGGAGATGATTATAATGACTGCACAAGCAAAGGGTCATACACGTAAATTGACCCTCTCGGCAATGTTCCTTGCACTGGGTATAGTATTGCCTTTCCTAACAGGACAAATTCCTCAAATCGGAAGTATGCTCCTGCCTATGCACATACCTGTAATGCTGTGCGGTCTGATATGCGGCTGGCAGTACGGTTTGGCTGTAGGGTTTGTCACGCCCCTAATGCGCAGCTTGCTGTTCGGTATGCCCGTGCTTTACCCCTCGGCAATAGCCATGGCATTTGAGCTTGCCGCTTATGGTTTATTGATAGGTCTGCTTTATTCCCATTCCCGCCGACGGTGCGTTGCAACACTCTACCGCTGTCTGATAGCGGCTATGCTAGGCGGAAGACTGGTCTGGGGAATAGCGGAAATAGTACTTTTAGGAATTAAGGGTAATGCATTTACATGGTCTGCGTTTATTTCCGGCGCATTCCTCAACGCTATCCCGGGAATTATACTTCAGCTTGTGATTATACCGATGATAATGGTTGCGCTGAATAAAACAGGGCAGGCTGAGCCTGCACCCACCGCCTCCCGCCGGCGTTAAATAAAAGTGAACTGCGTAAGAAATATGCCCGACAGTTAGCTGTCGGGCATATTTCTTACGCCTTTTATACGGTTACGAGTTCAGTCGCCCTGTGTTGCTAAGCAAAACCCTGCAAGCCCGACTATAAAAAAATCTCCTGTTACTTTACTTTTAATGTGCTTTATATACGGTTACGAGTACGTTTTCGGCAAAATCTCCGATTTTGCGTGAAAACATTGCTGTTGCATTCGCAACAGCTCGTGTTCACAAGTGCCCTAATAGAGGATAGAAAATAGAAGCAAGAGGCAAGAAATTCCAACTGTTTGATACATTGAAAGCACTTCAAAAATAAAGTAACGGTCTATATATCTTACTTCTTGCCTCTAATCCTCTTGCTTCTAGTAGGGCACAAGTGGGCGTTGCCCACACCCACCAATAGGCTATGTGATATAAATATCACTGCCTTTGGAAACTCGGCAGGACTGCAAGCCCTGCACCCGGCTTTCTTACGCCGCCCTTTGTTGTTGGCACAATGCCCTGCTTCTTATACCGACAGTTATCTGTCGGTTTATTTGTTGCCGCAATTCACTTTTATGGCATTGCACAGCAATGCAGGGCAGCGGGAGACGGTGGCTGCGGGGACACCCCGCCCCTGCTAATTCATTCCCTCCGAACCGTTTACGGAGAGAAGCTTTTCGGCTTTTTCCCTTAAAAGAGGATAGCGGCTTAGATCGGGGCTTGCGGCAATAAGCTTTTTCACCGCCTCGGCACTCTCCGCTAACAGCTCTCTGTCACGGTAGAGATTTGCCACTTTAAGCGGCGGTAAACCGCTTTGCCTGTTTCCGAAAAAATCGCCTGCTCCCCGCAGCTTTAAATCCTCCTCCGCTATAATAAATCCGTTGTTGGTGGAGGACATTATCCTTAGTCGTGACTTGGTTTCCTCGGTGGCATTGTCTGTAAGAAGTATACAGCTGGATTTGTACTGCCCCCTGCCTACACGCCCCCTTAGCTGATGAAGCTGGGATAACCCGAAACGATCCGCGCTTTCTATCATTATAACCGTGGCATTGGGTACGTCAACTCCTACCTCGATAACTGTGGTTGAAACAAGCAGCTGCAATCGTCCCTCCTTGAAATCGGTCATAACGCTGTCCTTTTCGGCGGCGGTCATTTTCCCGTGAAGTAAGCCTATGCTGTAGCCCTTTAACTCGTTTTTTGATATTTTTTCGCAATAGTCCACAGCAGCCTGAACGGGAAGCTCTTCGTTTTCCTCATTTTCCTCTATCATAGGACAGACTATATACCCCTGACGTCCGCTGTCAAGCTCCCTCCGTACGAAGCCCAGCGCCCGATGTCTGAGCTTTCCCGTAACCGCATAGGTTTCAACCGGCTGTCTTCCCTTGGGAAGCTCATTAATTACGGATATATCCAAATCCCCGTACATAATCAGCGCAAGGGTTCTTGGTATGGGTGTAGCGGACATAACAAGCTTGTGGGGCTTTTCTCCCTTTTCCGCAAAAGCCTTTCGCTGATTTACACCGAAGCGGTGCTGTTCATCGGTTATAACCAGTCCTAAGCGGCTGAAATGAGTGCTTTCCGCAATAAGAGCGTGTGTTCCCGTGACCACAGTACAGCTGCCGTCCGCAAGGCGATCCTTCAGCTCCTTTTTCTGCTTGGGCGTCATTGAACCCGTAAGACAGCCTACGGTTATTCCAAGGGGTTCAAGAAATCCGCAAAGGGTAGCATAATGCTGACGCGCCAATATTTCCGTTGGCGCCATAAGAGCAGACTGGCAGCCGTTTTTTGCGGCAAACCAGCAAGCAGCGGCGGCAACAGCGGTTTTTCCCGATCCGACATCTCCCTGAATAAGTCTGTTCATAGGTGCAGCTCCGCACATATCGGCGGCAATATCTGCGCAAGCCTTTTTCTGTGCGTTTGTAGGCTCAAAGGGCAATGCGGTGAAAAACTCGTTAAGATTTTGAAGTCTCATTCTGCATCCCGTTTGCTCCTTGACGGCATTTTTCATCATCATTAAGCTACACTGCATAATAAGCAGCTCGTCAAAGCCCAGTCGCCGCTGGGCTATTTCGGCGGCATGATCGCTGGAGGGAATATGGATATTCTGCATGGCATATCCCTCGGTGCAAAGTGAATACTCCTGCCTCAAGCCATCAGGAAGAAATTCGGGAAATGCGTCGGGCATAGCCTTAAATGCCTGAATTACATTCGTTGTAATCATAGCCTTGGTAAGCCCCTCGGTAAGTGCGTATTTGGGGCACAGAAGATTTTTTTCATCGGCGGGAATGACCTGTGGGGTATTCATTTCCCGTCTTGTGAGATTTCCGCTGATTTTACCGTAAAGCCTGTACTCGCCGCCCTCCTCAAACTGCTCGTAGAGGAAACGGTTGTTGTAGATAATCAGTGTAATGCATTCGCTGTCATCGGTAACAATAACCTTATACAAGGTAAGTCCCTGCCTTATTCTCGCGGCGGGGATTTTCTTTGTTACCCTGCCCATCACCACAACAGTTTCTCCCAAGGGCGCATCGGCAATAGCGCAGACATTGCTGTAATCGGTATATTCCTTGGGAAAATGGTTAAGCAGATCCCCAACGGTATATATCCCTAATTTATTGTAAAGCAGCGCCCTTTTCTGACCCACTCCGTCCAGAGCGGTTATTGAATCCGTAAGCTCCATAGTAAAACCATCCTCACAACTGTGCGTTCATACATATAAGCATAGCACAAAGGCTCGGTTTTGTCAACCGCGCCTAATCTCCATTTTTTCATTGAACGCTTGCTTTTTTCTCAAAGCAGCATAATATCGCTATAACTCCGATGCATAAAAAAATCGCCCGTATATGGAATACGAGCGATTTCTGAATTAGCTTGCTAAAATTACTTCTTGAACTTCTTGGAAGTAACAACAGCGGTAGCAGCAGCTACAGCAGCTACAGCAACCATGCCTGCAGCGGAAGCATTGCCGGTCTTAGCAGCGGTTGTGGTTTCAACAGCAACTGTTTCTTCAACAACTACTTCTTCCTCAACAACTGCTTCTTCCTCTACAACAACCTCTTCCTCTTCTTCCTCGGTTTCTTCAGCAGCAGCTGCATCGCCAAGACCGCTTACAGTGAACTGAATCTCGATAGAATCGGTAGGCATGATGTAGCCAAAGAGTCCGTCAGAACCGCCAAGGTCATCATTCCAAATGTTGATAGCCATAGGCTGGAGGTAGGTGTTCTCATCAGGGCTAAGATAAGCCTCATCAAAGGTATACTTTGTATTGCCGTCAAGGACAACCTTAACATCGGTAATAGTAGCGCCTGTATCGATAGGAATATCGGTTGAAACAAAGAGCAGGTTAAAGCTTTCATCCTCACCGAAATCGAAGTTGGAAACGCTTACAGAATAAGTGCCGTCGCCTGTGATTTCAGCATCAACGAAGTCGCCGCCCTTGTTTACAGCGTCAGCACCCTCCCAGCCTGTGAGCTGGTCAAAATATACGGTACCGTCATCAGCAACAACGCCCTGCCCGTAAGAGGTTTCATTCCAAGCATTTCTGAAAGTATAGCTTGCAGACTGAACACCGATATAAGCATGATATGTATCAGCCGCAGATACGGATACAACAGACATAGCGGAAACGCTTACTGCTGCCAAAGCCGATGCTACAACGGTAGCAATTAACTTCTTGAATTTCATAAATTATCTCCTCCAATAAATTAATTTTAGTGTAAAAACACATAATTCAACATACTTACAGTATACAATATATCCGAAAAAAAATCAATGTGTGTTCCCACAAATTTTAACCGCTTTTTTTGTGTGTTATTACAGCAATATCACCACTGTCACAGAAGCCGTCACAGTGCTTTTCTATTCCTCCTGCTGTGATTTTTCAATCTCTCTGAAAAGTCTTATGGCAAACTCGCTGACCGTAAGCATAATAAGCGCAGGACCTATCAGCAGTCCTATAAAAATAGATGTGTAATTCCAGAAAATCAGCGCAAGCTCCACTGCAAGGATAATCAGCAGCATTACGGAACGCAGAAAATACCGCATACTTATTCTGAACGAATTTTGCAGGCAATGCAGCACCGTGTTTTCGTATCTCGCCAGGAGCGGGTAGCCGTAAAGCAGGGAAAATACGAACACATACGCCGTAACGATACCCACTATCATGTAAATGATTTTATTTTCCTCCGTGACGGAAATAATCTGAAAGTCCAAGTAAAGAACCCATATACAGAGAATAGTCACAAAGGACATGGGTATACCCTGTCTGATATTGCTTTTGAAAGCTTTCCAAAATTCGGGGGCAGGGTGTCCCTCGGTATTATCCGCCATTTGCAGTGTGACCGTGTATGCGGCGATTGTTGACGCTCCCAGTGTCACAATAGGCAGGCTGAACAGCAGCCACATCATATTCAGCACGAATATATCCGTAAACCGCGACATGAACCTATATACCTTGCTGTCGGGACTAAAGAATTTTGACATATACTCACCTGATATGGAATAACGAGTTTGTTTTAGCCGTGTGGGGGAATGTTTTATACGGTTACGAGTGTGTTTTAACCGTGGGGAAATGTTTTTTATACGGTTACAAGTGTGTTTTAACCGTGGGGAAATGTTTTTTATAGTGACAAGTACGTTTTCGGCAAAATCTCCGATTTTGCGTGAATACATTGTAGGCGCACAGCGCCTACTCGTATTCACAGTGCGGCACTCTTACAAAAGCGTTTGTTTACGTTGCTATGTTTTTTGTGCCTACGGCACAAGTGGGCTCTGCCCACACCCGCTTAAGGGCTACTCGCCCTTAAGAATCCTCGGCAGGACCGCGGCCCTGCACCCGGCTTACTTACGCCGCCCCTCGCCGTTCACTATTGTTTTAGTTTGTTTACCGACAGCTAACTGTCGATCGGCTTACTTACGCAATTCAAAAACACCTAAGGTCGGCGGGAGACGGCGGCTGCGGTCACAGACCGCCTAGCGGATTTCGTCCTCAAGGGCACATCTTATTGCTGCTTCATTTTCGCACCATGCAAGGCACTCACCATTGGGATCGTACTCTGCGCACTTTGCAATCATCTCGGAAACAATGCGCTCGTATTCCTCGTCACTGCTTGCATAGATTGCCTGCCATGAGTAGTTTACGATACACTTCTTAACCTGCTCCCAGATAATCTTAAGCTCATCGCTCTGATCGGACTCGGTGTAGGAGGTTGCAAGGGATACCTTGTAATTTACTGTATCCATGTATTCCTGGGATTCATAAGCACCCGACCATTCCTGCCAATCCTTGAGTATATCGTAGGTGGTTTCGGTACGTCTGCTCTTCCAGTTGACATAGTTATAGGTTTCGCCGTTGGAATCGGGGTTGGACGCATCCTTTGTCCATGTGGTGTTGTTAGCCTGGAATGAACCGTCGTCAAATGTTCCGCCGCCCCATTCGTCCGGCATGGTTGTGCCTTTCTTGTCAGCATTTGCGGTTTCACCAAACTCGGTAAAGCAGGTATTGCCCTCCTCGTCATAGTACCAGCAAAGCTCCTCGGGACCGTACCAGTAGGTCATATATCCCTCGGGTGTGCAGAGCCAGTTTATGATAGCCATGCAAAGCTCGGGATATTCGGTATTTGCACCGATTGTCCAAATTCTGTTGCCGCCCAGTACGTTCATACCGTAAGCAAGAGGCGATGCGTCATCGGGAACGACAGGGTACATTGCTGTGCCTGCTTCCAAATGCTCCTCGCTGTTGTAAAGCTGTGAACCTGCGTAGTCGAAGATAGAGTAGAATACTCCGCCCGCCGCAACCTTTTCAGCCATTTCATTATAGGTCTGTGTCATGGAGTTGGGGTCGATAAGTCCTGCATGATAGAGCTTATTGAAGAATTGAAGTGCAGTAAGGTAAGGACCGCCCTCCTCAAGGGCATCGTGATATGTACCGTTCTCTACATCGTAAAGACCGAAGCCCATTTCATCATAGCCCCAGTAGCAGGTCGCGAATGCCTTTACATACATAACCATATTGCCGTCCCAGTCGGGCCACAGCGACATAGCGTAGGTTTCATTGCCGTTTTCATCGGTAGGACAAATTTCCTTCATGCTGACAAAGAGGTCATAAAGGTCGTCCATTGTGTTAAGCTCGGGGTAGCCAAGCTCCTTGTAGAGATCCCAGCGCAGATCCATTGTATAGAAGAACGCCTCGTGATCGTCTGTGGAGGTTGCTACATTGTGACCGAAGCCGTAAAGGGTCTGACCCGCACCGAAGGAATCGTTAAGATTCATATTATTCTCAAGGGCATAAGGCATATTCGCCTCGATATATGAACCCCATTCGGAAAGAAGGTCGTCCTCGTTCCAGTCAAAGAGCATACCCTCCTTTGCGGCACGCTGATAGTTTGTGCCGTTTGAGCCGAATATTACAATATCACCCAAATTGCCCGACTCCATTCTTGTATCGAATGTACCGTCCGATTCGGGGATAATTGTTACCTCACAGTTGAATTTCTGCTTGAGAACCTCGGCAAACCAGCCGGTAAGCTTTCCGGAATAGTTGGCAAGCTGGCTGTATACGGTAATCTGAATGGTATCATCACCGTAAAGCGCCTTAAGCTCCGCCAAAACGTCCGTTTCTGTGTCGGCGGTGGCTTCCTCGGCGGTTTCACCCTCGGCAGCCTCTGCGCCGTCATCGCTTGCAGCCTCGGTGCTGTCCGCATTTGCTTCCTCGTTGGCGGCAGTGGTGGTACTCGCATCGGGAGTAACTACCTCACCGCAGCCTGAAAAGGAAAACAGCATACACAGCGAAAGTGCCGCCGCGATAATCTTCTTGATTTTCATAAATCTCCTCCTCGTAAATTTATCCCAATTATCCCTTAACCGCGCCAAGCATAAGACCCTTTTCAAAGTACCTTTGCATAAAGGGGTAAACGCAGAGTATGGGGATTATTGTAACCATGGAAATTGTGTACTGAATAATCTTGGTGTTGAAGGTGCTTGACAGTGCCGCCGAATCAGATGCGCTTGTGCCTGAGGACATCATTGCACCTAAATTTGACGACTGGTTAAGATAGATATAAAGTCTGTGCTGTAATGTATAAAGGCTTGGTGAATTGGCGTTAAGGATAAGGGAATCTTGGAAAGAATTCCAATGTCCCACTGCACCGAAAATCGCTATGGTAGCAAGTATCGGCTTGCACAGCGGCCATATGATCTTGCGGTAAATCGTCCAGTAGCTTGCGCCGTCAATAAAGGCGCTTTCCTCGATTTCGGCAGGTATTGACTCTATGTAGGTCTTTACCAAAATGATGTTATAGGGAGAAACTATCGCCGGTATGATATATGCCGCAAAGGTATCGGTAAGACCCAGCATTGACATATTCAGATACCATGGAATAAGTCCCGCATTGAAGTACATGGTGATTACAAGGAAGCGGTACCAGAACTGCCTGTGCCACATTTCCTTTTTGGTAACGAGGTATCCCGCAAGGGAGGATGCCATTACCATAAGAACCGTACCTATTACCGTTCTAAGCACCGTAACCAGTGCAGATGTCCAAAGGTCGCCGACCTTTCCCATTGCCACATAGTTACTAATGGTAAGCTGATGAGGTATCAGGGTAATAGCGCCCTTTGCAACAAGATCCGAGTCGGAAATGGTATTTATAAAGATGTAATAAAACGGGAAAATACAGCTTAGTGTAAATATAATAAAGAACGCATAGTTAAGAATGTTGAAAACCACGTCACCCACGGTAGGCTTTGAATGGAGAGTGTTTCCGGTTTCCTTGATTTTTTTAACATCAACAGTGTTAGTGTTTTCAGCCATATCGGTCTATTCTCCTTTCACACAATGCTCTCGCCGCGGATAAGCTTGGAAATACCGTTTGCGGCAAAGAGGAGAGCAACGCTTATTATGGATTTGAGCATACCGATAACCGTTGACAGCGGTATAAGTCCGGAATTTATTCCAAGGGTATATACGTAAAGGTCAAGCACCTGAACCTTTTCGGAGTTGATAGCGTTTTCAAATACAAGGTATTGATCCATTCCGTTGGAAAGAATGTTCGCTATGGACATAAGCAGGAGAACGCAGTATGTGGGAATAAGCTCGGGAATGGTGATATACCACATTTTCGCAAATCTTCCCGCACCGTCAACGGTAGCCGCCTCGTACAAGCCTTGGTCGATACCGGAAATGGAGGCTATGTATATAATTGCGCTCCAACCCACGCCTTTCCAAAGACCCCATGCAAGCATTTTAAGCCACATATGACTGTCGGACATAAGGTAGTTGGTGGCGACGCTTTGAGAGGAAACGCTGTTTATCATGGTATTGATAAATCCGTCTGTGGAGAATATAGCCAGTGCAATAGCGTAAACAAGAACCCAGCTTATAAAATTCGGTATGGTGGTAATAGTCTGAACAACCCGTCTGAAATGGGTGTTCTTTATTTCCGAAAGAAATACCGCAAAAGCCATAGGAATCCAGCTTGTAAGTATTCCCAGTCCACTCATTGCAAAGGTATTTTTGAGAACGTTTACAATATCACGCTTTGTAGCGCTGTTTTGCAGGAGCGAGGTAAACCACTTAAAGCCCACAAAGTTATCCATACTCAGCGTTTCGCCCGATTTGTAATCAAAGAACGCATATCTCCAGCCGTAAAGGGGAAGATAGCTGAATACAAATGCAAGAGCGATAATAGGAAGCATCATAAGGAAAAGCTGGAATTTCGGTTCCATGCTGCACCGTGCGTCCTTTTCGGGCGCTTTAACCAAGAAAAATTCCGCCAAAGAGCATACTATAAGCACTATGGCAAGAGCCATGTAAATATAATTTACGGTAACGGGATATTGGGGACTGACCTTATCAACCTTATCCGCGGCGATAGCATCGTTACAGATAATGGTGTAAAGGGACTTCAACCATGCCATGGAAACAAGCTCGCCCGCACCTGCCACAACTGTAGCAATAAGACCGAACCTTTTCAGCTTATTGTTTCCTAAGGACATACATCCTCCCGCGGCAGCCACTATAACCATAAGGATAATCAGCATTGCGCAGTAGTGGAGGGAATGAAATGTAGATTCCTGCGCCCAGCCCATTCTGAACGTACGTCCGAAATTGGCAACAATCGAGTTATAGGAAATTCCGCAGGAAAACAGTGAGAGATTCTTGTTAATAAGTCCGCTGAGCCGTGCGGGATTGAGGTTCGGGAAGAATATAACACACACATTCCCGATAACGGCGATCCTCAAAATAACGTACACCACATCGGAAACACGTTCCGCAAAGGTTTTGGGTATACTTTGTTTAGCTTTGGAATTTTTTGTTTTTTTTTTGCTTTCGGCGATAGCAGCATCCGACATTTCCTAACCAAACCCCTTTCTCCACAAAATTACAGTCCCGCACCGCAAAAAGCAGAAAAGCGGGAATGGGCATGGGGCAGCAATGCATTTGTGTAAATCATCCAAAAATTATCCCATGCGTAAAATATACTATTAATGATTATAACAGTTTATATAACTTGTTTCTTTGACAAAATGAGAAAAATTATATAACTTATTTCTTTGACAAAATGAAAAAAAAGTTGCCGAATTATGAATATAGGGAGATTCAATCTCTATCCTCTTGCTTCAATCTTCTATTCTCTAATAGCTTTTCCCCTGCCTTTGACATTCTGTGAATAATGTGATATAATAGCAGCATAAACGATTAAGTGCAAAGCTTCTGTCAGCTTCGGGAGGGTGATCGCTATTTCACCGAAAAATAATACCACGGAAAATACGGCTGCGAAAAGCGCAAGCCGTACAAGCTATAAGGTCGCTATAGGCGGAGTCGTAAGCGCTCTTTGCCTTTCATTGATGTTTCTCACGGGAATAATGCCCCTGTTAAGTATGGCTATTCCCATATATGCGGGCGCGCTGATGATTGTCGTTGCGCGGGAGGTCAGCACAAGCTGGGCTTTTGCCGCATACTGTGCAGTTTCCCTGCTGTCCCTTTTCCTTACCCCTGACAAGGAGGCGGCTACGCTGTTTATTATGTTTTTCGGCTATTACCCCATTATCCTGCCTAAGCTTAATAAGCTCCGTATTGCACCCCTGCGCATTATAATAAAGCTGGCTGTTTTCAATGCCGCTATGGTTATATGGTACAGGCTAATAGTTTTTATTATGGGCACCTATGACTTTTTCAGCGAATTTGCCTTTTTGGGAGAATATGCCGTGCTTGGCGTAATGGTATTTATTAACCTTGTTTTCCTGCTTTACGACTACACCATTAAAATAATTTACGACTTCTATGTGAAATATTTCCGACCTAAGTATTTGGGCAAGAAAAATTAAGGGGCAGGCTGATGCAAGAGGATAGAAAAAACAATGAACCGTGACTTTATCTGTGAAATGCTTTACTACTGGAGGACGAAGATTAGAAGAAAGAGGATAGAAGAATTAAGATACTATACTTTATCTTTGAAACGCTTTCAACACCGTGAGCGAGTAAATTTCCATTCTCTATCCTCCATTTTCTATTTTCAAGTAGAACAGGTGAAAATTCTTGCCCTACTAGAAGCAAGAGGATTAGAAGCAAGAAGATAGAGGTTCGAACCGTTACTTCATTTTTGAAGTGCTTTACTTGTAACTAACAGGTGAAATTTCTATCTTCTATTCTCCATTTTCTATCCTCCATTTTCTATTTTCAAGTAGAACAGGCGAAAATTCTTGCCCTACTAGAAGCAAGAGGATTAGAAGCAAGAAGATAGAGGTACGAACCGTTACTTCATTTTTGAAGTGCTTTACTTGTAACTAGCAGGTGAAATTTCTATCTTCTATTCTCCATTTTCTATTCTCTATTAGAGCAGACCGCCCCTGCTCAGCTTCTTTATAATCTTCTTTTCCAGCCGCGATATGTACGACTGGGATATGCCTATTACGTCCGCTACCTCCTTTTGTGTCATTTCCTTGCCGTTTTTAACCCGAAACGCATTTCTATTATTACCCTTTCCCTCTCCGGCAGCTCCTCTACCATCTTAAGCAGCGTGTCCCTCTCCTCCTTTTCCTCAATATCACTGTTGACAGCATTCTCATCTGTGCCGAGAATGTCGGATAACAGCAGCTCGTTTCCGTCCCAATCCACATTAAGAGGTTCGTCAATGGAAATTTCATTCCTGCGCTGATTTGCCTTTCGGAGATACATAGGTATCTCATTCTCTATGCACCTGGACGCATAGGTGGCAAGCTTGATGTTCTTTTCGGGACAAAAGGTATTTACCGCCTTTATCAGACCTATTGTTCCTATGGAAATAAGGTCATCTATGCATATCCCCGTTGACTCGAATTTTTTCACTATATACACAACCAGTCTAAGATTATGGACAATAAGCAGCTCCCTTGCCCTCTCCCTTTCGGTGGAAAGCATACGAAAGGCATCCGCCTCTTCCTTTCGGGTAAGGGGCGGCGGCAGGGTTTCAGGTCCGTTTATATAGTATACGTCATTGACCTCAATACCGCATATTTTCCCCGTTGTCTGCCTTATTTGCAAAATAATCCTCTTCATGCCGATTTTTATTGCTGATAACATATTATATCTTCCCTTCTATAAAATTTTCGGATTAAATACCGCCGTAACCATTTGCCCCGAAGCTGCGCCTATGTATGCGTTCGGCCTTGAAATCTCTCCCGTCCGCCGATTTTTCACCCACATCTCCTTTGGTGAAATTATAGGCATAAGCCCCTCCCCCAAAGCAGTGCTGTAAGGAATAAAACGCCAGCCGTGCATACCTTGGGAAGTATCCGAAGCGCTGATATCAGTCGGTATATGTTCATATATTTCCCCCAGCCTTTCACAGGGACATACTATAATCGGTTTGCCCGTAAAGCTGTCGCGCAGTACATTTCCCGTATCAAGCGCCGCCGGAATGCTTATATGCCTGCCCTTTTCCCCTATAACCAAGGTGTACTCATCGTCAAGCTCCCTGCCGTCCGACAGCATTCTGTAGACGCATACGCATATATATGCCGCCACTGTGCTTATGACAAGGGAATACATGGAAAAATCGGCATAAATCACTCCGTTAGCCGCCCTTATGAATTTTCCTCCCAAGAGGTATGACGCCGCCGTACCTATTCCCGAAAAAATAAAGCTGATAAGGAAGAACAGAAACAGCTTCAGCAAATACCCCCGCTTAGCGGGAAATCCAAAGGCTGTAAGCACAATTACCGCCGCCGTGATAAGCTTCACTGTCACCAATATAAAGGGATTCAGCCGCGGCAGCAGTATAATCAGGGAGGATATGCCCCCTAAAAACGCCGCCGCTATCCCTCTTGAAACCCTAAGCGGCGAATGTGTTAAAACGGCAGTCGCCTTTAAGAGAAGAAAATCCACATAAATATTGGTTATTATCAGCACATCTATGTATATATACATTTAATAGCACACCTTTTTTGGAAAATGGAAAATGGAGAATAGAAGATAGAAATATTACCTTTTCGTCACATTGAAAACACTTCAAAGATAAAGTTACGGTTTATTATTCATCTGTTCTCTACCTTCTAATCTCTACGCCCTATTAGGACGGTGTCACCGTAGGTGACGGAGGGGTTACGAAAGCACTTTGCCTTAACTCCAAACTTATTATAAAATACCCGACTATATTTTTTTGTCGATATTGTACAATGAGGTAAAAGAAAATTCAGTGTTTATCTAAATTTTTTCCCAAATATATTGCAAAAAATGCGAATATATGCTACAATGAATGAAGATGAATGGGATCGGATGTTGACTAAAGCACAAAATGATTTGAAGATAGAAAACCTTTTTTCAACTATTGGGCACACACAAACAGGCGAAAATTCTATCCCCTATACCCTATTTACCCTATTTTCAATCCCCCACATCGATATTTCTATAAATGAGGTGTGCTATGGCGAAAGCAGCTTTACTTATTATGGCGGCGGGACTGGGGTCACGCTATAAGGGCAGCGTCAAGCAAATTGCGCCGATGGACGAACAGGGACATATTTTACTGGATTATGCCGTATATGATGCCGTAAAAGCGGGATTCGACAAGATTATAGTTATTCTGCGGTGGGATATAGCCGAGGACTTCTCCGCTACCGTTGCAAAAAGGCTGGAAAAATACGCACCCACAGAGCTTTGTATACAGGATATAAACGATATTCCCGATGGCTTTGCCGTTCCCGAGGGCAGAACAAAGCCTTGGGGTACGGGTCATGCTGTTTTGGCCGCAAGAGAGCTTATCAAAGAGCCTTTTCTTGTAATAGGCTCGGACGACTATTTCGGTAAGACCTCCTTTGCCAACGCTTATAAATTCCTGACCGAGGAGTGTTCGGAGCATAACCAGTTTATGTCGGGCTACACTCTTAAAAATACCCTAAGCGACAACGGCACGGTTACACGGGGAATATGCAGCGTTGATGATAATAATATGCTTACGTCCGTTGAGGAAACCTATAAGCTTACCCGCTGCTCCGATACTTGTGCTGTGGGCGAGAGAAACAGCGAGGAAATTACCGTAAGCATAGATTCCAACGTTTCCATGAATATGTGGGGATTTCACCCGACTATGGTTTCAAAAATCAGCGACCTTTTCACGGACTTTTTGGAGAAAAAGGGCGGCGAGATGACCTCGGAATTTCTCCTCCCCACAATTGTGGACAAGCTGATACACGGCGGGGATATTTCCGTAAAAATGGTTGAAACCGATGACGTTTGGTTCGGACTTACTCACTCCGAGGATTACGCCGTTGTAAAGGACGCGCTCCAAAAGATGACCGAAAACGGTCTTTATCCTGCGAAGTGGTAATATATTTTTTTGGAGACGGGGAAACGCACAGCTTTTCCGCCTCTATCCTACCTGAAAGGATGTTTTTTTATGAGAATATCTGATGAACAGCTTGCACTTGTGAACGGACGAATCAAGGCGCTTATCGAGGCAGACGGATTTTACGGCAAAAAGCTCAAGGAAAAGGGAATAAGCGGCGTTTCCTCGGCGGAGGAATTTGAAGCATTGCCCTTTTCGGAAAAGTCGGATCTCCGCGATGCATATCCGCTGGGACTTATGACCGCTCCCGAAGAGGATATAGTCCGTATCCATTCCTCCTCGGGAACAACGGGACTTCCTGTAATTATCCCCTACACCGCAAAGGACGTAGACGACTGGGCTACAATGTTCACCCGCTGCTATGAAACCGCGGGTATTACCAATAAGGACAGAATACAGATAACCCCCGGCTACGGTCTGTGGACGGCGGGAATAGGCTTTCAGGCAGGTGCGGAAAAGCTTGGCGCAATGGCTATCCCCATGGGTCCGGGCAACACCGAAAAGCAGCTGCAGATGATGCAGGATCTGGGCAGCACCGTTATCTGTGCAACCTCCTCCTATGCACTTCTTCTTGCCGAGGAAATACAAAAGCGCGGCATAAAGGATAAAATCAAGCTGAAAAAGGGTGTCATAGGCTCGGAACGCTGGGGCGAGAAGATGAGAAAGCGCATTTCCGAGGAGCTTGGAATAGAGCTTTACGACATTTACGGTCTTACGGAAATTTACGGTCCGGGAATAGGCGTAAACTGCAAGTACAACAGCGGTATGCACTACTGGGACGACTTCATTTACATAGAAATTATCGACCCGAACACGGGAAAAATCCTCCCCGACGGTGAAATCGGTGAAATTGTCATTACAACCCTTGTAAAGGAGGGTGCGCCCCTTATTCGATACAGAACTCACGACCTTTCAAGGATTATCCCCGGAACCTGCGAATGCGGACGCAGCTACCCAAGACTTGACGTAATAATGGGCAGGACGGACGACATGATGAAGATTAAGGGCGTAAACGTATTCCCTGCCCAGATTGAGGAGATACTGAGGGAATTCCCCGCTCTTTCCAGTGAATATCAGATACGTATTTCCCATGTGGACGGCAAGGATACCATGAGGATTTACGTTGAAACCACGGGAGATGTGGACTTTATAAAGCTTGCGGATGAAATTGCGGGCGCTGTCAAGAGCAAAATCGGCTTCACGCCTATTGTAAAGGTTGTTGAAGTGGGTGTACTGCCAAGAAGCGAGAAAAAGACAAAGCGCGTTATAGATGAGAGATACGAGTAATTTGTCGGGTAGGTCAGGAGAGATTTTATGCACAGGGAATTTTTAATGGGTAACTCCGCTGTAGCTATGGGTGCAATAGCCGCAGGCGTAAATGTGGTATGCGGTTATCCGGGTACTCCCTCCACGGAGGTTCTCGAAACGGTAGCCAAAAACAATGACGGCAGCATTTATGTGGAGTGGAGCGTCAACGAAAAGGCTGCTATGGAGCTTGGGGCAGGTGCGGCATATTCGGGCGCAAGGGTAATGGTTACTATGAAGCAGGTGGGACTTAACGTTGCCTCCGACCCGCTTATGTGCCTGTCCTACATGGGCGTAAAGGGCGGTATGGTCATTATGGTGGCGGACGACCCCGGACCTATATCCTCCCAGACGGAGCAGGACACCAGACGCTTTGCGCAGTTTGCAAAGCTTGCCTGCTTTGATCCCTCCACGGTGCAGGAAGCCTATTATATGATACAAGAAGCATTTGAGTTTTCGGAAAAATATCATACTCCCGTGCTTTTTCGCCCCACAACCAGAATTTGTCACGCATATTCCTCCATTGACGTAAAGGACAGGGAGGAATATAATCCGAATACTCCCTCAGGCTTTGTAAAAGACACACAGCGATGGGTGATATTTCCCCGAACCTCCTACCTTAACCATATTGAAACGGAAAAGCGTAACGAAACCCTTGCGGATGTGTTTTCCGATTATCAAAGGAACATGACTGTAAGCTGCGACAGCAAGGGCTTAAGGAAGGGAATTGTCACTCACGGAGCAAGCTATGGCTATGCTATGGAGGCTCTTGAGAAGCTTGGAAGCATTCCCCTGCTGAAAATATCAACCCCCTATCCTTTCCCCGAAAGAAAGGCTCTGGAGTTTATGGAGGGACTTGACGAGATTCTCTGCATAGAGGAGCTTGACTATGTTCTGGAACGAGAGCTTGTATACCTGTGCGGAAAATACGGCAAGACCATTAAAATTTTAGGCAAGCAGACGGGTCACATTGCCCCGGCGGGAGAAAATACCTGTGACAGCGTATATATGGCTATTGCCGAGTTCATCGGCACCGATTTCATAGGTGTCGAACACAAGGAGAATTTACCCTCGGAAAAGCCTAATCTCCCTGTACGTCCCCCTGTTCTTTGCGCGGGATGTCCGCACCGTGGATCGTTCTTTGCGGTAAAGCAGGCTATGAAGGGTAAAAAAGCCGTTTTTTGCGGTGATATAGGCTGCTATACACTGGGAAATGCCATGCCGCTGGATATGGTGGATACCTGTCTTTGCATGGGCGCGGGGGTGAATATGACACAGGGAATAGGGAGAATTGACCCCGATACAAGCTGCTTTGCCTTTGTGGGAGATTCAACCTTTTTTGCCTCGGCAATTACAGGTGTGGTAAACGCTGTCTACAACGGTGCTGATATGACGCTGGTTGTACTGGATAATTCCACTACCGCCATGACAGGTCATCAGCCCCACCCGGGAACGGGAGTCACCATGATGGGCGATGTGGTTAATAAGGTCAGCATTGAACAGATACTTAAGGGTATCGGTGCTGCGGCGGTTGAAACGGTTGATCCCCTTAATTTAAAGGAATCCGTTGAATGTGTAAAGCGTGTAAGTGCTGTAAAGGGTGTAAAAGCCATTATTTTTAAATCACCCTGCGCTGCAATTATCAAGTCGGGTAAACCCGCTGTGATAACGGATAAATGCATAAATTGCAAAAAATGCATAAACACCTTGGGATGTCCCGCACTTATTCTCAAGGAGGGCATGGCTGCAATAGACACCTCCCTTTGCGTGGGCTGCGGACTTTGCACACAGGTATGTCCCGTAAGTGCCATTGAGGAAGGGGAAAAGCAATGAGCAGCAATATACTTCTGTGCGGTGTGGGCGGACAGGGCACAGTTCTTGCCTCGAAGCTGATTGCCGCCGCAGCCGTTGAAAAGAATTACGAGGTAATGAGTGCGGAAACTATCGGTATGGCACAAAAGGGCGGCAGCGTATTCAGCTTCCTGCGTATAGGAAGCTCCCTCTACAGTCCCATGTTCGGTAAGGGAAGCGCCGATATTATAATAGCATTCGAGCCTGCCGAGGCGGTAAGGATGGCGGAATATCTGAAGGATGGCGGCACGGTTATTGTGAACACCCGACCGATTATGCCCGTAACCGCTTCCCTGGGCGGCTTTGATTACAAGGCTGAGAAAATGCTTGATTATCTGGAAAAGACAGCCGCACAGCTTACACGGATAGACTGCAAAAAAGCCTGCGATGCACTTGGGTCACCTCGTGTAACAAATACGGTTTTATTGGGTGCGGCAGTGCAAAGCGGCGCGCTCCCCTTTACCATGGCAGAAATAGAATCTGTTATGCTGAAAGCCGTAAAGCCGCAGTTCAGAGAGCTTAATACAAGAGCGCTCCACTATTGCGAATATGCAGGACAGTAAAAAAATTCTTTTCCCAAACCCCTTGACAAAACAAAAATTAGTGATATAATAGTATTATCAGTTGAATATGTTGCTAAATCCTATGATCAAAAGCAAGTAGTATCTTATACGGCATTTCAGAGAGCCGCACGGTGGTGTAAACGCGGTATGCACGGTGGATATGAATGGGTTTGTGAGGAGCAGGGTGAAAGCGGGTGTCCGCCGTTAGCCTGTGCCGAGGTGTCCTGCGTTAGTGGAAAGGGTATTGATGCGTATGCTGCGTACTTGTTTTTTGCAGTCTTTTCCGCTTCGATGCTTTTGAGGCGGTTTTTTTATAGCCGCGAATTTGGGGTGGCACAGCGAGTCCATTGCCCCCGAAAAGGTGAGTTTTTTTCTTTCCTTTTCGGGAGCGATGGATTTTTTAGTTTAGGAGGTTTTTATTATGATGTTTCCGGAGAAAAAGGATGCACTGGCGCTGACAAATAAGTACAACACCATTCCTGTCTTTTACGAGCTGCTTACAGACAGCTTTACTCCCGTGAGAATGTTCAGTATTCTCAAGGAAAATTACGAAAACTGCTTTATACTGGAGTCCGTTGACAATTCAAACCAATGGGGAAGATACTCCTTTATCGGGCTTAACCCCAAAATGGAAATTCGCATAAAGGACGGCAAGGCGGAGTTTATCTGTGCGGACGGCAGCAAAGCCGAGCGAGATGCCTCCGACCCCGTTAAGCTTTTCAAGGAAATACTTGACGAGCATAAATCCCCTAAATTTATCGGAAAGCCAAAGCTTACGGGCGGTCTTATCGGCTACTTCGGCTATGATATGGTTCGCTACTACGAGAAAAAGCTGGTTAATATCCCCAAGGACGATCTTGATATGCCCGACGCGAATATGTTCCTTTACGACGAAATAGTGGCATACGACCACCTTTCCAACCGCGCGGTTATTATACTGAATATAGAAAATTCGGCGGTCAAGGAGCTTGCTGAAAAATCGGGGCAGAGCTTTGAGGATGCCTTCGGCGAGCTTTACGACGGCTGTGAAAAGCGTGCGGAGGTTCTGGGAAAGTTTCTTTGCAGATATACTCCCGAGCCTGCGCCGAGAATGCTTACCCCCACCGCCGCAAACGTTACCTCAAACTACACCAAGGAGGAATTTTGCGGCATGGTTGAGGAGTGCAAGCGCCGTATTGTTGACGGAGATATAAGTCAGATAGTCGTTTCCCAGCGTTTCGAGATTGATAATCCCCCCGAACCTTTCGACGTTTACAGAATGCTGCGTTCCACAAACCCCTCACCCTACCTTTATTTCTTCGACCATAAGGATTACTGCGTTGCGGGTGCGTCCCCTGAAATGCTTGTAAATGTTACCGACGGAATTGTCCTTAACAAGCCCATAGCGGGAACAATGCCCAGAGGTATCACCACCGAGGAGGACAATGCCTACGAGAAGCGTCTTGTATCCGATCCCAAGGAGCGTGCGGAGCATACCATGCTTGTGGATTTGGGCAGAAACGATGTGGGAAGAGTTTGTAAATTCGGCACGGTTAAGGTTACCGACTTTATGCGTGTTGAACGCTATTCCAAGGTAATGCATCTGGTTTCCGATGTGCAGGGCGAGCTGTGCGAGGGAAAGACCGCTGTTGATGCGCTTATGTCCGTACTTCCTGCCGGAACTCTTTCGGGTGCGCCAAAGGTTAAAGCAATGGAGATAATCGATGAGCTTGAAAATGTAAAGCGGGGGCTTTACGGCGGAACTGTGGGCTATATGGCATTTGACGGTGACATTGATACCTGTATCGCCATACGCACCGTGCTTTTCCGCAACAACAAGGCTTACGTTCAGGCAGGCGCGGGAATTGTTTACGACAGCGTTCCCGAAAGCGAATATGAGGAAACCAAGCGTAAGGCTGCGGCTGTTATCAACGCTATTACAAAGGCGGCGGAGCTGTAATATTTTCACATTTACGGCGGTAAAGAGCATTTTACTCCCACAACCACCGTTTAACATATAAAACCATTTTTTATGAAAGGATTGATTTACCATGATCGTTATGATCGACAATTACGACAGCTTTGCTTACAACGTTTATCAGGCACTGGGAAAGCTTTATCCCGATGTCAAGGTTTTCCGAAACGATGAAATCACCGTGGAGGAGCTGGAAAAGCTTGCACCGCAGGCACTGGTTATTTCCCCCGGGCCCTCCTACCCCGAACAGGCGGGAATTTGCATCGAGGCAATACAGCATTTTGCTGGCAAGCTACCTATCTTGGGCATATGCTTGGGTCATCAGTCCATAGGCGCAGCATTCGGCGGTAAAATCGTTCACGCAAATGAGCCTCTCCACGGCAAGGCAACACAGATTACCTTAGACAATTCCTGTCCGATTTTCATGGGTCTGCCCGAAAAAATATCCGCGGCAAGATACCATTCACTGGTTATCGAAAAGGAAAGTCTGCCTGAATGCTTGGCTGTAACCGCTGAGGACGAGCAGGGACAGATTATGGCTGTCCGCCACAAGGAATATCCCGTATACGGAGTTCAGTTCCACCCCGAGTCCATACTTGCTGAAATGGGTGAAAATATCCTTGCAAACTTCCTTTCCGAGGTTGTGGGACTGAAAACAGCTATGGTAAATGTGCCCTCAATTCCCCAAGAAAAGCGCACAGCACTTAAAAAGTATATCGCCAAGGCAGTAGACAGAGAGGATCTCACCGAGGAAGAGGCTTACGACGCTATGAACGTTATCATGTCCGATGCCGCTACCAATGCACAAATTGCCTCTTTCCTCACGGCTATGCGTATGAAAGGCGAGAATATCACCGAGATAACAGGCTTTGCAAAGGGTATGAGAGGCAAGGCTGCGAAGCTGGACGGCTGTCGCTCCTCTATCGATATTGTGGGCACAGGCGGAGATATGGCAGGTACATTCAATATTTCCACAACCTCCTCCTTTGTAATTGCCGCAACGGGTACAGAGGTTGCCAAGCATGGAAACAGAGCCGCCTCCAGTAAGAGCGGTGCAGCCGACTGCCTTATTGCCCTTGATGTAAATGTAAACCTTACCCCCGAACAGGGAAGAAAATGCCTTGAGGAAACGGGAATAGTATTCCTTTTCGCGGCTGCATTCCACAATGCAATGAAGTATGTTGCTCCCGTAAGAAAGGAAATAGGCGTAAGAACCTTCTTTAATATATTGGGACCTCTCACCAACCCCGCTCTTGCCGATTACATTGTTCTGGGCGTTTATGACGACTCGATTGCGGATCTCATGGCGAATGTTCTTATTAACCTGGGAATAAAGGGCGCTATGGTTGTACACGGCGCAGATGGACTTGATGAGATAACCATGACAGGTCCTACCCATGTTGCGGAGGTTCGTGACGGCAAAATACTCCACTATGACATTGATCCCCATGATTACGGCTTTGAATACTGCACTCCCGATGTTCTCAAGGGCGGCACTCCCCAGGAGAATGCACAAATTACCCTCGATATACTCACAGGCAAGGAGCAGGGCGCAAGAAGAAATATCGTACTCCTTAACGCAGGCTGTGCTATCTACTGCTACGGCAAGGCTCAGACCATTGCCGAGGGCGTAAAGCTTGCCGCCGAAGCTATCGACAGCGGCAAGGCATATGAGAAATTCACCAAGATGAAGGATTTCACCAACAGCCTTAAAAAGTGAGGATAGCTTTAATATGATACTTGATGATATAGTCGCTAAGCGCAAAGTACAGCTGGAGCGGGAGAAAGCCACTGTTTCCCCCGAAAAGATGAAAGAGCTTGCTCTTTTGCGGGATAAACCCTGCCGTGATTTTAAAGCGGCATTGTCCCGTAAGGACAGACTTTCCGTAATATCCGAGGTAAAAAAAGCTTCCCCCTCAAAGGGACTTATCCAGCCCGACTTCAATCCCCCGCTTATTGCCGCCGAATACGAAAGGGCAGGTGCAGACGCTATATCCTGCCTTACGGAGGAATACTATTTCCAAGGCTCTTCCGAATATCTGAAGCAGATTCGTGCTGTGGTGGATATACCCATTTTGCGAAAGGACTTTATATTCGACCCTTATCAGATATATGAAGCAAGGGCGATAGGTGCGGATGCAATACTGCTTATTGCGGCGATACTTTCGGACGATGAGATAAAGGACTATTACCGACTGGCAAGGGATTTGGGACTGTATGTTTTGGCGGAATCCCACAGCACCGAGGAATTTAACCGTCTTTCGGCGGCAGGCTGTGACATTATCGGTATAAACAACAGAAACCTGAAAACCTTTGAGGTTTCCCTTGACACAACCGCAAATGTCGCAGCTGCGGCGCGGAAATCCTCACAAAATTTTGTACTGGTTTCCGAAAGCGGAATAAAGGGCAATGAGGATATGAAGCGTCTGCGTGAATGCGGCGCAGATGCGGTGCTTGTGGGCGAAACTCTTATGCGCGCAGGACTTGGGGGAATAGCCGACTGCATGGAAAAGCTGAGAAGCGGTGTGTGATGTGATGAGTAACAAAAGCGTTAAAATAAAGCTTTGCGGACTCAGACGCAAAGAGGATACGGAAATTGCCAACAGGGTATGCCCCGATTATATCGGAATGGTTTTTGCGGAAAAAAGCAGACGATGTGTTTCCCTTGAGGATGCCGTTCGGCTTTCCTCCGCCCTTTCCGAGGGGATAATTCCCGTGGGGGTATTTGTGAATATGCCGCTGAAAGAAGCGGCGAAATATGCGTCGGCTGTACGTGTTTTCCAGCTCCACGGTGACGAGGACGAGGAGTATATAAGACGTCTAAGGGAGCTTATTCCCGAACAATGTGAGATATGGAAGGCTGTCCGTGTGCGTACTCCCAAGGATATAGCCGCTGCGGACGAATACAGCTGCGATAAGCTGCTTTTGGACGCATTTTCCGCAAAGGAATACGGCGGCACAGGCAAAAGATTTGACATTTCACTTATCAAGGAAAAGCCGAAAAAGCCCTTTTTTGTTGCAGGAGGCGTGTCGGCGGACAACATACTTGAAATTTACAAGGATATACAGCGATTTGAACCTTACGGCTTTGACCTTAGCAGCAGTGTTGAAACGGATGGTTATAAGGACGAAAAAAAGGTTTCCGCTTTAATGGAAATTGTACGAGGAGGAATAAATAATGTCTGAAAAAGGCAAATTTGGAAAATACGGCGGTCAGTTTGTGCCTGAAACCGTTATGAATGCGGTTCATGAGCTTGAGGATGCTTACGACCGCTACAAGGACGATCCCGACTTCAAGAAAGAGCTGGCTTTCTACTACAAGGAATATGCCAACCGTCCGTCACTTCTTTACTATGCGGAGCATATGACGGAGGATTTGGGCGGTGCTAAGATATATATCAAGCGTGAGGATCTCAACCACACGGGCGCACATAAAATCAACAACGTGCTGGGACAAATTCTCTTAGCAAAGAGAATGGGCAAAAAGCGTATCATAGCCGAAACAGGTGCGGGTCAGCACGGCGTTGCCACCGCTACCGTCTGCGCGCTCTTCGGTCTGGAATGCTGTGTTTATATGGGTTCGGAGGACGTTGAAAGACAGTCGCTGAATGTATACAGAATGAGACTTTTAGGCTCGGACGTTGTCCCCGTAAGCAGCGGAACAGGCACATTAAAGGACGCTATAAACGAGGCAATGCGTGACTGGTGTACAAATATCGAAACAACCTTCTACTGCATAGGCTCGGTAATGGGTCCTCACCCCTACCCTGTTATGGTTCGTGATTTCCAGAAAATTATCTCCGAGGAGATAAAGGCACAGCTCATGGAAAAGGAGGTCAAGCTTCCCGACTGTGTTGTTGCCTGTGTAGGCGGCGGCTCAAACGCTATGGGTGCTTTCTATGATTTCATCGGCGATGAAAGCGTTCGTCTTGTAGGCGCAGAGGCTGCGGGCAGAGGAATCGATACGCCTTTCCATGCGGCTACCCTTACCAAGGGAAAGTACGGAATATTCCACGGAATGAAGTCCATCTTCCTGCAAAACGAATTCGGACAGATTGACCCCGTTTACTCCATTTCGGCAGGACTGGATTATCCCGGAATAGGTCCCGAACACGCTTACCTTTGGGAAACGGGTCGTGCGGAATATGTGGACGTAACCGATGAGGAAGCTGTAACCGCCTTTGAGTATCTCTCCAAAACCGAGGGAATTATCCCCGCAATAGAATCCGCCCACGCAGTTTCCGCGGCAATGAAGATAGCGCCTACCATGAGCAAGGATCAGATACTTGTTATCAACCTTTCGGGCAGAGGCGATAAGGACGTATATTCCGTGGGAAAATACCGCGGCGTGGATATAGAAAATTCATAAGGGAGGATTTACATGAACAGGATAGACAGATGCTTTGCCGACCTTAAAGCAAAGGAAAAAAAGGCTCTTATAACCTTTATCACGGCAGGCGACCCCGATATGGAAACAAGTAAAAAAGCCGTACTGAAAATGTTCGACAGCGGTGCGGATATTATCGAGCTGGGAGTGCCATTTTCCGACCCGATTGCGGAGGGCGTTACCATACAAAAAAGCTCCAAGCGTTCTCTTGACGGAGGAACAAACTTGGACATGATTTTTGACCTTGTTGTGGAGCTGAGGAAAGAAACCGACAAGCCGCTGCTGTTTATGATGTACATCAACACCATAGTCGCATACGGCACGGAGAAATTCTTCACCAACTGCAAGGATAAAGGCATAGACGGCGTAATCGTCCCCGATATGCCCTACGAGGAAAGCGGCGAGCTTAAGGACGAGGCAAGGGGATACGGCATACATATCATCAACCTTGTAGCGCCCACCTCAAGGGATAGGATCAAGAAGATAGCAAGTAATTCCCAAGGCTTCCTCTACTGCGTATCCTCAACGGGTGTTACGGGAACACGTTCCACCTTTACCACGGACTTTGAAAGCTTTTTCGGTGCAATCGGGGAAAATGCCGCTTGCCCCTACTGTGTAGGCTTTGGCATATCCTCACCTGAACAGGCAAAGAAGATGTCCGCATACTGTGACGGTGTAATAGTGGGAAGCGCTATTGTCCGCATTATGGAGGAAAAGGGTGCGCAGTCGATTGAGGCTGTAGGTGAGTTTGTAAAGTCGCTGAGTGAAGTTATGTAAGCAAAGGCACAATGCCGACTATATACAAGTTTAAATAAACAGGCTGTATATCAGACACCGTTACGGTTGATATACAGCCTGTAATTTTATTCCAATGAGTACCGTCCTTTCAAAAACACGGGGGAACGGTTATCGGTAAAAAAGCAATACTACCTGGCCAATCCCTTTAATTTCATATATAATTTTGCCAATTCTTTAAATGCCTTGGGTGAAAGATGCTTTTCAAAAAAATCTCCCGCCCGATGGATAGCCGGCATTATTGCAGACCCTATAATTTGCTTCAGAGTTCTGTATTCATAGATTTTGAGTACCAAATTTTTAGCGTTTTCACCTTTGTCAGATTCTAAATAGGGTTTAATCTTTTTAAGAGTCCTTAAACTACTTGGTAGTGTTCTCTCACCATTTGAAGTCATAATTAACGTTTTAGCAAGCAGAAACTCATCATTGCCATCACCTGTATAAAACTTTTGAAAGCCCAATTCCATTCTTTTAAAATATTTGATATAACCTTTTAAACCGAGCTTTGAGTATATTTCGCGTTTAGCTTGTTTAAACTCCGGAGATTCCGGCATCTTTCTAAAAAGATAAAATACCGAGCGAAAAATTATAAAATCAACCGGTATAGGAAAATCAACACAAAACTCATAATCAATTATAATCCACTTTCCGTCCCTGACTATTACATTATCAAAGTTGAAATCAAGATTGGTATAAGGACTGCTGTAAAATCTATCTATAACAGAACTATCCAAAGCATCAAGCGCATCACCAAACATAGCATAGAAACCGTCACTGAATGTAAAATGATTTAAGGCTTTTGAACGCAAAAGTTCGGCAAAATTATAAATATATTCCTTTCCCTTGCCCCAAAAATCGTTAATAATTTGATCATAAAGAGTTTCGCCGTATTCAAAATCAAATCCAACCTTTCCCTCTGCAATTCTGTAGGCACGATTTGGTGAGAAAATGGTTTTATTATATAATTTTGTTAATTCATCGTAAGAATTGAGCATTTTCTCGATATGTTTATTGCTTTCATTGTGCAGTGAAGATTTGACTACAAATAAATCATCATTATCATTCTTGATGATATCGGTGTATATTTGGTATTGGGGACGACGCGACGCGGACATTTTACTGTATATAATTCTGTTACCACTCAATACTTCGCCTTTATTAGGTTCAATTTTAAGAATAAAAACGTCAGCAAAATCACGATTTTCTCTAACCTCCGTAGGCTTCCCCTTACAAAGATATTTATGAAAACAAAGCTCACTCTTATATGGTAAGCGGTCTTCAGAAAAAAGGAATTGCGCATATTTCAGTTGAGGATAAGGGTAAAAAACGGAAATTCCTGCGCAAACAGTGCGTAACTCTTCAGTAAATTCTATCCCCTTTTTACCATCGACCAAAAAGTACATCTGCCCACCTTTATCAAGAACTTTCGTCAACCTTTTATATGCATCTGTCACGGAAGAAAAACCGTAAAGAGAAAAATCCTCCTCAAAGAAATTCGCCCAAATTATGCCATACTTTTTGCTATAGTCAATATTATCGGTAATTTGCGCACCGGTTTTTCTAAGTAAAATTATGTTACGCTTATCCTCGTCTTTTTCTACAGAAACAAGGGTATTACATTTATCAGAAAGCTTTTCCGTAAATGTCCCGTAACAGCCGCCGACTTCCAAAATATTATCGGTAAACTCAACAAGCCTGACCACACTGCCTCCCTCCGGACACAGTTCAACGGCTACAGAAGAATTCGCGGCATAATACACCCATTCACTGCGTTGGTCCGATCGGCAATTTTCAAAGACATAAGTTAAGACTCTTTTCAAATTGCTATCTTTCCTAACATTTTTCATAATCGCCATCTCCCTAACGATACCTTATCCTGCAGTAAATACTCAAAATAGATTTAGGTGTAATTCGCTTGATTTTTTGTTTCATAGTATCCAATTTTTTCAACTCTTTTGATTTATTATTCGCCTTATCCTTGCCGCAAGCTTTTATAAATCTCTTTACCGAAGCATAGAAACTGCAAAAATTATTGGTTTTAACCATTGAGACCTCCCCAAGCTTTTCGACAAGACTATCCATCATAAAGCGAAGGCTTGAAAGCTCAGCTCCTGCATACTCAGTGCTGTAAACCCAACCCGAAGCATACCCACCGTCTGCCGCCACATACATTGGTATACGTTCAGCTCCATGACAAATATTATTATCAATTTCTCCCGTTTCACTCATAAAATCCTCATATGTCAGGTCACTCTCAACCAGCTTTTTCAATGCGGAAGCTTTACACCAAAAACAGTTATTAAAAGACAATGGCGAATCTAACTTATTCGGGGATTTTATTCCTATGCGATCTGCAAGCTTAACGGCAGAATCATAGTACCCGCACCAATAGTCGGCAGACATACTAAAATAATGTCCGTGATTTGCACCGAATGGCGACAGGATACCAAGGTATTCATGTTCACTCAAAAGTCCGATAATATTTGTGATATAAGCACTGCTGTGAAGCATATTTTCCCAATTCATTCTTTCATATTCAGCGTGTACAGTGGGAAAATCATTATGAGGGTTTTCCGTATCATGGATAAAGCAAAGATATTTGTATTTCATAATAATATCCTTACATTCAACCCAAAATACGATAGAGCTGCCTCCTGCGCAGTGATTTGATTTGAGTACGGAAAAATTTCTGTCGGGAATATTATTACAGATATTATTCAGCTTCTGTACATTTTCTTCCGAATCGGTCATAATCACGGTATCAATATTTTCCGGAATATTTTTGAGATAGGTTTGATATTTCTCAAACATATTCTCGCAAACCAAATAGGCAAAAACTGCTGCTTCTCCTTTAGTGGGCGCTTCGTAATGAGGGTAATCTTCGACAACATAATCAAGACAAAGTGATTTTTTCAGATCATTTACTTTATATAAACGCAGCAGATGCTCAAAAATCATAGTAAGATCGTAATCACAGTTCTTCTCAATAAATTCAAGCGACCTTGGAAGATCACAACCGTTAGAATGCCGCAGATAATTATCCTTGGGAGCATAGAATGAATGGCGTTTAATTATAGGATAATGCCTGTGCGCGATTAATTCATATATATTATATGTGTGCTGATCATAATTTTCACTTCTCGCACCGTCCAAATCACTTGTATTGCACAGAACGTCCCAACTATATCCGAGATCGGAAAAATGCTTAGTGAGGACTGCTACAAATTTTTCAGCCAGTTCAATAAACACATCATAATTCGGCAGCTTATCCCAAAAAAAGAAAAAGTCATCACTAACGAGAAGTGATTTTTCAAAAACCATAAAATAGGTTTGTATATATGCAGGGCGATACCCATAAGGACAAAGCCCGGCGCCTTCTATTTCCCCATGCGCGCTAAGTCCCCAATAATCCTTGTTCCGATTTTCCATTTCACTGTAAATTTCTTCAAAAGGATAAAAGGGACCGAAAAAGGAATCGTTAAGCAGCGTAAGGGAATCATATTTTTCAAGCTCGGCTTTTCCGCAGATATCAACTATACCATGCCTCCATGCCGCAATATCAAATCCATTATTTTCCCTTATCACAACGGTATCAGCAATGCTCTCAAACATCTTTACAGCTTCTTCATTTGCCTCTCCGTTCACAATAACTATAAGCCTTTCCATACACGGACGAATACTTGAAAGCAAATATTCTACATATCTGTCTGCTATGCCATCCTTATCATAAAACAAAAAAATTGCCAAACGTTTTTTTGACATAAGCTTCTCCTCCAAAAAAATTATCGGTGCAATATGATATGCTGTATAAAGCATGAGCTTTTAATAATCTATTTACTCATATAAGCCTCGCATACCTCTTTGGCTTCTCCGTCCATAACCATCCTGCCCTTTTCAAGCCATATACAGCGGGAACAAAGCTCCTTTACCTGAGCGATGGAGTGTGAAACAAAAAGCACCGTGGTATCTCTGTCCATCATTTCCGCAATACGCTTCTTGCATTTTTCCTGAAACTTAAAGTCGCCCACAGACAATACCTCATCGACAATAAGTATCTTGGGATTTACACTGGTTGCAATTGAGAAGCCCAGTCTGGATTTCATACCGGAGGAATAGTTTTTCAGCGGCACATCGATAAACTCGCCCAGCTCCGAAAACTCGATTATCTCGTCAATATGCTCGTTTATGAACTTACGATCAAACCCCAGCAGATAGCCGTTTAAATAAATATTTTCCTTGCCGCTGAGATTTCCGTTAAAGCCCGCGCCGACCTCGATAAGAGGCGCGATATTTCCCCTTACCTCAACGTGACCGCTTGTTGGCTTCATAACTCCCGCTATAATCTTGAGCAGGGTGCTTTTTCCCGAACCGTTAAGTCCCACAAGCCCTACTACCTCACCCCTGGCTACCTGAAAGCTTATATCGGTAAGGGCGGTAAACTGTGTATAAATAAGCCGCCCTTTTGCCAGCCTGATCACATATTCCTTTATACTGTCGATCTTTTCCTTGCTCATATTAAAGACCATGGAAACAGAGTCAACGTCAATGACTATATCGTTTTTTTTCATAACAATCCCCTTAAATATGAAGAATAAACCTGCCCTGAGCTTTCTTGAACAGTATAAGTCCTACTGCCAATACCACAATTCCTACCGACAGACAGATAACATTGTCCTTGATCGTAGGCATAACCCCATACAGGATAATACCACGCATCATATCTATATACCGAAAAATCGGATTAAATCTGATAAGCTGCTGCGCTTCCTCCGAAAGGGATTCGGCAGGGTAGAAAAGCGCCGACAGATACATCCACAGGGTCAGAAACACTCCGTAAAGATACTTAACGTCACGGAAGAATACATTGAGCGCCGCAAGTATAAGTCCAAGTCCCGTGGAAAAAATGAATACATAAATCATGGGCACCCAGAACAGCAGCATTGTCCATCTGAGCTGCACATGAGTAAATATCATGACTATTACGAGGGCAATAAGCGAAAACATCATATTAACAAGGGCTGCGATAGAGTTGGACAAGGGAAAAGCATATTTAGGCACATAGATCTTTTTTATCAAGGACGAATTGCCGACAATAGAACCCATTGCGGATTTTGTACTTTCACTGTGATAATCCCATATTAACCGCCCGCACATCAGGAACACAGGGAAATTCTCTATATTACGGCTGAAAATACTGGAAAAAACAAAATTCAATACCAAAATCATAAGCAGTGGGTTCAAAAGGCTCCACAGCATTCCCAAATATGATTTTCTGTACTTTAGGGTAATCTGATTGTGTGCAAGCAGCATAATCAGCCGACTGTACTTCTTAAAGGTCTGCAAATACGCTTTTAACATCACACAACACCCTCAAAAGGAAAAATTCAGATTGGAAAGGATCGGATTTACCTTGTCCTTTTCGCTTAAAAGAATTTCCATTCCCTCGGGGATCTGCCAGTCAACGGCAACGACGGGATCGTTCCAAATAAGTCCGCCCTCGTCCGCAGGGTCATACAGACGTGTGCATTTGTAGGCAAAAACGGCTGTTTCCGTCATAACAAGGAAACCGTGGGCAAAGCCCTCCGGCACATAAAACTGCTTTTTATTTTCCTCGGAAAGAAGCACACCGTACCATTTCCCGTAGGTTTCGCTGCTTTTCCTAAGGTCAACCGCAACATCGTACACCTCGCCCTCAAGACACCTTACCAGCTTGCCCTGGGGATTATTCTTCTGAAAGTGCAGTCCCCTTAAAACGCCCTTTTTCGACTTTGACTGATTATCCTGTACAAAATCGGCGGGAGAACCGTCAAGGTGCTTGATATACGGCTTGAATTCATCGTTATAGGTTTCCATAAAGTAACCCCTGTTATCACCGAAAACCGTTGGCTCAATAACATAAAGATCCTTTATTCCCGTTTCCGTAAAAGTAAATTTTCCCATCACTGTCAGCTCCTGTTTCCATACATTTTTTCATAGTAGCTCTGATATTCACCGGAGATAATTTCCTCCCACCACTGCCTGTTATCGAGATACCATTTTATAGTTTTCTTTATTCCGTCGGCGAATTTTGTTTCGGGCAGCCATCCCAGCTCGTTGTGTATTTTAGTGGGATCAATAGCATAGCGCATATCGTGACCCTTTCTGTCGGCAACATAGGTAATAAGGCTTTCGGGCTTTCCAAGCTCCTTGCAGATGAGCCTTACTATATCGATATTTTTCATCTCGTTGTGACCACCGATATTGTAAACCTCGCCAACCGTACCCTTGTGTATAATAAGGTCAATAGCCTTACAGTGATCCTCCACATAAAGCCAGTCGCGGACATTTTCACCCTTTCCGTAAACCGGCAGGGGCTTGTCGTTAAGAGCGTTCGCTATCATAAGCGGTATGAGCTTTTCGGGGAAATGATAGGGTCCGTAATTATTTGAGCAGCGGGAAACAGTTACAGGCAGACCAAAGGTTCTGTGATAAGCCTGAACAAGCAGATCCGCCGATGCCTTGGATGCGCTGTAGGGACTTGATGTGTGAATAGGCGTTTCCTCGGTGAAGAAAAGATCCGGTCTGTCAAGGGGAAGATCTCCGTACACCTCGTCCGTTGAAACCTGATGATAGCGCTTTATACCGTATTTTCTGCAGGCGTCCATCATTACCTGCGTACCCAGTATATTGGTTTCAAGGAAAACGGAGGGATTTTCGATAGACCTGTCCACATGGCTTTCCGCGGCAAAATTAACCACTACATCGGGATGCTCCTCCTCAAAAAGTCCGTAAACCGCTTCTCTGTCGGTAATCGATGCCTTTACAAAGCGGAAATTCGGATTATCCATAACGTCCTTAAGAGTAGACAGATTTCCCGCATAGGTAAGGGCGTCAAGACAGATTATTCTGTATTCGGGGTAGGTTTTCAGCATATGGAAGATAAAATTACTGCCGATAAAGCCTGCGCCGCCTGTTACTATAATAGTCATTTGATTATTCCTCCGGTATATAATTATTCCGATAAGTTATCTATATAACATTTTATGGCATCCTGCCAATTCCTAAATTCATCCCCCACGGTACACCTGAACATCATATTATCCAGTGAGGAATACTTGGGACGATTGGCGGTCTTGGGGTAATCCTTTGCATATTCCTCCGTAGTGCAGGGAGTGACAACGGCATCTATTCCCGCCAGCCTTATAATCTCGGCTGCAAAATCGTACCATGAGCATTCTCCCGTGCCTGTGCCGTGATAAATTCCGTACTGCTCCGTATCAAGCAGCTTGATTATATGATGTGCAAGATCGGCGGCATTAGTCGGATTTCCGCGCTGATCGTCCACAACCTTTACCTTACCAAATTTCTTCGCCGCATTCATAATAGTTTTGACGAAATTCTTTCCGTTATAGCCGTAAAGCCATGCGGTTCTTACAATAAACCATTTTGTACAAAATTCTCTTACATACTGCTCGCCCATATATTTGGTGCTGCCGTATGCGCTTTTGGGATTTCCGCTGTCGCACTCCGTATAGGGCACAGTGCCGTTTCCCGCGAAAACATAGTCCGTGGAAACATGGACAAGCTTTGCTCCGATAAGTTCGCAAGCCATAGCAAGATTTCGCGGTCCTATAGCGTTTACCTTGAATGCCGCATCGCGGTTTTCCTCGCAGCCGTCTACATTGGTATAAGCGGCGCAATTGATGACCACATCATACCTTTCCCTTTCAAGCAAAGCCTTTACAGCGTTATAATCGGTAATATCAAGCTCATCCACATCGATAGAGTGAACAACATTCTCCTTTTTGAGTATTTCGGGCGTACCGATCTCGGTATACCCGCGAATGAAGCAGCTTGTAAGCTCTGTCCCAAGCTGTCCCTTTGAACCGGTAATTAAAATTTTCATATCAATAACGAATCTTTCCCTCGGCAACTCTCATCAAATGCTTTCCATATGGTGATTTACCGTATCTCTCGGCGGATTTTATCAAGGTTTCCTTTGTTATCCAGCCGTTTTTATAGGCAATTTCTTCAATAGCGGACGCCTTTATCCCTTGGCGCTTCTCCACCATCCGCACAAAATCGGCGGCATCCACAAGGCTGTCCATAGTACCCGTGTCAAGCCATGCGAAGCCTCTTCCCATAAGCTGTACATCAAGCTCGCCCCATTCAAGGAATATACGGTTAAGATCCGTAATCTCAAGCTCTCCTCTCGGTGAGGGCTTCAGCCCTTTAGCCGCCTCCACTACTCTGTTGTCGTAAAAATACAGACCTGTTACGGCGTAATTGGATTTAGGATTTTCCGGCTTCTCCTCTATGGAAATCGCCTTTCCCTCATCGTCAAATTCCACAACGCCGAAGCGCTCCGGATCATCCACATAGTAGCCGAAAACACTGGCACGGTGTCTTTCTTGGGCATTTTCCACTGCGCTGCGCAGTATTTTCTTGAAGCTGTTGCCATAAAAGATATTATCCCCCAGAATCATGGCGCAGCAATCGTCACCGATAAACTCCTCACCCAGTATAAAAGCTTGGGCAAGACCGTCGGGGGACGGCTGAACCTTATAGCTCAGGTGAATTCCGTAATCCGAACCGTCACCCAGAAGCCGTTCAAAGTTGGGAAGGTCTGCAGAGGTTGATATAATCAAAATGTCCCTGATCCCTGCCAGCATAAGGGTTGAAAGGGGGTAAAAAATCATGGGCTTGTCATAAACAGGCAAAAGCTGCTTAGAGATTATCATAGTAAGAGGATACAGCCTTGTACCCGAACCGCCCGCTAAAACTATACCTTTCATGTAACAACAACCTTTCGATAATTTAAGAAATTAGCAAAAAACAAGCTGACCTGCCGCCGCAAGGAAATTCTGCTTCAGAAAGCCGCCTCGGATAAGCCTGTTAATTCTCGCTGCTTTTCCGTGATTGGGAATATCAATATATCGCCTAAGACATTCAACCGATTTTTCGGACAATATATCCCCATAGGTATCAAGAAAATTCCTTGCCTGACTGTAGGTTATATCAATTCGCTCTTTGGTAACCGATTTTTCCTTGATAATATGCTTTATCCCCGAAAAGCTTCGGTTATTCACCGCGCCTAACTGATTATCCCCATGCTGACGATACTTCACTGTAGGCTTGTACACAAATCCTATTTTACCGAATGCCGCCGCCGTCAATGCAAGCCACCAGTCATGCATAAGCATCTGTGAGGGGTCGGCTGCTCTTGCAATATTCGCCAATGGGGCGTTAATCATAACCGTACAGCCTGTAACGTTATTCTGCACCAAAAGCCTATTCAGCGTATCACACTTAGGATTTAATCCTTGAAATTCCGTAAAGCTTTCCTTGGTAACATTCAGCCCTTCGTCAGCCACGGAAAGCTCCGTATGGACAAGGACGGGCATATTGCTTTTCCCATTTTGCTCCAGCTCCCGCATTTTATCGAGGGTAAGCCGAATTTTATCCCTCTCCCAAAAATCGTCCTGGTCGGAAAACATGATATATTCAGCCTTGGTGCGGCTTAGCATCCCCATAAAATTAGCCTGTGCGCTTTTTGTGGGCACAGCATTGCGCAGTACCGATATTTTTTCGGGAAATCTTCGGGAATATTCCTCTATTATTTCAAAAGAACGGTCGCAGGAGCCGTCATCGCATATTATCATATGCCAGTCGGTACAGCTTTGATTAATAATAGACTCAAGCTGCTCCGAAAGGTATTTTTCTCCGTTATATACAGCTACAAGAATATCAATCATAAAAGCCGCAAAGTTATCGGCATCACTTTAGCGTTGACCCCCCCTTTGGAGAATGGAGAATAGAGAATGGAGGATTGAATTTAAATCCTTTTACGAAGAATAGAGAATGGAAGATTGAATTTAAATCCTTTGCGGAGAATAGAGAATGGAGAATTGAATTTAAATCCTTTGCGGAGAATAGAGAATGGAGAATTGAATTTAAATCCTTTTACGGAGAATAGAGAATGGAAGATTGAAATTTCAATTGTTTATTACAATGAAAGCAATTCAAGGATAAATTTACGGTTTACCGTTCTATACTCTTGCTTACAAACGAAATGCCTTTTTCTATGAAATTGCGGCATCACCTTGACATTATACCATGCTACGAAAAAATTGTCAAGGATTTTCGGCGCAGATGCATATATAAATACACATAATTCCGATACTACTAATATAACATAATCCGACCTGTTTGTCAATAAGATGTTAAATTATATCTATAAAAAACCTCGCAAAGCTGTAAAATTTATTCCCCACGTAATGGATTAAGAATTGAATATTCATCAAATTTCACTGAAAAACAGCTACAGCAATGATATAATGAGCGTTCAACAGACGGACATACATGAAAAATTCCCTCAACTATCAGAGGCAAGAGAATCAGATGCAGGAAGCAGGATGAATAAACCGTTATTTTATTTTGAAATGCTTTACTTTTAAAAGAAATGAACCTTTTCAATTCAATGAAAAGGTCCAAATCCTATCAAATTCTATTTTTTCTTTCTCAACAGCTTTTGGAGAATAGAAGCTTACCTGTCAGCTGCAGAAAAAGCAATTTTGATTTATTCCTCTCGCTTTTTAATTGCCCTCAACTAACAGCTTAAGTCTTTTGCCTATTTCCACAAGGAATGTTTCGGTATCAACCGACTGCTTGTTCTCAATGGAGGACAGAGCCGCCAGGTCGCCTGTCATAACGCCCTCCTCAATGGTCTGAATAGTAGCCTTTTCAAGCTTGTCGGCATAATCCATAAGCTCAGGGAGATTATCCATTTCTCCCCTCTTGCGCAATGCTCCCGACCATGCAAAAATGGTGGCAACGGAATTGGTGGAGGTTCTCTCGCCCTTTAAATGCTTGTAATAGTGACGCTGTACCGTTCCGTGGGCAGCCTCGTACTCATATACTCCATCGGGAGAAACCAATACGGATGTCATCATAGCAAGTGAGCCGTACGCGGTAGCAACCATATCCGACATAACATCGCCGTCATAGTTCTTGCAAGCCCAGATATAGCCGCCGTTTGAACGTATAACTCTTGCAACGGCATCGTCAATGAGCGTGTAGAAATACTCAATTCCCGCTGCCTCGAACCTCTCCTTGTACTCGCTTTCGTATATTTCCGCGAAAATGTCCTTGAAACGGTGGTCATACTTCTTGGAAATGGTGTCCTTGGTTGCGAACCATATATCCTGCTTGGTATCAAGAGCAAAGTTGAAGCAGCTTCTTGCAAAGCTTGCTATGGACTTATCCTTGTTGTGAAGTCCCTGAATGATACCGTCGCTGTCGGAGAAATTGTAGATAAGCTCTCTTGTTTCGTTTCCACTCTCATCGGTGCATACAAGCTCGCACTTTGAACCCTGCTTTACCTGCATTTCGGTATTCTTGTAAACATCGCCGTAGGCATGACGGGCAATGGTGATAGGCTTTGTCCATGTGGGGATATAGGGTGTAATACCCTTTACTATGATAGGAGTACGAAAAACCGTTCCGTCAAGTATCGCCCTGATAGTACCGTTGGGGGATTTCCACATTTCCTTAAGATTATACTCGGTCATTCTTGCCGCATTGGGGGTAATGGTAGCGCACTTTACGGCAACGCCGTATTTCTTTGTTGCCTCGGCGGAGTCTATTGTTACCTGATCGTTGGTTTCGTTTCTGTACTCAAGTCCCAAATCATAATACTCGCTCTTAAGGTCAACGAAAGGAGTGATAAGAATATCCTTAATCATTTTCCAGATAACTCTGGTCATTTCATCTCCGTCCATCTCAACGAGAGGGGTTTTCATCTGAATCTTTGCCATCACTATTTCCTCCTTAAAATCCACTCATTACCTTACTTAAGGCTTTCCCTTGTGTAATCAAGCAGTCCGCCTGCAAGAATAATGTCCTTTGTACGTCCGCTAAGCTCGCAAAGCACGGGAATACTCCTGCCGTTTGTCTTATTAACAATGGTAAGCTCCGTCACACCCTCGGTCACTGCCTTTCTTACGTCCGCAATAACAAGCTCATCACCCTGAGAAATGCTGTCATAGTCATTCTCATTTACGAAGGTAAGGGGAAGTATTCCCGCATTGATGAGGTTTGCTCTGTGAATACGGGCAAAGCTCTTAACCAAAACAGCCTTAACGCCCAGATAAAGGGGTGCAAGCGCAGCGTGTTCACGAGATGAACCCTGACCGTAGTTTGAACCGCCAACGATAATGCTTTCACCCATGGATTTTGCTCTTTCGGGGAAGTTTTCATCGCACACGGTAAAGCAGTAGTTGGATATTGCGGGGATATTTGAACGCAGGGGCAAAATCTTTGCGCCGGCGGGCATAACGTGGTCTGTGGTAATGTTGTCGCCCACTTTAAGAGAGCAGCCGCAGTCTATGGTATCCATAAGAGGAGCAGTCTTGGGGAAAGGCTTGATGTTAGGACCTCTGAGAACCTCAACGCTGTCCATTTCCTCCTCCGCAGCGGGCGGAACTATCATATTATCGTTGATAACAAATTCCGACGGCATTTCAAATACAAACTCATCGCCCAGTGTTCTCGGGTCGGTAAGTACGCCTGTGAGGGCAGATACGGCAGCAAGCTCGGGAGATACAAGGTAAACCTGACCGTCCTTTGTGCCTGAACGTCCCTCAAAGTTACGGTTAAAGGTTCTAAGTGATATACCCTTTGAGTTAGGCGACTGACCCATACCGATACAAGGACCGCAAGCGCTTTCAAGTATTCTCGCGCCCGCATCTATCATTATAGCCAGTGCGCCGTTCTGCGCCAGCATATTCAGCACCTGCTTGGAGCCGGGGGCAATGGCAAGGGAAACATCCGGATGTACGGTCTTGCCCTTGAGGATATGGGCAACTTTCATCATATCCATAAGAGAGCTGTTGGTACATGAGCCGATACATACCTGATCTATCTTCATTGCGCCGATTTCCGCAATGGTCTTTACGTTATCGGGGGAATGAGGACAAGCAGCCAGAGGTACAAGCTCGGAAAGGTTAATTTCCACAACCTCGTCATAAACCGCATCCTCATCGGCACTGAGGGGAACATAAACCTCCTCACGCTTCTGAGCCTTCAAAAACTGTCTTGTGGTTTCGTCGGAGGGGAATATAGAGGTGGTGGCGCCCAGCTCCGCACCCATGTTGGTAATAGTCGCTCTTTCGGGAACGGACAATGTCTTTACGCCCTCGCCGCAATACTCGATAACCTTTCCCACGCCGCCTTTAACGGAAAGCCGTCTGAGAACCTCAAGGATAACGTCCTTTGCGGAAACCCAAGGGGAAAGCTTGCCCGTAAGCTCCACCTTTACAATTTTAGGGTAAGTGATATAATACGCGCCGCCGCCCATTGCAACGGCAACGTCCAATCCGCCCGCACCGATAGCGATCATACCTATTCCGCCGCCTGTGGGGGTATGGCTGTCCGAGCCGATAAGCGTCTTTCCGGGTGCACCGAAACGCTCAAGGTGAACCTGGTGACAAATTCCGTTGCCGGGACGGCTGAAATAAATTCCGTGCTTCTTGGCAACAGAGCCGATAAAGCGGTGGTCGTCAGCGTTTTCAAAGCCGGATTGAAGTGTATTGTGGTCAATATATGCAACGCTGCGTTCCGTTTTAACACGGGGTACGCCCATTGCCTCAAATTCGAGATAAGCCATAGTTCCCGTAGCGTCCTGGGTAAGGGTCTGGTCAATTCTTATCCCTATTTCCTGTCCCTTGACAAATTCGCCGTCAACTATGTGTGCTTTAAGAATTTTTTCGGTAAGTGTAAGTCCCATAGTCATTATCCCTTTCTATTTTACGATTTTTCCCAAAAATACAAAAGACCTACTCCGC
>Ga0192270_1019_pt1 | contig 39884 bp, 31 predicted proteins | sample Koala_Koa24_C3_FD_131269 | JGI IMG/M metagenome (GOLD analysis project Ga0192270, IMG submission 131269) | Enriched cells from koala feces incubated with labeled cellulose particles, San Francisco Zoo, California, United States - Koala_Koa2-4_C3 ...
AAGCGACACTTCATCCTCACAAGTATAGCATAAATTTATGGCTATTTCAACAAATTCTAATAAAAGTTTTTAATTTGTTTATGCAACAGCACACAATTTCTTTAATAAATACCGAAGCTCCTCTTCATTTGCCGCAAGCTGCCATGCGCCGTTTTCCGAAAGCTCCTTTTCCGTGCAAAAGCCCCATAGGCACCCCACAGATTTGACCCCCGCATTGGCGGCAGTCTGCATATCAACTCCCGAATCGCCCGCATACAACACCTCATCGGGATTTACACCAAGCTGTGACATTATTCCAAAGACAATATCGGGGGCAGGCTTTTGGGAACGCCCTCTTTTTTTTCCGCAAACAGCCGAAAAGCGGTGAGTAAAGAACTTTGAAACAACTCTTTCCGTAAATTCCGCAGCCTTGTTGGAGGCAATGGCGGTCATTACTCCCCTTTCAGACAGCCTTTCCAGCAGCTCGGATATACCCTCATAGGGCTTTGTAAAAACATCGAAATGCTCCGCATACACTCGGTCAAATTCCGCCTTAACCTTGGATATATTCTCCTCGCTGCGCTGATTTTCGGGAAGTATTCTGCGGATTAGCATGGGTATTCCGTCACCCACAAAGTAGCGGTATTCCTCCGTATCGTGGGTAGGATAGCCAAAATGCTCAAGGGCGGTATTGCCGGAGTAAGCAAGATCGCTCAATGTATCGGCAAGAGTGCCGTCCAAATCAAAAATCACTAACCTATACATACTTATTTTCCTCCGTTCTCAATCAGATGTGAGGAAAGCAGCGGGGAATATTTTTCCCTGAACTGCTCAAAGCAGCCGTTATCAATGGCATCTCGGATTTTTTCCATAAGAGTATTGTAGAAATATAGGTTATGCATAACCGCAAGCCGTCCCGCAAGCTGTTCGTTTGCCTTGAAAAGATGACGTATATAGCTCCTTGAAAAGTTTCGGCAGGTAGGGCAATCACACTGCGGGTCAAGGGGGAGAGGATCGGTTTCATAGCATTTATTGGTCGCGTGCATTATTCCCGACCATGTGAAAATGGTGGCATGACGGGCATTTCTGCTCGGCATAACACAGTCAAACAGGTCAATACCTCTGGCTACGCCCTCGATTATGTTTAAGGGCGTACCAACTCCCATAAGATAACGGATTTTATTTTCGGGCATAACTGGAACAACGGCATCAAGCATACGGTACATTTCCGATGTAGGCTCGCCCACCGCAAGACCGCCCACGGCATATCCGTCAAGGTCAAGCTTGGCTATCTCCTCCATATGCCACACACGCAGATCCTCATAGGTACAGCCCTGGTTAATACCGAAAAGCAGCTGGTGCTTGTTTATGGTATCATGGAGGGAATTAAGTCTCTCCATTTCATCCTTGCAGCGATAGAGCCAACGAACGGTTCTTTCGCAGGAGCGTTTGGAGTAATCATGCTTTGCGGGGTTTTCCACGCACTCGTCAAATGCCATTGCAATGGTAGAGCCTAAATTCGACTGAATCTGCATGGATTCCTCGGGACCCATGAATATTTTTCTGCCGTCCACATGGGAATTGAAGTAAACTCCCTCCTCCTTGATTTTCCTGAGCTTTGCCAGGGAAAACACCTGAAATCCGCCGCTGTCAGTTAAGATAGGCTTGTCCCAGTTCATGAACCTATGCAGACCGCCCATTTCCCTGATAATCTTATCGGAGGGACGCACATGGAGATGATAGGTATTGCACAGCTCCACCTGGCATTTCAAGTCTTTCAGATCCACGGAGGAAATTCCGCCCTTTATGGCGGCGGCAGTTCCCACGTTCATAAAGCAGGGGGTTTGAAATGTACCGTGGACGGTTTCAAATTTTCCCCTGCGTGCCTTATTTTCCTGCTTTATCAGTGTGTACAATCATTATCCCTCGCTTTTCTCATGTATACGGCTCTCATGCTTTTCATAATAGCCTATAAACTCCCCGTTTTTATTTCTAAGCGCCACCATATATACGTCGCTGTCCTCGCCGTCCCATGTTTTACTGTAGGTATAGAGCTTATTAAGGTCGGGAGTGATGCGGAATTTCTCTGTGACCGATTCAATTATCTCCCTTGTATGGGAATTATGGCAGTCAAAAATCGATTTGCCAACAAGAGCCGCTCCGCCTCGCTTTTCATAACGCTTTACAGCAGTGGGATTCATGTAAATTATTATATGCTCCGTATTGCATATGACAATGGGTGATGTATCGGCATTAACCACCGCTTCAAAATATTCACTAAGCATTTTACGATTTCCTCCAACTATAATCCTGTTTTACAATATCAGCATGGCATCACCAAAGCTAAAGAAACGATACTTCTCCTCAACGGCGATTTTATAGGCATTCATAGTATTCTCATAGCCCGCAAAGGCGGAAACAAGCATTATTAACGTGCTTTCGGGAAGATGAAAATTCGTTATCAGTCCGTCTATCACCTTGAACCTATAGCCCGGGTAAATGAATATATCGGTATATCCCTCATGCTCATCCATATCGCCGAAAAATGTTCCGACGCTTTCAAGGGTTCTGCATGAGGTAGTGCCTACGGCAATTACCCTGCCCCCCTCAGCTTTTGTTTTCTTGATAAGCTCCGCTGTTCCCTTGGGAAGATAGTAATGCTCCGAATGCATTTTGTGGTCAAGCACCTTATCCTCCTTGACGGGACGAAATGTACCCAGTCCCACATGGAGCGTAACAAAGGCGGTATTTATTCCGTCAAGGCGCAGCTTATCCAGCATTTCCTCCGTGAAATGCAGTCCTGCGGTAGGCGCTGCGGCAGAGCCTAATTCATGGGAATAAACAGTCTGGTAACGCTCCTTATCCTCCAGCTTTTCAGTGATATACGGCGGGAGGGGCATCTGTCCCACATCCTCAAGCGCCGTGAAAAAATTACCCTCACATTCAAACTTAGCTATTCGGTTGCCACCCTCGACGGTTTCAAGTATTTCAGCTTTCAGCCTGCCGCCGCCAAAGGAGAATTTTGTGCCGGGCTTGGCTTTTTTGCCGGGACGAACCAATATCTCCCAAAGCTTATCGCCTTTCTGCTCCAAAAGAAGAAATTCGATAAAAGAGCCTGTCCCCTCCTTTTCGCCGTAAAGCCGCGCGGGAAGCACCCTTGAATCGTTCATAACAAGAAGATCACCTTTTTTTAAGTGACTGCATAAATTATAGAAATGGTCATGCGCCACATTTCCGCTTGTGCGGTCAAGGCACATAAGCCGTGAGGCATTCCTCGGCTCAATGGGAGTCTGGGCAATAAGCTCCTGCGGAAGCTCATAAAAGAAATCCGATCGGCGCATTTGCTCCGCCTTAATGTCTGAATTTGACACAAAACAGCCGTCCCTTCTGAATATATTCAAATATTTTTTTGCAAGGTATTGACAAAACACGTTTTTTAGGTTATAATGTACTCGGTAATCGATAGAGGTGCGGTAACGATTAGTAATCTGTCCCATTTCACGGTATGATAAGCTGTGATTACGAGCCGTTTCGGGGACATGACAAAAGGCAATACCGCCGAAGTCCGAATTGCTGCGGCAGCGCTTCGGGTTGACTTTGCACCGAACAGGTGTAAGGTTGTCATCATTTTGTGTGATGGAGTGCTATCCACTTCGCCGCAAGGCAGGTTTATATGACACTTTGCTATTATACATTATGATAAATCGGTTTTCAACCGATTTTTTTATTATCTATTGTTAATATTTATTAAATTTTAAAGGAGTATTGCTAAAGATGAAACAGTACAATGTTGGAATTATCGGCGCAACGGGAATGGTTGGTCAGAGATTTTGCACACTTCTTGCCGATCACCCCTGGTTTAACGTTAAGGTTCTTGCCGCATCATCAAGAAGTGCGGGAAAGGCTTACAAGGACGCTGTGGGCAGCAAATGGGCAATGTCCGTGGATATTCCCGAATCCATAAAGGATATGACAGTTATGGATGCCGAGGCTGATATTGAAAAAATCGCCGCTGCGGTTGACTTCGTTTTCTGCACTGTCAATATGAAAAAGGACGAAATTAAGACTTTGGAGGAAAAATACGCCAAGGCCGAGTGCCCCGTGGTTTCCAACAACTCCGCACACCGCGCTACTCCCGATGTTCCTATGGTTGTACCGGAAATCAACCCGGAGCATATTGAGGTTATCGCCGCACAGAGAAAGCGTCTTGGAACAAAGAAAGGCTTTATCGCAGTTAAATCCAACTGCTCTCTCCAAAGCTATGTTCCCGCACTTCACCCTCTTATGGCTGAATTTGGCGTCAAAGAGGCTGTTGTTACCACATATCAGGCTATTTCCGGTGCGGGAAAAACATTTGAAACTATGCCCGAAATAATAGATAACGTTATACCCTACATCGGCGGCGAGGAGGAAAAGTCCGAGCAGGAACCTCTGAAAATCTGGGGTCATATCGAGGACGGGAAGATTATACCCGCATCATCGCCTGTAATTACCGCACAGTGCCTGAGAGTACCCGTTTCTGACGGTCACACTGCCGCTGTATTTGTAAGATTTGACAAAAAGCCCACAAAGGAGCAAATTCTGAGGGCATGGGCTGAATATAAGGGAGTCCCCCAAGAGCTTAATCTCCCCAGTGCGCCAAAGCAGTTTATCCACTACTTTGAGGAGGACAATCGCCCCCAGTCCAAGCTTGACAGAATGCTTGAAAACGGTATGGCTGTTTCTGTGGGACGTTTGAGAGATGACGCTCTATTCGATTACAGATTTATCGGGCTTTCCCATAACACCCTAAGGGGTGCTGCAGGCGGCGGAGTTCTCTTAGCGGAGCTGCTGGCTGCAAAGGGTTATTTTGATTGATAACACGGAAAGGATTGAGTGTTTTATGAAAAATACTATTTTTACCGGCGCAGGAGTTGCCATTGTAACACCGATGTGTGCTGACGGAAGCGTCAACTACGCAGTTCTCGGTGAAATGATTGAGATGCAGATTGCAAACGGTACGGACGCCATTATCATATGCGGCACTACCGGTGAATCCTCAACTCTTACCGACGAGGAGCATAGGGAGTGTATTCGATACACTATCGAGAGAGTTGCAAATCGCGTACCTGTAATTGCAGGCACGGGCAGCAACGACACCGCTTATGCAATCGAGCTTTCGAGAGATGCTCAGGAAATGGGTGCTGATGCACTTCTTGTAGTTACCCCCTATTATAACAAGACCTCCCAAAGGGGACTTATCGCACATTATACCGCAATTGCCGATGCTGTGGATATACCGATGATTCTCTACAATGTTCCCTCAAGGACGGGGGTAAATATTTCCGTAGATACATACAAGGTTCTCGGTCAGCATAAGAATATTGCCGCAGCAAAGGAGGCAAGTGGAAATATTTCCACCATTGCCAAGCTTATCGCCGAATGTGGGGATCTGCTTGATGTTTACAGCGGCAATGACGACCAGATCGTTCCTATAATGGCACTGGGCGGAAAGGGCGTTATTTCCGTGCTTTCCAACGTTCTCCCCAAGCAGACTCACGAAATTGCTAAGCTTTGCCTTGACAACGACTGTGCGGCGGCGGCTAAGCTGGCAGCACAGTACTTGGAGCTTGCAAACTCCCTGTTCATCGATGTAAACCCCATACCCGTTAAGGAAGCCCTCAATATGATGGGCATTGCGGCGGGACCGTGCAGACTTCCTCTCCTTGAAATGGAGCAGGCTAAAAAGGATCAGCTTGCCGCAGCTATGAAGAAGGCAGGTCTTATTTCATAAAATTACAAGGACGTGAAAAGTATGGTAAATGTAACCCTTTGCGGCGCTAACGGAAAAATGGGGCGGGTTTGCACCGACCTTATATCGGGCAGGGACGACTGTCAGGTTATTTCCGGTGTAGACCTTGTTACCGAGAGAAACAGTGATTTCCCTGTTTTCGCAAATATTTCCCAGCTGCCGCAAAAGCCTGATGTAATAATAGATTTTACACACCCCTCCGGACTTAACGCACTGCTTGATTACTGCATTTCAACGGGCACCCCCGCAGTAATTGCAACAACAGGCTTTTCAAGCGAACAGATTGAGCAGATTAAGAAAGCCTCGGAGCAGGTGCCTATATTCTTTTCCTTTAATATGTCACTGGGAATAAATCTCCTTGCAAGCCTTGCAAAATCTGCTGCAAAGGTTTTAGGGGGACAGTTTGATATTGAAATTTTGGAGAAGCACCATAATCAGAAAATCGATGCACCCAGCGGCACGGCTATTATGCTTGCGGATGCGATAAACGAAACCCTCGACAATAAGTACCACTACGTGTACGACCGCCATTCCCAGCGAATGAAGCGTGAAAAGTACGAAATAGGTATGCACTCCGTGAGGGGCGGCACTATTGTCGGCGAGCATGATATTTTCTTTGCGGGGCGTGACGAGGTAATTACCCTTAGCCACAGTGCCGCATCAAAAGAGGTTTTCGCTGTGGGTGCCGTAAATGCGGCTGTATTCCTTGCTAAAAAGCAGCCGGGGCTTTACGATATGTCCTCTATGCTCTCCGAGGGCTGAAAAATAATTACAACATTACAGCACGCACCTTGCGGCGGTATTGCGCTTTACTGCACAGTACCGCCGCTTTTTATACAGTTTTTCTCTAAACTCAGCAGGGCAATTTTGGTATCAATCCCTGCCGCATACCCTGTCATGCCGCCCTTTGCGCCCACTACACGGTGACATGGAACGATTATTGAAATTTTATTATGCCCCACAGCGCCGCCAACTGCCTGCGCCGACATTTTTACCCATTCTCCCCGCTTTTCAAGCTGCCTTGCAATATATCCGTAGGTAACGGTTTCACCATAGGGAATTTCATTTAAAATATTCCATACTGAAAGCTGAAAATCCGTTCCCACCAAATGAATTTTTGGCGTAAAATTCGGTTCTCTGCCCGAAAAATAAATGTCGAGCCATTTTCCTGCGCTGTCAAGAACAGGCATTTTCCTTTCCTCATGGTTATCACCCAAATCTGCGGCATAATATTTCTGCCCCTTGAACCAAAGTCCCGTCAGACCTATACCATCGGCTGCAAGGAGAATTTCTCCAAACGGAGATGTATATATTGAAGTATATGCCATGATACCACCGCCAATACCAAAAATCCGCCCCCACCAGTATCGCATGGGGACGGATTTAATTACCTGTTATCGATTTTTTCGGGATACATATCATGCTCGGAAAGCCGCTTAAATGCGACCTCCTCCCATTTAGTACCCTTTCTGCCGTAGTTGCAGTACGGGTCAATGGAAATACCGCCCCTGGGTGTAAACTTTCCCCAAACCTCAATATACCTGGGATCCATAAGCTTTATAAGATCCTTCATGATTATATTCACGCAGTCCTCATGGAAATCACCATGGTTGCGAAAGCTGAAAAGATACAGCTTCAGCGACTTGGATTCAACCATTCTTACATCGGGGATATAGGAGATGTAGATTGTGGCAAAGTCGGGCTGCCCTGTGATGGGACAAAGACTTGTAAATTCGGGACAATTGAATTTTACAAAATAATCATTTTCGGGGTGCTTGTTTACAAAGGTTTCAAGCACCTGGGGAGCATAGTCCGCAGGATATTTCACTCCGCTGCTCCCAAGAAGGGAAATCCCCTCTTTCTCCTGTGCGTTACGTCCTTCCATACAGAACAATCCTTTCACATTAAATCTATTCCGTTGGCAAGAAATGCGGCGCGTCTGTCACGGCAGGTTCCGCATACGCCGCAGGGCTTATCGCCGCCCTCATAGCAGCTCCATGTAAGCTCATAGGGAACAGAAAGCCTTTTACCCACTGCAACTACTCCCGCCTTATTCATTCCCACAAAGGGTGCTTCAACGGTAAGCTGTCCCCCACTTCCCTCGTAAATCGCCTTGTTCATGGCTTCAACAAAGGAAACAGAGCAATCGGGATAAGCATTTCCCGCAGCATCATCGGAATGTGCACCGTACATTATCCTTGAGCAGCCCTTTGAAAGGGCAACGCTTGCCGCCGCCGACAGGAAAAGACCGTTTCTGAAAGGAACATATGTTGAAACAGGTGTTCCCCCTGTCTTTTCCAGCTGCTCCGCATAGCTTTCGTGGGGTATTTCATTTTCCGACGACACCAGCAGCGAGCAGTCGGAGTATTCAAAGATAGATGACAAATTCAGCTTAATATGCTCCGTACCGTAATACTCCGCAACCTTATCCGCCGCCTCAATTTCCTTAAAATGCTTTTGACCGTAATACACGGACAGCGCAACCACATTATCCGCACCGTATCTGTCAACCGCAACAGCCAACAGCGTTGTGCTGTCAACGCCACCGCTGGAAAGAACAAGCGCTTTTTCGGACATTATTATCATTCTCCTTATTCCGTAACAGGTGGCTCTATTTCGTAATCCTCACCGCTTGCAGCCCGCATTATTGCCTCGGTAAGCTCAGGGTGAATGTTTTCGGCGGTAAGGCGGTCAAAAAGTCCGAATCCCTCGCCGGAAATTCCGTCATAGCCGTTATCCCAGAAAATAGGCAGCAGCCCATATTCCTTCATGGTTTTGGTTACATACTCGATATAATATCTGCGATAATCGGATTTAGAGGTGTCCTTGGTTCTTGTGGCACCGTACTCACCTATAATAACAGGTACGCCGGCATCGTCAATGAAACGTTCCTTCATCATGGCGCAAACCTGTTCAACCCAGTCCTCCTGACCCCAGCTGTCGGTTTCGGTTCCATATTGTCCCCAATCACCGCTGCCCTCTCCCGCAAAGCTCCAAGGGTCATAGAAATGCACCTCAACTATGATATGGTTTTCGATGGTATCGTTAGGTATTTCCAAGTTTTCATAAGCCTGCTGGGCATTGGTGTTATAAGCCTGCACAATAAGATATCTGCTTGCGTTGTTGCCGCCGGTCGCTCTTACGGTATTCACAAAAAGCTGATTAATTTTTCCCGTCAGACGAGTATACTCACTTGTGGGATTATTATAACCGTGGTGGAATTCGTTCATGCCTGCAAACATAAGGTGATCGCCGTAGCCCTCAAAATAATTGGCAATCTGAGTCCACAGCTTGGCATACTTATCAAGCATAGCCTCCTCGTCCTCAGGCTCGCAATTAAGCCATGCCTGATCGGTGTCGTTTCCGTCATGGTGTAGGTTGATGATAACATACATATCATTCTCGATACAGTAGTCCACAACCTCCGCAACCCTTGCAAACCATTCCTCGTCAATGGTATAATCGGGTGCTTCGCCAAAATGACCCATCCAGGTTACGGGAACACGGACTGTATCAAATCCTGCCTCCTTAACTGAATCGATAAGCTCCTTTGTCACCTTGGGATTTCCCCATGAGGTTTCCGAGGCAAGACCTGTACCTACTGAGTCCAGTGAATTTCCCAAATTCCAACCTATTTTCATCTCGGGAACATACTCAAGAGCGGTTTTGGAAAAATCGTAGGTTTGTTCATAGTCGGAGGCTTCCTCAACAATTTCAGCAGTTTCAGTAGTCGTTTCGGATCGGGCTGTATCATCGGTAACCTCCGTAGAGCCGCTGCCGCAGCCCGTAAGCAGCATTGAAGCGACTATGGAAAATGCGGTAACGATAGATAAAAGCTTTTTCATATAAAATTTCCTTCCATGTCAAAAAATACTAACGGTATAATATCACTTTATCGGGGTATGCTTTTAAGGTAATATTCTCAGCAAAATACGTAAGTCAAGGTGAAAATATGAACAGTGTGTATTCTGAAAAAAAGCCAAGCCATGCCCTCGAATATTTAATTGTCTATCTTATCGGCGGTATAGGTTATTCGATGATTGAGGTAGTCACAAGGGGCTATACCCATTGGTCAATGACATTGACAGGAGGTCTTTGCCTGTTGATCATGTACATTCATTTCGGACGCCACCCCAACGAGGGACTTCTGACAAAATGCCTGTTCGGTATGATTGTCATTACCTCACTGGAATTTATTGTGGGCTGTATAGTGAATTTACTTCTTGGGTGGAACGTGTGGGACTACTTCAATATGCATATGAACCTACTGGGACAGATATGTCTTGCTTTTTCATCGGCATGGTTTTTACTGGGAGTACCTGTTTCGTATCTGTGCGAAGCACTCCGCAGCGGTTTGAGAATTACCGAGCATTGAAATTACACGTTAATCTCAGCGGACTCGTGAGAATATTCGGGATAACGCTTAAGAACAGGCTTTACGCAGTTTTCGATAAACTCGGTAACCTGCTCTGAGCTTCTTCCCGTGAAGTTTTCAGGCTTGAGAATGGACTCAATTTCATCTCTTTCAAGACCGAATGAGGGATCTGCAAGCACTCTTTCGATAAGGTCGTTTTCAAGTCCCTCTTCCTTAACCATCTTACCTGCCTGCATTGCATAGGTACGCAGCTTTTCGTGCAGCTCCTGTCTGTCGCCGCTCTTTTTAACGGCGCTCATCATAATGTTCTCCGACGCCATAAAGGGCAGCTCCTTCATTATTCTTGCGTGGATAACCTTGTCATACACCACAAGACCCGATGTGACGTTTATCATAATATTGAGTATCGCATCACAGGCAAGGAAGCCCTCCGCTACGGAAATACGCTTATTTGCAGAGTCATCGAGGGTACGTTCAAGCCACTGTGTTCCCGCAGTAAAGGAGGGGTTAAGGGTATCTATCATAAGATACCTTGCAAGAGCGCATATTCTTTCGCAGCGCATGGGATTTCTCTTGTAGGGCATAGCCGATGAACCGATCTGATGCGCCTCAAAGGGTTCTTCCATTTCCTTGAAGTTCTGGAGTATTCTCATATCGTTTGCGAATTTCATGGCAGTCTGAGCAATTCCGCCGAGAGTAGCGATAATCTGGGAATCAATCTTTCTGGAATAGGTTTGTCCCGAAACGGGAACTACGTCTTCAAAGCCCATTTCCTCGGCAATCATTCTTTCAAGGGACTTTATCTTGTCGGTATCACCGTCAAAAAGCTCCATAAAGGATGCCTGTGTACCTGTCGTACCCTTTGAACCCAGCAGCTTCAATCCCTTTATTCTGTATTCAAGCTCATCAAGATCCATAAGCAGCTCATTTATCCAAAGTGTGGCCCTTTTCCCCACTGTTGTAAGCTGTGCGGGCTGCAAATGTGTATATGCCAAAGCAGGCATATCCTTATATTTCTCCGCAAAATCGGAAAGCTGAGAAATAACCGTAACCATTTTTTTCAGTATTATCTGCATTGCGTCCCGCATAACGATAATATCGGTGTTGTCGCCTACATAGCAGGACGTTGCGCCAAGGTGTATGATACCCTTTGCGTTGGGACAGGCAAGACCGTATGTGTAAACGTGTGCCATAACATCGTGACGCACCTCCTTCTCTCGCTGAGCGGCAGCATCATAGTCTATATTGTCTACGTTTGCCTCAAGCTCCTTAACCTGTTCCTCGGTAATAGGCAGACCAAGCTTCATTTCGGCTCTGGCAAGCGCTACCCACAGCTTACGCCATGTGGTAAACTTTTTGTCATCGGAAAAAACATATTGCATTTCCTTGCTTGCATATCTTGTACAAAAGGGGGATTCATAAGAATTTGTATTTTGCATAATATTCACTCCTGTATTTAATATTAAATGACATATACAAGGGTATTATAACACACAAATATTATTTTTTCAAGTAGCAGAGCGGAAATTATTATGCACACCCTCACAAAACGCAGAAAACCGCCGACACTTTATCGGATAAGTAAAAATAATTGCCTCCGACAGCTCACAGACAAGTGATATCGGAGGCAATTTTAATTGTTACAAATCGGCAAACACTGCAAGCTTCGCAGATCTATTTCCTTAATAAATGTAAAGCTGCAATGTTACATTCTGTCCGCCTAAATATGCCGCATATTGATATGTCGGGGTACTTCCGGGAGTATAAATGGGCGAACGCACAAGAGTGATCTTGGTAACTCTTCCGGGTGAATTACTGTCATATGCTTCAAGAACATAGTTATTGGGATTGGACGCATCTCTTATAAGTCTTACCGCGTTCATGGCGGAACCGTTCACCGATATAACGGCGGGTCTGCCGGAGGTAAGCTCATCCACAAGCGCATCAAGCGCCACATCACCGTCATATCCGAAATCACAGACTGTAGAGTGCTGTGCGGAATCGGGAAGATAACAGAAGTATCGGATCATGTTAATTACCTCTAAATCATTACCCTCGCACCTTGTGCTGTCTATATACACGTTTTCATAGCTGCTGAACTGCTTTACCGTCTTGAATGTTATCTTGCGGCAGAAGCGCAGGAAATCAGACTCCGCAGGGAATGTACCGGTGTAATCCGTAGTCAGAACGCCCATATTATGATTGTCAATGTAGGTTCTTGCCGCGGATGTATAGGGCAATACACCATCATCGTCCACATCAGTGTAATCCCATTTACTGGGCAAATTCAAATATTGCTGATACACATCGAGTATATCCAATGTAAGATCCGACAGATAAGCCTTTCCGTCCGCTATGCTTTCAATGCCGCTTACATCATATCCCGCAACCACTGTGCCGTCCATAGTAATATACGAGTCCTCCGCAAGCTCCAATGTTCCGGAGTAATACGCCATGTTAAGTCCCGCAATTCCGAAGTCGGCACCTGTAAGGGCAAAATCCGTGCGGAAATTCGTGTAGGTAAGTCCGTCCTTTGAAACATCAAATCCGCTGTCTGCAATAAGATATCCTACGGAAATAGCTGTGCCGCTGTCATTATCGCTGTCGCTTTCATCGGAGGTAACGATTACACGGTTATAAGACATGGAGCTTTGAATTTTCTCATAAATATTCTCAAGTGCATCTGCGTTGGTTGCTTGGAAGAATTGCCCGTTTGTACGATTGGCAATATCAAGCAGATAATCCGCATCTATGTATTTTCCCAAGCCTATGGTAAATATGGTAATATCCTTTTCGTTGGCAGCTTCTATAGCGGCATCGTCCGCAGCGCTGTTATAGGTTGTCGGCATACCGTCAGTCAGCAGTATAATATAATTTTTGTCGTTTACATCGCTGTCGTCAAATTCCTCAACAGCGGATGAAATCGCTCCCGCTATCTCCGTTCCGGAAAAATATTGCGACTTGTACCTTATAGCGTCAATGCTTTCCTTGACGCTTTCGGAATCATCGGAAATATGTGAAATCAGCGTGTAGTTGCCGGAAAATTTGGCGGCGCCGTATTCGGCATTTTCATTGAGCTTGTCTATAAGCCCAATAGAGAAATCAAGGCGCTTAAATTCAACGTCATTTTCCTCGGAATTTTCACAAAGCTCCTCCGGGTACATAGAGCCTGAATTATCTATAAGGAAGAAAACCCTCGTTGTGCTTTCCTCGGTTATTATACCCGAATCCGCGAGAAGATATATACCGCCCTCATTAACCTCCGCAGTTACCGTATTGTCGGAGGCAAGCGTGCTGTCCACTTGGTCAAAGCTTAGAGTATCACTGTTGAAGCGATATACGGAAAGTGCGGATGCCTGCGTTTTCCAGTGATTAAGCTCCTCCTCCGTGTAAGCAAAGGTCAAGGTGACCGTTCCGCTGTAATCCATGTAAAGCTCACAGGCTGTACCGATAAGTCCCGATGTTCCCTGAATACTGTTGTTATCGCTGTCTGTAAGGGTAATTACAGCCGTCTTTGGCGCATTTTCGGCGGAAACGGTTACAGTGCTTGCGGAAAGGGAAGCCGAGGAATAAACCCCTGTATCGGGAGTACTGCCGCCCGTCATTTCCGCAAGCGGATCAAGACCGTTCATAACCTCCGCGCCGTCCAAAAGACCGTTGCCGTCTGAATCGGGATTAAGAGGGTCTGTCTTGGAAACGTTTATTTCATAGTAATCCGAAAGTCCGTCGGAATCGCTGTCGGCAAGTCCTATGGCAAGCCCTGCCTCCTCCTTTTCCTCCGCAGTCATGGAATACGAGGATGAAAGAGTGTATTCGCGGCTGGAATCGTTGACAGATTTGCTTTGACCTGTCAGCTTAAGGTCAAGCTCATCGTAATAATCGCTGTTGGCACCCGTGGTATATATAAATATTCCTACATAGGCTATGACAATTACAATGAATACAACCGCCGCAGCGCGCATTGCCGCCATACTTCTCATACCCGCATCAACGGCGGATATCTTCACTTTCTTCTTCTTAGCAGGTGTCTTGGTTGGCTTTTTACCGCCTGCATTAGCAGCTTTCTCGGCTTCCTCCGCCTTTAGCTTCTCCAACTTCTCTATAGCCCGAAGCTCCGCCTTATGCTCCTCTGCAATACGTGCGTTTTCGGCGGCAATTGCGGCTTTTTTGGCAGATTCCTCCGCTCTTTGGGCAGCCTCCGCCTCTTTCTGCGCATTTTCACGGCGCAGCTTCATATTTTGCGCATCCTCACGCTCTTTTCTGCGCTTAGCTAAGGCTAAATCCCTGTCAAGAGCATCCATTGACCCGGAATATTCCTCATCATAGTAGTTAAGGGTATGCTGTTTAACCGTTGTCGTTTTAGGCTGATCGTTTTTAGCCGCAGTGCCCTTTTCCGCTGATTTAGGCTGATCGTTCTTAGCCGCAATGCCTTTTTCCGCTGATTTAGGCTGATCGCTCTTGGCTGTATCGCCCGTCTTTTCAGCATTTTCTTGATTATCCTTGTGGGAATTTGTATTTTGGGCGGCTGATTCCTTTTCAGCCATATCTGCCTCCGCCTCATGGGCAAGAGCTACCAGATCACTCAGGCTTTGAACAGGCTCGCTGTCCTTTATCTGCTGCTTGGATACGGAGGTGTTATTCTGATTGGTTGACTTTGCTTTTGACTGATTATTTTTCCTTTTCTTATTGCTGCTCATTCCTGATCAATCACTCCTAATATATAACAATGTAATAAATTATAGGTAATAGGTGATTTACTACAACTGAATATCTTCTTTTATTTCGATTTTACATTATCTTCGTAAACGTTTAACCTAACCACTATATATTATAATGTATCTGTCCCGCAAAGTCAATTGATATAAGGGGAAAAAAGCAATAAATTTTTGTACAAAAATTTAAACATATACACAATAATTGCAAAGCTTACATTTTATGGATTATTAATACTACACAGATAATCAAGGAGAATATGTAATGCAGAATAAAATATAATCCGCTAAAAAGGGGCGCACGAAGCCGTTGAAAATTTCGTGCGCCGCATTATGAAAAAAATTTACATTCCCGCCGCAATTCTTTTTACCGCGCTTATAAGCTTATCAACCTCCCCTGCCGTATTAAAGGCTGAGGGGGAAAATCTGACTCCTCCCACATCAAGAGTTCCAAGGCTTCTGTGTGCAAGGCCTGAGCAGTGATATCCTCCTCTCAGCGCAAATCCCGCATCGGAAAGCTCTGTCGCCGTTTCCTCGGAATTTTTACTCTCTATGTTAAACAGCACTATGGGAAGATACTTTGCATTAGGCTGGCGGTATATTTTAACACCGTCAACACTCCGTACACCGTTAATGAAGCGGCTGCACAAGGTATCCTCCGCGGAACGGACATTATCTATCCCCTTGGCAGCGAGATAATCCATCCCTGCTCCGAGGGAAATAATTCCCACTGTATTAACCGTACCGCTTTCAAGGCTATCGGGCAGGAAATCCGGCTGGTTAAGCTCCAGAGAGGTGCTGCCTGTACCGCCCTCCATGATATGGTGAATGGGATATTTTCCGTCGGTTATAAGCATACCCGTACCGCTTATTCCGTAAAGTCCCTTGTGTCCCGGCATACACAGTATGTTGATACAGTCATTTTTTAGGGAAATTGGAAGAACACCGCACACCTGCGCGCCGTCTGCTATGAAAATAAGTCCTCTTGCACTGCAAAGCTCCCCTATTTTCCCAAAAGGGAGTATCTGTCCGGTAACATTGCTGCCCATTGTACATATTATCCCTTTGGTATAAGGGTTAATCAGCGATATTATCTCCTTCATTGTCCTTTCATCGTCCTCATACACACGGGCAATACTGTAGGATATTTCCCTTTGCGCAAGAGCATGAACGGGTCTTGCAACGCTGTTATGCTCCAATGAGGATATTATATAATGTTCTCCTCGCACCGCCACACCCTTTATTGCAAGGTTCAGCGCATGGGTACAGTTCAGTGTAAACACTACATTTTCCGGATCGGCATCAAACATTTTCGCCGCCTTTTCGCGAACGGCATAAACAGCCTCTGCGGTCTTTAGGGACATACTGTGACCGCTCCTGCCCGGATTTCCTCCGTATTCCACAGGTGCGGCTCTTGCTGCCTGCAAAACGCTGTCCGGCTTGGGATAGGTTGTGGCAGCATTGTCAAAATATATCATTTCTCACCTGTCACCGCCCGCTCTTATCGGTAACGCTGCGGTAATGGATATTGTTCTTATCCATCACGGCGGAAACCTTATCCAAGGGTGCGCCTGTCACAACCGAATAGCCGCAGCAGCCCGCTATTGCTCCCGGCGTACGCATAACCTCAGATTGATAACCTGCCCTTTCCAGCGCCGCTTTAGCTTTATTGGCGAATGTAACCGATGAAAATGTCACCACAGTAGCTTTCCCTTTATTAGAAATCATCTTGTGATTATTCAAAGCAATCATCCTTTCGGGCATAAGTCCTTTTATCTGCTGCGGAAAGCACGTCACATAACATAGCTTTCCTTGAACATTATATTCACAAGAGGACAATAATGTGTAAAAATCATGCCCCGTGAAATTCACAGGGCATGATTTTTATATATAGCTGTAACGGCTGAAATTATGCAGCCTGATTTTCTGCCTGCTGAACGGAACGATTTCTGCAGAATATAAGCTTGAACACCGCTCTGATAAGGGGCTGAATAAAGAGAAGCTGGGTAAAATACGCAAAGGGGAAGTTAAAGCATACAAGCTTCAGCCAGTTGGCAAGCAGTGTAATAACGTTAAATCCCGCATAATATGGGTAATAAAGCAGCGCCGCAATAAAGCTCATTACGGGACACATAATTCCCACAGTGGCGCATATAATCGCTGTTTCAAACATCATAGGGTGATTTTTTGCAGGGTCAAATACCTTTACCGCCAGCTTGTATGAGCAGGGACTTCCCACAAACACCTCAAGCAGAAAAGCAAAGCAGAATTCAATCAGAATAACCGCCCATATGGGAAGATATCTGCCGAACATATAAACTCCGCCCTGAGCATTGATTGCCGCAATTACACCGTCTGTTTGGTTAATGGACATAAGGGTTGAGCCGTTTACCACATAAAGGCTGTAAAATACATAGGCATGGACGGTGACAAGCACGGTCAAAAAGGCAAATACGGTTCTTTGAAATTGATTTGTTGGCATAAAATAAGCACTCTCCTTAAAAATTTGCAAACAAAAACACGCAGCACCCTGCGGCTGAAAATCCGATTAGTGAGGTAATTTAAGTACCGTAATCAGATTTACGTACCGCATGGTACTATGTGTGTCGTGCATATGGTATTCAGTTCTTTCTCAACTCGAATATTATACCAAAAATACATCGTGCTTGTCAAAGGGCAGTTTCACCAAATTTTTTTAACAGGCTAAAATCCCCTTTCGGCGATAATGTCATGAAAATTATGGCCTTTATGCATTTACTTTTCAAAGCGGAAATACTTATAATCAAAGTTACTTCCCGGCAGGAATGCAAAGGAAACCTCGCATTTTCCGCTTATACCGCTTATATCAAAACTGCGTTCGGTATATTCCTCGGCACGTTCAAATTCGCAGAGAATACGCGCCGTGGAATCACCCTTAACTATGCAGTGTATGCTGTTAAGAGGAAGCTCCGAACGACCGCAGATAATAAGCCTTTTAGGTGCGGTGCTGCCGAAATCCATTTCACCGAAATTAAGCATAACGTTATTGCCGATTCTCACAACAGCATCTTCACAAACGGTAAACTTGTCACCGTAAATGCTTTCCGCAGAGGGTGCGTCAAGCTGTGCGTATGCCTTGTCGGTTTTCTCAAAGAAAAATCCGCCGATCTGGTAGCCGTCACCTGAACGCATACAGAGGGTATGGACACCCTTTAGCTTCTTTGTAAGCTTGAATGTATTTGGAATATAGGTAAGCCACTGTGGCGGTTCATGATAGGTAAATTCGCCTATAAGCTCGCCGCCGTCATCGGGTATTCCGTCATAGAAGGCTATTTTCACAGGAGTGGTGCAGTTGGCATAGATAGGAACTGTTACCGTATCTGAACCTACCATACCGAAATCCACATTTTCATAGCCAAGCCATGAATCACCCCAAGCGAATGCCGCTCCTCTCTCAATTCCGTTTCCTATATTACCGCTGCTTACGCTGTACAATCCGCCTATAACAAGCTCATAGGGGTTGAATACCGCTGTGCCGATTCCCTCAACCGTAAAGGGTATTGAAGAAATAATATGGTATTTGTCCGTTCCGTTTTTACAAATCGCCCTAAGGGAAAATTCTCCGTCACCCAAAGCGGTCACAAGAATACTTCCGTCCTCCTCAAGGCTGCATTTTCCAAGGTTTGAGGGTATGCCAAGCACGGTGGTTATTTTATACTCGATATCCTTTACATAGCTTGCGTTTGAGGGGTATATAACCGGAGTAACCCTGATAGTCTTTCTGTTTTCGCTGAAAGCCAAACACTCGGCGCGAAGCTCGATTTTTCTTACGGGCACATCGTCAATTCCCGCAGACGCATCGAAATCCATTGAGATATTTTCCTCAAGCGCGCTTACGCCCTCGTCACAGTCGGCGGCACAGGACTTAATTACACATACGCTGTCGGGAAGTCCCTTTGATTTTACCGTAACTGCAATATCTCCCGCCTGCTTTTTGGAAGCTACAACCGCCAGTAATTTTCCCGAGAAAAGGCGGCGTGATGTACCCTTGTACTGGTCGTAATCGGTGCTGTCGCCGTTGTCAAGACCCACAAGCCGTCCCGCACCGCTTACCTCAACAAACACACGGTTATTGGCATTCGCCACAAATCTGCCCTCGCTGTCAGCAGCGGATATATCTATGTAGGCAAGGTCAAGACCGTCCGCCTTAATCTCACTTTTTTCGGGAGAAAGCACAATTTCTGCGGTATCGCCAAAAGACTCGGTACGATCCCTTGCTATTTCATTACCCTTATCGTCATAGGCAACAGCCTCAAGCACACCCGTTTCATAGGGAATAATGTAATCGGCAGTCAATTTTTCGCCCTTTTCGTGGTCGATGTCATATGCACCCATGGATTTTCCGTTAAAGAAAAGCTCCACTCTCGGCGCATTTGATGTGACACGCACATCTATGGGCTGTCCCGGGTTAAAATCCCAGTGAGGGAATATATGAACGCAGGGAGACTGTTTGTAATCCGTCCACTCGGAGCGGAAGATAAATGCGCTGTCCTTTTCAAAGCCTGCCGTATCGATCTGACCGAAATAGGAATTTTTTGTGCTGTAGGGAGTAGGCTCGCCTATATAATCAAAGCCTGTCCAGATAAACTGACCTGCGCTGAATTTTGCGTCCCTGTCTTGAATAATGCACCATTCGGGACTTTTTGCGCCCCAGCCTGTGGTGCTGTTACCCAGTGAGGAGCATTGCTCGTCATCATCTGCAAGCACAGACTGGGCATAGGGGAAATGATATATACCTCTTGACTGGACAACAGAAGCGGTTTCAGATCCGTATATCATCCAGTCGGGGTGCTTTTCATGGTGGTTATTGTAAAGTCTTTCGCCGTAATTGTATCCCACCAGCTTTACAATATCGCCGCACTTCTGGGCATTTTCCCACTCCATATAGTTGGAACCGAACGTAACGTAGCCGTTGCACCTGTTGTCATGAGTTCTTACAAGGCGTGCAAGGAGAGATGTTACCTCCTGTCCCCTTTCATCGGCGTGCTGGTCGTAAATTTCATTTCCAACGCTCCAGCCTATTACAGAGGGGTGATTCCTGTCGCGGCGAACCCATGATGCTACATCCCGCTCTACCCACTGCTTGAAATAATTTCCGTAGTCGTTGTCCGTCTTGGGACGCTCCCACATGTCAAAGCCTTCGGACAGAATGAGTACGCCCCTTTCGTCCGCAAGGGTCATAAGCTCCGTAGCAGGCATATTGTGGGATGTTCTGATAGCATTCACACCCATAACGGAAAGCTTGTCAAGCTTTCTTGCAAGAGCATTTTTATTTATAGCCGCACCGAGGCAGCCGTTATCGTGATGCTCGCAGACACCGTTTATCTTCACGTTTCTTCCGTTTATGAAAAATCCCTTATCCGCAGTAAATTGGATAGTACGGAAGCCAAAGGTATCAAGTGATGTATCGATAACCTCGTCCTTATACATAAGCTCGGTTTTTACGGTGTAAAGCACACCCTTGCCTATATCCCACAGGCACGGATTGTCAACTGTTACGGTGTGATTGCCGATAGCGTAGGAGCAGCCCTCACAAGCGACAGACGCGGGAATACAGCTGCGGTCAACTGCGCTTATATCGGACTGCACCGTGCAAAGCACATCGCCATCGGGAGAAAGAACCGTTTCCCTTATGCTCCAACCCGCAAGAGGTGCATTTATGGGACGTACTGCTTCGGCTGTTACCGTGACATTCCATTTTCCGCCGCCTATATCCTCGGTGCTTATGTAAACTCCGTCGGAAACAAGGTGAGTTTCGGGCATTTCCTTAAAGTAAACGGGGCGGAATATTCCCGCGCCGGAATACCATCTGCTGTTGGGAGTATTGTAATTAACCTTGACAGCTATTGTATTGTCGCCGTCAACAAGCAGCGAGGTAATGTCAAATTCAAAGGTGGAATAGCCGTATTTCCATTCGCCCGCAGCAATACCGTTTATATAAACGGTACAGTCCATATAAACTCCCTCAAAGCGAACTGCCGCCAGCATACCATTCTTCTTTTCATATGTAAATTTCTTCCTGTACCACCCCGTTGACTTTTTGTATAAATCCTTGGTATCATAAATAAGCCAGTCGTGGGGGATATCAACCTTAGACCAGTTGTAATCATCGGAATAGCCGCTGCCGTAGGGCTGAAGCGAAAATTCCCAGTCGCTGCAAAATAGTTTGTTAATACTCATCTTATTACCTCCGCTGCCCTTAAATTCAAGGGCATAACCGAATAAATGCATATAAATGCTACCTAAATTCTATAATATTTTATCACCTTTGTCAATAGCTATTTGGAATATATATAATGAATTTTTATACAAATAAAATACAGCTTTCAATTGGAATAACCGCCGAAAGCCGTACTATACTATATCTTGACCGCAGGACGATATTTTTTCAGCCAAAAGTTAATCTGCAAAATATATGCAGCCATCTGAACCGATGTCATAAGCTGACCGAACCACGGCTTACCTACCGTATCGGGCTGTTCAAGGAAATCGAGAACCTTTTTGACATCAACAATATTCTGTATAGGCGAGGATGAATCATTTACAACCGCTGTAAGTCTTTCCCTTAATATCCGCTGATAATTTGGGTTATAGGTCTTGGGGTAAGGACTTTTCTTCCTCATAAAAAGCTGCGGTGGCAGAATATCCTTAAAGGCATCGCGCAGCAGCGACTTCTCCACATCGTTCCTCCGTTTCATACTCCATGGAACGTTGAACACATACTCCATTATACGGTGGTCGGCGAAGGGAACTCTCGCTTCAAGCCCCGAATACATACTGGTTCGATCCATTCTGTCAAGGAGGGTCTGCATAAACCACTTTATATTAAGATAGGTGATTTGTCGGCGCTTTGCCTCCTCACCCGATTCACCGTCAAGCAGCGGAACTCTGCGCACGGAATCCAAGTATCTTTCGTGGGCATAATCCTCAAGATCGAGCCTTGCGGCAAAATCATCACGCAACAGTGACTCCCGCATGGTCATATCCCTTGACCACGGGAAACCGTCCCCCTCAAGGAGATCCTTTCGGTAAAACCACGGATAGCCGCCGAAAATTTCATCGGCACATTCCCCCGTTACCGCAACCTTATTATTCTCCTTAACCTTGCGGCAGAAGTACAGCAGCGAGGCATCTACATCGGTCATTCCCGGTAAATCCTTGGCGCATACCGCATCATAGAGCATATCCGCAAGCTCCTCCTCGTCACATTCAAGATAGGTGTGATTTGTATTAAGCTGCGAAAGCATTATATCAACATAGGGACGATCAGGCTCGGGCTGAAAGGAATTTGACTTGAAATATATATCATTTCCCTTAAAGTCAAAGGAAAATGTGGACAATGTACCGCCGCTTTCACGGATAACCTGCGCCGCTATTGCCGTGACTATGCTTGAATCTATGCCCCCCGAAAGGAAGCTGCACACAGGCACATCGGAAACCATTTGTCTGCGAACGGCATCTCTCAGCAGATAGGAAACCCTATCCACCGTCTGTTCATAGCTGTCGGTATGATCCTCACTTTTCAAATCCCAATACCTTTCAACGGTCAAACCGTTTCTGTCATACCACCCGCAGCAGCCGGAATCAAGCTCATATATTCCCTCAAAAACTCCGCAGCCACCTGTTCTCACAGGACCTATTCCGAAAATTTCCCTAAAGCTGTCAAGGCTGACTGTAGGGACAACCCCCGGATATTCAAACAAAGCCTTAATTTCCGAGCCGAATACAAAGGTATCGCCCACAAAGGTGTAAAAAAGCGGCTTAACGCCGGCTCTGTCCCTTACGATAAAAAGCTTTTCCTCGGCGAAATCCCAAATGGCAAATGCAAAAATACCATTCAGCATTTCAACGCATTTCTTTCCGTACTCCATATAGGCAAGAAGTATGACCTCGGTATCGCATGTGGTATTCGGTGATACACCGCGTTCCCTAAGGTCGGATATAATTTCCTCCGTGTTGTATATTTCTCCATTGAAAACTATGGCATATTCGCACCCGTCCTTACGCCCTATCATGGGCTGAATACCGTTTGAAGCGTCCCTGATAGACAGCCTTGTATGGGATAAGCCCACATATTTCCTTAGGTATTCGCCTGTCTGGTCGCACCCTCTGTGGGCAATCACCTCTCTCATGCGTTTCAAGGTTACCATAGCCGATTCGGCTTTTTCGTCCGAACAGGTAAACCTGTCGCTGTAATCACAAAAACCTGCAATTCCGCACATAAACATCAGCTCCTCGCCCTAATTATATGCGGATTTTTGTCAGTTGATACATACCTATGGGAAAAATAACGCCTGCCCCACTTTCTGCGTAGGACAGGCGAATTACGGCAGTACGGTTACAGCCGATTATTTTATTTACTGAACTTCAGCCAGCGAATTATTAAATTCCGCAACAAGCTCGTCTACAGCCTCGGAGAGGGAATCTCTTACAGTAGCCCATTCGATACCGTAGAAAGACGCTCTTATTCCGTATTCGCCGCTGTCAAGCAGGCTGTACAAATCCGTGGGACAGCCTGTATGGATTGAATACATAGGATGCTCCGCTGTCATTTCATTGATAGTGTTGCGCATTTCTATCATTTCATCGGTCCAGCCGTAATCGTCACGATACTTCTGCTCGGCGATTTCAACGGTTCTTTCATCATAGCTTGCGGCAATCGTACACTCCATGAAACGTGCAACGCCCTCGGGATTTCCCGCGCCCTTGCAAAGCATATACGCTTCCATGCCCGCAGTGAGGTAATATGTATCACTGTCGTCCATTCTGGGAATAGGAACGAACATAACATCCTCGGCATCACCAAAGGTTGCGCCCCAGATATCATGAGAGCCCTCAAGGGTATATGTACCGCAGATATAGAACAGCTGCTTACCCTCGCCGATAAACTCAGGATGAGTGTTCCAGTCATACAGACCCTTGTCAAAGGTAAGTCCGTTCTGATACAGCTCATACATAAAGTTCATCGCTTTTTCCAAATTCTCATCATAAAGGTTGGAAACAAGCTGACCGTCCTTTAACTCAATAGGCGCTGAACCGCTGGAAAGCATAAGAGGCTTTTCATTGAACCAGCCGTCAAGTCCGTAGCATTCACTCTCATTATCACAGTAATCAAGCAGCATATTCTTGAATGTGGACCAAGTCCACTCATCGTTTGCAAGCAGATCCGCCGGATCATCAAAGCCAAATTCCTCAATGGTCTTTTTGTTATATATTACAACCTCGCCCGCTGTAGCCTGCGTTGCTATAAGGTAATGGTTATCGCCGATTTTAAACTGGTCGTTCAAATCCTTTACCGACGACCAAAGCTCGCTGTCCCAGTCAATGTATTCATCATAGGTAATAAACTGACCGTTTACAACTCCCTTGGGGAAGGAATCCAAATCTCCTCCGGGAATAAAATCAATCCCAACGCCGCCGAGAATATTCGTGGAAAGGTCGGTAAAACGCGCCTCCCATGTGGTAGGAATATACTCAATCTCACCGTCATACTTAGCTTCAAAAAGCTCAAGTGCAAGGGATTTTGTGTTACCCGATGTAGTGGCATGAAAAGGATCATAGAAAGAAAGCCACTTTATAGTCTTGTTTTCAAGCTTCACATCCGGAAGCAGCTCGGTAACATCATTTACGGTGTTCTGATCCTCCTCGGCGAGAGTTTCGGTGTTGATAGCAACGGTAGCCGCAGTAGTGGTTTCGGCAGTGGAAACAGCCGTATCGGAACCTGTTTCATTTCCTCCGCTGCAGGCAGTAACCGCAAACGCAGTGCTGAGAGCGGTTAAACCGGCAACCACCCTTTTAAAAGTTTTCATAGAATTTCATCCTTTCATGATTTTAAACGCATAACGCAAAAGTGCTAAGGTAATTATAACATAAACAAGTCCTTATGTCAACGATTACATTCGTAAATTTTCACAAAGCTTTATTGGGAATTTTGCACAGAAATAATCAAGCAGCCGCACTCACCCGAAAGAGTGCAGCAGCCGTTTTATGACATTTCCGTAAGACAATACTGCTTTTACAGCTGCGGCTTCCGTTTTTTTTCACTTTTTCAAGAATCGCTCTGTCCATGCTTTTTTTAGTCGGTAAATATAACAAAAGTACAGGCTTAAAATCTACAAAAATTACTATTGATTTTCGCTTTCGGGCATGGTATACTATATTTAGCGAAGAAAGCTTCTGCCTTGACCGAGAAAGTGTGGTTTTATAATCCAACACTTAAAATAAGGGATTCATTCTCCGTCCAGAGGATTGCAGACCTCCCGCCGCATTAGATGTGCGGAGCTACGGACGCAGGGAGCGTGAGACTGACGGGATGTTGCCCACCTGCTGCGTGCGGGTTTTATGTCCACATGGCGGCAAGGCGGTACTTTTTTTGCTTTTTTTGCCCTATGGGGCAATTTTTTTTTTTTTTTGCAAAAAAACTATTGATTTTTCCGATTTTATATGCTATAATAGCAATATAAGATGCATTATGCACTGCACAGAGCAATTATTGAATTGAGGTGTTTGCAATGGATATGGATGTTAGATCAATAGGTATTAAAATCAAGTCACTGCGAAACGAAAAGGAGCTTACTCAGACTGAGCTGGGAGACATGGTGGGAATAGCCGCATCCACAATTCAGCGATATGAGGCTGGACTTATCAAACGTCCCAAATGCCCCGTGCTGAATTCCATTGCGAATGCACTGGGTACGGATATAAACGATCTCACCGATGGTGCCGTCACTAAATTAGGCGCACCGAAAAATGTATTCAGTGCGGATTTCAAGGAAATGGTTTCCGTACCGGTAATAGGACGTGTGGCGGCGGGACTGGCTTGCCATGCCGAAAGCTATGTGGAGGGATACGAACAGGTTTCACCCGATTCGGTAACATCGGGCGATGATTACGTTTTTCTACGTGTAACCGGCGACAGTATGTCCCCAATGATAATGGAGGGTGATCTTGTGCTTGTACGCTGTCAGGATATTGTGGACAGCGGTACATATGCCGTTGTTATTATCGATGATGAGGACGGTGTGGTTAAAAGGGTTATACTTTCGCAAAACAAGATAACCCTGATCAGCGAAAATCCCTACTATCCGCCGAGAGTATTTGAGGGGGCGGAAATGAGCCGCATACGGATTTTCGGTAAGGTTACGGAAATCAAGCGCAAGCTTATTTAAACAGATATTATTAAATTAAAGGCTGTCGTAGAGCTGAATTTACGACAGCCCTTTGCTGTGTGATATTTACTTACTACCAAATTTGTCATGTGACGTTTTGTTCAAAAAAGTGTATCGTTTTTCATGCAAAATTCTATGGTTTTATGGGTTGACACAGAACATATGTTCGGGTATAATATATAAAAAGCAGAACATATGTTCCATTTTTCTTGACATACTGTAAAATAGTGGTGATAAAATCATGGAAAGAACCGTACTTCACTCGGATATGAATAATTTTTTTGCCTCGGTTGAATGTCTAAGCCGTCCCGAAATCCGATTTAAACCGGTTATAGTCTGCGGAAAAACCGAGGACAGACACGGAATTGTGCTTGCAAAAAATAATGTTGCCAAGCGCCTTGGCGTAAGCACGGGAGAACCGATAAAGCAGGCGGACAAAAAATGCGGCGGCGCGGTGAAAATTAACCCCGACTTTGACAAATACGTGCTTTACTCAAAAATTGCGGGGGAAATTTACAATGAATACACCGACCAAGTCGAAAGCTTCGGCATAGATGAATGTTGGCTGGAAATCTCGGGCGGCAGCAAATTCGGCGAGGCTGCCGCAAATGATATACGGCGGCGGATAAAGAAAGAAACGGGTCTTACCGTTTCAATAGGGGTAAGCTTTACAAAAACCTTTGCAAAGCTATGCTCCGACCTGAAAAAGCCCGATGCGGTAACCTCTGTTCGCCGTTCAGACTTCCGCGAAAAAATATGGCCGCTCCCCTGCAACGCTCTGCTGGGTGTGGGAGATGTCACAAACCGCAAGCTAAACTCCCTATATATCCATACCATTGGCGACCTGGCACAATCGCAGCCGTCCTTTTTAAGCTCCCGTCTTGGAAAAAACGGCAAGCAGCTTTGGGCATACGCCAACGGCTATGATACCTCCCCCATATCATACTTTGGCGAAAGCATACCGCTTAAATCCATAAGCAACGGCATGACGATCGGAAATGACCTTTACGCCAATGAACAGATCCGCGCTATGGTAGGTATTCTTGCGGACGGCGCAGCCATGAAGCTGCGCAGCCAAAATGCGGTATGCAAAACCGTGGGCGTTAATTTCCGAACAACCGATTTAAATTATATTCAGCGTCAGATAAGGCTTGACAGCTACACCGATATATCGTCGGTTATAACAAAGGCGGCTTATGATATATATAAGCAAAGCTTTCCCGAACCGCATATATTCCGCAGCCTTACCGTTAGGCTGTCCGACCTTGTCCCCAAAAGCCGTGTATATTCACAGACGGATCTTTTCGGCTTTGAGGAAAATCTTACTCGTGCAGGACAGCTTGACTGCGCCGTTGATGAAATACGAAATAAATTCGGTACGGACAGCGTGATACGAGGATCGGCTCTTTGCCTGAACTGTCAAAACATAGGCAGGAAAATCCCGTGATGTGATTTTCCTGCCTGTAAATCACTATTTTCTTTCCAAGAAATATGACGCTTCCATATCGGCAGCATGGAGTGCATAGGCAAGGGGAAATTTTTCAAAGGCTCTCCCCACCAAATTAATATCGTCCGAGCCTGAAAAGCCCATGTGGAAACGGATTGCGAACGCCTCCTCACGGGTAAGCCGCATAAATCCCGTTATTATGTATACCGACTTTTCGCCGTGTCCGTAGGGCAGCTGATCGTCAATGGTGTAATAGGGAACCTTTTCCCAAACACCAAGGTCATTTTTGGCATTTCGGAAATCCGTCTTGTAGAAATTCACCTTGCAAATATCATGAAGAAGCGCTGTAAGCGCTATAGTTTCATCGGAAGCGGTGAGGCCGTAAATATTCCTAACACGGTCACGCTCCATATAGCTCTTTAAGCAATCGTAAACGTTAAGACTATGCTGCAGAAGCCCTCCCTCGTATGAGCCGTGAAAGCGTGTACTGGCAGGCGCAGTAAAAAAATCGCATTGCTTTGATGTAAGATAATCAAGCAGCTTATCCCCGCCATCTCTCTTTATGTTAGTCCTGTATATATCGAGAAAACGTTCTTTAAGCGCATTTATATCCTGCTCCATAATTCTCCTCCTTATTCTCTTTCCGTAAGCTGCATTGCCTCAAAATAGGATTGAACACGCAGCTTTTCGGCAAATTCCTCGGCAGTCTGCGGTCCTCTGTCCGAAAGCTTTGCGGCATAAACCGTGACAGTGCCTGCATGGACATCGAACCAGTTGTCGCTGAACAGACAATCGCTGTCGGAAAGCTCCAGCATAACTCCCTTGGCGAAAGCCTTAGCGGAAACGTCAATTTTAAAGCAGCCGTTTTCCTCAGTTACATTGACCTTAATGTGAGGATCACGGAAAGCAAATGACTTTGGCTGTACAAAAAGACTTGTTCCTTGGGAAATTATCCTGCCGTCCCTGCAAAGCTCATATTCAAGGTAAACATTGGCACGAATTTTCCGACTTTCATAGGTATCGGCGGTATCAACTCCCGTGAGATCCAATGTAAGCACAACCTTATCCTCGGCGCAAAGAGGATTGACGGTTATCTCCTCCGCACCCCTGCGGAAAACCGTACCGTCCGCACAGCGCACACGCCAAATTATCTTTGCGGAAAAGGCTTCCTGCTTTTCCGAGGACACGTTAAGGTGAACAGCTGTGTAATCAGTCATATCCGCGGAAATCAGAACAGGCGCATAGAAACGCTTTGCATAATAATGAAGCGCTTTCCAGCGGTGGTAATAATCTATGGACGACCATGAAATAACGGGGTTGGAATCATTGACCTGCCAGTAGAGCGAGCCCATACATACGCCCCTCATTCGCCTCATTCTTTCCACATTAAGACGTATTGCATCCGCCTGCACAAGCTGGGAGGCATAAACCAATCCCTCAAAGTCATAGGGGTAATGCACCATCTGTGCAAGGTAGTACATAAGCTTTTCATTGCCCTGCTCGCACTTCTGATGAGCCTCCATCACAGGCGACATAAGGTTGAGATCGTCATAATCCGCAACGGATATTACGGTTTTCATGCTTGGAACGGATTCAAAGCCATACTCCGAACAGAAGCGGAATGAATGCTTGTTATATTCGGTAAAGGGTGCAAGGCTGTGCCATACCTGCCAATAATGGGAATCCCCCTTATTCTCTGCATCCAAATCGCTAAATCCGCCGCCGGATGAGGGTGATGACGGCCAGTAAAAGGTTTGCGGGTCATAGTGGGAAAGCACCTTGGGCGCAAGCTCCTCAAACAGTCGCAGATAGTCCTTTTTATAGCTGTCCGCTCTCGGTATACCCCAGTACTGCAATGCGGATTCAATTTCGTTATTGCCGCACCACATTGCAAGTGACGGGTGATTTCTGAAACGCTTTGCATTTTCCTCAATCTCGTGACGAACATTTTCGCAAAAGCCTTTATCCGCCCTATAAACGGCGCAGGCAAACATTAAATCCTGCCAAACAAGCAAGCCCAGCTCGTCGCATATTTCATAGAAATAGTCTGCGGGGTAAAAGCCGCCGCCCCACACACGTATCATATTGTAGTTAGCCATTGCGCACTGCTTCAGCAGCTTGGCGGTTTTTTCCCTTGAAATTCTCGACAGTATTTGATCCTCGGGAACATAGTTTGCACCCATGGCGAAAATCTTTATTCCGTTTACAACAAAGGCAAACTCCTCACCCATATCGTCCTTTTCCCTTGAAACGGCAACTGTCCTAAGTCCGATTTTTTCCGTCCTTTCGGAAACAACCTCGCCGCTTTCCGTGTCAATAAGCTCTGTCTGAACGGTATAAAGGGGCTGCTTTCCATAGCCGCGAGGGTACCATAGCTTAGCATCTGATATTTCAAAGGAAATATTCACATTTCCCTGTCCCGGCGCTATCACCTTGGAAGCTACAATTGTTTTTCCGGACGGTTGAGGGACGGTAAGTACAAGCTTTTTCTCCCGTTCATCGCAATGGGTAAGGTGTATCTGAGCAGTAATGTCCACAATCCCCTCGGCGACACGGCTGTGATCCTGCTTGATATAAAGGCTGTCTATAAGCCCGCCCTTTACTCCTATAAACTCGCAGCTGCGCCATATTCCCATATCGGGTAGCTTTGGACCCCAATCCCAGCCGAACATATAATGCGCCTTACGAATGTGGGGAAAGCCCTTTACCGTTGAATTAACTCCCCATAAAGGCTCGGCGGCATCCTTTTCCGCAATGTATTTAAGCGGAGATGTAAATTTAACCTCCAGTAAATTTTCATCGCCTTTTATAATATCGGTTACGTCATATACCCATTCACAGTGCATATTGTCCGCTTTCCCCAAAAGAGTATTATTCAGGAAAATATCGGCAATGGTATCGATACCGTAAAACTTCAAAAGCACCTTGTCACAGCCCATCATATCCACGGTAGGTTCAAAGATTCTCGCAAAAACATAATCATCCTCACTTACGGAGGTGCTTATATATTCATTTTCCCGAAAATAAGGATTGGAAATACGCTTGCTGCCCAGTAAAGCCGAATAAACCGAGCCGGGTACGGTTGTGGGAATTTTATCCTCGGTATCCGCTGCGGGGTACATAGTCCAAACTCCATCCAGTATCTGTTTCATAGTCAAATCTCTCCTTACTGATCAATAACATATCTTAGCAGGTCACAATTGCCCATAAAGAATTGGGAAAAGCGCTGTGAGGTCATATCGTTAAAGTATGAATCTATAATCCTGCAAACACCACCGTGACTTACTATCAGGACATTTTTACCCTTATATTTTTCACGGACATCATCAAGAAACGGATAAATTCTTCCCACAAGCTGAAAAACCGATTCTCCCCCGCCGGGCATTTTGCAGCCGAATTGCAGCTTGGCTTCACGGTAGCCCCCGGTATCCCTGTGTTTTCCCTCAAAGCTGCCGTAGTTCCATTCCCGCAGACGGCTGTCGGTAATAATATCCAGTCCAAGAGCCTTTGCGGTGTAGCCTGCGGTTATCTGCGCCCGTTTCATAGGCGAACAGAATATTGCGGATATATCTCCACATTCGGCACAAACCCTTTCTGCAAGCAGCTTTGCCTGCTCAATTCCTGCGGGAGTAAGCTCCACCTCGGTTATCCCGCTGATTTTATCCAGTGAGTTCCACTCTGTTTCGCCGTGTCTTGTCGAATAAATAATCATAGCCTCTCTCTTTCATATGACAGTATGCGGTAATTATCACGCAGCACTTTCTAATTCTCTATCAAAGCCCGAATATACTCCGTCAGCGCCGCTGCCGCCTTTTCATGGGTCGCGGTACTTGGGTGATAATCCGTACCGTACCCGTCCTCCGCTGACTGAGAATCAAACCTATAGGTATAAATATTCTTGTCCGCGTGATCATCGCTGTATTGCTCCGCTGCATATTCAATCTGACCGTACAGCTCCGAACCCAATATACCTAAGGTACAGATTATTATAGCATCGGGGTTATTTTCACGGATTTGCCCGATAAAATTATAGTATGCATCACCGAACTGCGCCTGCAGTTCCTCGTTTTTTCCTGTATAGGTATAATCGTTCGTACCCAAATTGATAACCACAATATCGCTGCCGCCGCCAAAATCCCACTGAGTAAGCTCCGATACACTGCGATGAAGCTCAAAATATATATCACTGTATTCATACATTTTCGGCATCAGCAGATAATCCTTAAGAACACCCTGCGTTGTACAATCGGAAATCAGTCCGATTCCGCTTGCACAGACAAGACTGCAATCCGCATTAAGAGCCTGCGCCGTAAGATAGGCATACGTGCTTAAGCCGTTTTCCTCCGCCGTATCGAACACACCGCTTTCCGCCGAACCCTCGTTGCCGTAGCCGCAGGTTATGGAATCGCCTATAAACTCGATTTGCAGCTCTTTGTCACGGCTTGGGGCAATACTGGTTGCATTCACCGTTACGCTTTTTACCCCAAGACTTGCGGCTGTGGTTTCACTTAGCTTCACAAGGGAAACCTCGGCGTTTATCAGTTTATCGCCCTCATACAGAACATAGCTGTTTGTACCGTTTTCAACCGCAATTCTGCTTGTAACCTCGCCGTCTATCACCACTGCAAGATATGCACGATTTTTTTCACTGTAATCACTTGCATTTGATACCAGCACCGCCTCAATCCTGTCACCTGTCATAACAAAATCTATGGACGAACAGGTATTGCTGAGATATTCCACTCCGTCAACGTTTAAATGCCTGCCGCTGAAATGCACGGAGCTTTCCGTGGGGTAAAACTCCTTTTCCGTAAGAGTAAGAGCGGAAAAGAATGTATTGATATTTTCTTCGGAATTCTGTTCGCCGATATAATCCAAATCCCTTTGCGGACCGTCAACGGTTATCGCGGACGTTACAGGTACCGAAGCTTCACTTTCATCCTCTATACCGCTTTCTGCATTGCAGCCTGTCATAATCACAGCAAGGACAACGGCAAGGCACGATTTCAGTTTCATAAAACCATCACCCCTAATATTATTCTTCCTCATTCTCACCCAGCCCCGCAAGCTCCTCGGCTATTTCCTCCCCCGTTTTGCTTTCGGACAGCTTATCTATTGTGTAAAATTCATCGTAGTATGCGGATATGATTTCCTTGATCATCAGCTTGGAATACTCACCGTGTTCGATAAATCCGCTAAAGGCTATTTCCGGGTCATCGGCAGGATAGAAGCCTATAAATGCCGAGCCTGTATCGGTTGAGGAGGTTATCTGGGGAGTTCCGGTCTTTATGGCAACATCATAGGGCAAATCCGTAAGCAGATAATTATCCGTATAATAATCCTCGGCCGTGGGATAGGTATACTCGTCAAACTGTGCCACCTCACGCATACCCTCTATAACCGTATCAAAGGTATATCCCGTCTTGTCCTCAATCTCCGCCGCAACTACAGGCTCTGTCTTAGAAATAAGATTTTCCATGCCGTAATCATAGATGCTGTCCACCATATAGGTCTGATAGCGTGTTCCCTTATTTCCTATAGTCATAGCCTGCGCCGCCATCTGCAAAGGGGTAACATAGGTATCAGCCTGACCTATGGCAGCCTGGATAACATTTCCCGCCTGCCATGTCTGCTGCCTTTCCATATAGGATTCGGGGGTTGCAATAAAGCCTTTCTTCACATCTCTGCCTATTTCAAGACCCATCTCCTCGCCAAGCCCCAGCTGTGATGCATAATCGGCTATAGTGTCGATACCCGTTATCCGTCCCACCTCGTAAAAGAATATATTGCAGGATTCACGCAAGGCGGTTATAACATTTATGCTGCCGTGAGAGCCTGTGCATTTCGGCGACCAATTCTCCCAATAGGTATAGACGCCGTTGCAGGTAACTGTGTAGCTTCTGTCAATGATACCCTCGTTCAAAGCTGCTATTGCCGTAACCGTTTTAAAGGTAGAGCCGGGACGATACATTCCGCTGACCGCCCTGTTGGTAAGGGGAGCATTCTCCCCCGCCGCCACTGATGCATAGTCCTCTATATAGTCGTTAAGGTCATATGTCGGGTAAGTAGCGGCAGCAAGCAATGCACCCGTTTTGGCGTTAAGCACAACTATCGCACCTGCATCGGCGGATGTTCCGCTTGCACGCGTTGACGTTTGATTTTGCAGCCAATAAATATGGTTTTCCAAAATAGTTTGTACATCCCGCTGATAATCGCTGTCAATGGTGAGCTTTATGCTGTTTCCGGGGACAGCCTCCTCAGTAACCGTATCGGAAATAACCTGACCGCTCTTTATTTCAATGGTTCTTGTACCCTTTTCACCTCTGAGGGTATCCTCCATGGCACTCTCAATGCCGCCCTTACCGAGGGTATCGCTGAGCGCATATCCGTCATCCTTAAGCTCCGCATACTCCTCCGCGGAGATAGCGCCGACTGTGCCGATCAGGTGAGGAACAACATCTCCCACATTATTTACCCTAACTGCCTCTTCCACAATATCCAATCCGTCAAGCTCTCCTGTAAACTCTTTAAGCTGTACGGCTGCCGACATGGGTATATCCTCCGCAAGTGTAAATTGGTTTGAAACTGAAAAATCACGGACATACATGGTATACCGAACACCTGCTATTATTCGCTTTTCCCTGTCGGTATAATCATCGGAAATACCGTAAATATCCGACATGGCTATCATGCAGTCCTCCGCTGTTCCATAGGCCTGAACGCCGATATTTGTACGCAGACGAGCGGAATCACTTTCACGGTCTTCATCAAATTCAAAGGGTGAAGCTGTGCTTATGGGGAGAATGTCATTCCACTCAACGCCCTCGCTTTCAAGGATATTGACTGCGGTTAATATTATCCTGTTTATTTCCGAGTTATCAGACGGAAAAAATGCCTTTTCAAAAACCACATTCAATCCCGATTTGTTGCTTACAAGCCACTCCCCGTCATAATCTGCAATCTGCCCTCTCGGCGCATTTATACTCTGTGTGGCCACTGTTGTACTCTGTGATTCCTCGTAATAGCTTCCGCCGTCTACAATTTGCAGCTTCATAAGTTCCACTGCACCGCATGACATCAAAAACAGTGACAGTCCCATTATGATAACAAATCGAAGTCTATCCCTGATTTCAGCCAAAATAACACCACCTTGACAAAGCTACACTATTACCTTTTTGTATAGAATCAGCGCAGCTATAACACATAATATCTGGGCAAGATTTACAGACATAATAAATCCGAACGCCAGCCTAACCACGATAAGATCAAGTATAACCGGATCTCCGGTATCTATGCCAATGCTTACCGAGTGTCCCAGCCAGCTCAAAAAGGGTATATCCGAGCATATCCCCGCAATAACCGTTCCTGCCGCTATCCCTGCAAGCAGAAAAAACAAAAAGGCTATTGTTCTCTTAAATCCTTCTTTCATATGATCCCCCTATAGTAAAGTCCCTTGGTATATCTCTCTCCATGCGGAAGCTCCGTTCGCACATCACAGCCCTTTGCAAGCATAGCCGCCTGTGCCTCGGAAATTTCCTCCGTCAGATCTACCAGTGCAAAATCAATTTTGCCGAAATCCTCAAGTCTGTCAAGAACATCCAAAAAATCACAGTTAAGCAGCTCCGTATACTCTCCGCAGCAGCGGACGGGAAATTTTCTGCCCGTTCTGTCGGTGACAGCCCCTGTGCAGTGCCGACACCCTGCCTGTGCCTTTATGGGACAATTCACCGTAAGCATAAGCGGCATACGCCCATATGCGTATATTCCTATAGGTATGGGGGATTTCAGCGCTCTTATCTGTCCCGCCCGAAGCTCTGCTGAAACGCATAACGACATGATACCCATTTTTCCGTACTCATCGCAGGCATAGGAGTTTGCCGCATTGAGCCGCGGCGAACCGAGAGTCGCCATTCCTATATCTTCGGCAATCCTTATGTGCGCAATATTCTCGCACCAAAGCTGCCTACAGCCCTTTTTGTATATATTCATCAATCTGTCTGTCATTCTGCCTTCATCAAAGGTAAATGCAGGCGGCATAACCGCAAATCTGTCATATCCGCCCTCAAAATCAAGCCTTTCAAATTCATCAAGAGGAATAATAATCTTCTCCGCCGACGTACCCGCCACACACGGCACAAGCGCCGCATTGCGGCAGATAACCCATATTGCGGGGCTTTCCGTTACCGCATCCGATCTTTCTCTCACCGATGGCATATTCCTACTAATGGAATAGATTGGTGTATTACCGGATATAATCTCCCTGTCAATATATTCAACCGCACTGCGCCTAAGGGCGTTAAGCGCGGATATCGGCAGCATGGCGTTATCCTCAATATCGGTATCGGCTTCGCCAAATTTATAAGCGGTTCCGCCCAGCTTTGAAAGACATTTTATTACATCCTCCGCTGTGGTCGGTCGAGTAACCGCTCTTTGCACCTCTGCACCGAAAACACTGCCGCTAATTCCGTTTACGGAAAAATCCAGCCGTGATTTCTCACCTGCCTTAAGGGTACAAAGAAAATGTATTTTACCTATTCCCGCTTCATTACGGTATAGCTGTGAAAGCTGCGGCAAAACGTCCTTTGCGCTTTCCACGTCCTCTTTTCGGCGAAATCCGAACATATCCCTATTAATCCTGCCCGAAAGATAGCCGTCGGTAAAGCCGCTTCTTGAAAAAACAGCCCTTAGCCGCTTCATATCATCGGGTAATTCTCTGTCGCCTAAAATACTGTCCTTTAACGCAGTAACGGCGGCTGCCGTATATTCCGCGCGTTTCATTCTTCCCTCTATTTTCAGGGAAAATACGCCTGCGTTAAGCAGCTCCTTTACCCTTTCAACATAGGACATATCCTTAAGCGACAGGTCATACCTGTCACCGTCAGTGCTTCCGTCAACGGCTGAAAAAGGCAGTCTGCACGCCTGCACACACTGCCCCCTATTTGCGCTTCTCGAACCTATTACCGCACTCATATAGCATTGCCCGGAAACGCTCATACACTGCGCCCCGTGAACAAAAGCCTCAATTTCAATACCTGTATCGCAGATCCGCCTTATTTCCCTCAGCGAAAGCTCTCTTGCCGCAACGACACGGCAAAATCCCAGCTTCGCTGCCTCCATTGCGCCGCACGGCGTATGTATTGTCATTTGCGTTGATGCATGGAGAGGCATTTCAGATACAGCGGCACGTGCAAGAGCTGCGGCGCCCGTGTCTTGAATAATAAGCCCGTCAACGCCTATCTCGGCGCTGTAAATAACAGCCCGAAAAAAATCCTCGGTCTCCGAATCAAAAATAACGGTATTCATTGCCCTGAAAAGCTTAACCCCGTGTAAATGGCAATACTCCGCCGCCTGCTTCATCTCCTCATCGGTAAAGTTATCCGCATTTGCCCTTGCAGAAAAGCTTTTCCCTCCGACATAAACCGCATCCGCACCGCAGCGAACCGCGGCATAAAGGCTCTCCATTCCTCCTGCCGGAGCGAGTATTTCATAATTTAGTGACATCTTATCTTTTCTTTCCTCTTCTGCGCCCGACCGATCTGTCTTTCTCGGTATCGGGATTGTACAGACAAACATTTTCATCGTCCGAGGCAATTAAAGAAAACTGTCCCGGAAGCTGGACCTCAGCCTGCTCCTCGGATAGTGCCGCCGCACCGTCACCGTTATGCTTCTCCGTCTTATCGGCATTGGTTCGTTTTGCGGCCTTTTCGGCAGTCTTATCCGCATATATGTACTCCCTGCCAAGGGGAACTGTCACGGACGGGGAAACGGTATTTTCAATCACAAGCTGTTCTCCCTTAAAATCCGGACGCTTTTTCAGCAGATTATTCTCCTTTTCGAGAGCCTTGCTTTTCTCCTCAAGACGCTCCACAGCGCTTTTCAGCATTTCGGTTTCATGCGCCTGTAAATTTTCGTTTCTTATCCGTTCAGCCTCATAAAGCTTGATTTTTCCCTCAAGAATTTCTATTCTTATTTTCAGCGAGGATTGCTCGGATTTATTTTCATTGTTTTTTTCGGCTGCCGCGGTCAGCTCTTTATTTTCGGAAATGCAGCGGGACAATTCGGCGTTAATCCTCCTGTTATCCCTTTCGGCTGCGGCAAGACGTGCCTTTACACGCATTAACTCATCATTACATGTACCTAAGGCTTCGTTTTCCTTTTCCAAAGCAATATTTTTATTTTCAGACGCCTTAAGTCTTCCACAAAGCTGACGATTTTCCTTTTCGGCTGCGGAATATTTCGCATGACCCCCGGATTATACGACCTCGGCTCTTAATTTCAGTGATATGTTCTCCCGTTCAGCTTTCACAGCCCTATCCATATTTACAAGCGCCGAAAAAACAGCGGCTGTCTTTTCGGTAAAGCCCTTAGACGGTGTGGTCATTGATGTTATTTCTTTTTCGGCAGCGGCTGCAAGGGCTGCCATATATTCCTCCGAATCATCTGTGCTGACAACATAATCCACTCCGCACACTGTTATCCTGATCTTATTCATAGACACATATCCCCTCTGCAAATCAAGGCTACTCGTTTTAGTATAACATGAATTGCACAGGTTGTCAAGAATTTGAACATTCTGAAACGTGGTTTTTGAAAGCTGTATTACTATAATAAGGCAAAGAAAAGGTAATCCCGTATAATAAAGCTTGACACAAAGGGTAGAAAACAGTATACTAAAATCCAAAGAAAGGTGCTAAGTAACTGTTTTAGGGAAAATGCGTACTTTAACTGTCATAACAATCATTTTCCCTTTGCTTTGCGACTGCGGCAATACACCTTACGGATATTTTAAAATCTAAAGTCACGAGGGAAAAGCTTTTTTGTCCGTTTGCTATCTTCCAATAAGCGCATTGTACCGCAATTGGTGCAGGTTTTCCCCACATTAACCAAGTCGCACTTTGGACATCTCCATGAACCCTGTGTGGAATAAGCAACGGAAGATATTTTAGGCAGCTTTGTCTTCTTTCTCTTGAGCTCTTGGGAAAGAGACGGCGGCTCGGGTGCAGTAAGTATGCGACAGAATTTATTTGAAATTTTTCTCGTCAACAGGCAAATGCTGACGGTATTGTAACACCAAACGATTTTCCAAACTTCGCACATAGTTCGATATTCATTGCGATATTTGATAAAAGTAAATTTTCTTACATTATGCTTGTTGATTATATAATTTCCAAAACTGTATAATCCCATTGTATCAACCGTGAGAATTTCTCCGGCGTGTTTTCCCGATAATACAACATTGTGATAAGATGATAAAATTGACATACCGTCACCTCCTCCATCTATAAGCATTATAGCACAAAGAAAGTATAATGTCAATATACGGAAATTTATATAAATAAGTAAAAGGGGTAATAGCTTGGCGGAACGGAACACGTTAATAGTGACGGATCACTTATATTTGATACATCAATAAATAGGGCGTATTGATAGCCAATTCTCACGATTCAGGCACTGCGGCTGCACAGGACAATAACGATTTTACGCTTGTATAAGCAAACTGTAGGAAAGCTCTCAATCTATAGCCCTATCAATATAAAGCCCCATTGATATGCGGAATATGGTATCGGAGGAGCTGAGCTTAAGCCCCAGAATATCCTCTATCTGCGAAAGCCTGTACATCATGGTGTTTCGGTGTATAAAAAGATTTTTTGCGGCTGTGGATATATTCTGCTTTGACTTGATGTACTCCGTTATTGTCTTACAAAGCTCTCCGTTGACGCTCTCATCGTATTTTTTTAGCGGATAGATAAATTCATTGTAAATACTCTTCAGCTCCTCTGTGGAATACCCCTTATACAAGAGGTGCATTGCATAGTCCTGCTGATATGAAAATATATTGCTGCCGCTGTGCAGACGTTTTCCCACATTAAGCGCATTTACCGCCTGAAAATAGCTTTCGGAAATGGTTTCCGCTCCCCTCATGCTCCTGCTGTATCCCACAAGACAGCTCACCCTTATTTTTTTCAGCCCTTCCGTCAGACCTTCAATCAGCAAATAGACCTTTTGTGCGGCAGTGTTCTGATTATCCTCATCTCTGTCGGACATTATAAACAATATCAGCGTGGAATTATAGACTATAAAATGATATTTAACCGAATTTTCACTCATCACAAGGTCACATTCACCTCGGAACGTTCTCTCAAAGGAATGCTTCTTTGCGGTTGTCATCATAGCATAGTTGGGAATCTCAAAAGCCGCACATATGCGCTTCCGTTCAAAATCAAATCCGCTCCTTATACAAAGCGCCTCAGCCTCATGAACATTGGATACATTTCCCGAAAGAAGTCTGTCCCACACATTTTGCTCTATATCGGCGGAAAAGGAGTTGCTGATAATCGCCACGCTGACAGCACTGTTAATACCGTCTATAAAA
>Ga0192270_1020_pt1 | contig 39653 bp, 33 predicted proteins | sample Koala_Koa24_C3_FD_131269 | JGI IMG/M metagenome (GOLD analysis project Ga0192270, IMG submission 131269) | Enriched cells from koala feces incubated with labeled cellulose particles, San Francisco Zoo, California, United States - Koala_Koa2-4_C3 ...
TGACATTTTAAAATTCCTCCTGTAAGAAATTAGGTGGCATCCAAAAATTATAATTTTCGGAGGACGCCGATATATTAAGGTTTGAAAAGTCGTCAAAAAATATTCAACAGCTTTCCAAAGCCCTAAAAGCATATTTACTTGATAGTTACGCTGCCCTTTTGTATAGCGATAACTCCGGTGCGTACAAGCTCTTTAATTCTGTAACCCTCTATCATATTGTTAAAGCGTTCAAGATTTGCCTGACTGTCGCAAATTTCAATGGTAAGGGTTGAGGGAGTCATGTCGATAATTCTTGCACCCATAACATCACATATTGTCAGTATTTCACTGCGTTGTGCGGGATTAGCGCTTACCTTAATAAGCCTAAGCTCTCTTTCGATAAGCTCGTTATCGTCAAGAGTTTTGACCTTCATCGTATCAACAAGCTTATTAAGCTGCTTTTCAAGCTGCTGTGCGGTATGGTCATCGCCGTCCGCAACTATCGTAATGCGCGAAACCTCCGGATTTTCGGTAACACCAACCGCAAGGCTGTCAATGTTAAAGCCTCTGCGGGAGAAAAGTCCGGAAATTCTCGAAAGCACACCCGCCTTATTTTCCACAAGTATAGATATAGTATGTTTCATATGAAAACCTCCGCTTAAAGTGTGGATTCAAGCTTGTAAACGTTGCACTCAAGCAGATAGGGCTTATCAGAGGATGCAAGCCGCGCTATTTTTTCCTCTGCATCCGCCATGGTCGAAACTCTTTCCGCCTCAATACCATATGCTTTCGCAAGGGCAACAAAATCGGGATCTCCGTCAAGATGAACCGCTATCTGCACATCATTGTACATTTTCGTCTGAAGCTCGCGCACCATTCCAAGACGTTTATTTCTCATAATAACAATCTTTACCGCTATTTTCTCCTGCATCATGGTTGCAAGCTCCATCATTTCCATCTGGAAAGAACCATCGCCGCAGACAACGACAACCTCTCTGTCGGGCGCTGCAAGCTTTGCGCCTATTCCGCAGGGAACGGAGTAGCCCATTGTACCCATTCCGCCTGTGGTAAGAAATCTTCCGCCGCTGCGTATTTCAAAGTTGTTGCACGCCCATATCTGGTTCTGACCGACATCCGCAACGCAAACAACATTATCCGGCAATGCATTGGAAAGCTTTTTCATGAACATTTTCGGGTTAATATACCCCTCGGTTTCCTCGCCCTCGGGTTCAGCGTTTTTAACTGCCGAAAGCTCCTCTATCCAGCCGCTGTAGTCAACAGTGGAAATCTTCTCGGTCATTTCCGAAAGGATAGCCTTGCAGTCGCCTACAAGAGGAATATCCACAGGGATATTCTTTCCTATCTCGGCAGGGTCAATATCGATATGTATTATCTTCTTGCCGTCAGCCAAGGAAATGGGAGATCTGACCGCTCTGTCGCCAACTCTTGCACCGGCTATTATAAGCGTATCGCAGCTGTTTACCGCATAATTTGCGGAGCGCACTCCGTGCATACCGAGCATACCCTGATAAAGAGGATGCTTTGATGGGAAAAGACTTAGCCCCATCATGGTGGAAACGGCAGGTATACCCGATTTCTCAACGAAAGCTCTAAGCTCGTCCTCCGCACCTGCGAGGAAAATTCCTCCGCCTGCGCATATAAGCGGCTTTTTCGACTGCTCCAGCGCTTCGCAGATTTTCTTTATCTGCATGGGATTACCCTTGACAGTAGGCTTGTATGTACGCATTGTAACGGTTTCGGGATATTCAAAATCAATCAGTGCAGTCTGTACGTCCTGCGGTACATCGATAAGCACCGGACCCTTTCTCCCCGTACCTGCAATATAAAACGCCTCTTTGAAAATTCGCGGCAGCTGTGCAGCGTCCTTTATAAGATAGCTGTGCTTTACAAAAGGCTCGGCAGCACCGGTTATATCAACCTCTTGAAAAACATCGCAGCCGATAGAATCGGTGGAAACCTGTCCTGTAATACAAATAAGCGGTACGCTGTCGGCATAAGCGGTGGCAATTGCCGTTAAAAGGTTGGTAGCACCCGGACCGGATGTTGCTATACATACAGCCGGTTTATTTGTCATTCTCGCATATCCGCTGGCAGCATGACCTCCGTTAGCCTCATGCCGAACTAAGACATGCTTTATTTTCGAGCGTGCAAGCTCATCATAAAAGGGACAAATCGCCGCACCGGGGTAACCGAAGACGACACTTATACCCTCATTTTCCAGACATTTTACCATCGCCCTTGCAGCTGATATCATTCCTTTTCACTCCACATCATTGTAAACTATGCATCCGCGGCACAAAACCCAAAGGATATATACGTAACGGAAACACTCTTTATATTATAGTACAATTCATTCAATTCGTCAAGATAAATCAGCAAATTTTTTCAGAGAATATTTATTTAACATTATATCCACATTTAAATCGCTTTTTGTGATATAATGTAAAGGTAGGTTGAATTATATATCCGAGTACCCTTTTGTGAGCCGCACTGTGTGCATAACGGTTTTACCGTTGGTGAATTTTATGATAAAGTCAATGCGTTTTTTCTTATCCCTTTCAATGCTTATCATTATATCGATGTTGGTTGGCTGTACGGAAATTGCAGAGCCTGCTATGGCGGAGGCTTCCCTCCAACCGACTGCGGAGGACGTCACCGATTACCCTGTTACTGTGGAAGGATTGGTTTTTTCAGCCTCTCCAAAAAGTGTCGCATCGCTTTCCCCCGCACTTACCGAAATAATCGCTGAGCTTGGCTTTTCAGACAGATTGGTCTGCCGCAATACCTATTGCGATTATCCCGAGGAAATCACATCACTTCCCGCCGTAGGTTCATCGGTAAATCCCGATATCGATGCTATCAGCGAATATAATCCCCGACTGCTCGTTTCCCTTACCCCTATAGCAAATAAGGATATCCTTACTCTTGAAGCAAACGGGACAAGTGTTATGATACTCGATGCTCCAAAAAATAATGAGGAGCTTTATGACCTTTATGAAAAGCTTGCCATGATTTTCTGCGGACAGCTTGAATATGCAGAAGCCGCCGAAAATGCCTTAAGAGACTATCGTGAGGCTATCGAGAGCGCTGACAGCTCCTGTGAAAGCATTCTTCTTATACTTGAGGAATTTGGCGATACCTACTCTGTTGCAACCGGCAGCAGCTTTGCGGGAAATTATATTTCCTGTTTCGGTGAAAATGTCGCATTATCCGTTGATTCTGCTCAAATGACCGCTTCCGAAATAATTGCCGCCGATCCGCAGGTAATATTGTATGCCTATGATAACACAGACCTCTCTCCCCTTTCCGAAACCTCTGCATATCAAAACGGGTGGATCTATCATATTGACTCAACTCTAATAGAGCGACCCACTTCAAGGCTTAAAAATCTTACCACCGAAATTACCGAAAAGCTTAGGTGTATCGCAGAGCAATAATTTGCCTTTTGCACAGTTTTACGGCGCATATATTCAGCATTTTTGTTGATAATTTTTGCAAGCTTTTCATGATTAACTACGGAAAATAATTTATTTGTGTATTTATTATAAATTTAGCCGTTAAAAGTGCATACAAGTTGTGACAAATGACAGATTTTAGGGATATTCCAATTACATCCTCCCTGTTTGATTTTTTCCCCGCTGTGGTGTAACATAATATTGATGATTCATGGGAAAAAGCTTCCCGTGAGCAGTATTTTGTAATCCTGAAAGGAGCAGCCACAATGGAAAATAACAGATTTGAGCTTAATAAAAATTTGGCGCAGATGCTTAAAGGCGGGGTAATTATGGATGTCACAACACCCGAACAGGCAAAAATTGCCGAAGCCGCAGGTGCCTGCGCCGTAATGGCACTGGAACGTATCCCCGCAGATATTCGTGCGGCAGGCGGCGTTTCACGAATGAGCGACCCCAAAATGATAAAGGGAATACAGAACGCTGTTTCCATACCCGTCATGGCAAAATGCCGTATAGGTCATTTTGCGGAGGCGCAAATTCTGCAGGCAATTGAGATAGACTACATTGACGAAAGTGAGGTTCTCTCTCCTGCGGACGACAAGTACCATATTGACAAAACAGCTTTCGATGTGCCTTTTGTCTGCGGTGCAAAGGATTTGGGCGAGGCTCTGCGCCGTATCAATGAGGGTGCGGCTATGATTCGTACAAAAGGCGAGCCGGGTACGGGAGATGTAGTACAGGCTGTTCGCCATATGCGCCTTATGCAGTCGGAAATTCGCCGAATCGGTTCTATGTCCGAGGATGAGCTTTATGATGCGGCAAAGCAGCTTCAAGTCCCCTATGATTTGGTGCTTTATGTACATAATAACAAAAAGCTGCCGGTAGTAAACTTTGCCGCAGACGGTGTTGCCACTCCCGCAGATGCGGCGTTGATGATGCAGCTTGGCGCAGAGGGCGTATTTGTAGGCAGCGGTATATTTAAATCGGGAAATCCCGAAAAACGTGCTGCCGCTATAGTAAAGGCTGTAACCAATTACACCGATGCGAAAATGCTTGCGGAGCTTTCCGAGGATCTCGGCGAGGCAATGGTCGGAATCAACGAGCAGGAAATCGAACTGCTTATAGCGGAAAGAGGAAAGTAAATGCGAATCGGAGTGCTTGCACTGCAGGGAGCATTTATCGAGCATGAACATATGCTTGCACAAATCGGTGTCAATTCCTTTGAAATACGCAAGCAGGACGATATCGGCAATTCCTTTGACGGCTTGATTATTCCCGGAGGGGAAAGCACCGTACAGGGAAAGCTTATGAATGAATTGGGACTTCTTGAGCCTATTCGCAAGATGATATTGTCGGGCTTGCCTGTATTTGGCACTTGTGCGGGACTTCTGCTTCTTGCAAAGAATATTGAAAATGACACTCACAGCTATATTGCTTCGATGGATATTACCGCTGTACGGAATGCCTACGGGCGACAGCTGGGCAGCTTTCATACAACCGCCTGCTTCAATGGTATCGGAGATGTTCCTATGACCTTTATCCGCGCCCCTTTTATAAGCTCGGTTTCGGGTAATACCGAAATCCTTGCCGAGGTGGGCGGAAAAATCGTTGCAGCAAGGCAGGATAATCAGCTTGTAACTGCCTTTCATCCGGAGCTTAACGAGGATGTCCGTATTCATGAATATTTCTGTGAAATGTGTCGTAATTATACCGTTTGTTAATAACTATCAAACCAATCAAATAACTAACTTTGAGGAGAGCTATACAATGTCACAATCTGATGTAAAAAATAAAAAGCTTCTGTTTATTGTAATAGTGGGACTTATGACCGCACTTGTATTTGCGGGGAATTATATGTCCTTCCAGATAGGAACTCAGTCCCGTATTCATCTTGGCAATTCCATGTGCCTGCTTTCGGGACTTATGTTCGGACCGCTTGTAGGCGGACTTTCATCGGGTCTTGGCGGAGCGATATATGATCTCACCAATCCCCTTTATATTGCATCCGCACCTATAACCTTTTGTACCAAATTTGCTATGGGCTTTGTTTCGGGACTGCTTGTAAAGGTGCTTTCGGGAAAAGGCAAGGAGCATATACTGGGCGGAAGAAACCTTTACGGAATACTTATCGGCGCTGTTTGCGGTCAGATTACCTATATTGTGCTTTATCTGGGAAAATCCTTGGTTTCCAATCTTCTTCTCGGAGAGCCGTTCAAAGCTGCTTTGCTTGCCCTTTCAACAAAGGCTGTTGCGTCCTGCACCAATGGAATTTTGGCGGTAATCATCTCCGTACCCTTGAGCATCGCCCTTGCCGCATCGCTTAAATCCACGCAGGCAGGAAAATATCTTGTTTTTTCGCCATCAAGGAATACTCGGACAAAAACCGCGGAAAATTAACATAAGACCCGATTTGGAGGAATTGTAATGGAAAATGCAGATTGTAAATGGGTTTGTACATGGGGCTGCGCAGTATCGGTCGCCGACAGACGGCCTGAAAATTACGCAAAGGATCTGACCTTGCGTTACCCTATAAAGAATATGCTTGACGGCTCCGCCATTAGGATTACCTTAAGCAATTTCTGCGGAAATGAGCCTATTGCCGTTACTCGTGCATATGCCGCAAAATCTGCGGGGGAATCCTCCGTTGACCCCCAAACGCTTACGCAGATTACATTCAATTCCTCCCACAGCGCCGTAATAAACAACGGCTGCTCGCTTGTCAGCGACACAATTCCCCTTGATGTAAAAAGAGGAGAAACTATAACAATCAGCCTTTATTTCAAGGATTTTACTCATATGAGAACGGCGGTAACAGTAACAGGTCCTTTTTCCGGAGGGTATTATGCCGCAGGTGACTATTCGGCTGCCGAAGCGCTTCCCGCCGCGTTCAGCCGTCCTACAAACGTTTACTATTTTCTCAGCTCTGTCGATGTTTTTACCGACAATAATGCAAGGGCGGTAATATGCTACGGCGACAGTATAACGGCACAGTCTTGGTGCGGTTATCTCGCACAGCGGGTTCTTGACAGCGATAATAAAAATACCGCAATTGTACGCCGTGCTGCCAGCGGCACTCGTATTTTACGCCAATATGACAATATAACCTATGAAAGCTACGGTTTACGCGGTAAAATACGCTTTCCCGCAGAAATTCCCGTAACGGCAGGTGCGGATACGGTTATAATACAGCAGGGTATCAATGATATTATCCACCCTGTGGGAACAGATGTAAATATATTCCGCCCCTGGAGTGATCTTCCCACTGCGGAGGAGATTACAGACGGGCTTAAACGCTACCTGTCCCTTGCCCATGAATACGGATTGAAGGCGTATCTGGGAACGCCGCTGCCGATTGAGGGTTGGCGTACATATGCACCGTTCAGGGAGGATTTGCGCTGTCGTGTAAATGATTGGATGCGCTCCACCGCTGATTCCGACGGCTGCATTGACTTTGACCTTGCCCTAAGAAATCCCGAAAATCCCTCGGCTTTTGCGGACGGCTTTGACAGCGGGGATCATCTCCACCCAAGCGATAAAGCATATAAGAAAATGGCAGCGACTGTCCCTGAAAAAATATTAACGAAAGGCTGATTTTTATGTACGATGACAGAAATCTTACTCTCCTCACCGACTTTTACGAGCTTACCATGGGAAACGGCTATTTGGTCAACGGTATGGCTGACACTGTGTGCTGTTTTGATTTATATTTCCGTAAAATCCCCGATGAGGGCGGTTTTGCGGTTATGTGCGGACTTGAACAGGCAATAAGCTACATTAAAAATCTTCACTTCAGCGATGAGGATATATCGTATTTAAGAGGAAAGAATATTTTTTCGGAGGATTTTCTCACCTATTTAAGCAGCTTCCGTTTCTGCTGCGATGTATGGGCTATACCTGAGGGTACGCCTGTTTTTCCGAATGAACCTCTTGTTATTGTGAAAGGCCCTGCTGTTCAGGCACAATTTCTGGAAACAATGCTGCTGCTCTGCATAGATCACCAATGCCTTATTGCCACAAAATCCGCAAGAATTGTAAAGGCGGCTGACGGCAGACCTGTTATGGAGTTCGGTTCGCGCCGTGCCCAAGGCAGTGACGGCGCTATATACGGAGCAAGAGCGGCATATATAGGCGGCTGCTGCGGCACTGCCTGCACAATTGCGGACAGCATGATGGGTGTGCCCGCTCTGGGAACTATGGCACATTCATGGATACAGATGTTTGACAGTGAGCTTGAGGCTTTCCGTGCCTATGCCAAATGCTATCCGAATAATGCAGTGCTTCTTGTGGACACCTACAATGTGCTTAAATCGGGAATCCCCAATGCCATAAAGGTATTTGAAGAGCTGAAAGCACAGGGCTATAAGGCGGGCGGAATAAGAATTGACAGCGGAGATATAACCTATCTTTCCAAAAAAGCGAGAAAAATGCTTGATGATGCGGGCTTTCCCGAGGCAAAAATTGTCGCGTCAAATTCTCTCGATGAATATATCATACAGGATATAATCCGTCAGGGCGTGAAAATAGACAGCTTCGGCGTTGGAGAAAGGCTTATAACCTCGCGTTCCGAGCCTGTTTTCGGAGGGGTATATAAGCTGACCGCCGTAGAAAAGGACGGTAAGCTTATCCCGAAAATCAAGCTGAGCGAAAATGTAACAAGGATTACCACTCCCGGATTTAAGGAGCTTTGGAGGTTTTATGATAATCAAAGCGGAAAGGCTATTGCCGACCTTATCACCTGCCATGGTGAAATCGTTGACGACAGCAAGCCCTATGTGATTTTCGACCCGGAACACCCTTACAAGAAAAAGCGTATCACTGATTTTACCGCCAAAAAGCTGCTTGTCAGAATATTCGATAAGGGTGAGTGTGTTTACAATTCTCCCAATACATCAGAAATCAAGGAATACTGTTCGGAGCAGATTAATACCCTTTGGGACAAGGTAAGACGTTTTGAAAATCCCCATGCATACTATGTGGATTTGTCCGAAAGGCTTTGGAATGAAAAGCAGCAGCTGCTGAATGATATGAGTATACAATAGCAAAAACCGCGTGTCAGACCATAATCGGTTGACACGCGGTTTTATCTATGCTGATTCTCGTTGATAAGATACTGCAGCACCTCATTAAGAGGGCTGTGAAAGCTATCACTCGGCGCTTTCTTGAAAGCCGTCCCGAATTACCTTTGCGGTATTTGCAGGCTTGATATTTTCCTTGCGTATCTTTTCGGCAAGCGCCTGTCTGATTTTGTAATCAGGCTTAACCTCATCTCTTGACAAACAGCTGTCCTCAAGCCATTTAACCATTTCAGAATGACCGCTTTCATTAAAGGGAAATTCCTTGGTGGTTACATTTTCACTCTTTTCAAGGCAATTTTTTCCCGACCAATATGATGCCCGCAGAACCTTATCTCCCTCCTTAGGACAGATAGGGACGGCTTTATAGTTGAAATTCCTGTCGGTAACACTTCCCGAATAAGTGCCCTTTTGTGAAAAATAGAAAAACTTAGGTATCTCAAAATATTTTGAAGCAGATGACGATCCCTTCATTGTGAATCCTCCTTAACAGCATAGCCGTAATATGGTTTCGGTGTACATTTCTATATCCTTTTTCAGTTCCTCCGTTGTGATAAACTCATCTGCACCGTGTATATGATTATCGACGCCATCCCATTCCGCACCGAATGCAACTCCGTTTTCGGTGTCATGAACGTATGTGCCGCCGCCTATGGCAAGACACTCGCCCTTCATTCCCGATACCCTTTCGTATACCTCCAAAAGTGTATGAATAAAATCGCTGTTTTCATCGACACAATGTGCCTCGCTGCGCAAATACACCTGTGCATCCAAACCATATTTCGCTGCCGATAATTCGAGCGTCCCTGATATATCCTCGGTATTTCTGCTGACAGGAATACGGCTGTCTATGTCAATTCTGAGAAATCCGTCCTTTACCGACACAAGTCCCATAACGAGAGTAAGCTCTCCCGATTTTTCATCGCCGCATTTTACTCCCGCCGAAGCACCGTCCGTTTCACCGAACGGGAACAGTGTGCATATTCCCCTTATGATTTTATCCGTTTCATTGCCAAAGTCAAGCCTGCTTAAAAGGGTAAATATTGCGGCGGCGGCATTTCTTCCCTGCTGAGGTGTAGATGCATGGGCACTCTTTCCCTTTGCCTTAATAAGAATTTCATCGCCGTTTTCGGTAATTTCAAAGGTTATATCGTCAAGATGAGTTTCTTCGGCTGCTCTGTTTATATCCCCACGGGAAAATCCCCTTAAACAAACGGACGCTTTTTCGGGAACGGCATTCACTGCAGTACCGCCCTCAAGTGAAATAATAGCCTTTGAACTGTCGGCAGGCAGCTTTGACGTTATTTTACAGCGGATCATTCCCTTTTCAATGGTTATTATGGGAAAAGAACCATCGGGAGTAAAGAGCATTGGAGGAAAATCCTCCTTACTGCGGTAGTATTCCATATCGCTTGAACCGTTTTCTTCGTTTGAGCCGAGAATAAGCCGCACATTTTTCCTTATAGGGATACCGCTGTCCTTAATTATGCGCATAGCAGTAATAACCGCTGCCGCAGGGCCTTTATCGTCTATCGCTCCCCTGCCGATAAGCTTATTTCCCTTTTGAACCAGCGTAAACGGATCGCTGTTCCAGCCATCTCCCGCAGGAACGACATCTAAGTGACACAATATACCCAGCTGCGGCTCTCTTTCGTCAAAAGCGGCGGTTATGGCGTGATTATCAAATTCCGCTGTTAAAAACCCCTCTTTTTCAAGATATGCACGGGCTGCACCCAGACACTGCGCACAATTTTTTCCATAGGGCATATTCTCCTGTGGCTCTGACAAAACGCTTTCATATGACACAAGCGTTTTAAGCAGCTCCACGGCACTTTCGTAATATCGTTCGGTTTCTGCCTTTACATCTATCACAATAGCTTCCTCCTATCTTCTTCCGCCTCTGCCACCGCCACCGTGGTGACCTCCATCGCCGCCGTGATAACCGCCGCCATGTCCTCCGCGGCCTCCGTTGAGACCGTTGTCGGTGCGTATGAGATATTCTCTTATAAACCTGTCGCTGCGCCCCGTTATATTCACACTGCCATCTCTGATATAGGAAACGGCGCTCACCTTTTCGTATTTTCTATACCTTGTAAATACGACTATAACACATATTACTGCCGCCAATACAGCACAAATCACCGCGGGGAATATGTACTCCGAATTCAGTGATCCATAGTAGGAGGATCCGCCCTTTGCAGCGGATTCAACAGCAGAAATAAATGCCAGAGCCGCATTAAGGTCATCGTAATCCATGTAATAATCATTTATTTTGTCAAGCATTTTGTTAAGCCGTGAGCCGTATATATAATCATTCGCACTGCCATACACCGTAACATAGCGGTAATCAATATCGCATAGATAAAGAGCTCCCGATGAGTTTGCGCCAAAAGCCTTTTCATAATAGCTATCTGCAAGCCTTGAAGCACCGGACTGACTGCCTGTACCGTAAAGCGTGGTAGCTATTCCGATATTCCACCCTGTTTCATCGGAGCAGCTTTCCATATGCTCAAGTATCATGCTTTTATCCTCTTCGGAATAAAGTCCCGCCTCATCGCTGAAATATACATCGGCAGAAGCATTTATTCCTCCTAGAAGCATTACAAAAATTGCGGCAAAAATGGCTGTGCAGAATATCCTTAGGCATTTTCCGTTACTGACTGTCATAAACGGCTCACCCCCACAATGTATACTGCCAAAAATGCGATTACTGCAGCAATAAGCGCACCTATAGCGGTTTTCAGCGGTGATATGGGATATTTACCCGAAATTTTTCCCGTCTGACCGTTAATGGCATAGGAATAGGTTTTACCTCTGTGGTTATAGTTCATAAACCACACGGGCAGCAAGGCGTAGTGCCAATTTATATCAAGTATACGCACCGAACGCTGCTTAATATCCACAGTCGTATAGCCGGTTATATCCTTTCGGAGCATCTGTTCCGATGCGGGAATAAGCCTGTTTTTTATTCTCGGCAGCAGCTCATCCGTATTTACATCATACTTATCCGCATAGAAGCCCGACAAATACGACATGGAAAAATCGGTAAGCTCCGAATAGGAAAAAGGCTCTATGGCATCTATAAGCTCATCGTCAATTCTCCTCGATGCATCGGCAGGAACCTTGTCAAAGCGCATGGTTCCCTCTCTTGAAACGGAAAAAACCTTGACTAAAATTGCACTGCCGCCATGTCTGACAACAGGCATTTGAATTTTTCCCACTCCCGAAATACTTGCTTGAACACCGCAGTCCGCCATCCAGTACGGCACATAAAGCCCCATCATGGTTTCAAGCTGCGACTGTGACAGAAAATCCCTCGGAACAAACCATTTTTTCTTAAAACGCTCTGTAAATATTTTCAAAGCCTTTTCCCTGTCTATCTTAAATGGAATTACAGTTTCCGGGCGAAATTCTCCGCTTAATCTGCCGCTTAATGACACGGGATTATGACAATAGCAGCAGAATGTTGCCGCCGTGTTGCGATCGCATATTATTTCTGCGCCGCAGCTTGAACAAACATATACATCGGTTTCATCGGAATAGTCATGCTTTCCGCCGTATTCCTGCTGTACATCATCCGCCGAGAATTCCTCGGAAACATCTTCAACAATTTCACCGTAAGCAAAAAGTGAATTGCACCAGTCGCAGGCAAAGCCTTGAGTATTCGGGTCAAATCGCAATTCACCGCCGCAGTTTGGGCATTTGTACTGTACCGTTGATTCCAAGCTAACACCTCACTATCAAAAACAAAAAGCACCGACAAAAGCGTTTTACAAAAAAAAAAAAAAAAAACATAAACAGCTTTAGTCGGTAAATATTATGCATCAAAATATCATTCGAGCAAGTCCGATTGATAGGTTATGTCAATATCATCGTACTTCACATACAGTCCTGCACTCACCTTTTTGTAATTTCTGTATCTCAAAATTGTTAAAATGACGAATGCAATTCCGGTTACGATACCTAAAATTGGTCTAACAAAATCATTTCCGTTGGCGCTTTCGTAGGCTTCTAAGTCCTCGTCCTCACCCTCGGTCACCGTTGAAGTCAGGAGCACGGGCGAAAAGGAAGCAGCGGAATAATATTCATTGCAAGAACCGTTATCACCAAAACAGTATTCATTGGCGTGAGCGTTTGTTCCGCCGCAAAAAAGCATTGCAAGGAAAATAGCGGCCGCCGAAAGGCAGAACAGCAAATATTTAAATTTATATACCCTTACCATCATTTTTTCCCCTATTTCTTTTTAGCTAAGCTTGTCGAAGCAGATGTCAATACAATAAGTGAGGCTATCGGGAAAAAGGCGGACAACAGCCCCACGGCAACTCCACTCAGCAAGACCTTAAAAATAGACAATGGATATTTTCCATATGCTTTTCCTGTCTGACCGTTGACCGCATAAAAATATGTATCTCTCCCGAATTTATAGCTCATAAACCACACAGGCAGCAGCACAAAGTGCCAGTCACAGCTCTTTATCGTAAGCAGATTGTTTCTGACATTTATATTTTGATAGGCAGTCATTGAAACTCTTTCAATAGTAGCTTCTGCACCCGATCGAAGCTTTGCATGAAGCTTTCCGTTTATTCGTCCCGGAGAAAGGTCGAATTTTTCCGCATAAAGCCCCGACAAATATGACATGGAAAAATCCTTAAGCTCGGAATAGGAATAAGGCTCAATGGAATTAATCAGCTCATCGTTAATTTGCTTTGATGCTACAATAGGAACCTTAGAAAAATGGATATCGGCGTGCCTTACAAATTTGTACTGAAAGCTTTTATCATCACCATATGAACCATGGAAACCGCCAACGCCATAATTCATTGCCACAAAGTCATTATAAGGGCTTGGTTTGCTTCCCGTTCCCTCAATCATCGAGTGGACGTCACAATCAGCCATCCAGAAAGGAACATACAGACCTTTCATAGTTTCAAGAGTAGCATCGCTTAAAAATGTCTTGCTGGCAAAAAACTCCTTTTTAAATTCCTCTCTGAGAGCTGCAATCGCCATATCCTTGTCAATCTTGAAAGGAATAATGTATTCCGGACGATAATTCCCGCTTAATCTGCCTTTAAGAGCAACGGGACTGTGGCAATAGCGGCAAAAGGTTGCGGATGTATTGTGGTCGCATACTATTTCAGCGCCGCAGCTTGCACAGACGTACACATCAAGCTCATCGGCATAATTTGGCGTATTGTTATCGTCCTCGGCGAAATCCTCATCTCCCACAAGCTGTTCCTTGGTAAAGTAGGAATGACACCAGTCGCAGGCAAACATACGCATTTTCGGGTCATAATGAATATCGCCGTCGCAGTCGGGACATTTATATTGTACAGTGGATTTCAAAGCAAATTCCCCCTAAACAAGCTGTCATCGAATTATGTTATAAATTAATCGGGCTTTTTTGAACCGCAATTAGAGCAGAAGCTGCCTGTTGCAGTATTTCCGCAGGAGCATTTCCACTGACCGTTATCAGGCTTCTTTGCGCCGCAATTGGAACAGAAGCTGCCGCTTGCCATATTACCGCAGGAGCATTTCCATGTATCGTTTACGGGTCTTTTAGCACCGCACGCCGAACAGAAATTACCCTCATTGACCTTACCGCAGCCGCAGGTCCAGCTATCGATAGCGTTTACCGAAATGCTTTCCATCTGTGCGGCATTGGTACGGCTTGCAGCCTCCATAAATCCTCCTGCGCTTGACATACCCATACCGACACCCATAAATGCGCCCGCAGCACCGGATTTATTTGAACCCGCTTTTTCTATGCCGTGGGCAACAGCCGCCTGAACGTATCCCTCTCTAATTGTGGGATCGGTCATCATAGCGCCCTTGTTGCGCATATTGATAAGCTCCTTGGACTCGTCGTCGTAGGATATACTGCCGATACCTACGGAGCAGATTTCTATTCCCCTTAAATCTCTCCACTTTTCATCAAGTGCGGTAGACATATAGTCGGAAAGCACTCCTGCCTTGGACGCTACGGTGGAAATTCTTACACCGTCAACCGACATCTGATTTATTGCCGCCTGGAACGCCTCCGCAAATTCATCGAAAAGCTGTCCCGAAAGATCGCTGACATCAACTCTTGATGTACCCGAGGCAACAAACTCCACAAAGAACTTAATCGGATCGGTAATTTTAATGGAATATGAACCGTGAGCTCTAAGGAAAAGCTCCGCATTGTAGAATGTATCAAAGTAGTTTACGGGATTTCTTGTGCCGAATTTGATACCCTTAATTTCTGCGGTGTTTACATAATAAACAAGCTGCTTGTTGGAGGCCTTTCCGCCGAATTGAAATCTCTTCCATGTTTCGTTAATAGACTGGGAAAGCTCGCCGTTGAAAAGGGATGGGGCGGTAGAGCTATTAACGGTGTAGTAGCCCTCCTGCGCGCAGTAATCAACAATTTTTCCGCCGTCAATAAGCAGCATTATTGTATTTGGATAAACGTGAATAACAGAACCGTTGGTAATATAATCGGGAGTAGCTGCGGTATTTTTCTTTCCCTTTCTGACCGCACAGCCCCTTACCGCAAGTGCGCCTGCCATATTATCAGGCTCAATTACCTCTTTCCATGAATCGTTGAGCACGCCCGTTACGCTTGATACAGCTGCTGAAATAAGTCCCATATAACATACCTCCGTTATATTTGTCACATATGCCAATCGGCACAAACATTCTTTCAATAAAGTATAGCATGTTTTCCAGTGAAAATCAAGGGCATGGAACAAAAAAGAAAAGGATTTAACCTGAATTTAATCTGTTTTTAATCTTACCGCCGCCTCATGCCCTAATCGGAACGAAAAGCTTTTCACTTATTCCGCTAACAGCATCGCCCCAAAAGCCTTTCAAGCCCTTGGAACGATATTTAATGAAACATTAATCAATAATTCTCTGCTCGAATTTCAAAAAATCCCTTAGGGTATCCGCAGGTGGGGCATATTTCGGGGGCTTTCGTTCCTACCACGATATGACCGCAGTTACGACATTCCCAGATTTTTACCTCACTCTTTTCAAATACTTCCTTCAACTCGACATTTTTAAGCAATGCACGGTAGCGCTCCTCGTGGTGCTTTTCAATCGCCGCCACCATGCGGAATTTTGCCGCAAGCTCAGGAAATCCCTCTTCCTCGGCGGTTTTTGCAAAATCATCGTACATATCCGTCCACTCGTAATTTTCTCCGCCCGCTGCGGACTGAAGATTATCCGTGGTGCCGCCTATGCCCGACAGCTCCGTAAGCCACAGCTTGGCGTGTTCCTTTTCATTATCGGCGGTTTTCATAAATATATCCGCTATCTGCTCAAAGCCCTCATTTTTTGCAACAGATGCAAAGTAGGTGTATTTGTTCCTAGCCTCGGATTCGCCCGCAAACGCTGCTTTAAGGTTTTCCTCCGTCTTTGTGCCCGCATAGTCGTTTACAGCTGCGGCACTCGCCTTTTCCTCGGATTTTTTCGGTTCATCAACGGCATCAAGGGGAATAAAATCCGATGCGGGGTGCTTGCAAAGAGGACAGATAAAGTCGTCGGGAAGAACATCTCCCTCGTAAATATATCCGCAAACGGTGCAGATAAAGCCTTTCTTCTTAGCGGGGGCAGGCGCAGGCTTAATCCTTTTCTGATAGAAGCTGTAGGTAACGGATTCATCCTCGGACAGCACCGCGCCGTCCGTTACCTCCGCCAAAAACATGGTATGTGTGCCTAAATCCGTTTGTTCCACTACCTTAGCTGAAATAAAGGCATTGGTTTCCTCGGTAATGTAAATCAGTCCGTTGGCACTTCTGCTGTAGCTTACGGCTTCAAGCTTGTCTGCATCACGCCCCGACTGAAATCCCCAATGCTTATAGGTTTCAAAACGCGATTTTTCGGTCAGCACGGAAACGTTAAATTCCCCGCTGTTCATTATCATATCGTGAGTAAGATTGCTCTTATTTACCGCTACCATTATGCGATTCGGCTCTGCGGTTACCTGTGTAACGGTATTTATGATACAGCCGTTATCCTTATCTCCGTCCTTTGCGGTGAGAATGAACAGTCCGTAGGTTAATTTATACATCGATTTTTTATCCATTGGTGATAACCTCCCTTTTTGTTATAATTATATTATTACCTTAATTTTCGCAGCAATTCACGAAAATGCTGCTCCTGCAATAATTTATTCCTCCTGCAAAGCCTTTATCTTATCCCTTAAAAATGCGGCATGTTCAAATTCAAGCAGCTTTGCGGCATTTTTCATATCTGCGGTAAGCTTTGCAATCAATTCTTCCTTTTCCTTCTTGCTCATGCGCTTTTTCTTTGTGGTTTTCTCCACATCCTCCTTTGAGGATATTTCCAAAACGGCACGAACATCCTTAACTATTGTCTTGGGAACAATTCCATGCTCTCGGTTGTACTCGGTTTGTATTCGGCGGCGGCGTTCCGTTTCCGTAATTGCCCTTTCCATAGAGCCTGTAACGAAATCGGCGTACATTATAACCTTTCCCTCGCTGTTTCTCGCTGCTCTGCCTATGGTCTGTATCAGCGCCGATTCGGAACGCAGAAAGCCCTCCTTGTCCGCATCAAGTATTGCCACCAAAGAAACCTCGGGTATATCCAAGCCCTCACGGAGCAGATTTATTCCCACAAGCACATCAAATTCGCCTAAACGCAGATCCCGTATTATCTCCATACGCTCAATGGTATCAATGTCATGGTGCATATAGCGTACCCTTACGCCCGCATTGTCAAGAAATGCCGTCAGATCCTCCGCCATCTTCTTGGTAAGGGTTGTGACAAGGACACGCTCCTTTTTCTCCGCCCTTATATTTATTTCGCTAAGCAGATCCTCTATCTGACCCTCGACAGGCTTAACGGTAATCTCGGGATCAACAAGACCCGTGGGGCGTATAACCTGCTCCACAATCTGCGTTGACTGCTGTCGTTCGTATTCTCCGGGAGTTGCGGAAACGAATACCGCCATATTTATCTTTGAAGTAAACTCCTCAAAGTTCAAAGGACGGTTATCGAATGCAGAGGGCAATCTAAAGCCGTAATCTATAAGGGTGGTTTTTCTTCCTCTATCTCCCCCGCTCATGCCTCTTACCTGAGGCAGTGTAACATGACTCTCGTCCACAAACAGCAGAAAATCCTTGGGAAAATGATCGAGAAGAGTGGTCGGGGTACTGCCCGCAGGTCTACCCTCCATTATACGGGAATAGTTCTCTATGCCCTTGCAAAAGCCTATCTCCTCAAGCATTTCTATATCGTAGAGGGTACGCTGCTTTATTCGCTGTGCCTCAACGAGCATACCCTGCTCCTCAAACCACTTGACCCTCTCTGCAAGCTCCCGCTCTATTTCACCTATCGCCACATTCAGATGCTCCTTTGACACCACATAGTGAGACGCAGGATAAATAGCGGCATGGGAAAGCAGCGCAACGGTTTTCCCCGTAAGGGAATTTATCTCGGAAATGCGGTCTACCTCATCTCCGAAAAGCTCAACTCTTATGGCATTTTCACTGCTTCCTGCGGGGAAAATCTCAACCACATCTCCCCGTACCCTGAATTTATTGCGGACAAAATTTACATCGTTCCGCTCATACTGTATATCCACAAGCCTTATAAGCAGCTCATCACGGGAAAGCTCCATGCCGCTGCGCAGGGAAATAACGTTTGTACGGTACTCCTCGGGTGAACCCAGTGAATATATACAGGAAACGGAGGACACTACTATTACGTCCCTCCGTTCCGCAATGGCAAGGGTTGCGCTGTGGCGCAGCTTATCTATTTCATCATTGATAGCCGAATCCTTTTCGATAAAGGAATCCGTTGACGGTATATAGGCTTCGGGCTGATAGTAATCATAGTAGGACACAAAGTATTCCACCGCATTGTTTGGGAAAAACTCCTTGAACTCGGAGCAAAGCTGTGCCGCAAGGGTTTTATTATGGGCGAGGACAAGGGTGGGACGATTTACTTGAGCAATAACATTTGCCATGGTAAAGGTCTTTCCCGACCCCGTTACACCCATCAGTGTCTGCGCCCTATCACCGTTTTTAATGCCGTTGACGAGAGCCTCTATTGCCTGTGGCTGATCGCCCGATGGCTTATAGGGCGAAACCAAATCAAAATGATCCAAATGAACACCACCGAAAAAATGCTGTATTTACAATGACGGTAAAAATGACGAGCTGTCGTTACCTATGTCCGCCTCTGCCGCCGCCCGACCCGCCTCCGGGTCCGCCTCCGCGACCTCCGCCGCCGGGTCTGCCGCCCGGTCCTGCCGGCCCTCCCGGTCTGCCGGGACCTCCTACATGGGGTCTGCGCCGAGGTCGAGGTCCGGTTGGAGGAGGTGGTGGTGGCGGCGGCGGAAAGAGCCTTCCGAAAAGTCCTACCCACTGCGGATAGATATATCCCAACGAGCAGCCGCATATTACATAGTTACTCATAATATATCACCATTCCTTAGTTGTGCAAAGTGATTTTTCACATTTGCAGTGACACTCTTACAGCTTTATCATAACATAAGCCGTACAATTTGTCAAGGTTTTTGTTCAAATTGCATAAGAAAACAGCACCGCCATAAGACGATGCTGCGTAGAGTAATTACTCTGAATTTGAAACAATCACTGTGTAATTACAATCTTAACGGTCTTTTTAATAGTACCGCTTTCACCCTCGGCGGTTATAGTAACATATGCCGTTCCCTTGCTAAGAGCCTTAACGGTAATGGTCTTGCCCTTATCCAGCGAATTATTTGGTTCAACAAGCTCAATTATTTTTGATGTAGTAGAGAATGTCAATGTTCTTTCGGTTGTTGATACAGGCAGCAAATCCGGCTTGAGCACCTTAGTACCGTTGGATGTCATTGAAATCTCATCATCTATGACAATTTCCTTGGCATATACTGTTTCTGTCTTTGCGGTGCTTGTTGTTTTGCTGCTTGATGAGCTTGAAGTCTTGGAGGATGACGAGCTGCTTGAGCTTGCAGATGATTTTGAGCTGCTTGTACTCTTTACCTCTGTAGCAACGCCGTTTTCATCAAACGTATATGTCTTTGTAGTATTGGTAACCATTACTCCGTCTGTGCCAAAGCAATAGTTCTTGCCGTCTATATTCTGAAATCCTGTGAGCATAGCACCGTTCTCATCAAAATAATAGGTCTTGCCGCTTGTGAATTTAAGCCATCCTGTTTTCATAATTCCCTTGGAATTAAAATAATAGGTAGTGCCGCTGATCTTAACAAATCCCGTAACAGCCTTACCGTTGCTTATGTACTGCTTACCCGATGTGGTTTCCTTCCATGCGGCGGATGCATTTACCGATGCCACTGAAGTCATCATAATCGCCGCTGCTGCCACTGCCGCCATAATCTTTTTGGTTTTCATATAATACCCTCCATAAAAAATAAAAAATCAGACCGATAAAATTATATACACCCGATTAACAACCTATAAGTGAATTATTATCTTAACGGTCTACGTATATTGTAGCACTACACAAATGCACGTACATGGATTTTTTATTAATATTCTATTAAATTACATTTTGTGGATTTTAAAGTCACACAAATTACCGTGATTTACTCGTAATCTCAATTAATTTTGCATTTATTTTACGATTTACCGAAAAGTTTTACCGAAACCATACTAAAAAAAGGATTTCGGACTTTACACGAGGCAGATATAATGGAAATGTACTCGAATGGTACGAAGATGTTCTATTTTTTCGCAGAGAAGGAGAGTCTGTAATGAAAAAAGTATTTTGTGCCGCCTTGGCGGCAACCCTTATGCTGACAGGCTGCAGCCAGACAGCCCAAAACCAAATCAGCGAAACACAAAAGACCGACAGCACAACCGCTTCCCAAACCACTGTCGGCGGTGAATTAACACCCATTTCCTCGACAATTGCAATTACAGAGGCAAGCAACGGTGAAAACACAGCAGTGACATCCGCTGTTCCGAAGTACGTTTTCCTGTTTATCGGTGACGGAATGAGCTATCCGCAGTTCCAGGCAACCGCCGACTATTTGGGAGCTATGGGTATGGATGAAGATGAATACTTCATGGCACAGCCAAGCTTAGACGACAACGAGGGTGCTGTACTTGACGGACCAAGCGCTTTGAATTTCATGAATTTCTCGGCAGAGGGCACTGCGGTAACCTATGATTCCAACTCATTTGCCCCCGATTCAGCTTCCACAGCAACATCAATTTCCACAGGTCACAAGACATATTCGGGATCAATCAATGTGGACGAAACCGCTACCGTTTCCTACGAAACCATAACCGAAAAGGTACATGATCAGCTTGGTATGAAAGTTGGAATTATTTCCTCCGTAAACCTTAACCATGCCACACCCGCTGCATTTTATGCGCATCAGGCAAGCAGAAACGATTATTATGAAATCGGTCTGGAGCTTGTTGATTCGGGATTTGAATACTTCGCGGGAGGTGGCTTGAAAAAGACAACGGGCAGCGACGGAGATCAGGAAAATCTTTATGACCTTGCCGCAGCAGCGGGATACACCGTAGTAAATACTCAAGCAGACGCAGAAGCAGTAACAGACGGACCCGTCATTATAATTGACGAAAACCTTTCAGACTCCGATGCAATGGAATATGAAATCGATCGCACCGATGATATGTGGTCGCTGGCAGATTACGTGGAAAAGGGCATTGAGGTGCTTGACAACGACAACGGATTTTTCATGATGTGTGAGGGTGGAAAAATCGACTGGGCTTGCCATGCCAATGACGCCGCATCCACAATCTCCGATACGGTCGCACTTGCTGATGCCGTTCAGGTTGCAATTGACTTTGCCGAGGAACACCCCGATGAAACCTTAATTCTTGTTACAGGCGACCACGAAACAGGCGGTCTTACCATAGGCTTTGCGGGAACAGATTACGACACATATCTCACACTTCTCAACAGACAGAAAATATCCTTCCAGAAATATGATGACGAATACATATCAGCTTACAAGGAAAACGGAACATCCTTTGAGGACGTACTCAAGGACATTGAGGATCTGTTCGGACTGAAGACCTCCGGCGATGAAAGCGATAAGCCGGTACTCACCGAATATGAGCTTGGTCTGCTCCAAACCGCATATGAAAAGAGCATTAACGATACCGACACAGACATGGCGGAGCAGCAGGAATATGCTGCATACGGTACATACAATCCTCTCAGCGTAACAATTACCCATATACTCAACAATAAATCAGGCGTTTCATTCTCCTCATACAGCCACACGGGACTTCCTGTTGCGGTATTTGCAGACGGTGTAGGCGCGGAAAGCTTTGACGGATATTATGACAGCACCGATATCTACGAGAAAATGGCATCCCTGCTTGGCATAGAATAATAATAGCTCAGATTAATGCAGGACAGCCCCACCTGTGATACAGATGGGGCGTTTTGCTATATAGAGAGGTAAAACATATGAATAAAATTTCTTTCGAAAAAATCAGATACAATGCGCCCCTGCTTGCCTGCGTGATAATGATAATTTTGCTTTTGCTGCTGCCTACGGGGTATGAGGAATACCTTTCCTTTCAGGAATCGGATATCCGCCCCGCAAGGGTACTCCAAACCGATGATACGTCCATAATCGACACAGGACTTATTCGCTCCGGCGAGCAGCGGTGTGAGCTTGAGATATTAAGCGGACAATTTAAGGGAAAAATCGCAACGGGTGAAAACACCTTAAACGGCTCTCTGGAACGGGACAAGATTTTCTTCGTGGGAGATACGGCACTGGTAAGGATAAATTATTCCGATGATGAAATTCTTAACGTTTCCATGATAGACCATTACCGTCTGCCCTATGAGCTGCTTTTGGCTGCGGCGTTTATTATACTGCTCTTTCTCTTTGCGGGACGAACGGGTCTGCGCGCGGTATTTTCATTTGTCCTCACAATTTTAATGCTTTGGAAAATACTAATCCCCACATATCTTAAGGGGTACAATCCCATTTGGGTGGGAATAGGAATTACCGTACTGCTTACGATTTTGATTATCGCCCTTGTTTACGGCTTTGACCGCCGCTGCTTTGCGGCTGTATCGGGCTCCTGTTTGGGAATACTTGTAACCTGCATTTTAGGTGTAATATTTACCGATTTGTTCCATATACACGGGGCGGTCATGTCAGGCTCGGAAAGCCTTATCTATGCGGGATATTCCGATTTAAACCTGACACAGATATTTATGGCATCGATTTTCGTGGGAAATGCAGGTGCAATTATGGATTTGTCCGTGGACATTACCTCTGCGGTATATGAAGTGGTGGAAAAGCGTCCCGATTTGAATTGGCGGGAAGCGGTTAAATCCGGAATGAACGTGGGTCATGCCGCTATGGGCACAATGACTACAACCCTGCTGTTCGCATATTCGGGAGGGTACATCGCCCTGCTGATGGTCTTTATGGCTCAAGGAACACCCCTTATCAACATTATCAATTACAAATATGTTGCCGCGGAAATAATCCACACTGTTGTCGGTTCATTCGGACTGGTTACGGTTGCTCCCTTTACGGCAATGTGTGCGGGGATTATTCTGACCAAAAGGAATAATAACCACACGGTGCTTTGAAAAAGCGAAAAGCGCTCAATCCCCGTGAAATGCCTACTCCCTCAAAAAGCCCTCATTGTCCAAATACCCTATTCTTTCACCGTTTGATCGGGTAAGGATGCAGTTTTTCAGTATTTTCCCTTTTTTACAATAGCTGCTTCCTCCCAAACGTTTAATCCAACCGCTGTACAAGCCCTCGCAGACTCCCTCGGAATCGAATCTATAGCATATATCCCCGATAAGCGCCGTACCCGTCACCGCTTCTCCCGTCCGCTTAAAGCAGTAGGTTTTTCCGTCAACGGTTTTCCGGCCAGACGCGAACACGCCGTTTTCCTCGATATAGCAGATACTGTCGCCGAACGTCACAAAGCCTGTTTCGTAGTCGCCGCAGGCAATAATAACATCGTCCTCTCCAAACCCCTCCGCATAATAGGAAAGAGCGGCTTCTTCCCACTTTTCACTATCGGCACGGGTATAGGGGTTGTCATCAAGGAATATTTCCTCCAAAATCATTATACCATCGCCGGTAACAGCACAATAAAAATTCGGCGATACATAAATTTCGGCGGGATTGTCGTAGGAGGTGGCAACGCTGCACAAAGCATCCGTCAGCGTCTTAGTGCCGCCACATGTGATGCCATAGCTGTATTCGTCTGATTCCTCGTTATACGAAAAGCTTACCGTCAGCAGCTGCGTCATTCCCTCTGAATTCATTACAGGGTAGTAGTATACATTATCCGTTTGTACATCGGGATCTAAAATATGAGCGTGAATTGCGGGAGCAAGGTAATACTCGCCCGATCCTGCGTTACTCCCTCCTATGCCGATATTTGAAAGCGAGGGAAAATAATTTTCAAACATATCTATGGCATAATCATTTACATGTTCGGGAGCTTGCTGCGTTTTTATATAAATAACACCGCCGCTGATTATGCTGCTGTCTACGTTCAACTCTTCCTCCGTATCAATCACCGTTTCCTGCAGAATTTCGGCGGAAACGGGTAAAGAGAATACAACCGATCCCATAAAAAACAGGATAAAAGCCGCAATAAAACGTTTCATACTATTCCTCCCCATTAGTCTTTTGTAAGGCTATATGACCATGTGTAATTTGTACTGCCAATTGTATAAAATACTCCACCAATACTTATTCTAATACGTCCAACGGAAAACGCACACAAAAAACCAACACCTAAGTTCATGCATCACGTTCCATAAACTGTATTAAGTGTGATTGTACCAAACTTTATATTTCATTTCAAGGGAATTTAATAACCTTAGTGTTAATTATATGTAAATATATGACACTCTAACGAACAGATCGGTTATTTCAGCTCATTTTGAATTTGCCTTAGGTAAATATCCGCCGCCCTCGAAAACACTTGATATTTTTTCCATACAACAAAAAGCTCCGATTGTCTGGTCGGATAAAGCGGGCGAAAGCAAAGACCGCTGTCCCCGTGGGTGTTAATAATCCTGTCAAGACCGATTACATAGCCAAAGCCCTTTTTAACAAACTGTGAAGCATTGTAAATCAAGTCGTATTTCATTACAATATTCAGCTCTCCCTCACTCTTACCCAGCCATCGAAATAACTCGCTGTTGTTTGATGCCTGATGAGATACTATCAGCGGCTTATCCCATAAATCCTCGGCATAAATGAAATCCTTTTCGGCAAGAGGACTGTCGTCACGCATAAGAACTCCCCATGTATCCTTTTTCGGCAGACAGATATAATTATACTTTTCAATGTCGGTAGGCGCGGCAACAAAAAGTCCGAAATCTATCAGTCCCTTGTCCAGCTTTTCCGAAACACGCTCCGCATCGTCGCTGTAGATATGATAATGAATGTGCGGGTATTCCTGCTGCATGTCACAGGCAATCTGCGCTAAAAACGAAACTCCGTCAGACTCGCCGCCGCCGATATAAATATCACCCCTTATATCGTAATCGGAGGTCATCAGCTCCTTTTTCGTCTTTTCCATTAAATCAACCAGTTCCTCCGCACGCTGCCTGAGAAGTATTCCTTCATCGGTCAGAGTAATCTTTTTGCTTCCTCGGATAAAAAGCTGTTTTCCCAGCTCATCCTCCAAATTCTTTAATTGGCGGGAAAGCGGCGGCTGTGCAATATGCAGCGAAAGGGCAGCCTTTGTAATGCTTTCCTCCCGTGCAACAGCCAAAAAATATTTAAGCACCCGAATATCCATACCTTTTCTCCTTAACTCCAAGATTTACAATTGTATTATAGCACAATTATTCATACCTTTCAAGTATGGAAACCGATATTTTATATGTATTTGATATTATTTAAGTAATCTGCTATAATATAAACCAAGGAGAAAGGCGAAAGATCTTTAATCAAATTTATTTTGGAGGCTAACACTATGAATGATTTTATTTTTCACAATCCCGATAAGGTTTATTTCGGCAAAGGGCAGATGAAAAATCTACCGCAGGAGCTGCTTAATTTCGGCAAAAAGGTTTTGCTTGTCTACGGCGGAGGATCTATCAAGAAAAACGGTCTTTACGATGAAATTGTTTCCCTTGCAAAATCGGCTGATATCAAGCTTTTTGAGCTTTCGGGCGTTGAGCCTAATCCAAGACACACCACGGTAAATAAAGGTGCAGCTGTATGCAAGACGGAGGGCATTGACGTTATACTTGCGGCAGGCGGAGGATCAACCATCGGCTGCGCAAAGGGCATTGCCGCGGCTGCTCTTACGGATAACGGAGATGTGTGGCCGCTTGTATCGGGCGGCGTTTGGGTGACGAAGGCTCTGCCTGTTGTTGCAATTCTTACCAATACGGCTACAGGATCGGAAATGGATGCGTGGGCGGTAATTTCCAATATGAATACCAACGAAAAAATCGGACTTGGGGGTTCTGCGCTTATTCCGAAAGCAGCCTTTGAAAACCCCGAATACAGCTATTCACTTCCGCCTTATCAGACTGCCTGCGGCGCATTTGATATCTTCAACCATGTGCTTGATAATTATTATTTTGCGGGTGACGCAACGTTTGATATGCTGTTGGAAATGCAGGAGGCGGTAATGCGTACGGTTGTAAAGTGGACGCCCGTTGCAATGAAAGAGCCGCAAAATTATGAAGCAAGAGCAAACCTTATGTGGGCATCGTCAATGGCTCTTAATACAATTCTGGACGGAGGAACGGTTCACGGCTGTGCCTGCCACATGATGGAGCATGAGCTTTCCGCTTACTATGATATTACTCATGGACACGGGCTTGCAATACTTACACCCCGCTGGCTGTCCTATATTTCGGATGAATCAACTGCGCCGTCAATTTATCGCCTTGGTAAAAAGGTATTCGGCGTTGAGGAGGGACTTTCCGCCGCCAAGGGCGCAGAAAGGGCAATCAAGGCAGTTTCAGAATTTTGCTTTGAAACACTGGGACTGAAATCCACGCTTACCGATTTGCATATTGATAATAAGCACTTTAGGGAAATGGCTGAACACGCTTGTCAGGGCGGCTCCATCAGCGGTATAAGGTGTCTTACTGCGCAGGATATCGAAAAAATCTATGAGATGTGTTTGTGAGGATAGTCAATGATTACAGTTGAAGATATAATAAAGGGCTTTCGAGAGGGCGAGCCGAATGATGAAGAATGGCGGGAGTATGCAAATTCGCTTTTTCAAGAAGCAATACGCATAGGCACAGAGCTTAACAATCAATATCACACCCCCGAGGAAATAAGAGAAATTTTCGGCAGAATGATCGGAAAAAGGGTTGATGACAGCTTTCGCCTTTTTCCGCCCTTTTACACGGATTTCGGAAAAAATATTCATATCGGCAAAAATGTTTTTATCAATTCGGGCTGTCATTTCCAAGACCAAGGGGGAATCGAAATAGGAGATGGTGCGTTTATCGGGCATAATGTGGTTCTTGCAACCATCAACCATGATTTATATCCCGAAAACAACCGAAAAAACCACTATGCGCCCATTAAAATCGGCAGTCACGTATGGATCGGCTCCAACGCCACAATTCTGCAAAACGTTTCCATCGGAGAGTGGGCGGTTGTGGCGGCAGGCGCTGTTGTAACAAAGAACGTGCCTCCCTTTACAGTAGTGGGAGGTGTTCCCGCAAAAACCATAAAGGTTATCTCCCCTGAAGAACGAGGTGAAATTATATGAAACAATTACTTTCAATCCTGATGTCGGTATTCATGATTATGCTGTCCTCCTCATGCAGCTCCGAATTAACAGATGAAGCAGCGGTTTCGGATACTGCCGAAAGCAATACGACTATCCGGTCGGAATACAGCGAGGATACATCATACGGCACTTCGGACACGGTTAGCTCCTCTTATGAAAGCAACATACTTGTCGCTTACTTTTCCTACACGGGAACAACGGCACAAATTGCGGATTGGATAGCCGATAAAACCGGTGGGGATAAATATGAAATTATACCGGAAACGCCCTATACGGAGGATGATTTGAATTACAACAATTCCGCAAGCCGTGCCAATAAGGAGCAGGCAGATTCCTCCGCACGTCCCGCTATTTCAAACAGCGTTGATAACATGGAACAGTATGATGTAATTTTCCTCGGTTATCCTATATGGCACGGTCAAGCGCCGAGAATTATAAGCACCTTTTTGGAAAGCTATGATTTTTCCGATGTAACGATTATCCCCTTTTGCACCTCTCACAGCAGCGATATCGGCTCAAGCGCCGAAAATCTCCATAGTCTTTGTTCAGACACGGCTAACTGGCTGGAGGGAAAGCGTTTCTCCGGAAATGCGGCGGAAGATGATATAACCCAGTGGATAGATAGTTTGGAATTACCGAAAAGTGAGGGAAATGTCATGGGCGTAGGTGAATTTAACTTTGAAACAAAGACCGTTCTTTTGAACAGCGGATATGAAATGCCGATCATGGGACTTGGCACCTACAGCCTGACCGATGAAGAGTGTGCCGTTTCAATCGAAGCATTACTGGAAGCAGGCGGCAGGCTTATCGATACGGCTTATATGTACGGCAACGAGGCGGCTGTGGGGCAGGCTATCCGTAATTCCGATGTGCCGCGGGAAGAAATTTTCGTGATAACAAAGCTCTATCCCACGCAGTTTGATCATGCCGCCGAAGCCATTGACGAGGCACTGGAAAGGATGGGACTGGATTATATAGATATGATTCTCCTACATCATCCCGGAGACGGCGATGTGGAGGCATATCTTGCACTGGAACAGGCTGTCGCTGACGGAAAGGTTCATTCAATCGGCTTGTCAAACTGGTACATTGAGGAACTGGATGAATTTCTCCCACAGGTTAATATTACCCCCGCGTTGGTACAGAATGAAATTCATCCTTACTACCAGGAAAATGACGTTATCCCTTATATTCAATCCTTGGGAATTGTAGTGCAGGGCTGGTATCCGCTGGGCGGGCGGGGACATACATCCGAGCTGCTGAATGATGAAACAATCACCGCAATTGCCGAGTCCCACAATGTTTCCTCCGCACAGGTGATTTTGCGGTGGAATCTTCAAAAAGGCGTTGTGGTTATCCCGGGTTCAAGCGATCCCGAGCATATCCGCGAAAATCTCGACCTGTTCGGCTTTGAGCTTACCAACAGCGAAATGAATGATATTAACGCACTGGACAGAAACGAAAAGCATGATTGGTATTAAATTAAACCGTACTACCGCGATTCCCATAAAATAAGCAGCATGGTCAATGGCAGTGTTATATTAAAGTGCCCCTCTGTAAGCATTGCAAGAATTGCAATCAACGTAAAAGCGGCGCCGCAATAAAACTGCAGCTTTTCAATAAAAAACACTGTTTGCGGCACACAAAGCTTTACTGCAATTGCCTTAATTGCCTGTCCTCCGTCAAAGGCGGCGCAGGGCAGCAAATTAAAAACACAAAGGCTAAGACTTATCAGGGCATATGTATTCATCTTTAATAATCCCCCGAAAACAAGCGATGAAATTAAATTCACACCGCAGCCCGCAAGCAATATGAACAGCTCCCTGCCAAGGCTCAGATAACCTATCGGAGGGTCTGCTGTTATTTTCATGCCGCCGCCGTATGCATCAAATGCGATAATTTTAACCCTGCAAAGGCGCATTGCGGCAAAATGCCCGCACTCATGCAGCGCACAGCAGATAAGAACCTCCTCCGCCATAATGCTGCCGCTTGACAGCATTATGGCTATAACCGCAAAAAAGCCGAAATGCATACGGATACGAATTCCTTTTAAGCAAAAATCAATCACAATTTGTACCTCTCCTTTGCATTTAAAATTTTCTGCCGACATGACGTATATAAATACTATTGCGGTAAAATACAGCAAATATCTGCATGACTTGGCAAATTACTTTAGAAAATGACATAACAGTTACACAGAATACTAATTGTTACAAAACGGTAACAATTTAATTCCATTTAATGGCTTTGGGAATACTGTTTTGTACAATTTTACTTTATTTCACCCTCAAATTGCTTAATTTCCGTCACTATGTTCAGAAAAAAGGACTTTTATTTTTCTTTAATCTGTGTTATAATAACTATGCAAAGATTGATTCTTAACAAAACAGAGATTGAAAGATATAAAAAGAGAACGGATATTTTTGTCAGAAGCTCAGATTTAATACCGTAGCAATTAATTCCTTTCTCTAAAAAGGCGGTCTGTTATTTGGATAAGTTTATTATAAAAGGCGGAAGAAGGCTGGAGGGCGAGGTCACTATCAGCGGTGCAAAGAATGCCGTTGTCGCTATTATTCCGGCTGTAATACTTTCGGATGAGCCATGTATTCTTGAAAATGTACCTGATATAAGCGATGTTTCAATTTCACTGTGTATTCTTTACGAAATGGGCGCAAGGGTTGTTTACCTGAACCGCACAACAGTGGAGATAGATCCCCGTGGAATAAAGGACCCTGTCGTTCCCTACGAGCTTGCACGGCATATGAGGGCTTCCTATTATTTCCTCGGTACACTTTTGGGTAAGTTCGGACGCGCAAGGGTTGCCATGCCGGGCGGCTGCTACCTTGGTGACAGACCGATTGATCAGCATATTAAAGCCTTTACCGCTCTCGGTGCTGACTGTGCCATAGATCACGGTATGATTGATATAGCCGCCGAACGGCTTATAGGCGCACAGATATATTTTGACAAAATTACAGTGGGCGCTACCATTAACGCTATGATGGCTGCTGTTAAGGCAACAGGGCTTACCGTTATTGAAAACGCCGCAAAAGAGCCTCATATAGTAGATCTTGCCAACTTCCTCAACTCAATGGGCGCGGATATTATGGGCGCAGGTACGGATGTAATCAAAATAAGAGGCGTAAAGCGGCTTAAAGGCGCTTCCTATGCTATCATTCCCGACCAGATAGAAGCGGGGACGTACATGGTTGCCGCCGCCGCTACAAAGGGAAACGTACTGGTTAAAAACGTTATCCCCAAGCATCTTGAATCTATCACAGCAAAGCTTGCAAAAATCGGTGTCAATGTGGAGGAATTTGATGACAGCGTGCGCATTTCCGTTGACGGACCTCTTGTTAAAACAAGTGTGAAAACAATGCCCCACCCCGGATTCCCTACGGATATGCAGCCGCAGATTTCAACCCTGCTTTGCCTTGCGGAGGGTACAAGCATTGTAACGGATGAAATATTCAACAACCGTTTCAGATATGTTGACGAGCTGCGCAGAATGGGCGCTAATATTTCCGTTGACGGTAAGGTTGCCGTTATCGAGGGTGTAGGCGGACTTATGGGTGCGCCTGTGACAGCCACGGATCTCAGGGCGGGCGCGGCGCTTATAATAGCGGGACTGGCAGCAAGCGGCGTTACCGAAATTGATGAAATTCATCATATCGAACGCGGCTACGAAAATATTGAGCAGAAGCTTCAGGCTCTCGGCGCCTGTATCGAAAAGAAATCCATTCCGGGCAGCACCATTCCCAAAAATGCCGCTGTATAATATAACTTTCCTAAGACCGCTGTTGTTTCAGAACGGCGGTCTTTTTAACGGAAATGTGTTTGCTGTACAACGCTCAGCTATTTATTTCTATGTATATGGATTTTCGGTTAAAACTTTAACAAAACATCTTTTTTGCCAAAAAGTTTTAATCTTTCTATATAATAAATTTATATTTCCTACTAAAGAAATACATTGACTATCTCTGCGCAGTTGTGATATAATGATACTGGTGCATTGTATAGCAACGTAATGCATCTTAGTTTGGAGGGATAAAGGTGAAAACAGTGTTTGTTACCGGCGCATCGGGACTGATAGGCAGCGCCTGCGTTGAATTGCTGCTGCAAAAAGGCTTTAACGTTGTTGGCATTGATAATTCTCCGCAGCCTTTTGAACACGAGAATTTTACATTTGTTGAGTGTTCTATCGATGACAAGGACAAGATAACGGATATCTTGAATAACAAGGGGGTTGACGCTCTCGTCCACCTTGCCTGCAGCGTGGATAATGATTTTCCGGATGTGCTTACCGCCGCCGAGGAAAAGCTGAGTGCGGCAGTGGATAAATACATTTTCAAGGCTGCCGTAAGCGCGGGCGTAAAGGACGTTTTTATGCTTAGTACACATCAGATGTACGCTGTGCAGAAAACCCGTGAGCCTATAACTATAATAAGAGAAACCGCACCCGAAAAGCCGTCAACCAATTATGCTAAAATAAAGGACAGCTCCGAAAAAGCTATCAACGCAGCTCTTAAAAAGACCGATAAAACAAAGGGAATAATTATGAGAGTTTGCCCCGTATACACAAAGGATTTTGTAGATAATCTCAAGTCAAAGATTTACGATCCCAAGGACGAATGTGCTTTTGTTTACGGCTACGGCGACTATTCATATTCATTTACCTGTGTCTACAATATTGCCGACTTTATATACGGCGTACTTACCTGTCAGCCGGGAATCAGCTATCAGGGAATCTATAATGTGTGCGATTCAAAGCCAATCGCCGCAAAGGATATAGTTGAAACCCTCCGTGCCGACCACAAAATCGGTGCTGTCGTTCAGAGGAACTACGGTATCGATGCAATAAAAGGCGCTGCTGCTATTTTTGCGTCTAAATCCGCAAAAACCGATTATCGTTACAACGATTTAAGCGTTGCCTGCAGCAACATTTCCTATGATAACACTAAGGCACAGAGAATTTCCACCTTCCGTTGGAAGCTGAGCAACACAAAATAATTTCTACTGCGGATGCGCTACATTCGCGTTTTTTTTATTTCACTAATGAACAGTTTACTGACAAAATGTAAACTTATTTGCAATTGTCAACCTGTGATTTAAAATGGGTTGACAATTGTTATTCCATATGGTACAATAATGACACGGATTTTCATGGACATAGAGTTTATATGAAAATTCGCAAGAAAATATTCCTAAGGTAACACAGGCAGGAAGCGTACTGTCTACTGTGTGTACTTATGGCATGAAAGGAAAATAATATGAACAATTCAACAATTGCCGAGAGCGGCGAAAAGCTTTTAACCACAAGAAACCTTGTTATGTGTGCGGTGCTTACCGCATTGACCGCCGTACTCTCGCAGCTGTCTATCCCTCTCCCCTCACAAATTCCCATAACCCTGCAAACCTTTGCGGTCGCTTTATGCGGCTATATGCTGGGCAGCCGTTTGGGATCTGTTTCCCTGATAGTTTACGCACTGCTTGGTGCAGTCGGTGTACCCGTATTTGCAAGCTTTTCGGGAGGCTTGGGAGCTATAGCGGGGTACACGGGAGGATATATAATCGGATTTATACCGATGGCATTCCTCTGCGGATTGGGTACGGAGCTTAACAACAAGGCTCTGCTTGCAGTGCTGTCATTGGCGGGACTTGCAGTATGTCATCTCCTCGGTACAATATGGTTCTCAATAGTTTCGGGTACTTCGCTGTTATCCTCATTTATGGTTGCCAGCGTTCCGTATCTTGTCAAGGATATAGTGTCGGTGGTATGTGCGTACTTTATTGCTTTGGCAGTGAAAAAGGCTCTGAGAAAAGCACGTTTAGGAACCGCTGATTAAATCGTTTCTCAACCCTCTCAGTAAGGGCTTTTCGAGGGTTGGAAACGATTGCTGACGCATTAATCAGCGCTTCCTTAGCATAATTTACATAATAATTCCGTTTAAGGATTGACTTTTACATATGGGACATGGTATAATATATATTAAGAGTTAGAGGAAAAATGCTTACATTTAGTAGATCATTAAGGATGAGTTTTCCCGACTATCCGACCTCAATCTTTTGTCCTCCAAATTCAGTGAAAGGATATGTATGCCATGTCTATATTCAATAGAAACAAAAAGAACAACGAGCCTGCACCCGTTCAAAAGAGCGCCGCACCATCCTCCCCAAAGCCTATAGTAGATGCCGATGATTTCTTTAAGGATCTGGATAAAAAGTCCAAGCCCAAGGAGGTCAGCTTTGAGGTTGAAACGCCTGAGGTTACGGGATTGAGAGAAGCTCCCCTGCCCCGCCCTGTCAGCGAAATCAATATGGTTGAAACAGATGAAGCTGCCGCAGAAGCGTTGGCGGACAAGACTGCTATGGTTTTGGGAGATGAATACGGCGATATTAACGCTGTAAATGTAAGCGTTGATACAGATGAGGTACTGCCCGATAAGACATTGCAGGAAAGGACATATATCCCCTTTGAGATTCCCGAGGAGGAGGAAGCTAAGCCTGAATTTGATCCCCTTGACCCCGATGCGTTTTTCCGAGATATTGACCGCAGCAAACGCAGAAATAAGGTTAAAACCACTATTGAAGCGCCTGAGGTTACGGGATTAAGGGAAACGCCTGCAGCCGCTCCCGAAAGTGAGATAAATGAAATTGCCGAGGAAATCAGCACCGATTCGCTGCGCGACAAGACCTTGGACGACAACAGCGCTTTCATAGGAAATATCAATGATGTTGTCATTTCGCATATCGATACAAGCGTTTTGCGGGCGGAGCAGATATCGGACACCGAGGAAGATACGTGAAAGGATTAGATAATCTGTCCTGCGTAAATTCTCATGGGATTTACCTGTTAATTAGACTAAACCAAATTATATTTAAAAAGCGTGAATTAAAAGAATAATACAAAACCACGGCTCAGTATCAAGCTTCTTGAATACCGAGCTGCTTTTTTACTGTGCTAACCACCCATGCATACACAATTTATTAATATATTCTCCATATATATATATATATATATATATATATGGAGAATATTAACACACTTTGTCCCTAATTATGATACAATTAGTTAGTACAGGAATTATTTGTACAATTAAGATATAGGAGGAAAATGAAAATGGTTAAAATTAGGGCAGCCGCAGGTGTAAAGACATAGCGGAGCTGTTATCAGTCGCAGGGACGATGAATTTATAGCAATTAAACAATGCGTAAAGCGTGCTTTTTACAGGAGGAAATTAAATGGAAATGAAATCAAAATTATCTGCGATTACGCTCGCACTGATTATCAGCGCAGCATTTGCAGGCTGTGAAATGAGCGGAAACACATCGGACAGCATTGATACACAGGCAATACAGACTGCTGCCTCAACTGAGGTTGAAAGTGCTGATTCAATTGCCGTGAGCGAGGAAGCCGAAGCGGTATCGGAAACGGAATCTGAAACCGAGGAAGCACAGGAGGAAACCTATACGAGCAATCAATATTTCAATGTGGTGGAAACGGGTACTTACAAAAATTCAATAGGGTATACGCACATTATCCACAAGGTGCTTGCAAAACAAAGCGTAGCTGTCAGTGGAACTGTCATTGCCTATGACGAAAACAATGCTGTTATCGGCAAAAGCAGCAGCGATATTACCCTTACGGAGGGGGATTACAATTTCTTTGAGTATTCCTTTGACGGCGATGTTTCCAATGCTAATCTGCAGGTAACCGCCAACACAAAATCCTCATCCATCTTTGACGGTGATGCCGATGCAGTTGAACTGGAAGCGTGGAACGTATCCGGATCCGACTTGTACCTGACGCTGAATCAGGTTAAGGAGGATTTAGGCGGTTTCGCACAGTTTAAGCTTCTTTACTACAAGGATGGCGAGATTGTTCACACCGATACGGGATATTTCTCTATCTATGCAAAAAATCTGAACGGAGTAGGTACATCCGACGTAGCATCCGTGTCGGTATACGGATTTGAATTTGACGATTTGGAGTATATATACGAGCCGTAAAATTTCTTACCTTTGATGAAATTCATTTGGTTTTAAAAATAAAATATCCGCTGTCTGTCCGGATAATTGCCGGACAGACGGCGGATATTTTTGTAAATACAGCTCATGGCTGATGCCCTTCAGTCATGAGTTGAACACGGCTCGGTATCAATTCTCTTGAATACCGAGCCGTGTTTTAATGTAATTTATCAGTACAAAGATGCGATTATATCTACGCACCTTTCAAAGCCTAAGGTGCCGCTGTCAAGACAGATGTGGTAGTTATGGGGATCTCCCCATGTCATATCCGTATGAACGCTGTAAAAGGCGCTGCGGTGCTTATCCTTATCCTTAAGTCACTTTTGGGGCGGCTCACCGCCATTGTCCTTATACACAGAAACTATGCGCTCCGCGCGCTTTTCAATATCCGCGTAAATGAACACCCTAAGGCAATCGGCACTGTCCCGCAGAATATTATCGGCACAGCGACCCACAATAATGCAGGACTCCTTTTCCGCAAGCTCTTTTATAACCTTGCTTTGCATTTTCCAAAGATAGTCCTCGGCGGTCATATGACTGTAGTTTCCAAATCCCGAAAGCCCTCTTGCTATCATGGCGCTAAGGGGACTGCTGTCCCCTTTTTCGGCGATGTAATCCTTGGCAAAGCCGCTTTCCTCGGCTATTTTCACCAGCAAATCATTGTCATATGCCTTTATCCCCAATTTCTCCGCTGTCATCCTTGCAATGGTTCGTCCTCCGCTGCCAAACTCACGACCGATAGTAATTATTCTGTTCATAATACTAACCCTCCAAACCTGCAATTTTATTGTTCTTTGCGCGTATATACATAAGCACTGTGCAAACAAAGGTTATACCTTCTCCGATTAGGAACGTCCACCATACAAGTGAAACATTTTCCGCACCTGTAATGAATGATGTAAGGATATAGGCTACGGGGAGAATGAAAAGCACCTGCCTGCCTATGGAAACAAGAAGCGATTCTATTCCGCACTCTACCGCCTGGAATACCCCTTGGAAAGCAATGCTTAATCCCGCAAATATAAGTGCAAGCGAAACTATCCTTGTGCAGTCAACGCACATAATATGCGTTACCTCCGTAAGGGAGAAGAAATTGGTTATTCCCTCCGCAAATATTTCCAGTGCCAGCGTACCTATTACCATAAGCGCCGCCGTATAAATCAAGCCGTACTTTACGCCCTCCCTGACACGCTGTCTGTTCCTCATTCCGAAGCTAAAGGATACGACAGGAGTAATAACATCTCTCATACCAAAGGCGGCAAAGGTTATCATCTGCTGAACCTTACAGTAAAGTCCATAAACCGTAACCGCATTTGCGCCGACCTGCGGGATTCTGCCGAGAATTATATTCATGCCGTATGTCATAACCGTGATAAGCGCCTGTGAAATTATTGCCGGCAGACCGATCTGATATATTTCCTTGATAATGCTCCATCTGGGTTTCATGTATTTGGGGCTCTTGTCGATCTCCGTATTCAGCTTCATATGGAAGATAAATGCCATTACTGCGGAAACAACCTGTCCCAATACTGTGGCATATGCCGCACCCTTTACACCCATTTCGGGCAATCCCAGCCAGCCGTAGATGAATATGGGGTCTGCGATTATATTTACCACTGCGCCCGTTACCTGGGCAATTGTGGAATAAAAGGATCTTCCCGTTGACTGGAGCATCTTTTCAAAAATGGAAAAGAAGATTATGCCGAGAGAAATACAGCAGCATATCTGCAAATAATCGATTGACATATTTACCGCTTGGTCATTTATGCTTCCTGAGGTATTCTGGGAATTTACATAGGGCTTAATCCCCACAAATCCGAAAATCAGGAAAAATACGTATATTACTATTCCGAGGAAAATCGCATTTCCCGCAACCTTATTTACCTTTTTGGAATCACCCTGACCCATTGATTTTGACAGCAGTGCATTTGCACCGACACCCGTACCTATAGCCACCGCAACCATTAAAAGCTGCATGGGGAATGCAAGTCCGAGAGCCGTCAGTGCGTCCTCGCCGCCCTCGCTCATTCTGGATAAAAATGCACTGTCAACGACGTTGTAAACCGCCTGTAAAATCATAGACAGCACTATCGGTACGCCCACCTTAACCATCAGCTTGTTTACAGGCTCTGTCGCCATTCTGTTTGTACTTTCTGCGTTACTGTTCATATAAAAACTCCCTTCAAAACAAAAAAAGTGCAGCCGCTTTGACAACCTGGATTTATGCCAAAACAGCTACACGATTAACGCAAATACTCAAGCGGAAAACCGCCGTTTTCTATAAACTATTGTTATTATATCACAAATTTTCTGCAATTTCAATAGCAATAATCAGCAAAAAGCTGCAACTTGGAAAGGACTATTTTTTTGCAAAACTAAAAAAATGCCCCTCGCCGGCTGCAACGGCAAGAGGCTGTATATAGAAAACTTCAAGGAGGGAGTTAATTGGTAGGTGCCGTCCATATCACTGCAAGCAACCGTTTCCTTCTTTCTTGCTGATATATGGACGACTGAGAGGAGAGAGATTTTGAAACCCTATTGTTTCAGATTTCAAATAATATAGAAAAAGCTCCAGGCGCAGCACATAACCGGTATTCTGTTATCGCTGTCACCGTAAAGCCTTGACAGCTTGCACTGCTGCTTTTCCTCGGGCAACACACATACAACGATGTGTGCAGGAATGAACTCGGTACTTTGCCCGAACAGCTTGAGAATATTCCGTCAAACCTCTTGGTTTGCTTCCTTTTCCCTTGCTGTGATTATAGTATAACCTGCCTATGTGTTAATTGTATGAAAGTAAAAAGAAAAAGAGGAAAAACATACTACTACACAAAAAACACATTTCTTACCCCCAAAGGTTTGTTTATATCGCCAATCAAGTGCATTATATACCCCTGCCCACCTTGACAAAAGCAGATAAATATAGTAGAATTAGCTTATAGATTTGCACTGATTTTATGGAGGAATATTTTATGAGAGGAATATATTCATCTGTTACCGATATGCGGCGCAAGGTCTTTATAGAGGTTGCAAGGCTTGCCTACGAGGGCGGCGACTATTCCCGTATGGAGGATCTCCCCTACAAGATACTCCCCGGCGAAGTGGCTACACACCGTGATTCCATCTTCCTTGAAAGAGCTATCGTTGAAGAAAGACTGCGGCTTGCAATGGGACTTCCCCTGCGCCCCGTAAGCGAACACGCACCTGTATCAAAGGGCGTAAACGAAAGCGCTATTGCGGAAAAATACTATGATCCGCCGCTGGTAAATATAATAAGCTTTGCCTGCAATGCCTGTCCCACTAAGCATTACCATGTAACGGAGGTATGCCAAGGCTGCTTTGAGAACCCCTGCAAGGAGGTTTGTCCCAAGGGCGCTATCTCCATTCGCCACGGTAAATCGAAGATTGACCAAGAAAAATGTATCAAATGCGGCCGCTGTATCGATGTTTGTCCGTACAATGCAATAGTCAAGGTGGAAAGACCCTGTGCAAAAGCCTGCGGAATGGACGCTATCGGCAGCGACGAGTACGGCAGAGCGAAAATTGATTACGATAAATGCGTTTCCTGCGGTATGTGCCTTGTAAACTGTCCCTTTGGGGCAATTGCCGATAAGGGGCAAATATTCCAGCTTATTCACGCCATAAAATCGGGTAAGAGAGTTGTAGCTATAGTTGCCCCCTCTTTTTTGGGGCAGTTTGGAAATAAGCTTACACCCGAAAAGCTTACATACGCTATGCGCTGTCTTGGATTTGACAGCGTTGCAGAGGTTGCAGTGGGCGCTGACCTGTGTACCATAGAGGAGGCAAAGGATTTCCTTGAAAATATTCCCGACAAGCAGCCCTTTATGGCGACATCATGCTGTCCCTCGTGGGCGGTAATGGCTAAAAAGCTTTTCCCCGAAATAGCATCGAATATTTCCATGGCGCTTACCCCAATGGTTCTTACGGCAAGAATGGAAAAGAAAAAGGATCCCGACTGCCTTATCTGCTTTGTGGGACCGTGCGCCGCGAAGAAGCTGGAGGCAAGCCGCAGAACCATACGCAGTCATGTGGACTTTGTACTTACCTTTGAAGAGCTTATGGGAATGTTTGCCGCAAAGGACGTTGACCTGGAAAACATACCCGATTCGGAAAATGTTCCTTTAAACGAGGGAACAGGCGCGGGACGCGGCTTTGCGGTAAGCGGCGGTGTGGCAAAGGCGGTTATCGGTGCAATTGCCGAAATTGAGCCTGACCGAGAGGTAAAGGTGGCGTCCGCCCAAGGATTGCAGGAATGCAGAAAAATGCTGCAAATGGCTAAAGCGGGCAAATATAACGGCTATCTCCTTGAGGGAATGGCTTGTCCGGGGGGCTGTGTCGCCGGAGCGGGA
>Ga0192270_1025_pt2 | contig 27621 bp, 28 predicted proteins | sample Koala_Koa24_C3_FD_131269 | JGI IMG/M metagenome (GOLD analysis project Ga0192270, IMG submission 131269) | Enriched cells from koala feces incubated with labeled cellulose particles, San Francisco Zoo, California, United States - Koala_Koa2-4_C3 ...
TTGCCGCAAATCCTAAGAGCAACGACGACGTTACCACAACTCAGACAACCGAATCCGTCATGGAGGTTCCTGCGGATGCGGGCGACACGGAGGATAATGAATAGAGGCGTTTGAAAATTGCTGATTAAGAAACAGAGGTAATGGTTATATATGTCCATGAGTGATGAAGCAAGGGGTACTCCCAAGCATATGCAGCATGGGGACAAATCGCATACCAAGCCTAAAAAGAGCTTTAAGGAGCGATATTTACCGCAGAGGGGTGATAGCTAGTCGGTGATAGCTAATAAAATAATAGTTATCATTGCGGCAGCAGTCTTTGTAGTATGTATGGTTATTCTCGCAAACTACTTTTACCGTTTATACGAGGCTAAAAAAAATAACAGCGACTTGAAATCCATTTACCAGTCTGCACAGCAGAAAACTCTTATACAGATACTCCCCACAGACAGTGAAACCGATTCCGATTCATCAAGCGGAGAGGTGCAGTACATAACTGTCGGCGGCGAAGCTGAAACGGATGAGGATGAAGAGGTGTATTCCACCGAGCTCCTTATTGCCGCGCAGGAGTTGCTTGCTATCAATTCCGATACTGTGGGATATATAGAAATTCCCGATTGCTTGTATGAGCCTGTGGTTCAGACCGAGGACAATGATTACTATTTGACCCATAATTTTTACGGTCAGGTGCGTTCCGTGGGAACTTGCTTTGTTGATTACAGGAACGTGGTTTACGGTAAGGATCGAAGTGACAACATTGTTCTCTACGGTCACAACAATAAAGACGGTTCAATGTTCGGAAATATGGATTATTATTCGTGGAATGCTTCCTATTGGAAACAGAATCCATTCATATACTTTAATACAAATTACTCCGAGGATATTTACGTTATCATATCTTCCTTTATTACAAATTCGGAGGCATCAAGTGATAACGGCAATCTCTTTGATTATTACAATTTCATTAACTTCAATGACGGTGACTACAGCTACGATAACTGGATTAAGGAAATCACCGAAAGAAGTATGATTATAACAGGCGTTGATGTGCAGGAGGGAGATCAGTTTCTTACCTTATCCACCTGCTCCTACGAGTGGGACGATGCGCGTCATGTAATTGTTGCCAGAAAGCTGCGTAAGGGCGAAAGCACCGATGATATCGATTTAACGCAGTTTCAGGTAAATTCAAATCCGAAATGGCCCGCCATATATTATAAATACAACGGCGGCTCATATATAGAGCAGGAATAAAGGGGCGGTCTGCATTAAGGGAATCTGTTCCCTCGCCCCTCCTGCTTTAAGCTGTGAAGAAAAAGAACGAGTTACGAAAGGAATAACGCCATGAAACACAGAGCCGTTCTCAACGGACTTGTAGCTCTGTCTGTTGTCGGTGCATTCTACACCTTTGCTTTTTGCATGGTTGACGATATCGAAGATCCTATGATCTCGGAGGAATACCGATACAGTACGGATACAGTGCCTGTTGAGATGCAGTATGCACAGGTTTCCCCCTCAAAGGAGGCTCTTGAAGAGCCTGATGAGGACGAGGAATCCGTGGTTCAGGAGAAGCTTGAAACCGATGTAAGCTATGAAGCTGTAAGTGATTTTTTTGATCCTTACGAGTTGCTTGTTTCACCTCTTTTGACCGAACAAACAGAGCAGGTGACCTCAGTGGCTGCGAATGATGAGCCGGAGGCAGCTCAGACTGCCGTGGCAGAAACCGAAGCAGCTGCGGAAACGCAGCCGGCAGAAACAACCGCTCCGGAGGATAATGGGGAAGAGCCTGTTGAAATCACGGTAAGCTATGATTATCTGGGTGATGATATACCTGAGGATATTTATCCCGACAGCGACAGCATTGATGTGGTTCAGGCAGCTGCCGCAGTTGATGATGATGACGACAGCTATTTTTCCGCTTACGATGAAGCGGCTATCCGCGCAGAATTTGAAGCGCTTTTGGCGGCACAGACAACCACTGTTCCCGATACATATGCGGTTGAAAGCGATTTTGTTGATTACACTGTTGCCCATTATGTTCCTACAGCAGCCGAAACTGCTGAAACCACGGCAGCTGACACTTCCGCCTTTTCCGATCCTTACACGGAGTGGACGGCCAACACATATTATGACACTACGGTTGTTACCACTGTGGACATCACAAGTGAAGAGTCTGTCGGCACGGATATCACCTCTTACGAAGACGGCGTTGAGATGTTCACTGCGCGCTATAACGGTCAGGTAAATGAAATTGATGCATATACCCTCACCTGCATGATAGTGGAAAATGAGATGTCACCGTATTTTAATCGGGAAGCATTGAAAGCGCAGGCTGTTGCGGCATATTCGTATGTAAAATATCATAACGTAAACGGACTTGTCCCGACAGTTCTTGTAAAGACTGACATTTCTTCCGAGGTTAAGGCGGCGGTTGACGAGGTTTTCAGAAAATGCTGCTACTATAACGGCGAGGTTGCGCAGACAGTATATACGGCGTCCACAGCAGGCAGATCCGCCGATGCGGAGAGTGTTTGGGGCGGATATGCGCCCTATCTGCAAAGTGTTGATACCTCATTTGATGCGGAAAACGACCCCAACTACGGAGTGGTTTCCCAATTTTCCGAGGAATACATAAGATCAGCGCTTGAAAGCTATTTGGGGGTAACCCTTTCCGATAATCCCGAAAACTGGCTTATGGTTACGGGAAAAACCGATGGACTTTACGTCAGCGAGCTGAATGTTGACGGTCAAGCGGTTATTTCAGGCAGGGCAATGCGTGAAAATGTTTTAAGCTACGGTATAAGGAGCTGGGCATTTGACGTAAGCTATGCGGACGGAATATTCACATTTATTACATATGGCTAAGTCCCGGAATTGATTCAAGCTTATCTATCGTTCCCCCCGTATGACCAAGACCCCTGCCTGACATTTTGGGGACATATACGCCGCAGGCGGCACACATTGGAACTGCGATTAAAGTGGGTGACGGTGCATTTATGAAAACGCCTGCGGAGGCACAGGCTCTTGCGGATTTAATGGTGAATACAGCCAATCATGCGGGAAGAAAGTGCAAGGCGATTATCAGCGATATGAATAAGCCCTTGGGCAAATGTGTGGGTAACGCTCTTGAAGTAACCGAGGCTGCAGAGGCACTAAGTGGTAACGGCTGCCGTAAGGATTTATACGATATCAGCTGTACCCTTGCGGCGCAGATGCTGTTTATTGCGGGAAAAGGTTCTTATGAGGACTGCATGACGCAGGCGCAGAACGCTTTCCATTCGGGAAAAGCCTTTGAAGCACTGGAGAAAACGGTTGCGCTTCAAGGAGGAAATGTGGAAGCGCTTCACGATTTTGCTGTTATGGGAAAGCCCGAACAGAGTGCATATGTCCGTGCAGGGCGTTCAGGCAGGATAATGGCTATAGCCTGCGAGAGGACGGGACTGACTGCAATGGAGCTGGGTGCGGGACGCAAAACCAAAAACAGTGCCATAGATCCCACAGCAGGCGTGGTTTTCCTTACGGATGTTGGAGATTACGTCAGTGAGGGCGAAAAAATAGCGGCGCTTTACAGCTCCGCCAATTGCGATATAGAGGGAATAGCCAAAAATGCCGCCGAAATTTTTAAGATAGAGGGTTAGTAAAATGGAAAAGGAATGTATCGATATTCACGGTCAGGGAGAATATCCCGCAAATGCCATATCAAATTTTGCGCCGCACAGCTTTACTTTGGACGGTGTTAGGTGCGGATCTATGGAGGGCTTTTTACAGAGCCTTAAATTCAAAAATCCCGAAAAGCAGCATCAAGTATGCGCGCTGTCGGGATTTGATGCCAAAAGATCTGCGGGAAAGTGGAGAAATTTCCGCTGGAAAATAACAGGCTGTTTGTACTGGCAGGGCGAGAGGATTGAACGTTGCTCCGATGAGTATTATCGGCTGATAGACAGAGCCTATGAGGAGCTGTCAAAGGATAAGGATTTTACGGAGGCACTGCTGTCAACGGGAGATAAGCCTCTTATACACAGCGTGGGCGGACATAAAATGAAAAAGACCGTCTTAACGGAGTATGAGTATGTTACACGCCTTACTCTGATACGAAAAAAGCTTAAGGAAGAAACAACGGAGAATGAGGGTTAAACCTCATTCTCCGTTCTGCCTTATGTAGTGAAACAGGTACTGCTGGGCTATACCCTCAATACCCTTTGTACATTGCGGCAATCCATTCGGGTAATGCTTTTCATTGACACGTTTAATCCATACGTCCTTGGGGTAGGAGTCGATTTTGTACATTCCGAAAAGCATAACACAGTCCGCAACCTTGGGACCAACGCCTTTTACGGTCATAAGCGCCTGATGAGCATCGTCCGTGGACATATTTTTAATTTCATTTAGCTTTAAAGCACCGCTGTTGACCTTATTTATACAGTCCTCCAAGTATTTTGCCCGAAAGCCCGCCCGCAGATAGCCAAGGTCGCCCGCTGTTGTGTCGGCAAGCTCCCCAAAGGTGGGAAAGCCGCCGCAGTGTTCACACAATCTGTTGAGTATGCCCTTTATTCTGGGAATATTGTTGTTTTGGGATATGATAAATGAAATAAGGCACTCCTCGGTGTCCTGACGCAGAATCCTTATTCCGCCCGCATAGTCACAGGCTTTGGAAAGGAATTCATCCTCGCTGAACCGCCTTTTTATTTCCCCGTAATCCGTCCTAAGGTCAAAGTAATCGCACCAAATATTAATCATATCATCCTCGGTGGTGTTATGAAATAAAAAGCGGCTGCCATTTTCCTCAAGCTGTGATACGGTAAGGGGCTTTTTACCGAAAAAGCCGGTGTATGTACGAAAATATTCGGGGTAGTCGTCAACGATTCGCCAGCGAAACGCTTGACCGCAGTCAAGGGTTTCGTCCAAATTAAAATCCGCTTGATTAAGCAATATATCACTGCCCTTTACGATATAATCCATTATAATATTCCCGCTATGTTAAGTATGCTTGATGTGATAAGTGCAGTGAATTTTGGCGCAGCCTTATCGGCGGTTTCCTGCACCTCCGCATGGGAAAGGGGCTTTGACGATACACCGCAGGCAAGGTTGGATATACAGGATATGCCCACAACCTCCATACCCATATGTCTTGCGGCAATAGCCTCACAGGCAGTTGACATACCAACTGCGTCCGCACCTAAAATACGCACCATTCGCACCTCGGAGGGGGATTCGTAGTTAGGACCTGTAAGCTGAATATAAACGCCCTCACGCAGGGGGATATCCAGTGATCTTGCGGAGGATTTCACTATATTCCTCAATCGCTTGCTGTATATTTCACTCATATCGGGAAATCTTACGCCCAGTTCGTCGGGATTTTCGCCGATAAGGGGAGAGGGTGCCATGCAAATCTGATCGTTTATCAGCATAAAATCGCCGCATTCAAAGCTGTAATTCACACCACCTGCCGCATTGGTCAGTAACAGAACCTCAGCACCCAGCATTTTCATCAGCCGTATTGGCAGAACCACATCCTCCATGGAATAGCCCTCGTAGTAGTGTACTCGTCCCTGCATGATGACAACGGGAACACTTCCGATATAACCGAACACAAAGCGTCCCTTGTGACCCAAAACCGTTGAAACGGGAAAATCCTCTATTTCATTATAGTCAACAGTCACTCTTATATCAATCCCATCGGCAAATTCGCCCAATCCGGAAGCGAGAACCAGTGCGATTTTCGGTGTAAAATCCGTTTTCTTTCTTACGCAGTCATAGCACCGCATAAGTCTTTCATAAATTTCAGACATATTTAACTTCCTTTCCGCATTAAATAAGGGACTTGCCCCAAACCGATCTCTACTACAAACCTCGCTCCACAGTATAAACCGAGGAGCGATTGTAATAATATTACAGCTTAATAAGCCTTGCAAAGTTTGCCATTATCTTCTTTGTGCCTATTGTGTCAAATGCTACCTCCAGCAGCTTATCATTTCCCATAACCTTAGAGGAAAGTATAGTGCCCTCTCCAAAGGTAGAATGACGAACCCTGTCGCCTGTGTTAAGCTCCGCAGCAACGGTATTCTTCTTGGCTGCTGCCGCAGTAACCGCACCTATGGGCTTAACAGCGGCCTTTGCCCCGCCTGCTCCCGTTTGAGTGCCGTCAATCCGTTCAATGTACTCATCATCAATTTCCTTGATAAATCTTGACTGGAAGTTGCGGTTTGTAGAGCCGAAAAGCGTTCTCTGCTGTGCATAGGTTATATAAAGCTTTTCCTTTGCGCGTGTAATGCCCACATATGCAAGCCGCCGTTCTTCCTCTAAATCCTCCGGCTTATCCTTGCTGCGTACACCCGGGAAAATCCCTTCCTCCATACCTGCAATGAAAACAACGGGGAATTCCAGTCCCTTTGCGGAATGAACCGTCATAAGAGAAACAGCATCCTCATCGGCAGACAGCTCATCAATATCGATATACAGCGATATTTCCTCCAAAAATTCCGAAAGTGACGGAGTTTGCTTTTCCTCCTCGTTTTCGGTGAGTGAGTTCAGCTCCTCGATTGAATTTATATATTCCAGTACCGTTGAACGCAGTTCCATAACGTTTTCCAAACGTGCTGCGCCCTCATCGCCCGAATTTTTCAGCATTGTTATATAGCCTGTTCTGTCAAGAACCGCATCAAGCAGCTCATCCAAGGGGAGTGTGTCCAGATCCTCCTGCAGGCTTTCAAACATTGCCGCACATTTTCTCAATGACGCTGATTTCTTATTCAGCGGTGCATATCCCTCCGAATCACGCATTACCTCAATGGGAGATACACCTAAGTCGGAAGCAATCTGCTCAACCATTGCGGCCGTTGAATCCCCGATACCTCTCTTAGGCTCATTGACAATTCTCTTGAAACGCAGAATATCAAAGGGATTGTTTATAACGGAAAGGTAGGCTATAACGTCCTTTATTTCCTTTCGGTCATAGAACCTCATACCGCCAATGACACGGTAGGGTATTCCGCTTGCGGAAAATGTTCTTTCAAGGCTGTTTGACTGGGCATTCATTCGGTACAGTACGGCAAAATCCTTATATGACTTTCCGTCCTTAACGCTGTCAAGGATATGCTTTGCGATGAATTTTGATTCCGCAGCCTCGTCAGCCGCCTTGTAAACGGTAACGGTATCTCCGTCACCTTGAGATGCCCAAAGTGTTTTTTCCTTACGAGCCTTGTTGTTGGCAATGACCTCGTTTGCGGCTGAAAGTATGTTCTGAGTGGAGCGATAATTTTGTTCCAGACGTATGGTGCGGCAGCCCGCAAACTGCTCCTCAAATGAAAGTATGTTCTCTATGGTAGCGCCTCTGAAACGGTAGATAGACTGGTCGTCGTCGCCTACAACGCAGAGGTTTTTGTACTTATCCGCCAGCAGGGAAATAAGGCGATATTGCGCCGTATTGGTGTCCTGATACTCGTCCACCATAATGTACTTATACAAATTGCGGTAATGATCAAGAACGTCCGGCTCTTTTTCAAAAAGCTGAACCGTAAGCATAATAATATCGTCAAAATCCAGTGCGTTAGCCGCTTTAAGCCGCGCCTGATATTCACGGTATATCTTTGCCTGTATAATAGTGCGGTAATCTCCCGCAGCCGCAGCCTCAAAGCCCTCCGGGGTAATAAGCTTATCCTTTGCACTTGAAATTGCGTTCATTACGGATTTTGGCGGGAAATTCTTATTGGAAATATCCATGCTGTCCATACAGCCCTTGAGCAGCTTTTGCGAATCGTCCGAATCGTAAATGGTAAAATCGGAGGAATAGCCCAGTCTGTTTATTTCCCGCCTAAGTATTCTGACACAGGCGGAATGAAAGGTGGACGCATTGACAGCACGTCCGTCATCCTCGCCCAGAATATTTTCCAGACGATCCTTCAGCTCCCTTGCTGCCTTGTTTGTAAAGGTTATCGCAAGGATATTCCACGGTTTTACTGTGTTCAGTGCAATAATGTCCCTAAGCCTTGAAACCGTATCAGTGTCCCTTTCACCGTTATACGACTGCAGGAAAGCCATATCCTCCGCAGAACAGCTTATATCCTCCGATTCATCGGAATAAGCCTCCCCGAACAGTATCATATTTGCGATACGGTTTACCAGTACAGTGGTTTTTCCGCTGCCTGCCCCCGCAAGGATAAGCACAGGTCCTTTTACCGTATAGACTGCCTCTTTCTGCATATTGTTAAGGTGACCGAAATATTTATCCAGTACATCTCTTTTTACTTTGATGAATTCATTCATACCGTACAAGCTCTCTCCTATATTGCGAAAAACTATGTGATACCGCAAGCGGCTCACGGGAAACGTCAATGCCGTTATTAAAATCGGCTGTTTCCAAACGACCCCTGGGCAGGTATTCGGGAAAGCGATCGCTTTTCCCAATTCCTGCTTGCCACTCTTATGGCAGCAACACAAAGATCAAGCCTATGTGTTGTCTGCTAAACATTATAGCACATTTTATTTTTTATAGGAATACCTTTTTTTAATTTTAACAGTTTTATAATAATTTTTTTCTTTATATCCTATTTGGCACAGATGTATATTCTTTTTGGCAGTCTTAGTTATATCAGCAGGTACCCCAGTGCGGCAAGCAGAGGAAGGTCTGCACCCTCCTTTGCCAAAAGTATGATAAGCAGTATAATAAGCGCCGTTTCACCATCTATCTTTATTCCCATGTTAGGCGGAAGCAGTGGGAAGACAGACGAATTTTTGCCGCCTTGCGGGGCTTTGTTTTCCGGTTTTTTCTCCGGCTTTTCTTCGGTCGGGGGAGTGCTATTTGGCTGCATATCGGCAGGCGCAGGGTTGATTCTCCCCATATTTGTACCCATATAGGGAAATATTCTCCTGTTGGAGCCGTATATATTTTCCTGTGCCATTCGGTTCATCTCCCTTACCCGCTGTTCGGCGGCTTGATAATTGCCCTGATATGCCATAATTCACCACCCTTACGGATTATTCACTGCAAATTGTTAAAAAGCCCTTTTTCCTTAAGGACGTTAAATACGGAATATAGCTTAAGCAGGCGAATAGCCTTGTCAACCTTTACCTGCTTTTGCTCTCCTAAGTGAGGCTTTAGTGCCAGAAGCAGATCGCGGTTTTTGTCGGACGAATTGGCGGAGGAAAGGGCGCTGCCGATCTGCATAAGTGTGTTCATATCCGGACCCAAATCACCCAAACCGTCTGACAAACCGAACAAATCGGAAAGTCCCGATATATTCGGTGTGCCTTCGGTGTGGGCGTTATCACTTTCGGAATCGGATTTTTCCGATGTCCCGTCAGAGCCGCCGCCAAGCATCTGTGCAAGCTCCATAATTTGCTTCATGCTCTCCTCATCGCCCAGCAGCTCGTTTATCTTCTCGCCTAAATCATCCACAATCATCACCGCCTAACAATCAGCAGGGTTTGTCGGCACGCGCGGCAGCTACTTTTCTCCCGAAAGCTTTTTGTAGAGCGCCTGTGCCTGAGGTGCGCTCATAAGCTTTTCAAGCATTTTCGGGTTTTTGAGAACTTGATTAAATTTGGCATTTTCCTCGGCACTCATATTTTTCAAGGTGTTGTCGAACTTTCCCTGTTCAAGCTCCTTTTTAAGCTGTTCTGCGGGTACATTGAGCTTTGCGCTTACAGCCTTGATAAGAGCGTCCATGCTTTGGGGATTGGTTGAATTTATGTTCATAATAAAAACTCCTTCTTTGAGGGTAAATGTTGGATACCGTATGATAGAGAATATGTACGGTAATTAATTTATTTTCCTTTACATTTTGTGAAAACCGTGCTATAATCATAGTATGAATTTCGGCAAAAAATTAGACTTTGCTGTTTCGGTGATGGTTTCGGAACAGTACATTATATGCATAGGGAGGATAAATCGTGAAAATTGTTGTTATGTCCGATTCCCACGGCAGACGCGGGGCAATAGATGAAATTATATCCCGAACACGCGGCACTGCGGGAATGTATATACACTTAGGTGACGGTGAGCAGGAGCTGCGCTCTGTTATGGAGGACAATCCCGACCTTGATATCCGTCATGTGGCGGGTAATTGCGATTGGGACAGCAGTTCCCCCAGGGCAAGCATAATCAAGGTAAGCGGCGTTCGCATATTCGCCACCCACGGTCACTGGTACGGTGTCAGCGGCGGTTTGGAAAGGCTGTGCAGCAATGCAGTGGAAAACGGCTGTCAAATCGCCCTTTACGGTCACACCCACTGCCGCTATAACAGAATAGAGGGTGGGATATATGTTTTAAATCCGGGCAGCTGCGCCTTGCCGCGGGACGGATTTAAGCCCTCTTTCGGAACAATCGACATTACCTCGCAGGGGATAGTTACAAATATTACCGACCTGTAAGTCAAAAAGATTTTGTATAATACAAATACACACATATTTAATAAATTTCCGAGGATTTTTCTTGAAATTTAGTGCAATATGTGTTATAATTTTCACAGATAGGTATAAAGGGGATACGGAATCAAGGAAAGGAAGGCTTTACAAATTATGATGACAGACGTTTATCGTGAGCAGCTGGTTGAAAAGCGTCCCGGAGGCGCTGCAACGGCAAAGAAAATATTGATTGTTGTGGCTGCAATACTCCTTAGCATTGCTGCGTTTTACTTTTTATATGTAATGGGAATTCTGCTTGCGGCTCTTATATTTTACGGAGGATATTATCTTTTAATGGGCGTTGACTGTGAATATGAGTATATTTTCACCAACGGCTCTTTGGACATTGACAAGATAATAGGCAAGCGTTCGAGAAAAAGACTTGTAAGTGCCGAGTGCGAAAATTTTACATCATTCGGTATGCTGAAAAATGCGCCCGCCGCTGCGGACGGAATTACTACCGTCCTTGCCTCCGACGGTACCGGCGAGGGAGAATATTACGCAGACTTTAAACATTCAAGCGCAGGAAATGTACGCTTGATCTTTACGCCGGATGAAGAGATGATTAAGGTGATAACCTCCGCAATTCCCCGTCCAGTTTTAGCCGAGTATAAGAAGAATAACGATATTATCGGTTAAGATAAGGCACTCGTGGGGATTTTGTAGGTTTGAGAATAGATTATGGAAAATAGACTAATTTCTAATCATTGAACCCGCTTTCATTTCATTGAAAGTGTTCAATTTCCGTTTTCTATCATCTATCCTCCATTACAAAGGAGTTGGGAATATGTATCTTCCGAGTCCCGAGCAGATGAAGGCGGCTGAAAATGCCGCTGTACGTGAGGGAACAACGCTGCTTGAGCTAATGGAGAGAGCGGGTCTTGCTCTCGCCGATGAGGTTCAGGCTTTTCATGAGAAAAAGGGCGGCAGAGTTCTTATTCTTTGCGGAAAGGGAAATAACGGCGGTGATGGCTTTGTCTGCGCAAGGATTCTTGCCCAAAGGGGAATAGCTGTCAGCGTCGCTCTTGTTTTTCCCCCTCAATCCGAGGGCATTGCCGCAGAGGAGTATAAGCGGCTTGCCGATGTGCGGAGCGTGAATATATTTACACCCTGTAAGCCTTACGATAAAACGCTTTCCGATTATTCCACAGTAGTAGATGCTGTTTTCGGCACGGGATTTCACGGTGAGCCAAGCTGCGATATTGCCGAGCTTTTTGATGCGGTAAACGAAAGTACCGCCGTTGTTGTGGCGGCAGATGTACCGTCGGGGCTTAATTGTGCCGACGGAACTGCATCGGCTCATTCCCTGAAATGTGTGAAAGCAGTTACCTTCGGTTCACCGAAAATCGGAATGATGACTAAGGTGGGGAATGCCCTTTGCGGAGAAATAGCCGTCCATACCATAGGAATTACCGACAGCTGCTTTGAACAGGTGGGAAATGTACCTGTTATGCTGACAGGGGATAGGGTTCGCGAGCTTATTCCGGATAGGGAGGAGCAGTCACATAAAGGCTCTTTCGGAAAGCTGCTTGTTATTGCAGGGAGCGAAAGCATGAGCGGTGCGGCGGCGCTTAACGTGAAAGCGGCTTTGCGCAGCGGTGCGGGACTTGTAAGGCTTGCATCCGTTCCCAAGGTGATTGACCGTGTAGGCACAAGTATTCACGAATGCACCTTTGTTGAGCTGCAATCGGAGGACGGCGCTATATCCTCCGCAAGCATTGCAGCTATTAAATCCGCCTTGAAAAAGTCCACCGTTGCCGCAATAGGCAGCGGCATTTCCACTGCAAAGACTGCTAAGGAAACGGTTTTGGCGGTAATAAAAATCTGCGGAGAAGAAAATATTCCCCTTATTATCGATGCCGATGGTCTAAATGCCGTTACGGACTGCATAGATATTATCAGAAAAGCAAACTGTACGGCAATACTGACTCCCCATATAGGAGAGCTTGCAAGGCTGATGGGCACGGATACCGAATATGCGGCGAAAAATCGTTTGCAATGCGCTGTCCGTCTGTCGGAAATGACAGGGGCGGTTGTGGTTGCAAAGGGTGTTCCCACATTTATCACCGATGGGAAACGCACCGCGGCATCATTTACGGGAAATCCGGGACTTGCACGGGGAGGCAGCGGAGATGTTCTGACCGGCACAATTTCAGGACTATGCGCTTTCCTTGGGAAAAATCCCGATTTGTGGAAGGCGGCGGCGGCAGGGGTATTTACCTTTGGACTTTCCGCAGATATAGCGACGGAAAGACTGTTCGAGCAGGGAATGCTTCCCTCCGATGCGGCGGATATGCTGCCGTATGCCTTTAAGGAAGTGCTGAAATAATTGCCGTATATACGTTTGCTGAAAAGCCCCTTTAAGGTGAAAGGTGTGGTAAAATGAAAGCAGACGTAAAATTTCTGATTTCCGCGGCAGCGGCTGTTGCAATGACCGCCGCAGGCTGTTCCGTAAGCGATATTGCGGGACTGCCTCCCGATACCGATATTGACGGCGTGTACAGCGCGGAATGCAGCATTACTGCGGAGCTTGATTCCCTTGACGATACTGCCGACAGTGAAAGCTGCGTGTTTACGGGAGTTTTAAGGAGGTTAGGCGGCGGCTTTTGGGAAATGGATATAACGTCACCCGAAACTATAGCGGGACTTCATGTATCGGCGGACGACACATCAATTACGTCCTCTTTGGGTGATCTGTCCTTTGACAATGGACTTTCGGATATTCCCGAAAAATCGCCCTTGAAGTGCGTGTTTGCAAGCCTTGATTCGGCGGCAGCTTCATCCGAGGAGCTTCAGCGCTGCGATGAGGGCTGGAGCATGAGCGGAACAGCGGGCAATTCCGATTATACGGTGATTTTCGGTGAAGACGGCGTGCCGCTGTCACTGAGCTGCGATACATACGGTGTAAGGGTTGATTTTATCAGCTTTACGATCAGTGGGTAAGGTTTTTTCCGTTACCCTCTTGAAATTGCGGAATATATGCGTTATAATAATATCATGGCAAGGCGGCTGTTATTGCGCACCTATATGCGCTGAGCCGCCACATTTGCAGCCAATGAACGGAGTGAACACATTATATGTGCGGATTTGTAGGATTTACCAATCACATTGATAACTCAAACAGGGTTTTGGGTGAGATGATGGACAAGATTAAACATAGAGGTCCGGATTCCGAGGGACGATATATCGATGAGGATATTGCCATAGGCTTCCACAGACTTAGTATAATCGATATTTCTGCATCGGGCGACCAGCCTATTTATAACGAGGATAAGTCCATGGTGCTTTTCTTTAACGGAGAGATATATAATTATCGGGATATACGCACCGAACTTGTTGAAAAGGGTCATGCTTTCAGAACCAACACCGATTCCGAGGTGCTTGTACACGGCTTTGAGGAATACGGCGAAAAGCTTCTCGATAAATTAAGGGGAATGTTTGCATTCGTTATATGGAACAAAGACACCCGCGAGCTTTTCGGCGCAAGGGATTTCTTCGGAATAAAGCCCCTCTATTACGCAAATATGGGGGATACCTTTATGTTCGGTTCGGAGATAAAGGCATTTCTTCCTCACCCAAGCTTTGTAAAGGAGCTTAATACCACTGCCCTTGAAAACTACCTGACCTTTCAGTATTCCCCCACAAACGAAACCTTTTTCAGAAATGTATATAAGCTGCCGCCCGCGCATTTCTTCCGTGTAAAGGACGGTAAAATCGAGATAAAACGCTACTGGGACGTAAGCTTCAGCGAGGATAATTCCCCCGATATGGACGAGTGGGTAAGCAGAATATCCGATACCTTTAAGGATTCCGTTGCAGCCCACAAAATCGCCGATGTGGAGGTTGGCAGCTTTCTGTCCAGCGGTGTGGATTCAAGCTATGCCGCGTCTGCGGCGAATGTGGATAAGACCTTTACCGTTGGATTCGGCGAGGATGAGCGTTATAATGAAATAGGCTGGGCAAAGGAGTTTTCAAAGTATATAGGTAAGGAAAACATCAGCAAGGTTATTACACCTGAGGAATATTGGAATGTCATACGAAAGGTGCAGTATCATCTTGACGAGCCTCTTGCCGATCCGTCATGTATCGCACTGTACTTTGTCTGCAATAAGGCGTCGGAATATGTAAAGGTGGTGCTTTCGGGAGAGGGCGCAGACGAAATATTCGGCGGCTATAACGTATACAAGGAGCCGCTTGGTTCTCATGCCTATAAAGCACTGCCCAAGGGACTTCGTCATGCCATAGGTGCGGCAGCGGAAAAGCTTCCGCCCAAAAGGGGAGTTAATTTCCTTGTGCGCAACGGAAAGGAGCTTGAGGAACGCTTTATCGGCAATGCCTATATGTTTACTCCAAAGCAGAGAAAGGCACTTTTGAAGATAAAGACCGATGCCCCCGATCCCACTGTGATAACCGCACCCTTTTACGAAAAGGTTGAGGGTAAGGATCCTATCACAAAAATGCAATACCTTGACCTGCATTTGTGGATGGCGGGAGATATACTGCTAAAGGCTGATAAAATGTCAATGGCAAATTCATTGGAGCTGCGAGTACCGTTCCTTGATAAAAAGGTTATGGCACTGGCGGAGCAGATTCCCTGGAAATACAGGGTAAGCACGGAAAATACCAAGCTTGCTATGAGAAAAGCGGCTTTGCAGGCTACTCCGCAGAAAACGGCGGATAAGAAAAAGCTGGGATTTCCCGTGCCTATCCGTGTGTGGCTGAAAGAGGACAAGTATTATAATATCGTGAAAAAGGCATTTACCTCGCCCACAGCGGATATGTTCTTTAATACTGATATGCTTGTGTCGCTCCTTGACGACCATCGCAGCGGTAAGTACGACAACAGCCGTAAGATTTGGACGGTATACATTTTCCTTGAGTGGTACGGGGTTTATTTTGAAGAGAATTGAGGTAAAATACAATGAGTGTACTTAGAGCGGCGGCGATTTTTTCCGACCATATGGTATTGCAGAGGGGAAAGCCAGTAAAGGTGTGGGGAATGGATTACCCCAACAGGACGGTAACGGTAGAAATTGACGGACGAAAAGCAGCTTCATCTGTTAAGGACAATAAATGGGAGGTAACACTTCCGCCCTTTGAAAGCTACGGCGGTTCTTATGAAATGACAGTTTCCGATGGTATTGACAGCGTGGTTTACAGGGATATAATAATAGGCGAGGTGTGGCTTGCGGGAGGACAGTCCAATATGGAGCTTGAGCTTCAAAGCTGCTCCACCGGCCATGAGGAGCTTGAACATATATCCGAAAGCGGAAAAAATGTGAGGTTCTACTACACCCCCAAGAACCCCTATAAGGACGATTTTTTCTATGCCCAGGAGAGAGATACCTGCTGGAGTCTTTCCGATAGGGAAAACTCAAAATGCTGGTCTGCCGTGGGATATTACTTTGCCAAAAGGCTGTCTGCGGAGCTTAATTGCACCGTAGGCGTAATCGGCTGTAACTGGGGCGGAACGTCCGCATCCAACTGGATAAGCCATGAACGCCTTTGCTGCAACAGCGATACAAAGAGCTATGTAGACGAGTACGATAAGGCGATGGAGGGTAAAACCTTTGAGGATTATCTGGAGGATTTGGAGGAATACCGCCGCTGGGAGGCTGAGTGGCAGCCTAAGATAAACGAGTATTACTCACTTCATCCGGACGGAAGCTGGGACGAGGCGCAGGAGTATGCGGGCAGTCTTTCCAGATGGCCCGAGCCGCTGGGTCCCAAGTCCCCGTTCAGAGCGGCAGGACTTTACGAAACCATGCTTATGAGGGTGTGTCCCTATACCCTTGCGGGATTTATTTACTATCAGGGTGAGTCTGACGACCATAAGCCGCAGATGTATGCAAAGCTATTTTCCATGCTTATAGAGCAGTGGCGCAGCGACTGGAATGATGACGGTCTGCCCTTTATATGCGTTCAGCTTCCTATGTTTATTAACAAGGGCGAGGAGGACAGAAAGAACTGGTGTCTTATCCGAGAGGCACAGATGCACGTTCATCAAACCACGGCAAATACGGGAATTGCGGTTATCCTTGACTGCGGCGAATACGGAAATATCCACCCTGTCAATAAAGTCCCTGTGGGGGACAGGCTTGCACTTCAGGCGCTTGCCAATGTGTACGGGACAATATCCCCAGAGGATGCATATGGTCCTATATACCGCTGCTGCTATCCCGTGGGCGATTCTATGGCGGTCAGGTTTGATTATTCCGATGGAATGTATGTTGTCGGTGAGGACGGAACACGGAGAAATTTCGGCAATATAGACGGTTTTGAAATATCCGGTGCAGACGGTGTGTACTACCCCGCAGAGGCGGAGCTTAAGGAGGACGGAACGGTAATTGTCCGTTCGGATAAGGTTACCGAGCCTGTCAATGTGCGGTTTATGTGGGTAAATTACGGAAACGTTACCCTTTTCAATAAAAACGGTATACCTGCGGCACCGTTCAGAAGTAACAGAAAGTGAGTGCAGAAAAAATGATAATGAGTGAACTTTTCAAGGATAAAAAGCCTACCCTCTCCTTTGAGGTTTTTCCGCCGAAGAAGGACGGTGTGCATATTCCTTTGGAAAAGGTTTTTCCTACAATGGACGAGCTTGTTTCCCTTAACCCATCGTTTATAAGCGTTACATACGGCGCAGGCGGCGGAAAGGGTGATTCCGTGACCTGCGGAATTTGCAGGCATATTGCCTCAAAGGGCGTACTGTCAATGGCGCATTTAACCTGTGTAAACAGTGCAAAGGAGGATATTGACAGGATTCTGGACGAGCTTGAAAGCAGCGGAATCGAGAATATCCTTGCACTTAGGGGAGATATTGTACCGAATATTCCTCCCAAAAAGGATTTCAGCTATGCATCGCAGCTTATTTCATACATCAGTGAAAGGGGAGGCTTTCATATATCTGCGGCTTGCTATCCCGAGGGGCATATTAACGCACCCGACCTTGTGACGGATATACGTCATTTAAAGGAAAAGGTTGATGCGGGCGCAGAACACCTTATTTCACAGCTTTTCTTTGATAATTCCGCATTTTTCCGTTTCAGAGAGCTTACCGCGGCGGCGGGAATAAATGTCCCAATTGAAGCGGGGATAATGCCTGTTGTGAATAAAAAGCAGATTGAGCGAATGGTTTCCATATGCGGAGCAAGCCTGCCTGCAAAGTTTTCCCACACTATGGCGAGATTTGAGAACAATCCCGAGGCACTGCGTGATGCAGGAATAGCCTATGCGGTAAATCAGATTGTGGAGCTGATAGCGGAGGGTGTGGACGGCGTTCATATATATACTATGAACAACCCTTATGTCGCTAAGAGAATATGCGACAGCGTATCCTCACTGCTGTAAGCTATGATAAACATAGATCATATAGACAGAGCCGAGGCGATGAGGTATCTTTCATGCAGGGACGAGAGCAATTCGGGCGTAGTCGCCGAATATCTTGACCAATGTGAAAGGCTTGTCCTTGAAGCGTTAAATCCTAAGTACACCTATAAATATTTTCCCCTTGATTTCTGCGGAGAAAAGCCTGTTTTGACGGACTGCCCTCTTTCTCTTGAGGGAAAGGATATTGCGGCGCATCTTGCGGGCTGCAGGGGAGTAATTATACTTGCCGCCACAGACGGTGCGGGGGTTGATGCCCTTATAAGGCGGCTGCAGGTGGAAAATATGGCTGCGGCTGTCATTGCCGATGCTCTTGCGGGGGCGGCTGTGGAGGAGATACTCAATAAGGCTGAGGTCGAAATTAAGGAACGCTATGGAAATATGTATTTCACCGAAAGATATTCTCCGGGCTACGGCGATCTTCCCCTTAATATACAGAAAACCATATTGAATATACTGGACGCACAAAAGAGGATAGGGCTGTGCGTGGGCAGCGGGGGACTTCTTACCCCGATAAAATCCGTGACAGCATTCATAGGCGTGTCCAAAAACCCTTTAAGAAAAGAAAGATGCAGATGCGACAGCTGCAATATGAGAGAAACCTGTCGGTACAGAAAGGAAGGAAAAAGCTGTGGACTTTAAGAGCTTATTGCAGGAGGACGGCTTTATTCTGCTTGACGGCGGAATGGGCACAATGCTACAGGCAAACGGTCTTGTTCCGGGGGATATTCCCGAAATCATGAATGTCACACATCCCGAACTGATAGAGAGTATACACAAAAGCTATCTCGATGCGGGAAGTATGGTTGTATATACCAATACCTTCGGCGCAAATCGTTCTAAGTTAGAGGGCAGCGGTCACACCGTTTCCGAGCTTATCGGCGCAGGTGCGGCTATTGCAAGGAAAGCTGTAAGCTCCGCTTCCCATAAGGCATATACCGCTCTTGATTTAGGTCCTGTGGGGCAGCTTCTTGAGCCTACGGGAAGTCTTTCCTTTGAAGAGGCATACAATATATTCAAGGAACAGATTATTGCGGGTGCTGATACGGATTTAATCGTTATAGAAACCATGTCCGACCTTTACGAAACCAAGGCGGCACTTTTGGCGGCAAAGGAAAATTCGGACAAGCCCGTTATCTGTACCATGACCTTTGAGGAAAGCGGCAGAACCTTTACGGGCTGTTCCGTTTCCGCAATGGCTATGACCTTGGAGGGGCTGGGCGCAGATGCTGTGGGCGTAAACTGTTCCTTAGGACCTGATGGACTTTATGATATACTTGACGAGCTTGCGTCCTCTGTAAGCATACCCATAGCCGCAAAGCCCAATGCGGGACTTCCCGACCCTGAAACAGGGGCATATAATACAACTCCCGAGGAATTTGCACGTCAGACCGCAAGGCTGTCGGAAATAGGAGTTAAGATATTCGGCGGCTGCTGCGGCACGTCACCCGAGTTTATAAGGCTGCTTGCAAAGGAGCTTGAGGGCTTAAGGCCGATAAAGTGCGAGGTGAGGAAGCATTCTGCCGTATGTACTCCCGCAAAAACGGTGGTTATAGATCAGCCCAGGATAATCGGTGAAAGAATTAATCCCACAGGTAAAAAGCGCTTCAAAGAGGCGCTGATGAACAACGATATCGATTATATTTTGGGACAGGCGATAGAGCAGGTTCGCGCAGGCGCGGATATACTTGACGTAAATGTAGGACTGCCTGATATAGATGAAAAGGAAATGATGGTGCGAACCGTAAAGGCGATTCAGGGAGTAACCGATCTTCCTTTGCAGATAGATTCCACCATTCCAGAGGTGCTGGAGGCGGCATTGCGTGTATATAACGGAAAACCCATAGTCAATTCGGTAAACGGTGAGGAAAAGTCGCTCTCGGTTATTCTGCCCATAGTTAAGAAATACGGTGCGGCGGTTGTGGGACTTACCCTTGATGAAAACGGTATTCCCAAAACCGCAGATGAACGATTTGCCATAGCGCAGCGTATACTGGACAGAGCGATGAAGATAGGCATACCAAAGGAGGACGTTTTCATAGACTGTCTGACCCTTACCGCCTCGGCGGAGCAGGACGCTGTTATGGAAACGGTTAAGGCGGTTCACAGGGTAAAAAACGAGTTGGGATTGAGAACGGTGCTTGGCGTATCGAATATATCATTCGGACTTCCCAACAGGGAGCTTGTAAACTGCAATTTCCTGCAAATGTGCCTGACAAACGGTCTTGATCTTCCCATAATAAATCCCAACGCCGCGCTTATGACAGGTGCGGTAAGGGCATATAAGCTGCTTACGGGAATTGACCGCAATTCAATGGATTACATCAGAGCATATAAGGATGTGTCATTCTCATCTTCGGTAACGCCAAAGGATTCATCGCAGTCCGATGGAAGCAAGAGCGGGGAAACCATGAATCTCAGCTATGCCATTGAAAACGGACTAAAGGGCGAGGCAGGTAAGATAACCGCCGAGCTGCTGAAAACCACAGATCCCATGGATATAGTCAACGAAATGCTTATTCCCGCACTGGATAAGGCAGGAGATGATTTTGAGGCGGGACGGATTTTCCTGCCGCAGCTTATACTTTCCGCAGGTGCGGCGCAGTCTGCCTTTGAGGCTATAAAGAACAACATGAGCGGGGATAAAACCGTTTCCAAGGGAAAGGTTGTCCTTGCCACAGTAAAGAACGATATTCACGATATAGGCAAGAACATAGTCAAGGTGCTGCTTGAAAATTACGGCTTTGAGGTAATAGACTTAGGGCGTGATGTGGAGCATCAAGCCGTGGTTGATGCGGCGATAGAGCATGATGTAAGGCTTGTGGGGCTTTCTGCGCTTATGACTACAACACTTAAGGACATGGAGGCTACAGTTAAGCTGCTGCATGAAAACAACGTAAATTGCAAAATCGTTGTTGGCGGTGCAGTCCTTACCCCCGAATATGCGGAGAAGATCGGTGCGGATTTCTATGCCAAGGACGCAAAGGAAACGGTTGATATTGCCCACAGGGTGTATGGTGTTACTTAATATGCACAAAAAGCATGAAAAATCCAAGAAAAATATATGCAAAAAGTAAAAACCACTAATTTGCTATAGTATTTTCAAGGAAAATGTGTTACAATTAAAATGTCTGATATTGTTGAATTTAGTGCAGGTAGATGTGTTCGGAAGGTGATTTTATGGATAATTTTCAGGCACTGCAAACGCTTCGCCGTTGGGTGTCCCAGTCGGACAACATAGTATTTTTCGGAGGCGCGGGAGTTTCCACCGAGAGCGGTATTCCCGACTTCAGAAGTGTTGACGGCTTATATAATATGAAGTATAAATTCCCTCCCGAAACTATACTCAGCCATGATTTTTTCTGCAATCATGTAGGAGATTTTTACGAGTTTTATAAGGATAAAATGCTGTATCTGGACGCTAAGCCAAATAAAGCCCACCTTGCTCTTGCGGAGCTTGAAAGGCAGGGGAAGCTAAAGGCGGTAGTCACTCAGAATATAGACGGACTTCACCAAGCGGCAGGCAGTAAGGTCGTATACGAGCTGCACGGATCCGTTCACCGCAACTACTGCGTAAAGTGCGGTGAGGAGCATGATGCTGAATATATGAAAAATTCACCGTTTATTCCCCAGTGCAGAAAATGCGGCAGCCTTATAAAGCCCGATGTTGTCCTGTATCAGGAGGGACTTGACCAAAGGACGGTTACAGGCGCGATAAATGCTATACAACAGTGCGATATGCTGATTGTGGGCGGTACATCATTGTCGGTATATCCTGCCAGCGGTCTTATAAATTATTACCACGGTGATAAGCTGGTGCTGATAAACAAAACTGCCACTAATTATGATGAACGTGCGGATTTGCTTATCTGTGACAGCATAGGGACTGCCCTCGACTGCTGTGTTTAGGAGTTAGCTCCATGGAAATGTTCGATTTGTATGATATTGACAGAATACTCACAGGCGAAACCGTTCCCAGAGGAAGTGTCCTGCCGGAAAACCGATACCGCATAGTGGTTCATATATGCATATTTTCCTCCGACGGCAGAATGCTTATTCAGCAAAGACAGCCCTTTAAGCACGGCTGGAGCGGTATGTGGGATCTGTCCGTGGGCGGATCTGTGATTTCCGGTGAAAACAGTGTTCAGGGCATTATTCGTGAGGTGCGGGAGGAGATAGGGCTTGACCTGTCGGATTCGGAGAATATGCGTCCCGCTGTTACCCTTAATTCCGATGATGTCTTTGATGATATTTTCCTGCTTAGCCGCGATGTGGATATAAATACCCTGCGTTTGCAGCCCGAAGAGGTAAAGGCGGTTAAATGGGCAGGGGAAACGGAAATTTACGATATGATAGATAAGGGAGAATTTATTCCCTATAATAAATGCCTGATAGCGCTGTTTTTTTCACAGAGAAACAAAGGCGGCAGGGGATTTATTGAGGGAAAGTAATAATGGAGGAATGGAAAATGCTGCTGCCTGAATTTTATGTTGACGATGTTATAAAGAAGGCTCTTTCCGAGGATATTAACTACATAGACCTTGCCACCGATTTGCTGATAGACGATGACGATATGTCTGCGGCGAATTTTGTTTCAAAGGCGGAGGGAGTGCTTGCGGGAATAGACTGTGCCCTGAGAACCTTTACCTTTGTGGACAGCACTGTAAAGTGCGAAATTTTCATACATGACGGTGAAAAGGTGAAAAAGGGCGATATTATAGCAAGGGTTGAGGGAAGAACCCGCTCAATCCTCAAAGCCGAACGCACATCACTGAATATACTACAGCATATGTCGGGAGTTGCCACCGCCACCAATATACTTGTGGAGGCTTGTGTGGGGACAAAGGCATCTGTGGTTGAAACAAGAAAGACACTTCCCGGACTTCGTGCCCTTGAAAAATATGCTGTTATGGCAGGAGGCGGCAGAAATCACCGCTATAATCTCTCCGATGCCGCAATGCTTAAGGACAACCATATTGACGCTTACGGAGGAATTACGGAGGCTGTTTCGGCACTTAAAAAGAAGATAGGTCATATGGCTAAAATAGAGGTTGAGGTCAGAAACAAGGAGGAGCTGAGGGAGGCTCTTGAATGTAATGTTGACGTTATAATGCTTGATAATATGACCCCCGAGGAAATGGCTGAATGTGTAAAAATAGCAGACGGTAGGGCTGTTCTGGAGGCATCGGGAAATATCAATGCCGATACAATTGCCGCCGTTGCAAAGACAGGCGTGGATATTATATCCGTGGGCGCGATTACCCATTCGGTTAAAGCTTTTGACATTTCCCTGAAAATAGCTAAGTGATTTTATAGAGGTGTAAATTCATGAAGGGTCTTACCTTTGTTTATGCCGTACATGATAATTTGTATATTAACCTTACAAACCGCTGTCCCTGCAGATGTACCTTTTGCATAAGGCAGAACAGTGACGGCGCATACGGCAGTGACAGCCTTTGGCTGGAAAGAGAGCCCGATTGTGATGAGGTTCTCGCTGATATAGAAAAATATAATCTTTCCGAATACGGCGAGATAGTTTTTTGCGGCTACGGCGAGCCTATGGAACGTGCTGAGGAGGTTTCCTTTATCGGAAAGGAACTGAAAAAACGTTATCCCTCAATAAAAATCCGACTTAATACGAACGGACTTTCCGATAAAATTCATGGCAAACCCACCGCACATCTTCTAAAGGGCGCTGTTGATGTGGTTTCCGTAAGCCTTAATTCGGGCAGCAGTGCCGATTACAACGCAGTTACCCGTCCCAAGTGGGATGATAGCTTTGACGCTATGCTTAAATTTGCCTGTGACTGTAAGGAATATGTGCCGCAGGTTATGTTTACGGTCGTGGACGTTATTTCCCGGCGGGAAATTGAGCAAAGCCGCGAAATTTCCGAAAGATTAGGTATTCCACTGAGAATACGCAAATATGATACATGAGGTTAGTCAGATGAAATTTTTTTCTGCAGCTTTGGCAATTATTATCTTTACTGTTACACTGTCATCCTGTTCCGCCGAGGAGACTGCTGTGGTTGAAAATGAGGATTATGTTACTGCCGCCGCTCCCGCTGAGGGCTGGGACTGGGAACAGCTTACCTCCCTTATGTATATAAACGGCGTTCAGCTCTCATACCCCTTTTCCGTATCCGATTTGGGGAGAGGATATATTTTAGGGGAATTGGGTGCGGGCAACTACTATGTGGGCGGAATTGTATATGTAGGAAACAGTCAGCTTTTCTCGGTCAGATATTATATTGAAGATGTATCCGAGTTTGAGGATATTACCTTAGAAACCGAAGCAGCGGGGCTGATGTTTTCATCCTCCGTAAATACAAGCGACATACCCGATGAGGAACTATTCAGTGTAAACGGCATTACCCTTGGCTCAACAATCGGCGAGGTCGAGGATATGATGGGTTATCCCAATTCCGTCAGCGGCAACGCATATATGTATAATGTTGGTGAAACGGGAATAGAATTTGATTTCACAGACGATATCGTTAGTCTTATTAACGTTTATTGGGAATAAATATAAAGGAGAGATTTTTTAATGGAAATTTTTGCAAGAAATACTGTCCATAAGGATATACCGGCAGTAGAACTCAGTGCAGGGGGATATTATGCAGTTGTTGCGCCCTCAATGGGTTCAGCGGTTCTGCGGCTCAGAAATGAGGAAAAGGGCGTTGAGGTTTTCCGATACAGCGATGACATTTCCATAAGGGAAATAATGTGTGCCCCCGAAATATGGGGACTTCCCACGCTGTTTCTCCCTAATCGCTTTGACGGCGGTACTCTCAGAATCTCCGACAATGTATATAAGCTGCCTGTAAATGAAACACGTTTTGGAAATCATCTTCACGGCTTCGTACATAAACGTGTTTATAAGGTCAAGGATATGGGAGTTACCGACAGCTCAGCCTATGTGGTAAATGAATACCTTTATGACGAGAACGATTATTTTTACGTTTGCTTTCCCGTAAAGTTTAGAATTTCCATAAAAATCGAGCTTTCCCAGATGGGTCTGGAGCATACGGTTACTATCGAGAATTTAAGCGATAAGATGCTTCCCATTTCCCTTGCAACTCATACCACAATCAATGCTCCCTTTGTAGACGGCGGCAAGCAGGAAAATATTACTCTGCAGGTGCCTGTGGTCGAGAAGATTATATTTGACAAAAAAAGATGGCTTCCCACAGACAGAAGAATTTCCGTTAGGGTAACGGATAAGGAATATCTGTACGGAACAAAATGTCCTGTTCTGCACGATATATGCAATGATATGTACTCTATGGGAACAATTACCCTTGACGGTGTGCCTTTCCGTGGAACGGTTATGAAGGACAAAGCGAGCGGAATAAGGATATGCAACGAGGTCGATGAAAAGTACAAGTTCTGGATAATATGGAACGATAAGGGTTTCAAGAACTATTTCTGTCCCGAGCCTATGACAGCTATGGTAAACGCGCCTAATTTGGATCTGCCACGGGAGCTTACCGGCTATGAGGAGCTTGAGCCGAGTGGAGTTTACACAGCCCGTCAGCGTTTCTTTGTAAAGTAAAACATTACTGCCCGACGAACGTTTACGCGTTCGCCGGGCAGCCTTTGTTGTAGGTTAATTTTCGGTGAAATCCACGGTTGTATCTCCCACATTCTGTTCAATGGAAATAATATTTTTATCGCTTACGGTATTTTCTTTATCCTTGTCCTTTTTGGATACTCTTTCTATAATTTCGTAATCATTGCTGCTGCCGCTAAGATTCAGGTCAATATTTCCGCAGTCAGCCTCAATATGCGTTGCGCCGTACAGCCTTGTGTCTGTGGTTTCAATATCACCGTAATCGAGAGATATTTTCGCATTGTAAAGTGTAGAGCGTTTAATTTCCATATCACCGCATGATACCTCAAATTCGCTTTTTGTGCGGCTGTCCGTTTCCGTGTAATCGGTCATAAACAGATTGCCGTAATCAAGCTCTATTTCACAGCTTGCACAGGTTAATGTGTCGATAGTAGCCGTGCCATTCTCACATTCCGCTTTTAAGGCTTTAGCGATGTCGGTAGCCGCAATTGATATATTTCCGTAATCCACTTCAATTTTACAGCTGCCAAAGCTTGAATTATTCACATACACCTCGCCGCAGCCGTTTCTGATTTCCGATATATTTTCAGCTGTGGTGTTTGTAAGGGTAAGATCGCCGTAATCAATATCTATATTTAAATTGCCGCTTACAGTGCAGTCGGAAACGGTGCAATCTCCATTATCGGCTGAAAGCTCACATTTTGCGGCGGTTATGCCTTGAAGTGTGCAGTCGCCGTAATCCGCTTCAATTTTTATGCTGTCAGCATTTATATCCTTCACGGTACATTCACCGCAGTCCTCAATTGCAATGGAATTATACGTCTTTTCAGGCAGGGTAACGGTAATAATGGTGTTGTAATTTTCTCCGCTAAAGTTCATATTTATATTGTCATACCGGTTATCGGATTTTTCCCTTTGTGAAATTTTCAGCGTTCCGTTTTCCACAGATGCTTTAAAATCATATCTGCTGTCGTCAAGCTGTGTTGCCTCAACTCTTGCGGTATCTCCCGCACCCGACTGCAATATAACCGCTGCGTAGCCGTCCGTATGGATATTAACAGATGAAATATCCTCGTAGATAACCGATTCTGTTTCGGAAAGGCAGAGGCTTTCAGCGTATTTTTCCTCATTCAGCGCGCCTGTTGCCACACCTGCGCCGCAGAGAACCAGTCCCACGGCAAGGCAGCATATTCCCGTTATGTATATAGGCTTCCATTTCATAGTAACAACCTCCTTTAATCAAAGCAAATCGACCATAGCTTTTTTGCGGTAAATATCCCAAATTTTACAATGCTGCGGCAGGCAATCCAAAAGGGCTTTAGCAGTAAAAGTCCAATACCGATGCTTACAAATCCTCCCCCAAGTATAAGCAGTCCGCGGGGCAGAAACTGTGTAAAGCAAAAGGGTGCGGTAACCAAGGCTAAGCAAAAGGCAAATGCAAGTAAAATCGGTATAATCGCAACGCATATAAGCGCGCAAAGCAGTATGATGTAATAGGCAAGGAGCAGGGGAATCCAAATATAAAATGTGCAGACAAGGATAGTAATAATTGCCGTTTTCCTTTTGCCGTTATTTGTATTTTTAACCTTGGGTTCAATGCCGTTTTCACGGAGAATTTTTTCCGCAAGCTCACCCGGCGTACCCAGCGCGGCCTTTTCCTCCTCCGATGCGTCCTCCAAATATTCGGTGTAATAGCGTACAGTTTCCTGCCGTTCCTCCGACGGCAGCTTTTTCAGCAGCTTATCCAGTGCTGTACAATATTCCTGTGCAGTCATAGGAATCCTCCTTAGTGTGATTATTTATGTGTTATCTGCGATTATTCTTTTTCCCTCATCTTCATTTTGCGGCTTTTTATCGGCGGAATTATCCCCCAAAAAGGCATCTACCTGCTTCTTATATTCCGCCCAGTCCTTGCGGTACTGTACAAGATGATTTTTTCCAAGCAGGGTAATTTGGTAATATCGGCGGTTTCTGCCTTGGTAGGGGCGGTCGTAGGTTGACAGATTTCCATCCTTTTGCAGTCGTCTTAGCACAGGATACAGGGTGGATTCGGAAATATCAAGCTGTGACTGTATATCCTTTGTAATTTGATACCCGTAGGTATCTTCCTTTTCCAGCACCGAAAGAACCATTGCGTCCAACAGAGCCGCGCCCACAGTAAAGGTAGACAATATTATTCACCTCACATATTCAGAAGTTCATAATATTATACGATATATAATATTATCTTTATTTATATTATACGGCATATAATATTATTTGTCAAT
>Ga0192270_1035_pt1 | contig 26829 bp, 28 predicted proteins | sample Koala_Koa24_C3_FD_131269 | JGI IMG/M metagenome (GOLD analysis project Ga0192270, IMG submission 131269) | Enriched cells from koala feces incubated with labeled cellulose particles, San Francisco Zoo, California, United States - Koala_Koa2-4_C3 ...
GTGTATAAGGACGGGATATTTCCCCTCAAGACGTTCATAAATCGGATATGCTTCGGGTGAGTCTATGTCAAATTCCTGAAAATCGGGGTGAAGCTTTACTCCCCGAAGTCCCAGCTCCTCAATTTGACGGAAATCACCGTCCATATCCTCCGAATGCGGGTGCATTGTCCCCAAGCCTATGAACTCACTGTGCCTACTGCATTCGTCGGCTATAAAGGAATTTATACTGTGAACCTGCCTTGGCGCTGTGGCAACGGAAAAAACAAGATAGCCTTTGGCACCTACCTTCTCCCCGCTTTCCGTCAGCTTCTCGCTGATACCCGTATTTCGCATTTTCAAATCGTAAAAATGTCCGATATTTACGGTAGCTGCTTCCGCAATTTTTTGCGGAAATATATGCGCATGGGCATCGAATATTTCGTATTGTTTAAAAGCTTCATTTTCCATGTCAATGACCTCCGAAATAAAAGACTGCATAGACTAAAGCCAGTCTATTATGATTATAGTCCGAAATTCTGAAAAATACACGTACTAATTTTAAATTTTAGGAAAATAAAACAACACCGCAAAATTATGTGCGGTGCTGCTGACAGATATTGTCGCCCGAATAATCAAGACACTTGGCATCGTTGTAGAATTTATCGAGAATACCTATATAGCCCTTGTTCCATGGCTTATTTCTTCCGTAATAGTGTATAAAAACCGTATTTTCTGCAATATAGTCAAGCCTTGTAGCCTCTCCTCTTGCAGTACTCGGCTTCATTATCAGAAGTCGGTCATTGAGATTGTATATCATGCTGTCAATAATTAAAACCTTATCGCCGTAAAGCGCCGTGATAATATCCTGATCAGGAAGAATAAAATTATCCTGCTTCATTAATATAAATTCCTTTATTTCCTCAAAGGACTGCTTTTCACGAAGTAAAGGCAGATTGATCAGCATAACGCCCGTATTTATGTATGGACGTTCATCGGTTATCCCCAGTCTTTTCCTATTTATAGAGGTAAGAACAACCCCCGTATGTGTGCAGGCAGCAAAGTATTTTTGTGAAATATCCATACCGTAAATGCTTTTCGGAGAATTAATGGCAATGACGTCAGGATCAAGATAAAGGATTCTATCCATATCAGGCGGCAGCAGCTTTGCGGCAAGTATTCGGTAATACATAGTTTTCGGATAGCGATTGTTTTTCGGAAAGCCACTGAAAAGTGACTCCGACATTTCCACATAGTGCAGCCTTATATAAGAGCAGGCGGAAAATGAGCGGTTAATCCTTTCCTTATCCTCAATGGAAAAATCCGTCTGCATTATATATACGTCATATCCCTCATCGGTCTTGAAGCGCAGAACCGAGCCTATAGATACAATAAGCTGTTCTATATAATTTTTGTCAAGAGTGTAAAGCAAATTCATTATTTCCCTCCGAAATTGTCAACGTCTTACCAGTGAATAATCCACAAAGCTTATGTTAAGGTCAACCTCTCCCTCAATACCGTTGACCTCCCCGTCCGATGCATATTGCCATATGGTGAAATTATAGGGAAACTCAGGCTCATCATTATACTCCGCAAGCCAAAAATCAAATCCGGCAAGCTGACTTAAATCAAGCTTCATAAGCGCCATCCGCTTTGAAGAATAAACCATCGGAATATATCCTGCACCTGCAATGGTGTTGCAAAAAACAGATGCACATTCATTTAAAGTTTCTACGGTTACATCATTGGTTCTGGCGGTATCTTCGCCCACAACCTCCCAATCATACACAATCGGATAGGCAATTTCATAATCTCCAAGCTCGCTGATAACCGCAAGAACCTCCTCCTCCGCCTCGTCAGCCGAAACAGCCTGTGAGTAGAAATAAACGCCGACATCAAGCCCCGCATCAACAGCACCCTGAATGTACTCGTGAAAACGTTCGTCTATATTTATCGCACCCGATTCATAGCCGCGATAGCCCAATCGGATAATGACAAATTCAATACCGTCGTCACTGACAAGCTGCCAGTCTATATCTCCTTGAAAATATGAAACATCTATTCCGACCTTAGAGGCAAGTGCCCCGTCCTGATAGTAATATTTATAACCGTTTCTTGTTTTGATATTGTTGAAATCATATGTATGACGGGGAACATCGGTAAGAGCCTCAAGCCATGTGTCACCGAACGCACTGTCCCACAGCTTGATTATATCCTTTTCACCAAAATATTCAAACACCCTGGATGATTCGGCGGATATGTATTCCTCGTCATCGTTGTAGGCGGCAACTACTGCGGTAAGCGCTATAATTAAGCCTATAATCACAACAGCCTGTCCCAAAATAATCACAACAGCACGATTGGCACGGCGTGAATTTCGCCCGTGAGCCAACCCGTGGGTAGGAGGCGGATTTTTCACATCATTCATATTTATCCTCCATAATCGGTGATTTTTACAGATACATTCCAAGAAGTACGATCAGCGGCATGGTAAATGCGGAGAATACCGTTGAAAATGCAAATATTTCCGAGGAAAACTCGGCATTCTTATTGTACCTGTGCGCAAACATTGTACTCATAGTGGCAACAGGACACGCCGACGTAGCAAGTACTGTCATATAGACCGTTTCGGGAATATCAAACCACCTGAACACAGCCCAGAAAAGAAGCGGAGAGAGTATCAGCCTGAGAAAGCAGGCACGATATATACCGACATTTTTAATATCGTTTTTCAGGTTAATTCCGCTGATTGTTACGCCTGCTATAATCATAGCAAGAGGGGTATTAAGGTTTTTAATGTGATTTGCCGCATCTGTGATTATATCGGGCAGCCTTAACTGTAAAAGGAAACACAAAAGTCCCGCCGCTATTGCAATGACCGAGGGCGAGGTGAAGGCATGAAGTATGGATTTTTTATCCTTTTTGCCGCTGTACATAATACAGCCGTGTGTCCATATAAAGATGTTGAAAAAGGTTACATACCCTGTAAGATACAAAACACCCTCATCACCATACAAACCGTTTATAAGGGGTATTCCCATAAATGCACAGTTTGAGTATATTCCGGCAAACTTTTCAAGAATGGCCCCGTCATCGTCACGTTTACGGTAAATAACGGTTATTACACCGATAGTAAGCAGAAAAGAACAGAATGACAGCAAAAATGACAGCAGCAGATTTTTCAGCCTTTCCGGTTGATAATCCGCTTGATATGACATGAAAATCATCGTGGGATTTACAACGGTAAGGACAAAGTTTGACAGCACCGTATTTGACTTGCTGTCAATCATCTTTTTTTTGCCGCAAAAAAATCCCACGGCAACGAGAATAAACATTACCGTTATCTGCAATACACAGGTTTTTGCAAGCTCCATTTATAACACCCCTATTTACGGTGCTTCTTCTTATCGCCCTTTCGGTAATTTCCGTTTTGCCTTTGCCCCGCTGAAATACGGTTTCGTAATTTATTTATTTCGGCGGTAATTTCCTTTCTGCCGTTATACCTTGAAAAGCCTTTATCCGCAAGCTCCGCAGCCTCACCGTACATATCCAGTGCCAGCATTGAGCGTACAAGACAATAATCTATAAAAAGCGTAGCTTTCGGATCGGAAAATTCAAGCAGCTTTACAAAAACCGTAACCGCGTTTTCATATCGCCCTTCTATATATTCGTTAATACCCACGGAGCGTCTCATTTGAGGCGTATTTTCGCTTAAAAGCCATTCATTAAGCTCTCTGTAGAGCTGCTTTACCCTACCGGTCTTACCAAGGAAAAAGACGCACATAAGATAATTTGCGGCAAAAACGCCCCTCATTTCCTTTGGCACAAGCTTTATGTCAACAGCCTCAAATTGCTCATATGCGCCGCGCAGCTCGCCTCTGAACAGCATAGCCTGTGCAAGAAGCGACTGTCCTTGGGCAATATCCCTCTTTCTGCTGCAGGAGGACAACTCAGTCCTAAGCTGATCCATATACCTGTCGCTGTATCCCTCACCTGCAACCAGTGCAAAGGATTCGGAAAATTTACCCTTTACGGTGAGCAGCTGACGCAAAAGCGACACTTTATCGGAGGATTTCTTTATTTTCACTTATAATCTCCGTCCCTTTTGCGATTTGGTTTTATACTTAAGCTTGACAATAAGTGAAAAAATGCCGTCGCCAATTACCGCAAGCCCTATGATAAGGTGAACAAGCACCGTGACAATGTCGTAATCGGGAGTGATAACGTTTATCATACACCATGCACCTATTATGAACATAAATGCAATTGTCATATATTTGATGAACACATCGGCATAGTCACGCAGCTCGCCGCCCCCCTTTTTCAATACGCGAACGGTACTTATCACATTAAGCACAACGCCGCCCACTATAAGGGCAAGAAAAACAATATAAAGCCAACCGTAATCATCAAGCAGAACAATACCGGTATCCATTACTGCATCTCCTATTCTGAAGCTGTTATTTCAAGCGCCTTTATAAGCTGAGTATCAGTCATAAGCTGCGCTTCTTCGGAAACATTGTTAAGATCAAAATTATCGGGCAGTGAAACATCATATTGAGGATGAAGACCCTCACCGTCAAAATCCGCACTTCCTGAGGTCTGCAGCACAGCCGATGAAAAAATTATAACCGACCCGTCCGAGCATTTATAGCTTGAACGCAGATATCCGTGACCGGCTGTGGTTTTTCCCACACACTGGGCACCTGCATTGTCCCTGAGCGCAAAGGCGAAAAGCTCACCGCAGTCCGATGTGGTCTGGGTAACAAGTACAGCCATAGGCAGGGTTATCTTTTCCGCTTCCGTACAGGTAACAACCGTTTCAACTGTTCCGTCAGCGTAATACGCCTTAACAATCTCACCTGCACCGAGTATATGGTCAAGGCTTGCTTCAAGTGCGCTTATATTTGTACTTGAACAGCCCCTTACATCAAATATAAGCGAAAGTGCGCCTGAGGATATAAGCTCATCAAGTACAGCCTTAAGCTGTGACTCCGTTTTATCGGTAAAATCGGTTATTCTGACATATCCCGCCGAATCGATAAGCCGACCTGTTACCGTGATTTTTTCCGAATTTTCGGCGGTAACGGTATATCTTATGAAATTGGTTCTGTTATCATCGCCTACTCGTCTTACATACAGCTTAACGGTAGTTCCGACAGTACAGTCAAACTGCTTTATTGCCTCGTCATAGCCGCCCTCATATGCAAGAACATCTATATCATTTACGGCAGTGATAATATCCCCCGACATCAGTCCCTCCTCCTCCGCCGAAGACTGGGGAGAAACAGATGTGATGGTTATATATCTGCCGCTGCTTTTTTTATAATCAAAGCCAAGACTTACGCTGACACCCGTTTGAAGCTCTGCGCGCCGCGCGCTTTCCTCCGCAGTTATATACTCGGCATAAGGATCGCCAAGCCCCTCAACATACCCTGAAATCATGCCATCAATGAGGGCTGTTTCATCAATGCTGTCAAGGCAGTGGGCACGTATATACGTATCGATTTCGGAAAGCTTACTGTATATTTCCTGCTTTTCACTGACGCTTTTTATTTTACTGTTGAACATTTCCAAGGATAGGTTTCCGGTGATTATAAATGTAATCGCCGCCGTTATCGCCATCAATCCCAAGGTTATCCCCAAAGAAATTTTTTTGTTCAAACTATCCCTCCGTCATCAATAACAGCTGACATAATTAAACGGGTCTGTGTGCTGACCGTTTACACGCACCTCAAAGTGACAGTGATTTCCGTATGCATAGCCTGTCGAACCTATGTAGCCTATGGTCTGACCCTGACTTACATAATCTCCAACACTTACGGCACAGGACGACATATGGGCATACAGCGTGGATATTCCGTTGCCGTGATCGATAATTACACAGTTTCCGTAGCCGTTACCCGTATCAGATGCCTGAATAACCGTACCCGCTGCGGACGCAACAATAGTTTCACCGTAGCAGCCCGGCTTTGTTATATCAATTCCCTTGTGGAAATCGCTGGCACCGCCCTCTTCATCGATCGTACGATAGCCATATGTATCGGTATAGTTGAGCACATTGGGACAAGGCCAAATAAATCCGCTTGAAGATGCAGACGAGGATGTCGAACCCGAAGAGCTGTCACCGGATGAGGTGTCGGTCGTACTTTCAGTGGAAGTGTCCTCCGTATCATCAGACTGATTCTGCTGTGCAGCCAGCTCCTCTTGACGCTTACGCTCCTCTTCCTCCTGACGCTTACGTTCTTCCTCTTCCTTACGTTTTCTTTCCTCTTCTTCCTGGCGCTGTCTTTCCAGCTCCTCCTGCTGTAAACGGATATATGCCTGCAATTCTTCCTCCGCTTGGGCTTCCTCTGCTTTCATTTCATCTGTCTTAGCAGCCTGACCTGCAGCCTGCGCCTCATACCATGCTTTGGTTTCACTGTGATTTTGATAGGTTTCACGCAGATCCGCAAGTATCTGCTCCTGCTCTGCCTTTTTCTCCTCGGCATCATTTTTTGCAGCCTCAAGGGATTCCTTATCCTCATTAAGTGATGTTATTTTTGCGGTAAGCTCGTCTATCATCTCATTGTCATGCTTGGAAACCCTTTGTATAAGCTCCATTCTGGCAAGTATATCATAGAAATCCGTTGCTCCCGTCAGTACAGATGCAAGGCTGTCATTGCCTGACATATACATTGAGCGCAGTCGCTGTTTGAAGTCCTCAATGTCCTGCTCAAGCTCCGCCTCTTTATCGGCTATCTGCACCTCAAGGTCGCTGATCTCCTCGTTAAGGAGTTCAATCTGCTCCTTGACGTTGCTGATTTCCTGCTCCTGCAGGCTCATTTTTTCATCGTAATAAGCGAGATATGCTTCCTGCTCCTCTACATTATCCTCATATTCACTTAAAAGGCTTTCAACCTCTGCCCGCCGCGCGGCAATATCATCCATCTGCTGCTCCAGCGCATATATTTCATCCTCATATATAGCGTTGGTATCTATTCCCGAAAAGAAGCTTAACGAAAATACAACGGCGGCACTTACGGCAGTCATTTTCATGAACACACTTTTCCTGTTCATAACAACCAATCCTTTCCGACAATAGCCTTAAACCTTAACGTAACGTTGTGTGCTGATAACTGTATTTATTGAACTAAAAAGTATTCCCGCAAGCAGATAAAATATTGCCGCATAGGTGACAAAGCTGCTTGTGGGTATAAATCCGCTTATACCGAGAGTGCTGAAAAGTGTGGTTTCCTCCGACAGAACGTTTACCAGTCTGTCGTAGCCAAGCCATGTGATAAGCAGAGCCGTGCCGCCCGAAAGAAGCCCCAAAAGGAAACCCTCAATAAAGAAAGGCACCTTTATAAAAAAATTGGTAGCACCGACAAAACGCATGATATGTATTTCCTTCTTTCGGAAATCAACACTGGCGTGATTTGTATTTGTGATGATAACAAAGCTTACCACGAGCAAAGCCGTCAGTAAAACAACTGTAACCACCGTTACAACGGACTGAAGTCCCGTAAGCACATTTACAAAATCATATGGCGCTTTCACCTTTTCAATATGCTCAAAGCCATTTATAATCATAAGCGTACTGCTCATACGTTCAAGATCGTCAATCTTGATTTTAAACGCATCGGGCAAAGGACTTTCATCACCGAGATAGCTGAATATTTCCTCCGCATCGGTCATATCAGCCTTCAAATCCTCAAATGCCTCTTCCTTTGAATAAAAAACAACACTGCTTACATTTTCCGTGCTTTTTAGTTTTTGCTTCATTTCGTCAATGTATTCATCTGTGGTGTCATCCTCAAGGAAAATAATAACCTCGTTTTTCGATCCAATATCGCCTATCATAAGGTCAATATTAGCCGAAAAGAGCAGCGAAAAACCTATCATAAGCAATGAAACTGTCAATATACAAAACGAAGCGAACGACATAATGCGGTTGCTCCATATATTCCTTGCACCCTGTCTGACAAGGTAACTGAAATTGCTGAATCTCATAATTATACATTCATTTCCTTTCGCCTGCCGTCAAACTAATTTATATTACTCCATCGAAATCAACCTTGCCCTGCCTGATATTTATAACTCGTCCGCCAATCTTTTGGACAAGCGAATGTTCGTGAGTAACCATAAGGACAGTGGTATTTCCGCGCTTGTTTATATCCTTGAGCAGACGGACAATCTCCAATGATGTACGGGGGTCAAGGTTTCCTGTCGGTTCATCGGCTATAATAAGCTGTGGGTCGTTTACAAGTGCTCTCGCAATGGCAATACGCTGCTGCTCGCCGCCCGAAAGCTCATGGGGATAGCATTTGAGCTTGTCCTCACTCATTCCCAAAAGTCCGAAAATAGTATAAATTCTCTTTCTGATATATTTTTCGGGAGCATCTACACAGCGCAGTACAAAAGCAATATTCTCCTTAACGTTAATATTATCTATCAGCTTAAAGTCCTGAAAGACAAAACCAATTGTCCTTCGGAGCATAGGTATTTCCTTGGGTCGCAGCTTATTGAGATCAAAGCCGTTGACCTTGACCACAGAGGGCTTCTGTCCCTGTTCGGGTAAATCGGATTCAACCTCCCTCAGCAAAAGCTTTATAAGCGTACTTTTTCCTGCACCCGATTCTCCCACAACAAATGCAAATTCACCATCGTTTACGGTAAGCGATACATCCTCAAGGGCACGCACACCGTTGGAATAAGTGACAGAAACATTCTTAAGTTCTACCAATTATTTCACCGCCTATTAAACATGCACAATAAAAATTCTTCTGTACACTAATATACTATGCAAAATAGCAAATGCACATAAGATAGCAAGAGGACAGCAAAAATGCTGCCCCCAATAATATGCCGATTTTTCAAGCATTATTTCAAATACATCCAATAATCAGAATTTTGTCGGATTGGCAGAAAGGTATTTCTTTACCATAAGCGCAATTTTGAAGATTATTGCATGGTCAAACTCTCTCAAATCAAGACCTGTAAGCTTCTTGATTTTTTCAAGTCTGTATACAAGAGTATTTCTGTGAACAAAAAGCTTTCTTGACGTTTCCGAAACATTGAGATTGTTCTCAAAGAATTTCTGAATGGTAAACAGTGTTTCATGGTCAAGAGAATCGATAGACCACCCTTTCTTGAAAACCTCCTGCAGGAAGGTTTCACACAGAGTTGTGGGCAGATGATAAATAAGGCGGGCAATACCCAGATTGTCATAAGAAACTATAACCTTATCCGTATCAAATACCTTGCCGACCTCAAGAGCGGTCTGAGCCTCCTTAAACGAACGCGCGAGATCCTTAACGCCGACAACCGCAGTACCTATACCGACACTTACTCTCGTATAGAACTCACTGGAAAGCGTATCGGAAACCGATCTTGCCAGCTTTTCAAGATCTTTTGACTCAACATTATTCTTTATCTCTTTTACGAGAACGATATCGCTCTCGGTAATATTGAACACAAAGTCCTTGGTCTTATCGGGAAAGAGGTTTTGTATAACGTCATATGCGGAAACATCATTCGCAGAAAGGATTCTTATCAGGAATACCACACGGCTGACATCGGAATTGAAGTGCAGTTCCCTTGCCTTTACCACGATATCTCCGGGAAGAACGTTATCAAGCACGACATTCTTGATAAAATTATTTCTGTCATACTTTTCATCGTAATACTGCTTTATGCTGGAAAGAGTAATCGAGAGAATATTCGCATACTTGGCAGCAGTATCATCGGTACCCTCGACAAAGACGGCGTAATCCGGCTTTATATGGGATCCGAAAGGCTTATAAGTATATCCATCCCTGACAAATATATCATGTGAATCGCTGAGATCAAGGGAAACAAAATCGTTGGTAGTTCCTATCTTTGTTAAATCGCTGCAAGCAATAATGGCAGCTGTCGTATCTACAACACCTATGGTGCAATCCATAGTGTCACGCATTTGATGAATAAGTTCCTGAAAAAGCCTGCTCGACATTTTCTGCGTCATCCTTTCATTTACAAAAATCAGATGTATCTGCCTGTAGCATAAAATCTGAAGCTATCAATACATATATAATTTTATCATACATTATGATTATTTGTGTTAATTTTTTGTGAATTATGCAAAAAAAGTGCTGAAAAATAAAAGCAGTCCGAACATAAATTCAGACTGCATTAGAAATAAACAAAGAACGTTTATCTGCATTCATCAGCAAAACCGCTGTCAACAAGCTCTGTGAGACCGGCAACCGCATCTTCTTCGTCAGCGCCGTCAGCGATTATTCTGATCTGTGTACCGCCAACGATACCCAAAGAAAGAATACCGAGGAGGGACTTAGCGTTTACTCTTCTTTCCTCTTTCTCAATCCAAATAGATGATTTAAATTCATTTGCTTTCTGGATAAAGAATGTAGCAGGACGTGCGTGCAAACCTACCTGGTTCTGAACCATAACATCTTTAAATAACATAAAACTCTCTCCTATTCTCAAATAGCCTGGCTCATATGATACGCTTTAATAAGCTATGTATTTATTATACAGTTAAATTTTGCGGTAGTCAACGGAAAAATATGATTTAAGTTGATTTTAAGCAAAATTTCTGCTTTTTGAATTATCCGGGCTGTTTTTTTTGCCTCTTATTTGTTTAAAATAACGAATTTTATTAGACTTATACAAGTTTCAACACAGATTTATATGCAAAATAACAGATTATCATTAAAAAATTATAGAATGTAAGTTTACAAAAAATATTTTTACGAAATTTATGTTAAGCTTTGTCCGACTTGTCAAAATATTTCGCCAGCATATCAGGCCGTCTTTGCGCGGTGATTTTTAAAGACTCACTATGCCGCCAATTTTCAATATTTTTATGATGACCTGTCAGCAGCACAGAAGGAACCGTTCTGTCGTCCCATACCTCCGGTCGGGTATAATGGGGATACTCCAGCAAGCCGTCATAGTGGCTCTCCTCCTCAAAGCAAATTTCACTTGAAAGAACTCCGTCACACATTCTTGCAATTGCATCGCACATGACAAGTGCAGGCAACTCTCCTCCCGTAAGGACATAATCACCTATAGATATTTCCTCATCTACGATTTTATCAATAATTCTCTGATCCACACCCTCATAGTGCCCGCAGAGTACAAAAATATTCTCCTTTTCCACAAGCTCAACCGCCTTTTGCTGGGTAAAGACAGTTCCTTTTGGCGACATATATATTACATGGGGCTTTTCCGACATTTTTTCCGTAACGGCAAGATAGCAGCGATAAATGGGATCCGCCTGCATAACCATTCCCATGCCGCCGCCATAAGGTATATCATCAACCCTGCGGTGCTTATCGGTGGTATAATCGCGGATTTGATGGGTATAAATCTCGATTTTTCCCGCTTTTCTGGCTCTGCCTATTATACTTTCCCCAAGCACTGCTTCACACATATCGGGAAAAAGCGTCGCAATATCTATTCTCATTCAAACAAACCTTCCATTTTGTGTATAAGCAGCTGCCCGTTCTCTATATCCGTTTTCATGATAACATCGGGAATAGCGGGTATGAGCCACTCCTTACCGTCCTTTTTCACATGGTAAACATCGTTTGCGCCTGTAGATGTGACCTGCGACAATGTGCCGTAAACCGTGCCGTCCTCATTGTCAACCACTTCAAGACCGATAAGATCCTGAACAAAGTAGCAGCCCTCCTCAAGCTCCACATCGTCCCTGTCCATGTAAAGCACCTTTCCCCGCAGCTCATTCGCCGCTTCGGGTGTATCTATTCCCTCTATTTTCATAATAACTATATTCTTGTGGGGTCTTGCATACTGTATAGTTACAGGGACTTTTCCCTTGTTGAAATACAGTGTGTCAAATCCGCACAGAAAATCCGGACTGTCGCACCATGCCTCTGCGCGAACCTCGCCTTTAAGTCCCTGAACCGCAACTATCTTTCCGGTTTCGAGAAATTGCTTCATAAATACCATTTCCTCTCTTAAAAGGATAAAAAAATCGGCAATACCGCAAGAGCAATGCCGACTGCAGACAATACATCAATTGCCGCAATATAATATAGGTTCGGATAAAATCAGTCTATCTCAACCATAATCCTTTCGTTAATTCTTCCCGCACCGGCGCGCATTACAACACGGATAGCTCTGGCAATCTTGCCCTGCTTTCCTATTACTCTGCCCATATCGTCGGATGCAACATGGAGATGATAGACGACAATTCCTTCCTCATTCGGAGCGTCTTTGTCAACCGTAATGGCATTCTTGTCTTCCACAAGACCCTTTGCAATTGCAATAAGGAGTTCTTCCATAAAAACAGCCTCCTCCGCCTAAATTTTTGAAAAATCGGAAATGGAGAAGAAGCTTAATTACCCGTGCCGAATCGCACGCAAAGCATTTCTCCATATCTGCCACAGGGAAAACTCTTACTTGGTTATACCCTTAATCTCAAAGAGCTTCTTGACGGTATCGGTAGGCTGAGCACCGTTAGCCATCCACTTCTTAGCAAGGTCATCATTTATTTCAACAACACTCGGCTCTTTGGTTGGATCATAGTAACCGATTTCCTCAATAAATCTGCCATCTCTGGGAGATCTGGAATCAGCAACAACTATTCTGTAGAAAGGAGCCTTTTTCGCACCCAATCTCTTAAGTCTGATCTTTACTGCCATTATATTTTCACCTCCGAAAATCCTTTATATAATGTAACTTAGCGGCGCAATAACGCCATATATCATAACGCACAGGGCGCTATAATCAAATAACCAAATCAGAAACGCATACCGGGCAAACGAATTTTATTCCTTTTCCCCTTGCCATTTTTGCCCATAACGCCAAGCTGCTTCATCATTTTCTGCATTTCCTCAAACTGCTTAAGAAGCCTGTTGACATCAGCAACAGTGTTTCCGCTTCCTGCGGCAATTCTGTGTTTCCTTGAGGGATTGATGATTGAGGGCTTCGCTCTCTCTGCGGGTGTCATTGAAGTAATCATTGCCTCAACTCGATTAAGCTGATGGTCGTCAATATCCATATCCTTAATCTTATCGCCCACGCCCGGAAGCATACCCATAATCTGTTTGAGTGAACCCATTTTTTTAATCTGGGTCATCTGCTCCAGCAGATCGTCCATATCAAAGCTTTTTTCCTCAACCAGCTTTTTGGCAAGCCGCTCGGCATCCTTTTCATCAATTGAGGTTTGCGCACGCTCAATAAGAGTAAGCATATCGCCCATGCCCAGTATTCTCGAAGCCATACGGTCGGGGTGGAACTGCTCAAATTCATCCAGCTTTTCGCCCATACCAACAAACTTGATAGGCTTTCCCGTAACAGCCAGTACAGACAACGCCGCGCCGCCTCTTGTATCGGAATCAAGCTTGGACATAAGAACACCGGTAATACCCAAAGCATCATCAAAGGTTTTGGCAACGTTTACGGCATCCTGACCTGTCATTGCATCAACAACAAGCATTATTTCATGGGGATTGGTTTCTTCTTTTATACGGCAAAGCTCCTCCATAAGCTCGGTATCTATATGCAAGCGCCCCGCGGTATCCAGTATAACCACATCATTGCCATGATCCTTAGCGTGCTTGACAGCCTGCTTAGCGATAACGACAGGGTTAATCTGTCCCATTTCAAAGACCTTTACCCCGGCTTTTTCACCTACAACCTGGAGCTGATTTATAGCTGCGGGACGATAAACGTCACAGGCAACCAACAACGGTCGCTTTCCGTTATCCTTGAAATACTTGGCAAGCTTTGCGGCATGAGTGGTTTTTCCCGAACCTTGAAGTCCGCACATCATAATGATGCAGGGCGGTTCGGAGGGAAAGTTAATTTTAGCGTTATGCTCACCCATAAGAGCCACAAGCTCTTCGTTTACTATCTTTATAACCTGCTGTGCGGGAGTAAGGCTTGAAAGTACGTCTGTACCGACCGCTCTTTCGCTGACCTTTGCTATAAAATCCTTAACAACCTTATAGCTTACATCAGCCTCAAGGAGGGCAAGCTTTACCTCTCTCATTGCCTCCTTGACATCAGCCTCTGTAAGAACGCCGTGTCCTTTCAGCTTCTTAAAAACCGCATTAAGCTTTTCGGAAAGACTTTCAAATGCCATAAACCGCACCTCCTGCCTACAAAACCTGCTTTATCCTTTCACTGCACTCCGACAACAAATCGGAAATCATATCTAAATCGCCGCCGTTCTTTGAAGCGGCATCTAATTTCACCGCCGATTCCTCCAAGCAACGCGCAACAGTAATAAGCGTTCTGCGCTTTTCAGCAAGTTTCAGCTCCTTTTCAAGCCGAATCAGCGTTTGTTCTCCCCTTTTAATGCTGTCCCTGACACCCTGGCGTGTGACGTTTTCCCTCTCGGCAATTTCCGCCAAGGAAAAATCCTCGTTATAGTAAAGCTCAATAACATTTCGCTGCTTATCCGTAAGCAATCCGCCGTAAAAATCCAGCAGCTCAGAAATCGCAAGGTTTTTATCCGCACTCACAGCCCACACCTCATGTCTACCGTAAAGGTATCAGCCTTTATAAAGGTTAATACCTTTATATTATAACACATAATTTCAATTTGTCAAGGGATTTTTGAAATTTTATTTTATAAAAACAAATTCCTTCAGTTCAAAAAGCTGCCTGCCCTTGAACATATCCGCAAACCAACCCGCACAAGCCTCATCCGCACGGAAGTATAGGGAATGACGACCTGTAACGCACTTTACATCAGTAGTATAGATACCGTCGTCCTCACCAACCCTGCAAACTCCTATTTCCTCGCCGTCCTCACCGTCGATCATGATATGAACATCAGAGCTTGCACCGCAGCCCGAAACCAGCATGGAAAGCTTCATTTTGCCGCCGGTAAAATCATCGCCGAAATCAAAATACTTGTAGCCGATAATACAGCCGCTCTTGATTGCGGTAATAATTCCGCTAAAAGGATTTTTTCGGTAATGTAGCAGCCGCCCTTAAGTACACAGGCTATCTGTGCGGCAGTGGGATAATAGGGGCAAAGGGATTCCTCAAAGCCGAGGGATGTCATTTCAACCTTTGGAATAGTTCCATCGGGTAAAATTTCCACTCTTTCAACACAATCTCTCCTTGATGTTATAGTACCGTTAGTCATTCTGTGGTAGAATATATACCACTGACCGTTTATGCAGCAAAGCGAGCCGTGGTTATTTCCTCTGGGGTAATCCTCACTGTTATCCACTATATAGCCTCTGTATTCAAAAGGACCTGTGGGTGACGATGATGTGGCATAGGCAAGTCGGCTGCCCTTTCGTGGTGAATATATAAGGTAATATGTGCCGTTTATCTTCCTAATGGAGCTTGCCTCAAAAAACTCGAAAGGTTCATCTTGAGGTATAACGTCCCGATGCAGAGAGCCTTTCAGCACCGTATGCATATCATTGGGGTCAAGCTCGTTCATGTTCGACCTTTCAAAGCCGTAATACACATACACTCTCCCGTCGTCGTTCACAAGAACGCCGGGGTCATTGAGAATTCCGTCATCTCCCCCATCCTGTGGGTCATAATCATAGCATGACAAAAATTTAAAAGAACCTTCGGGCTTATCGCTGACAGCAACGCATCCCTTTGAATCAAATATGTAGCAATACAGGTAATACTTGCCATCCTTTTCCACAACATCGGGAGCATACAACGGATTATGAGTATAATCCGTATCGGAGGGGCGGTCGGGTGAATCGACAGTGACAAATATATCTCCATGACACACCCATTTATTAAGATTATCAAGGGGCGCACTCCATACTTTAAGCCTGTAATCGCAAAAAGAATCGGAGCCTGCACGGTCGTGAGAGCCGTAAATATAAACTCTGTCATTGAACACCCTCGGCTCGCCGTCGGGGATATACTCGCATAAAGGTAAATAAGGATTTGCCATAATTTTTCCGCCTTTCATATATTTTCTTTTGAGTAAGGGACATCGCCCTCTACTTAAAAATCAGATTTTCCTTATAGGGTGACGAATTACTGTTTTCCACCTTTCGGCGGGAACCTTTCGTGCATCGGACATATAAATTTCATGGTGCAGTCTGCCGCTTTCAAAATCGTTTGTATAACCGTTTTCTTCAAGATATCTGTCCATAAGCGCCACAGTTTGCAGCTCATCGTCAAATGCGCCCAAATGCATAATTTGCACACATAAGCCCTCGTCAACGGTAATCATCTTGGCAGATGAACAGTCAAGCCTTTTCTTTTCGGATGCCGTTTTCACAGCCCAGTAAAAGTCCTTTTGTGTAACGAAATCAGGCAGACGGATAACGGAAATCCAGTGAAAAGAGGATTTATCGGAATAATCGATACCCTCTGTCCCCTCCTGCCACCAAAAGCCTTCAAGGGGCGGGACAACATATTGATAAAATCCCTCTATTTTGTAATCGGTTTTATAACTCATTTTTAGGGTATAAGCCAAAGCATACAGCACACCGATAGCTGTTTTGTAAGCGCCGCCCTCCTCGTTGGGGTCGCCCACTTCCCTAACCGTAATGTAATTTGCCTTAGGTACGGTGATAATTTCCGGCTTATTCTTCGGCATATAAAATTCCTTGTACTCTTTCTTGAAATCAAAAGCCATGTCACAATTCCTCCAATATTCATATGTTTAAACAAAATGTTATAATAAGTTTACCGTATTTTTCACCGTATGTCAATGAAATTACTGTAAATTGTGCCTATTTCATACAAACATTTCTGTAAAATCACGGGAGTGCAGAGGCGCATAACCCTTTAAAATAATTTTTTTACCCGTAAAAAATGAATAAAAATAGTGCTTTTTATGTGTTTATGTCAAACTTTAAAAAAATAGCTTGCTATCCTGCATAGAAATGTGATATAATATAATGGTATATAATAATGCACCGTACATATGTGCAGCCGTTATATAACTATACCGTGAAAATTCAAAGGACGGTGTTATACCATGATAAAGGGCGATCTTCACTGTCACACCACACTGTCGGACGGCTCTCTGGGAGTAGAACAGGTTATAGTCCAGGCTAAAAGAGTGGGGCTTGACTTTATTTCGATAACAGACCACGACACTATGTCATCATTTAATCGGGCAAGAATTTTGGGAGAACGCTACGGAATACAGACTATCCCCGGCGTTGAGCTTACTGCATGGGACAAAAAAAGAAACAGAAAGGTACATATTCTCTGCTACGCACCTCAAAAGCCCGACAGGCTTGAGGGAATATGCCACAGATGCTCGGAAATAAGGCAGGCTTGCTCCAGAGAAACGGTTGCCAATGTGCTAAAGCTCTTTCCTATCACCGAAGAGGATATAACCAAACACGTTTCCGGTTCAAAAGCGATATACAAGCAGCACATTCTTCATGCACTGATTGAATACGGTTATTCCACACACTTTTACGGCAAGCTTAACGATGAACTGTTCAACGAGAAAACAGGCTCCTGCATTGTTCAAGGGGAATACCCCGATGTGGGTTATGTACTGGAGCTTATACACTCGGCAAGAGGTGCGGCTGTTCTCGCTCACCCCTATGTTTACGATTCAATCGACCTGATTGACGATCTTGCCGAGGCAGGTAAGCTGGACGGTATCGAGGTGTATCATTATTCCGCTGATGAACAGCAGCAAAAGGCACTTTTGGAGAAAGCCGAGAAGTACAACCTTATTGTAACAGGAGGCTCGGATTTCCACGGACTGTACAACTCTCACCCCGTTATTATCGGTGAATACACCACCGATAAGGACAATATCGATCGCATAATCAAAATTGGGTCACAAAAATGAAAGGTTGATAAAATATGACTATAGAATATACCACAAAGGGTACCTGCTCACGGAAAATTATTGCCGAGGTGGATAACGGAATAGTGGGCGATGTGCGCTTTATAGGCGGCTGTAACGGAAACACCCAGGGAATTTCCCGCCTTGTAAAGGGAATGAGGGTTGAAGATGTTATCGCACGGCTGGAAAACGTGGACTGCGGCGGCAGAGGAACTTCATGTCCTGATCAGCTTGCCAAGGCATTAAAGAAAGCACTGTAAGGTCTGATTCCATGAACAGATTTGTACCGACCCCCACACCTATACTTACAATATTAGCCGAGGCAGTTTTTCTGCTCGGCTTTTTGGCCTTTGTTTCAACCTTTTTCACCGCGAAAATCAATATCGGCAATACGGTCGGTGCGGCAGTCTGCGCCATATTGTTTCTTGCGATACTTAAAAGACAATTTGTGGCGGAAGTGATACACTCACTGTCCGCCACCTTATGGGGAAAAACCATTCTAATTGCCGCAGCGGCAATCATTGTACTGTGTACGGCTGCGGCAGTACTGCTTTCTGTTATGATGATAAGGGCGGCGCACAATCCCCCCGACAGCCCGCAAACAATTATCGTACTGGGCTGCAGGGTTAAGCCGGATCGCCCCACTGTAATGCTGCAAAACAGGATAAATGCAGCTTTTGAGTATCTTACGGAAAACCCCGACACCGTCTGCATAGCATCGGGCGGTCAAGGAAGCGACGAACCCATGAGCGAAGCCGAATGTATAAGGGACGCGCTTGTAGCACTGGGAATTGAGAGTGAAAGGATTATCCTTGAGGATAAATCCACCAGCACCTATGAAAATCTCCTCAACAGCTCCGCCATAATGGAGGAATTGGGTCTTGGACAGACAGCGGTCATTGTGACCAGCGAGTTTCACCAGCTTCGCGCGAAAATAATCGCACAAAGGCTTGGACTATGTACCTACTCCATCAGCTCGAAAACCAATATTTCATTGCTCCCCACCTACTGGATCCGTGAATGGTTTGGTGTTTCCTATGAGCTTTTTTTCGGAACAGCATCATAATGGGTCGCTGCCTGTGACGAGTATTTTATATGCATATCCGAAACAGCCTGCGCAATTTCATTTCTTAGATCCTGCGGATAAAGCACCTCTACGTACTTTCCAAACTGCAGTGCCCAATAAAGCATAGCAGTCCTGTTTACCTTTACCTTTGCCTCCACAAGGCTGTCATCCTCATATATAAATTCGACCTCGATTCCAAACCAGTCAATAACCGCATTAAGCTGGCTCTTATCCGCACGAAAAACCACATCTATGCTTTTCCCCGAAAACATATAGAGATGCTCGGCAAGGTGCGTGAGAATGTCAATCTCCCTTTTACTTCCGACTATGGGCATTTCCGTCAAAACGGGATTTGCAATCATATCAAGTCTTATGTTAGCAATATCATTATGCCCCTTAAAGCGACAAACAAGATAATATCTGCCGTTTGCCGCAACCAGCTCGTAAGGGCTTGCTGTATAAATTTTTGTAGTACCGTCATTATTCAAGCGATAATGACGTTTTTTGTCTGTACCGAATCTGTAATAATTAAACGTCACCATAACCCCTTTGCTGATTGCCTCGTCAATTGTTTCAACATTATATACCACACCGCTTTGGGTGGGAGTTTTAAGCACTGCGGAGCGGACATTTTCCGGTATATGAAAGTGCTTTCCGCCAAGCTGTCCCACTTTGCTCAAAAGGTCTGACACCTGGGTCGGAGAAAGCATTCCCATAAACCTTATTCCGTCGATAAGGATATGCAGCTCCCCGCCGGTAAACTCCTTTTTAATCCAATATTTAGTAGCCTTTGTACACTCCTCTGTGTGATCCTTAAGCAGATCATCCCCCGAACATACAGGAAAGCCAACGCCGGCTAAATCCTTCAGGTTGCGTGCCACAGACTTTCGCTCCGCCATAATGCCATATTCACTTAATAGGATTTCTGTAAGCTCTTTCAGGGAAATAGGGTGATTAGCATCAGTATGATTGAACAGTATCTGAAGAATTGCTACACACATCATCTTCTTGGGATAAATCATTCAAATTTCACTCCAGTGCGATTGCTATTCGTTTATGACATAATAATTGAGTATAAGACAATATAATCGGTTATTTACTGTACAAATTATAGCATTTATTTATACGATTTGTCAAATGCATTGTGTGATAATTTTGGGACGAATTGCCGAAAAACTTTACTTTAATATCCTTATAATTTTGAAGCAGCCCCAACAAACCTTGAAAAATAAAGGGTTTGCGGACTAAATTCAGCTTGAATGGCGCTAAATTAAATTTACGTTAATAATATGTGAATTTTTCAATAAGGTATTGCAATATCAGCTAAAGCATGATAAAATTTAACTAAGGGAAAACTCCACTTTTTTGGTGGTTTTTACATTTGGGTTAGCCTATGCTATCTTGAATATATTGGACGGCTTGAGTTATTTTAAAAATACAACTGCGTAATTTTCAATACGATGTGTGCGTAACGGGAAGGGATGATTATTACGGATATTTCAGAAAAAGCATTGGAAAAGCACTTTGATTGAAGGGGGGAAAATCGAGGTTGTAAGCCGAGTTTCCTTGGAAAACGAGGAGGATCTCTCACTGGCATATACACCCGGAGTAGCCGCACCCTGCCTTGAAATACAAAAGGATTTAAGCAAAAGCTATCTTCTTACAAGGCGCTCCAACCTTGTTGCGGTGGTTACGGACGGCTCTGCCGTACTGGGACTGGGTAATATAGGTCCGGAAGCGGGTATGCCCGTTATGGAAGGCAAATGTGCCCTGTTTAAGGCATTCGGCAATGTGGACGCTGTCCCTATCTGCATACGTTCCAACGACGTTGACGACATTGTGAACACCGTTCGGCTTATTGCAGGCTCTTTCGGCGGCATTAACTTAGAAGATATTTCCGCGCCCCGCTGCTTTGAAATCGAAAAGCGTTTAAAAGAATGCTGCGATATACCCGTTTTTCGTGATGATCAGCACGGTACTGCCGTTGTTACTATGGCAGCAATGCTCAATGCACTGCGCCTTGTAGGCAAAAGGCTTGAACAGGTAAGAGTGGTAACAAGCGGTGCAGGTGCGGCGGGTATTGCTATTATCAAGCTGCTTATTTCAATGGGACTGCGGGACGTAGTGCTTTGCGACAGACATGGCGCAATTTACGAGGGACGGGATAACCTTAACCCTCAAAAGGAGGAAATGGCTGCGATAACCAACAAACAGCGCCGCCACAGCAGCTTAGCTGATGTTATAAAGGGCGCTGATGTTTTCATCGGTGTTTCATCCCCCGGCTGTGTTACGGAGGATATGGTCAGGAGCATGGCTGAAAAGCCCATACTCTTTCCCCTTGCGAACCCCACACCCGAAATAATGCCCGAGATTGCGAAAAAAGCAGGTGCGGCAGTTGTCGGCACAGGCAGAAGTGATTTTCCCAATCAGATAAACAATGTCCTTGCGTTCCCCGGAATTTTCAGAGGCGCTTTGGACGTTCGGGCAAATGAAATTAACGATGATATGAAAATTGCGGCAGCAAGGGCAATAGCAGGGTTTGTTACAGACGATAAGCTCTGTGCCGAGTATATCATACCAAGCGCCCTCGACAGAAATGTGGCGGCAGTTGTCGCCAAAGCTGTTTCTCAAGCGGCTATAGCAAGCGGAGCCGCACGAAGCACCATATAATTCGCCGCTTTTTTTACAGGACATGATTTATTATACAATACAGAGGAAATGCACCGAAAACGTATCTCTAAAAAAATAACAGGAGGATTAAAGCTATGGCAGAAAGCGAAAAGGCAAAAACCAATTTCAATGAAAATGAAATTGATCCCCAAGAAATGGTGAACCGATTGGTTGCAAATGCAAAGACCGCTTTGGAGGAGTATAAAAAGCTCAACCAGGAGCAGATCGACAAAATTACCGAGGCAATGGCACTTGCGGGACTTTCGGCGCAGATGGAGCTTGCAAAGATGGCTGTTGACGAAACGAAAAGAGGTATTTTTGAGGATAAGGTAACCAAGAATATTTTCTCCACCGAGTATATATGGCACTCTATAAAGCACGAAAAGACGGTGGGAATTATTGAGGATAATGTGGACGAGGGCTATCTTGAAATAGGCGAGCCTGTGGGAATAGTTGCGGGCGTAACACCTGTAACCAATCCCACATCAACCACGCTGTTCAAGTCAATTATCTGCGCAAAAACCAGAAACCCCATAATCTTCGGCTTTCACCCCAATGCACAGAAATGCTCCGTCCGTGCCGCTGAAATTGTGAGAGATGCGGCCATTGCGGCAGGTGCGCCCGAATACTGTGTGCAGTGGATAGATCATCCCTCAATAGATGCCACAGGCTGTCTTATGAATCACCCTGACGTTGCGACTATCCTTGCCACAGGCGGCCCGGGAATGGTTAAAGCCGCATATTCGGCAGGAAAGCCTGCCTTAGGCGTAGGTCCGGGAAATACTCCCTGCTATGTGGAAAAAGCCGCAAAGCTGAAGCAGGCTATTAACGACCTTATCCTGTCAAAGTCCTTTGATAACGGCATGATATGCGCCTCCGAGCAGGCGGCTATAATCGACAGCGAAATCTATGACGATGCCGTTGCCATAATGAAGGAGCAGGGCTGTTACTTCGCGAAGCCCGAGGACGTTCAGAAAATTCAGGACGTTGTAATTAACGTTGAAAAGATGTCCGTACAGCCTTGGGTAGTCGGTCAATACCCTTGGCAGATTGCCGAAAAGGCAGGTATATCCATACCACATTCTGTAAAGGTATTGTGCGTTGAAATCGGCGGAACAAACGCTGACAAATACCCCTTGGCTCTTGAAAAGCTCTCCCCTGTCCTTGCGGTTGTAAAGGCTGATTCCACCGAACAGGCATTTGAAATGTGCGAGGAAATGCTGAAGCACGGAGCGGGACATACTGCCGTTATCCACTCCGCCGACAACAGCCTTATAGAAAAATACGGTGAAACCATGCAGGCAAGCCGAATTGTAGTAAATTCTCCCGCATCCTTCGGTGCTATCGGTGATGTGTACAACTCCATGTCGCCGTCCCTCACACTGGGCTGCGGTTCATACGGTAAAAACTCTGTATCGGAGAATGTAACCGCCAAAAACCTTATCAACAGGAAAAAGATCGCAAAGAGGAGGCTGAATATGCAGTGGTTCAAGGTTCCCGAAAAAATCTATTTTGAGCCGGGCTCGGTTCAGTACCTTGCAAAGATGCCGGATATCCACAGGGCAATGATTGTTGCTGACCCCGGTATGATACAGTTTGGATACGTCAATCGTGTCACCTATCAGCTTGGAAAGAATGCCAATACCCCTGTTGTGGAAATATTCAGCGATGTTGAACCCGACCCCGACCTGACAACCGTCAAAAAGGGTGTCGCTATCATGAATTCCTTTAATCCCGATGTTATAATTGCACTGGGAGGCGGATCGGCAATGGACGCGGCAAAGGCTATGTGGCTTTTCTATGAAAATCCTGATGCTGACTTCATCGGTATGGCGCAGAAGTTTATGGATATTCGCAAGAGGGTATATAAATTCCCCAAAATGGTCAAGAAAGCTAAAATGGTATCCATACCTACGACCTCGGGAACAGGTTCTGAGGTAACCTCCTTTGCCGTTATATCCGATAAGAGCAAGAACATGAAATATCCCCTTGCCGACTATGAGCTTACCCCCGATGTGGCTATTATAGATCCCGAATTTGTGTACACCGTTCCTAAGGCTTCAACGGCATTTACGGGACTTGATGTGCTGACCCACGCAATTGAGGCTTACGTTTCTGTTCTTGCCAACGACTACACCGATGCTCTCGCACTTCATGCAATAAAGCTGGTATTCACCTATCTTCCAAGCTCCTACAAAAATGCCGATGAGCTTTCAAGGGAAAAGATGCATAACGCTTCCTGCATTGCGGGAATGGCTTTTACAAATGCATTTCTGGGGGTAAACCACTCCCTTGCCCACAAGCTTGGCGGTGAGTTCCATATTCCTCACGGTCTGGCAAACGCTTATCTGCTGCCCCATACCATTGAATACAACGGTGAGCCTACACCCACAAAATTCGCCGCACGGCCAAAATATGACCATTATATTGCCCCCGAAAGGTATGCGGAAATAGCTAAGATGATGGGCTTTGTTGCACAGGATGCACCCGCTGCGGATGGTGTAAAGGCATTGGCGGACGCTGTAAGAAAGCTCATGACCGAGCTTGATGTACCTCTTACCATTAAGGAGGCAGGCGAAAGGGACAAGCGCTCCTATATTGACCCGAATGTATATGAAAGCTCCCTTGAGGATTTGGCTTACAAGGCGTTCAACGACCAGTGTACCACAGCCAATCCACGTCTTCCGAAGATTGAAGAGCTTAAACATCTTTATATGCTTGCTTATTACGGTAAATAAAATAATTACTTCGGTCGGTTTTCTCCGTGCGGGAAAGCCGACCGCTTTTTGCTTAAACCAATGCTTGACTAAATGATAAATTTATATTATAATATTCTCAAATAACTAATCTTGAAAGGGATGACACTTTTATGAAAAAGCTTGGCTTCGGACTTATGAGGCTGCCTCTGAACAGCTCCGACCACACCGATATTGACATGAATAAGACCACAGAAATGATCGATGCTTTTATAGCGGCGGGCGGTACATACTTTGATACGGCATACCCCTATCATGGAGGAAAGAGTGAAATTGCTTTCCGTGAAGCAGTGGTAAAGAGATATCCTCGTGAAAGCTTTACCGTTACCGATAAGCTGCCTATTTTCAGCATAAGCCGCAAGGAGCAGATGGAGGAAATTTTCAGCGAACAGCTGGAACGCTGCGGTGTGGATTTTTTTGACTACTACTGGGTTCATTCGCTTGGTACGGAAAACTATAAGACTGCCGAGAGGATTGATGCCTTTGGCTTTATTTCCCGTAAAAAAGCCGAGGGAAAAATAAAGCACATAGGATTTTCCTTTCACGACAGCCCCGATGTGCTTGAACAGATTTTAAACGATCACCCCGAAACGGAATATGTACAGCTGCAAATCAACTACCTTGATTGGGAGGACAAGGGCGTACAGGCAAGACGCTGCTATGAGGTTGCTATCGCACATAAGACACCGATTATTATTATGGAGCCTATAAAGGGCGGCGCATTGGCATCTGTCCCCGAAAAAGCCGAGGCAATACTGAAAGAAGCGGAGCCTGATATGTCAACTGCATCCTGGGCAATGCGCTTTGCCGCAAGTCTTGAGGGCGTTCTCACTGTGCTTTCCGGTATGAGTACCATTGAGCAGGTCAAGGACAACGTAAGTTACATGATGGAGCTTAAGCCCCTTACCGAAAGGGAAAACGAAGCGGTTATGAAATGTGCGGAGATTATCCGTTCAAACATAGCTATCCCCTGCACCGCCTGTCGCTACTGCACCGATGAATGTCCCAAGGATATTCCTATACCCGATTATTTTACCGTATATAACGATAAAGAAAGATATGCTATTCAGCATTGGGAAGCTGAAAACAAGTACAAGAAGATTTCGGACGGTCACGGTAAGGCATCCGAATGTATATCCTGCGGGAAATGCGAAAATCATTGTCCCCAGCATCTGCCCGTAAGGGATTATTTGAAGAAGATAGCCGCACAGCTGGAACGCAGATAAGAAAAACACCGAACAGGGTTTGAAAATCCTGTTCGGTTTATATTATGCAAAAACAAAACGGTACAGCACACAAGCCGTACCGTTAAATGGTTGGGGAGCAGGGATTCGAACCCCGGAATGCTTGAGTCAGAGTCAAGTGCCTTACCGCTTGGCGACACCCCAAAATATTGGTTGGGATAGGTGGATTCGAACCACCGAAATGACGGAGTCAAAGTCCGTTGCCTTACCGCTTGGCTATACCCCAATGCAGAATCAGAAAAGTGGTAACGTCTCTGACGACTATTATATGATACCACAAATGAAAAGAAAATGCAATATCCAAAAGCAATTTTCGTATATTTGCACAATAAAATAAGCTTTCGTTTGTACAAATATACTATAGCTCATTGCGATTTTCCAATGCCTTGTAGAGCGTGACCTCATCTGCAAATTCAAGCGTACCTCCGATCGGTATGCCGAATGCAAGCCTTGTCACCTTAACGTCCATTGGATGTAAAAGCTTTGCTATATACATAGCTGTGGCATCACCCTCGACAGTGGGATTGGTCGCCATAATTACTTCACTCACATTGCCCTTGGCAATTCGTGCAAGCAGCTCCTTAATGCGTATCTTATCGGGAGTAATTCCGTCCAAAGGAGAAATAAGTCCGTGAAGAACGTGATAGACGCCGTTATATTCATTGGTTCTCTCAAAGGCATTTATGTCCTTGGGAGACTCTACAACGCAAATGACAGAGCTGTCGCGCCTGTCGTCCGAACATATGGGACAAAGGTCATTTTCGGTGAAATTTTGACACACGGAGCAGGTCTTAACCGTATCATGCGCATTTACAACCGCATCGGCAAACGCATGGGCATCCTCATCGCTCATAGTCATAACATAATAGGCAAGCCTTTGCGCGGTTTTCATTCCGATACCGGGAAGCTTTGCAAACTGCTCGGCAAGCAGTACAAGGGGAAGTGCCGTGCTGTTAGCCATAATATTACCCTCCTTTGAAAATCTGTGCTTTCCGCAGAAACGGAAAGCACTTCAAATAATTCAGGTTTCCTTAGAAAAGTCCGGGGAACGATACTCCGCCTGTGATTTCTCCCATTTCGCTCTCGGAGGTCTGCTCAATTTGATTTACGCACTCGTTTATAGCGCTGATAATCAAATCCTGGAGCATTTCGACATCGTCCTTATCAACAACCTCAGGCTTTATATTCAGTGACTGAACCTCCTTACGGCCGTTCATGACAATTTCTACAGCACCGCCGCCGGCAGTTGCGGTAAAGGTTCTTGCCTCAATATCCTCCTGGAGCTGCGTTATCTCATCACGCATCTTTTGCGCCTGCTTAACCATGCTCTGCATATTCTGGGCGCCGCCGCCC
>Ga0192270_1040_pt1 | contig 25315 bp, 29 predicted proteins | sample Koala_Koa24_C3_FD_131269 | JGI IMG/M metagenome (GOLD analysis project Ga0192270, IMG submission 131269) | Enriched cells from koala feces incubated with labeled cellulose particles, San Francisco Zoo, California, United States - Koala_Koa2-4_C3 ...
AAAGCAAAATGAGTAAACCCATATTTAGCTATGTGGAAATCTCCGATAGCTTGATTAGTTGTGCCTTAGCTGAAAAAATAGGGGCTGTGACACTTTTTCGAGGATGTATTTTGCGACAAGATTTTTCTTTGATTTATTTAGGCGCAGTGTTGCCTAAAGTTGTCACCATCCATGCGGAGAGTGAGGATTGAAACATTGGTACGGACGCTGTGCCTATTGCAATAAATCGTAGCCACCTGCGCAGTGGCAAGAATTACATGACTGTTAATTGCAAAAGCTGATGGTTGGTGGATTGTAATGGCTTAATACGTGCCTTGACTGCCTTGACGGGTATTTTATGCTATTACGGGTGCTTTTTGCTGTGGCGACAGGGAACGAAATTCGTCCCAAAGTCAGGTATAATATACCCTTAACGCCAAATAGGCTGTGACATTTGAACCGTGTCACAGCCTATTGTTATTAGGCAATACCGATAAGATAATTATACAATCATGCTTTCTCGTACAACGGCTTCCATGCCGCAAATCCTGCAAGCGCTTCCTCGGTACGGTTGTAATAACGAATGCCTTTATTCAGCTTCGCAATTTCTGCCATATCATCCTCCGACAGCTTGAAATCCAAAATATTAAGGTTATCACGAATATGCTCCTCATTTTTACTGCCGGGAATTACTGCAAAGCCCATCTGCGTATGCCAGCGGAGAATTATCTGTGCCGAGGTTTTGCCGTATTTCTTTCCAAGGTCTTTAAATATCGGCTCGTCAATCAGCGATTTATCCCCATGTCCCAATGGATACCATGACATAAGCTTGATTCCGTATTTATCAAGAACCTTACGCAGTTCACCCTGTGTAAAATACGGATGTGCTTCCGCTTGGATAAATTGCGGAACAATCTCCCATTTTGTTTCAAGCTCTTCAATGTATTTCCCTTCAAAATTGGATATGCCTATTGACTTAGCTTTGCCCTCATGATAGGCTTTTTCAAGCTGTCTGTAGCCTGCAAGCCAATTTCCGGCAGGCTGATGTATATACAGCAGGTCAACATAATCCACACCAAGCCGCGCTAAGGTTTCGTCAACGGCATTTTCGTTTTCATATTCGGCAGCCCAAAGCTTTGTGGAAAGAAAAATTTTATCCCGCGGAACACCGCTTGATTTTATCCCCCGTCCGACCGCTCTCTCATTGACATAGGCATTTGCGGTATCAACACACTCATAACCCATTTTTAGTGCCGCTCTTACGCTGTTTTCCGCATCGGCGGGCGCAAGCATAAAGGTTCCGATACCGATTATCGGACATTTTTCGCCGTTGTTCAGTGTTATATATTCCATAAAAATATCCTCCTTTGTTTCATCGCATATACGGCTTTAAAGCCGGTTTAATTATCGTGTCACAGAGTATATCCGTTTGTTCGGAGCCTTTTACCTCACCGTCCGTCATGCACCATGCTATCATCAATCCGTAAAGCTGGGCGTTGAAAAAGAGCGCAAGGTCATCAATCGGCAGGTCATCGGTCAGCTCCCTGCGCTTTATCCCCTCTGCTAAGACAGATTGCATGGCACGATAATCATATTTGTATTTGGTAGTTTTCTCTCCGTTTATAAGTATATTTGTGGGAGATAGGTTGTTTCTTGTCCACTGCCTGCATATTTCAATTCCCGTTTTCTCTATGCCCTTTAAAAAATCATTGCAATATCGGCGCAGTCGTTCAATAATATCCTTTTCAGTCATTTCGTTGACGATTTTAGCCAATTGAAAGAAGTCTGTTCGGCTTAATTCCTCCACTACATCCTCCTTGCGCTTAAAATAGGTGTAAAAAGAGCCTGTGGAAACGCCTGCTTCCTTTGCAATGTCTTCTATGGAAATATTTTCAAAGCCCTTTGCGGAAATCAGAATATTTGCAGCTTTCACAATTTTTTGCTTTGTTTCCATAGCGCGAATTTGTCGGTTCGTTAGTCTTTCCTCCAAATCATCACCTCGTTTCGTTGGTATGCTTATATTATAGTACAAAGTTGAATTAAATTCAGCGAATGTAATTTAACTATTTGTAAATTATTTGTGACTGCGTCCGACATTGCCGTTATAGTTGGCGCGGCAGGAATGCTGTCCTTTTTCCCGTATTGCTATCGCTTATGGGTAAAAGGTTCAAAAAATATTCTCGTATTAGCCATTGTTTTTACGCTTGCAGTGCTGTATAATATGAGTTAGCCATATCTAACTCGTGCGCGCAGGAATTTGTAAAGCTGCGTATCATTTGTACTGATTGAAAAATAGTATTATTTTGAAAATATATTATGGAGGAAGCAGGATGAATGCAGGAATTTATATTTTAGAATGTATTATTATGTGTATTGTATTCGGAACCGTTGTTATGAGTATTATAATAAAAAATCCGGTTTCGATGATTTCCGATTATCCGCCTGAAATACAAGACAGATACTATCAAACCCAGGGAAAAGCGTTTGAGAAAGAAAAAATGACAGTCGGCGCAATGATTAGAAAAATTATTGCTTTAATAATATTTGCTGCTGTATTTGCGTGGATGGTGCACATTGCCGGCGGAGATACCTTTTTAAAAGCGCTTTTCATGACGTATGGATACATATTTGTTATATTTGCGTTTGATACATTCTTTTTGGACTGGGTTTTGTTTGCAAATATTAAAAAATTAAGGCTGCCCGGTACAGAGGATATGGATAAGGAATATCATCAAAAATGGTTCCATGTTAAAGCCTGCTTTCCTATGACTCCTGTTTTTTTAATTGGCGGATTGGCTATTGCCGGTATTGTGTTGTTAATTTGGTAAAAAGGATAATTGATCATGAGATTGTGACATATGGGGTTAATTTATTATTTGTCTTGGATTGATGTGTTGGTATTTATAGAAGCGGAGGAAAAATATGGCATTTGCAGAAGAAACACAAAGGTTTAGCGAGACGCACCCCTTTGCAGAAGAAAAAATAGATGGGATTAGCACCCGCTATCTTCTGTGCGGTAAAGCTGATGCTATGTATACGCTGGTGTATCTTGTAGGCGGCACGGGAATTTCAGATGTTTGGTTCAACCATATTATCCAAATGGAAGAGGATTATCGGTTTCTTACCTTTGATTATCCTATGGAAATTAACGATTTGGAACAGCTTGCCGACCATATCATGAAGCTTATAAAAAAGTTGAATATCAAGAACCCCGTGTTAATCGGCGCTTCATTGGGCGGGTTTACGGCTCAGCTTATTGCAAGGCGGTATTCGGATATGGTGTCCGCTGTGGCTTTATATTCTACGTGCAGCCTGTCACAGGCGAGCATTGCGGATTTGAAAAAGCAGTATAAATCATACGATGTGATTATGGGGCTTATGAAAATTGTTCCTTATTCATGGATAAAGAAAATGCTGTTTGCGGTGTCAAAAAAGCAGGTCGGCATGGAAAATGAGAACCCCATTAACAGAACCTATATGGAGGATTTCTTCGCTTGGATTTATGGGCAATACACTAAGGAATTTGACCTGCATATGACAGGCTTGATCATGGATGTGGCAGACATAAAGCCTTTTGAGCTTACGGATTATAAAAGGTTTGATGATAAAACGCTCCTGGTGCTTCCAAAGGCAGACAAGGCTTTTTCGGAGGCTGCGCAGGCGGATTTGCTCCTTTCTATGCCGAAAGCAAAGGCTGTTAAGGTAGACGGCGGCCATACCGCTACACTCTATAAGGTTGATGAATATGTGCGGGAAACAAGAGAGTTTCTTGAGAATGATCTGCGGCGTTGAACGGATCAGTCATATGAAACAGAAACATTATCCTGAAATGCGAAAGATATTGGGGAATCAAGGCTCATGAGTGCGTATTGCATGGGTGGATATTTCATTTAATTATATCATGATTTTTCGCTATTTTAAATATTATAGTAAATTTTCAAAGTAAGCTCCGCCACTTTCCCACTGTGGAGCTTACTTTTGGAATTTACGCTTACTTCAGCTATCCCCTCAAAATTTTTCATCAGCCCTTGACAACGCCGCCGTTTTAATGTATAATAGTAAATTAGATAATGTTTGGATTCGGCCGAGGGCCGCGTTTTTTATTTGAATTTAAGGAGTGCTTTGTAATTATGGCTAACAATACCTTTAAGATGACCGAAAGCGGCTATCAGAATTTGGAAGAAAAGCTTCAATATCTGAAAAACGATCGCCGTAAGGAGATAAAAGCAAAACTTCAGGAAGCGCGTTCACAGGGCGACCTTTCCGAGAATGCCGAATACGATTCCGCTAAAGAAGAACAGGCTATACTTGAGCAGGAAATAAACGAAATAGAATACCGCCTTGCCAATGCGGAGATAATCAGCTATGACGAAACACAAAGCGATAAAATTGCATTGGGTTCAACCGTCAGACTTAAGGATTTGGAGCTTGAAGAGGAGTTTACCGTGAAAATCGTCAGCTCCACAGAGGCTGATGCAGATCGTGACCTTATTTCCGAAGAAACACCTGTTGCGCAGGCTGCTATGGGCAGGAAAAAGGGCGATATTATTGAGGTTAACGCACCCTTGGGCATGATTAAAATGGAAATTTTGAATACCGAATAAATATAGATGGGATTGAAGTTAAATGGCTAATGAAAATGAAGCTGCATCCGCTGTGGACACTGCCGCACAGGATGCGGAAAATATAAATATCCTCAAGAGGGTTCGCCTTGAAAAGCTCAGCGCTTTAAAGGCGGCAGGGAAAAATCCTTACGAGGTCACTAAGTACGATTTTACTCACCTTAGCACTGAAATTAAGGACAATTACAGCGAGCTTGAAAGCAAAAATGTCCGCGTAGCGGGACGTATTGTTTCTTGGAGAAATATGGGCAAGGCTAACTTCATTGTTCTTCAGGACAGACTTGGGAAAATTCAGTGCTATGTACGTATGAACGATATCGGCGAGGCTGAGTTTGCGGAGTTCAAGACATGGGATATAGGCGATATTATCGGCGTTGAGGGATTCGTATTTACCACGAGAATGGGTGAAATTACGGTTCATGCCGAAAAGGTGAAGCTGCTTTCAAAGTCCCTGTTTCCTCTTCCCGAAAAGTGGCATGGCTTAAAGGATCAGGATATGCGTTATCGTCAGCGTTATGTTGACCTTATCTGCAACCCTGAGGTTAAGGATACCTTTGTAAAGAGAAGCCGTATCATTTCCGAGGTGCGCAATTTTCTTGACTCAAGAGGCTATCTTGAGGTGGACACTCCCGTACTCCACACCCTTGAAATAGGTGCGGCGGCAAGACCCTTTAAGACACATCACAATGCACTGGATATAGATATGTACCTGAGAATAGAAACGGAGCTTTATCTGAAAAGGCTTATTGTAGGCGGCTTTGACAGGGTCTACGAGGTTGGACGTATTTTCCGCAACGAGGGAATGGATTCCTCCCACAACCCCGAATTTACCACCGTTGAGATGTACCAAGCCTACACCGACTACTTCGGAATGATGGAGCTTATCGAGGAGATGTACAGGGAAATTACCCTGAAAATATGCGGTAAGGGTATTATCAATTATCAGGGAACGGAAATAGATATGCAGTCCCCTTGGGAAAGACTTACAATGATTGAAGCTGTAAGGAAGTATGCGGGAGTAGATTACGACAGCTGGAGCGATGATGCCGCAGCAAGAGAATGTGCAAAGGAAAAGGGCGTTGAAGTGGAAGAGGGCAGCAATGCCACAAAGGGTCATGTGCTTATTGCGTTCTTTGAAGCGTTTGTTGAGGACAAGCTTATTCAGCCAACCATTATCTATGATTATCCCGTGGAAAACTCACCTCTTGCAAAGAGAAAGGCGGATAATCCCGCATTTACAGAGAGATTTGAGTATTTCATATACGCAAGGGAAATGGGTAACGCTTTCTCCGAGCTTAACGATCCGATAGACCAAAAGGAGCGTTTCGTAAAGCAGGTTGAAGCTAAGCGTGCAACGGGTGCATCGGCTGAAGTGGATGAGGACTTTGTGACGGCGCTTGAATACGGTCTGCCGCCTACAGGTGGTTTGGGTTTTGGACTTGACAGACTGGTTATGCTTTTAACCGACAGTCCTTCCATAAGGGATGTTCTTTTGTTCCCGACAATGAAGCCGTAAAATTATCATAAATCAGAGGGGAATGAACGGATTTGCAAATATCCGTCCGTTCCCTCTTTTTCTGCGAGGTGTACTTATGTCTGATAAAAAGAAAGAAAAGGGCTTTTTGGAAACTGTAAGGGAGATCGATGAGGCTGAAAGAAAGGCGGAGCTTGAAGAGGAGACACGCCGTGAGGAGGAGCGTCTGAGGAAAGAGGAGGAAGCCAGAAAAGCCTATGAAGAAAGACTGAAGCGTGAAAGGCTGGAGCTGTTAAAGAGAAAGCAGGGGCTTATAGAGGAACCTGTGGAAACGGAAAAAGTGCCTGAAAAGCATTATACCGTATGGGAGAGAATATCGAATTTTGTCTATCACAATAATATTTATCTTATATTCGGTGTGGCTACGGCTTTGCTTGTGGGATTTCTTATATATGACACGGCTACAACGGAACGGCCGGATATATCCATGTTCTTTATTGCAACAGACTACAATATGGAGCTTGTATCGGGGAATATAACCGAGGAATGGGCGGAGTATTGTCCGGATGTAAACGGTGACGGTAAGCAGATAGCGCGGCTGTACTATGTACCGGCTAATTACGAATCAAACGACACCACATCCATGAGCTACGCCCAAAGTGACAGGACGAAGATATTCGGTGAATTTCAGTCCGGCACTACTATAATATTTATCGGTACGAAACAGGATTTTGCCGATTTGGGCGTATATGACACCGGGACTATGTACGATGCGAGGGAGCTTTTCCCCGACGACGAGTATGCGGAGGAAATAGGATACAGACTGGCGGGAACGGACTTTGCGGAGCTTTTGGGGTATACGGATATGGAGGACGAGGATCTGTATGTAGCTTTCCGTAAGCCGCAAAAGACCATAGGCGACAGTGAAGAAACCATGCAGGAAAATTTTGATATAGCAGTGGAATTTTGGAGAGAGTTTCTTGCGGATCACCGTATAGACGGGTTGGAGCTTCCGGAAACCGCCGAGCCGGATATAGCGGAAGCGGAGTATGAATATTAATCTGTTTTTCACACAAAAAGGGCAGCCGTTTTGATGCGGCTGCCCTTTCATAGGCAATATCAGTTTATCGGTAGATCCGTGTTCTTGAACTTTACATATCCGCTTTCGCGCTTGCCGTTTACCGCTATTTCGATTATCATAAGTATCGCTTCCGCAATGGCAACCGCACAGCCTATCACTAATAAAATGTTCCTTGCAATTCTCAGACCGCTTGTTTTTTCTTTCATAATATTTACCTCCTATTGTACTATTTGTCCTCTAAGGACTTGAGTGCTTTTATTTCATCCCGCTCAATGCAGATTTTTCCGTCCTTTATTATTTTTACGTCCGCCTTGTCGAAGATAACCGATGGGTCATCGCTCTTTTCGGGCTTTACCTTAAGCTTTCCCGTAAGCAGATTTACTTCCTCCACATAGCCCTTGAAATCGGGAGTTTTTACATATGCCCCTACCTTCGGAGTTACCTTTAAAAGCTCCTCGTAGACCTCCTGCTCGTATTTCAGACAGCACATAAGTCTGCCGCAGGTTCCCAAAACTTTGGTGGGATTTAAGGATAAGCCCTGCTCTTTAGCCATTTTAATGGAAACAGGCTGAAAATCGGGTAAAAATGCTTTACAGCAAAAGGGACGTCCGCATATTCCCAAGCCGCCCAGCATTTTGGCCTCGTCACGCACGCCGATCTGCCTTAGCTCTATCCTTGTTCTGAATACTGCCGCCAAATCCTTTACAAGCTCGCGGAAATCCACTCGGCTGTCAGCGGTAAAGTAAAACAGCAGCTTATTGCCGTCAAAGGTACATTCAACCTCCACAAGCTTCATATCAAGCCCATGATTGGCTATTTTCTGCTGACACACCTTCATAGCGTGTTCTTCCTTGACCTTTATCTGCTCTAAAATCCGCTTGTCCTTTTCGTTTACAGGGCGGATAATCGGTTTAAGGGGCGCTACTATCCGTCTGTCGTTAACGGCGTGTCTGCCCATGACAACCTCACCACATTCAACGCCCTTTGCGGTTTCAACTATAACCTGAGATCCGACCTCCGGATTTTCGTTTCCGGGGTCAAAATAATAGGTTCTGCTATTATTTCTGAATCTCACTCCTATTATATCAACCATACAGTAGTCCTTTCCAAAGCCCAATCAGCTGCAGCATATTCCTGCAAGCATTGCCGCAGCAACAGCGGCATTCACATTCATGGTACACATTTCCGATACGCGGCAAAGCTCCTCATATATAGCGGTAAGCCTTTCCGCCGAAAGGGAATTTGTAAGCGCATTTGCCGCCTTTTCGGAGCAGCCCAGCAAATCAGTATCACCCTTAACCTGCATTGCCAACCCGTCGCGCACTATTTTTATTATCATTCCCAAAAGCTGTCTTAGGTTTTCCCTGTCAGAGGAAAATTCCGTCAGTACAGCAAGCATATCATATTCATTTCGTCCCGCTATGTCCAGTGCGGCTCTTTCGGTGGAGCGAGCCATGTGGGTCAGCTCCTCGTCCCCGTCAAGGTAGCCTATACAGCCGCCTATATTGCCCCCAAAGGCATTAACAGCCTGTTTTATCTGCTCGTCGGAGTATTTACCCAAATCGGCAAGACATTCACGGCAGGATTCCCTGTCCGCTTCGGGTATTTCGATGCACATTGCCCTTGAAATAAGAGTTGGCAAAAAGATGCCCTTGTTCCTTGCGGTGAAGATAAAGTACACACTTGGGGGCGGTTCCTCCGTCACCTTTAAAAGTGCATCCTGTGAAGCGTCCTTCCAGCCCTCGCAGTCGGGGAGAATATAAACCTTTCTGTCGCAGTCATTGGGGGAAATAATCGCATCTGCCACGACCTTTTCACGGATAAGGTCAACGGTATATATCTTTGAGCGCTTATCCTTTTCCGGAATAATCACATCTGGATGCTGTCCCGACAATATACGGTGGCACTGGCGGCATTCACCGCAGGCGTTTCCGTTATCACAGAGCAGACTCATGGCAATATAGAGCGCCGAGGTCTTTTTGCCGAAGCCTTTATCTCCGGTGAGAATATATGTGTGGGCAAATCGACCTGTGCGCTGCATGGCAGTCATTGTCCGTACAACCGCATCTTTTGAATAAAGCTTTATATACAATCACCCTCATCACATCAAATACGGTAAATTCCGCAGCCGTTTTTATATATCCAAGGTTAAACGGATTCTATTTCCGTCTTCGGATATACGCATCTCCTGTTTAAGCTGCGTTTCCATTTCTTCACGAATTGCGTTCTCTTTTCTCTTTTCGAGCATTTTATGCGGCAGAAAAATAATGATTGTCAGGACAACCAACAGGGGCAAGGGATAATCCCATATTTTTTCATCAAGCACTGTTTGGCTTATTATAAATAATCCCCATATCAGCATATCAATCGCTATCGTAATTATTTTTAACGCTTTCATCTTTCAAACCACCTTCTCTGTACATCATTGGTATATCACAATTTTGCTGTTTGTCAACGCTTTATTTTATATCATATGTCAATATCTTCTGCATCCGATTTGACATCAGTCTGCCGTGCTGTCGCTATAATAATAGGTATAATAGGCATTTAAGTAATTTGCTATATACTCTGAATTATAAGTGGATAAATTAGGCTTGTAATAATACATTTCATTGCCGACAGTTGCGGATTTATCCGTATTTACACTGTAAGTAAAGCCATCCTCCGTACAATAATAATATAAGTCACTGTCCGCATCATAACGGACATACACATCGGAAACAGAATCACTATCATTGTTAATGTTAATTAACGTTCCGTATGGTTCGTCTTCATTATAGCTTATGCTGTCACCGACATTCCACGCAACGGAAACGGAAATGGGATAATAAAGCGTTGCCGAAACCCATTTCTTAGAAACCAGATTGCGAACCAAACCAAAATCAATCGCCAAATATGAGGAACCATCTATATCAACAATCCCAATGACAGTTGCAGATGCTGTGGAAACAACACCGTAGGTATAGTTCCAACCATCAACAGAACTGCTTTTACAAGTGACAGTGTTGCCATCACCATCGGTGTATTTATAGGAAACATAGTACGGAGCGGCATAAGAGTAATTCTTAGAAACAATAATGGCATTTTGATTAGTTAGCCTTACAAAACCACCATCAATATAGGCATATGGATAGTATGAATAATAGCTAAAGGCAGAAGATGTTAATTTTATGCCTGTGTAATGAGTAATATATGAATAGGACGAATACCCAAGTAATTCGGCTTTATCAGAATCTGAAACAGAATAAGCAACTGAACCATATGAACAGAATTCTAAAGTACAGTCACCGATTGAAATAGAATCAAATGTCGCGCCGCGAAGATTGCTAAGTTCTCCACCGCCAATGTAATATTGCTCATAATCCATAAAACTTTCTGTTGAATCAATAGGATCACCTAAGAGAGCATCATAATAACTCCTTTTATAATTGTCTAAATAGTCATCTGCAAGACTGTCGTATTTTTCCAATAGGGAGAATAAATCTAAAACACATTTGTCAATGGTAATAACATTATAATAAATTCCCACAGCATATATTGAGTAGAAAGCTCCAAAATAGGCACTGGTTTCAATCGCTCCGACAAGTAGAGTATATTCCTGTGCATCTTGGCAAAGTTCGGCTTTCTTCAAGTCAGACAAAGCATTATAGGATGCTAAACTGTATCTGTAGGACGTGCCATCCGTTGCGGTATATGTAAATTCAACCATAATATCATCGGCAGTATAGATTTCTTCCATACCAAGCGTTTCATATTGTGAAAGCGCATCCGTAAACGAAATAGTGTTGGCATAAATAGGAGTAAAAAGAACTAAATAAGCAAAAATCAAAGCCAAAGCACTCGAACAAAAGCGATTAAAAATTCTTATACGCATATTTTGTTTCTCCTATATATCCAAGGTCTTATATTCCACATTCTCGTATTCGGGTATGTGTTCCGGCTGTTTAAGCTGTAAGCTTATCCTTTCACGCATATGCTTTTCTTTTTTCCTGTCTCCGTATATCTTATAGGATATTACATTGATGAAAGCCAAAATAACCAGTGCCGCTGTTGTGTAAGGGCTTGTTTTCAAATCGGGAGCAATCTGCCTTACTATCAGCAAAAGCCATATTGGTATAACAGTTGAAAGCCATATTATTTTCGCCTTATTCATTGATTAACCGCCTTTCATATGTGTTGTACGGGATTTTGATTTGTTTCATCACAGGCTAAAGTAGTTTGCGCTGATATTCGATTTCCTGCTCTCAATACCTATTTTACCACATTCACATTATAAATGCTATAGCTTTTTAAAATATTTATGCATTCTGCCGAAAAAAATTCTCCGCCCACCACAGCGGCTATTCCGGGAGGACAGCAGGAAACAGCCTTTGCGCATATTCTTCCCACACATTTCTCCGTGGGAATGGTTTCCGAGGGCGCAAACGCCGCTTGGCGAATAGTCATTGCCCTTTCAAGAGGGGTAAATTCCGTTTTCGGGGTAATAGCTTTTCTGCGGGGCAGCCATTGGTCGGCGGCAATAAGCGCTTTTTCCGTGCGGCTTATATCCTCCGCGGAGGACAGTGATGAAAACATCAATACCGTATGGGTGCTGTCTGCGTATTCGCACTCTATTCCCTCATTTCTCAGCTGATGAGCTAGGGCAATTCCCGTTCGTCCCGAATCCGCCGCAAAAATCGTCAGCTTTGCAGGCTCGGTATTCTCTATACTCCAGACTTTGGAGAGCCGCTTTTTTGTTTCATCGAGGGCGCTTATTACAGCGGAAATATCTCCCTTGATTTTTTCGCTTATGTACCTGTTGCAAAGGTCAAGGGACTGTAATATAAGATATGACGGACTGGTTGAACCGAAAAGCGACATGGTTTCCTTTACATTATCGGCATATTCAGCCTTGGCGAAATGGAGGTATGCGCCCCCTGTCAATACGGGCAATGTCTTATGTGCGCTGTCGCAGCATATATCCGCACCGCAGGCTATGGGGTGGGGATAATTCCTATCCTGTGCAAAGGCAAGGTAAGCGCCGTGGGCGTTGTCCGTAAGCAGCCGCAGATTATTCCTGTGACAAACCTCCGCTATTTCGGGAATATTCTGTGCTTTTCCCAGGTAATCGGGGGAGGTGATATAGACGCAGGAAACATTTTTCCTCCGAGCCTTTGCGCGGCTCACGGTCAATTCAACCATTTCACCGGTGATATTTCCCGACACAAGACTTCCGCTTTCATAAACGGGATATATCCACTCAACGTCCAAGTCAAGGAAAATGCACGCTGATAAAAATGCTCTGTGGCAGTTTCTTGCTGCCACAACCGTTGAGCGGGGCGGTGCGGAAAGTGCCAGCATTGTTTGTATGCAAAGGGTAGAGCCGCCTGCTGAATAGACGGTTTTTTTCGTGCCGAAAAGTCGTGCGGCATTCTCCTCGCTTTTTGCGATAATTCCGCTTGCCTCGAAAAGGCTGTCCGCACCGTGAATTTCCGTTATGTCATATGGATTGAGAGCCGCAAAGACACTGTTGTCCGCGGCTCTTCCCTTATGTCCCGGCATATGTGCGCGGATTGTATCCGACTGCGCATAGGCTTTAACAAAATCATAAATCGGTGTATCCATAAATTCTACAGCTCCGAATAGGATGAACGCTTTTTCGCCGTGATAATCCAGCCGAAAATACAGCCGCATATCCCGCCTATAATATGGCTTATCTGGGATATATTATCATCGGCAAAAACTCCGTCTATTATTTCCCCGCCCAGATAAAGCAGTGCAACCAGTATAAGTGTGAGGGGGATTTTTCCTTGGGTGTGGTTGGCAAAGGAGCTGAGCAGTATCAGCATAAACGCAATGCCGCTGGCACCCAGCAGTGCCGTATCGGGAAAGAATATCACATTGAAAAGTCCCGTCACAAGGGCGGTAAAAAGGGTCATAAGCAGCAGGAATTTACTTCCGTATTTCTCCTCAAGCATAGGTCCCACAAGGAGAATAATCATAAAGTTTCCCACATAATGACTAAGGCTTGCATGACCGATAACATGGGTGAAAAGCCTTACATAAAAAAGAGGGCTTGCAAGAGAGCTGCGGTAAACGGAAAAGAGCAGCAGCGTTGATGCACCGCCGGTTAAATAGGATATTAACAGCGCTGCAAAGGAAATAATAGCATATGTAAGTATAAAAGGAGAATTATAGCTTATTTTCGGCAGCTGCAGCTTTTTACCGTTCATTTACTCGTCCTCCCACTACTCCTCGTAATCATCTATACCTATACCCAAACCGCTTGTATCCAGTGAATCCATTTCCCATGTCTTTGATGCTCCCGTAGCTGCCGCCGCATTATTCTTATCCTCCTGCGGCTCTTGGGACTGTACCTCGGCAGCTGCAGATGAATCAGACTCCGCAGCAGTCTTGCTTTTCCTGCCCATATCCGCAAAGAAATCATCGGCGGAGGGCGCGCTGCTGTTTATAGCGGAAAACTTATCAAGCTGTGCTTCATCTTCGGGGGAAAGCTTTCCATCATTCTGCGGCTGATATGCGGGAACATATCCGCTTGAACCGTCCTGCTGTGCAAATATATTATCCTGTGGGTTATTCGTTCCGTAGGTGGGTGTATTCATGGAATAATTCACCTCGGCGCGTTTTGAAGCGATTGCGGGGATAAGATACTTAACCGCAAGAATTATAATCATTCCCAGAAGTCCCACTACCAGTAAAATTACGTCAGTTGTGTTAGCTCTTGCAGCCGAATCCACAGTGGCATAATAAATCTCATTCCTTGAAACGTGCTGTGCTATTTCCTCAGATGTAAGGCCCATGTATTCCAGATCCTCTATAAGATAGCTGTATATCTCGCTGTCCAAGGAATCAACCCTGCCTGTGATATACAGATTCGTAAAGGGGTAGCTTTCATCAATTTCTCCTATCCAATAGTCAATGGTTTCATCGGCAATGGTGTCAAGGGTAGACGCTATATCGCTTCTAAGGGTATGGATAGTGGCTATGTAGTAGTCGTCGGCGTCATCGCCGCTAAACACTATAATCGAGTAGTAATAGTCGGTGGGATTATCCTCCCGATAATATTCGGTGGCATAAAGTCCCATACAATAAAGGACATCGCCCCTTACCATAGTACCCGTGGTAAGATCGCTTAAGGTGGCTGAATTTATGTCGATAGTCTCTCCGTTAGCCAAAGCAGAGCTTGTACCGCCATTCTTAATCAAGTCTGTCAAGCCTATTATAAAAAAACACGCTGCAACAATAAAAATTCTCCAAACAATCGGTAAACGTCCTGTGCGCAAAGCTGCCATAATAAATACCCCTTTTCCTTTCGGTCAAAAAATTAAGATTTTACATATGTGCAAAAACGATAGCTGACACCCTCAAAGCTCTTTTCCTCCGATTCCTCGGAAAGAGTCCACAAGGGACTTGCGTCTACATTCGGGAAAAATGTGTCTGATTCTCTTACAGCGTCAATTTTTGTAACAAGAATTGTGTCGCACCTGTCAAGGAGAAGCGAGTAAATCTCGCCCCCTCCGATAACAAAGGTTTTATCGCTGTCATGATTGTCTATAAGGGAAAGCAGCTCATCTGCACTGTGGCAGACAACAGCCCCCTCCGCCTTAAAGTCGGGATTTCTTGTAAGGACAATATTTTCACGGTTTTTCAGCGCCCCGCCGGGCAATGACAGAAAGGTTTTCCTGCCCATTATAACCGTACCGCCCGTGGTCTGCGCCCTGAAAAAACGCTTATCCTCGGGAATATTAAACAGCAGATCTCCGTCCTTACCTATGCCAAAATCATTGGTGACAGCAACAATAGCCTTCATAACATTTCACCCCAAATATATTTACATCTTAACACGTTTTTCATTATATCATACTCCCACTGCTTTTGTCAATAGGGATTTTGGTTTGATTTTCCCAACACCGATAGGCAAAGCAACGGAAATTCGCCGAGGTGTCTGAGATTGCATTTGACTTAATAGGCAGGATTTACCTTTGCGGTGAGAGCGAAAAATGGCGGAGCAAATGCGGGGACAGCATAGTCGCCCGATATTTGCTCCGCAACAGCATTTACAAAAGGATTTCTGCGATATGGTAGATTATACAGGATAATATCAGAGCGCCGCCTGTGAAAAACAGAGCAAGACGCAGTGTCCATTTGAGGGAATGTGTTTCCCGATAGGTTGTGGACAGAGCCATTACGCATGGCACATTGAATGAAACGGCGAACATAAACGCAAGGGCTTCCGCTTTGGAAATTACAGTGGGCATTACCGCAGCCAAAATGCTTGAATCGGCCCCGAAGGATTTTGCTTCAAAGGTACCGGCGATCAGAGATCCCTGTCCTGCGAATACGGCATTAAGTACGCCAAGCACCGCTTCCTTGGCAAATGCGGAGGCTATAAATGCCATAAAGGTCTGCCAGCCCATACCGAAAAATTTGGTTACAGGCTCGATGAATGTACCGATGTGATACAGCAGACTGTTCTCTACATTCCCCGAGAGGGAGAATGTCAACAGGTAGACAATAAGGGAAATGAGGAATATTGTTTTCAGCGCCCTTATAAATATATCAATTGCTCTAATCCATGCAATATAGAGAATGCTTTTCCAATGGGGCTTATGGTAAGGCGGCAGCTCCATGATAAGGCCTGTCCTTGTTTGGGCGGGGGAAAGCCTTTTACCGAATACCTTTGATATAACGAAAATCATAAGCATCATATACGCAAGAATCCCCAAAACCACAAAAATTGAGCCAAATCCAAAGAAATAGGCTGCCAACACAGGAATTACAGACCATATTGCCGCACAGGGAACTGCCCAAGTCAGTGCAATGGTCAGCAGACGCTGTCCGTAATTGTCAATAACTCTTGCTCCCGCAGCTCCGCCTATGGTACAGCCAAAGCCCATAATCATCGGACAAATGCTTTTTCCTTGGACACCTAATTTAGACATAATGCCGTCAAATACATACGCAACCCGCGCTATGTAGCCTATATCCTCAAGAAAGGCAAATACGAAATTTACACCGAAAACAAATCCCGACATGGAAAATGCAAAATATATGGTATTTGGGATTAATACGCTGATAATGCCTGCGAGAAACGAATGTACATTAAGCGCATCCATCGCATTTTGCAAGAGCGGCGTGAAAATCTGCGGTATCATTCCACCTATTCCCATAAGAGGCATAGCAACAATCATGGAACACGCAAACGCCAAAAGCATTGCGGCGCAGGCGATTATTTTGCCCGAAATCCGTCCTGTCGCCAAGCGGTCAAATTTGCCTAAGGTGTAGGGCTTTTGTGATTCGTTTACAACGCCCGACAGGATTTCTGCAATCCATGAAAACTCCTGCCCGTCCCCGCACTTTTCGACTTTAAGCCGCGGCGGGGAGGATAATGCGCTGTGAATGACGCTTTTCAGCTTGTCATACCGCTTTAAATCCGCAGCCACAAAGGAAATCACAGGTATCCCCAAACGCTTCTCCAGCAGCGCGGAATTTACCTGTTTTCCCTGTGCCTTGGCTACATCCTCCATATTGAGAATTAAAACGGCAGGCGCATTCAGCTTGGAAAAGTCAGCCAGCATATACAGACTGCGTGAAAGCTGGGAGCTGTCCGCCATTACCAAAATCAAATCCGCATCGCCCTGTGTAATAAAATCACGGGTGATTTTTTCCTCCTCGGAGTCCGCCGTCAATGAATAGCTTCCCGGAAGATCCACAACGGAGATTGCTTCTCCCTGATATTTGTAAGAGCCCTCACAGTGCTCCACAGTCTTACCCGGCCAGTTTCCAACGTGTTGGTGAGAACCTGTCAAGGCATTAAAGAGGGTGAATTTACCCGAGTTCGGTTGTCTCAAAAGTGCAATTTTATACATTCGCTTCCACCTCGATTTCCGCCGCGTCCTTTTGATTTACCGCAATAAGCGTATCTCTGGCAAATAACAGGATCGGCATTTTTGTCTGATTCCGAATGACACGGATTTCTGTGTTGGGAACAAGACCCATAGAACCTGCCCGTCTCATAAAATGAGGGTCGCTTCCGATATTTATCAGAATATATGTCTGCCCCTCAATAGCTTTTGATAACATCATGCTATCCGTTCCTCCTTTTGTAATTTTCCTATGAACAGTATACAGCTATTTTTCCCTATTCTCTATGTTCATATGGCAGATTTGTTCCAAATGTCATTTTGAGTTTGACATGGCTAACTAATTGTGATATAATAAAGCTATGGAAAATTATTTTATTAAAAAGGATGACCTTAAAACGGAAATCACCTTAGAGAATGCCGCCAAATTCGTTTTGTATGAAATTTATCCGGGCATTATCTTTGCGTTCAATGAGGTGTACACAGGCGTTTTGCCCAAAATGACAACAGGTGAGGTGGAGGACTGTATCTGTACAATCAATTATGCCGCCGATGGCACCTGCGGGCTATATTCGTCTAACGGAAAGTATATTTATCTGCGTGCGGGAAAGCTGATGATCAGTAACGAGCAAGCCAAGCACTCCTTTGAATACCCTGTGGGCAGCTATTACGGTATCGAGATTTTCATTATGCGCAGGGCACTGAAAAACAAGGAGCTTCTGTCGTTTTTCAAAATTGATATCGAGCAGCTGCTTTATACCTATTTGCAGGGTTCAGATACAACGGTGATCGTGGAAAACATGAATTTATTCAAAAATACGATCAGCGACATTATGATGCTTTATGAGAACAGGATAGTGGATTTAAATCTCCTGCGGCTGCATACCTTTTACATATTGAGAATGCTCACGGCGGGAGCAGTAGAGTTCCGATGCGGCTATGAGGGCGCACTGTCAAGAAGCCAGGTAAATATGGCAAAGAGAGCAGAACAGATTCTCACATCAGACTTAATGAACAGGGAAACGATAGCCGATATTGCGGGGGAAATGGGTATCAGCGCAACAAGTCTTAAGAATTATTTCAGAGCGGTTTACGGGCAGAATATATCCGAATATCTGAAAGAAAAGCGAATTGACCAAGCGAAAAAGCTGTTGGCGGAAACGAATCTTTCCGTATTGGATATTGCAAACAGGGTCGGATTCGAGAGCCAGTCCAAATTCACGGCAATGTTTCATGCCGCAATCGGTCTTACGCCCACCGAATTTCGGCGGAGCATATCTCAAAGGGGAATAGGTCGGATGTGAATAATGACTGTTGGGGACTTATTTTCCCGATTGGCGTTGTTTTTTTGAGCAGCGACTTTTATCGTTAGTGAAAAATAAAAGTAGGTAAAACCAAAAAAGAGGGCAAGTTCTCTTGCCCTCGGCTCTCGCAGTCTGTCCTTTTTACCATTATTCATCTCTGCTTTTAGCTTTTTTGATGATTTTTTAAAAGCTTGCCTACTTTTACTTGACAAATACATAACGGAGTGGTACAATGAAAGTGTATAGGTGTAGCTATGCAATTCGTTTAGATTTAAATGTGAAATCCATATGAGTTAAATATAAGCTCTTGGAGTATTAAATCGGATAAGGAGGTCGTTATGACATTACAGGAAGCAATGAGTGCACGGCATAAGGTGAGCAAATACAATGATAAACCATTGTCGGCTGATGTTATCCGACAGCTTAATGACAGAATTAAATTCCAGAATCAGGAATATGGTTTGAATATGCAGCTTGTTACGGAAAGCAAGGACGCAATGCCGGGAATCATAGCGGCACTTATGTCAAAGGGAGTCAAAAACTACATTATCCTGGCGGGATCTGACACGCCCGACATTGATGAGAAGCTGGGATACAGCAGTGCTGATTTGATGCTTTATGCGCAAACGCTCGGTTTGAACACTTGGTGGATCGGCGGAATGTACAGCCGTAAGAACGCAAAAAAGAACGCCAATGCGGGAGATAACACCAAAATTATCGGAATCGTCGTTGTTGGCTATGGTGAGAACCAGGGAGTTCCGCATAAATCCAAAGCGGCATCAGATATTTCGTCCTATGAGGGTGCTGCTCCGGAGTGGTTTAACGCAGGTGTTTCAGCGGCTCTGTTAGCACCAACGGCGATGGGCAAGCAGGCATTTACTATCAAAGGCAAAGGCAACAAGGTGAGCATGACCTGTAACAACGGCTCCTATTCCGGTGCTGATTTGGGAATTGGCAAATATCATTTTGAGCTTGGTGCTGGCAAGGACAATTTTGAGTGGATGTAACTCTATGCAGTTAAAACGAACGAAGCTCCTGCCTGATGCCAAGTACATTCGGGTAATATCATAATCAATAAAAAAACGCCCATCGAAGAAGTTTTCTTTCCTCGATGGGTGTCATTCATGTCCGGCTTACTGCTTCTTGAGATATGTCCCGCAGCAGAAGCCGATATATTTGATATTATTGTAGTTGACCTGAACGTAGAGGTGCTTTACGCCGACCGATGTCGTGTAGTAGCCGTAGTTCTTCACATTCGTCCCCTTTGGCAACACCACCATTGCAGCCTTGCCCTGACCGGCGCCGTTCCTCATGTAGAGGTTCGCTGTGGTCTTGTAGGTACCGGCGATGCTCTTGTTGAAGGACTTTCCCGGGTCGGTTGCTGTCTGCTCCGTCACCGTGGAAGTGCCGGCAGAGCCGGAGGATGTATTGTGGGGGAAATGGGTATCAGCGCAACAAGTCTTAAGAATTATTTCAGAGCGGTTTACGGGCAGAATATATCCGAATATCTGAAAGAAAAGCGAATTAACCAAGCGAAAAAGCTGTTGGCGGAAACGAATCTTTCTGTATTGGATATTGCAAACAAAGTCGGATTCGAGAGCCGGTCCAAATTCACGGCAATGTTTCATGCCGCAATCGGCCTTACGCCCACCGAATTTCGGCGGAGCATATCCCAAAAGGAAATAGGTCGAACGTGAATAATGCCTGTTGGGGACTTATTTTCCCGATTGGCGTTGTTTTTTTGAGCAGCGACTTTTGCCGCAGCGCTTGAAATTACATTGAAAATGTGATATACTTTAAGCAGTAAGAATAAGGGAGCGGGGAATAATGCAGATTTCAAGCAGATTTACAATTGCAATTCATGTGTTTGCCTGTATTGATGTCTTTAAGGGTGATTATAAATTAACGAGCGATTTTTTGGCTTCAAGCGTAAACGTCAATTCTGTTGTGATACGGCGTATTCTTCAGCAGCTGAAAGCCGCCGGATTGATAACAGTTGCCCGTGGCAGCGGCGGCGCATCCATTGCAAAGCCGTTAGATGAAATTACCTTTCTTGACGTTTACAATGCGGTCGAATGTGTGGAGGAGGGGGAGCTGTTCCACTTTCATGAAAATCCGAACCCCAACTGCCCCGTGGGGAGAAATATCCACCGTGTATTGGACGAAAAGCTGATGCGTGTTCAAAATGCAATGGAGGCTGAAATGCAGAAAATCACTATTGCTGATGTTGTGGAGGATACTCAAAGATATATACAGGAGCAAGTTAAATAGAAGATTGCCGATATGGGTGTTGAGCCTGTGTCGGTTTGTCTTTTATTTCGCCTTACCTCTTAATACAATACCTAAAAGCCTAATTATTAATTTTCTGTTAATTTCTCGTTGTAACTATTGACATTACAACTATCGTGTGTTATACTTGTTGTAACAAAGACAGATACAACTCATTACCCTGAAAAATAAAATCGAATGGAGGTATTGGTTATAAAGGATTTAATTATCAGGGCAGCTGTTGTATGTGCAAAGGGTAAAGATGAATAAACAATAAAAGCTTATGTAAGGAGATTGATATTATGAACAAGAATACATTTACAAGCGTAAAGCTCGCTAAGGGAGAAATGAATGTTTACGATTTCGGCGGAGTAAAGCTGCACGCATACAAGACCAATGATTTTATTGACGATGAGGTATTTATCGTAGAGAAGAACGGCAAAGCTGTCGTGATTGAATCTCCGTGCTTCTTTGATAATAATAAGGAGCTTGCTGAGTACCTTAAGGATGTTGAGGTTGCGGGAATGCTCGTTGCCTACCACGGCGCAGGCGCAACCTTCCTTCCCGATGTTCCCAAGTATGCAACACAGAATGCGGCTGAGTTCTCCGAAAACGGCGGCGGCAAGGCTCTTATCAATAACTTCACCGCCGCATTCGGCGAGATTTTTGACCCCTCTGTTCATAAGATAACCAATGTGATTGAACCGGGCAAGGTAACTATCGGCGGCATTGATTTCGTAATCAAGCTGACAAATGATGCCTTTGATGTGGAGATCCCCGAAATTAACGCAATTTATACACATATGCTGGGTCACGATTGCCATTCCATTGTTGCAGGCGCAGGTCATGCTGACGCGATGATCGCAGAGCTTCGCGGCTATATTGAAAAGGGCTATGACCTTATCCTCACATCTCACTATACTCCCGAGGATCTGAAGGACGCTCAGACAAAGATTGAATATCTGAAAAAACTGAAAAAGATTGCCGCAGGCGTTCAGAATGCTGACGAGTTTAAGGCTGAGGTTGGCAAGCAATATCCGCAGTACAGCGGTCAGAATTACCTCGACATGACTGCAGGCTTCTTCTTCACTTAATTTGGTGTCATAAAATCAATCGGAGCTGTCATAACGATAGCTCCGGTTTTGAGATAACCGAGAAATGTGACGGCTGTGGGATATGCGAAGCCGTATGCCCTCAAGGCTGCATTGATTTTACAAAACCCCCGCGGTTATTAATCAGAAGAATTGCTTACATTGCGGAAATTGTTTCGAGGTCTGTCCGCAGAAAGCAGTTGTTCGGAAAGGATAAGAAATGACGCAAGCCGAAAGAAGAATGTATTTAATTAAGGCACTACTGAAAGAGAAGCCGCAGTATGCAGGGATAGAAATTCCGCCGACTGAGCAGGAACAAAAAATTCTGCTTCGTTCGCTTTTTAATATCCGTATGCCAAAGGCGGCAGACGATGAATTTATTCGGATTCAAGATGAATATTTGCAGGAGGAAATACGTGGCAAGGGTATTACCGATTATCACGCGCTTATGCCTGTTGAGAATGGAATTTACCTTTGGCAGGGGGATATTACTACTCTGCAGTGCGGGGCGATAGTCAATGCCGCCAATTCGCAAATGCTGGGCTGCTTTTGTCCGAACCACGGGTGTATAGATAACGCTATCCATACCTATGCAGGTATTCAGCTTCGCGCCGCCTGTGCCGAAATTATGGAGCGACAGGGTCATGAGGAGGAAACGGGCAGTGCGAAAATCACACCCTCCTTTAATCTTCTCTGTGACTATGTACTGCACACTGTGGGCCCGATTGTAAGCGGCAGACTTACCCAAAGGGATAAGGCGCTTCTTGAATCCTGCTACACCTCCTGCCTTGAGCTGGCGAAAAAGAGCGGTGTAAAATCAGTGGCGTTTTGCTGTATTTCCACAGGCGAATTTCATTTTCCCAATGATAAGGCAGCGGAAATTGCAGTAGGTACAGTGAGAAAATACAGAGAACGGTGCGACAGTGAAACAGAGGTGATTTTCAATGTTTTTAAGGATGCAGACTACCAAATCTACAGAGAAATATTCGGATAAAATCCAACAGCTGAAAAATGAATTGGAAAGGGCTGACGCTGTTGTTATCGGCGCGGGTGCGGGACTTTCCGCATCAGCAGGCATGAGCTACAGTGGGGAGCGCTTTGAAAAGTATTTTTCGGACTTTGAGGAAAAGTACGGGATTCACGATATGTATTCGGGCGGGTTTTATCCCTTTGACACCTTGGAGGAATACTGGGCGTGGTGGTCAAGGCATATTCTTATTAACCGCTATGAAGCGGGAGTGGGAAAGCCGTATTCCGATCTTTTGCAGCTTGTAAAGGATAAGGATTATTTTGTGCTGACAACCAATGTGGATCATCAATTTCAGCTTGCGGGGTTTGACAAAAAGCGGTTGTTTTACACACAGGGCGATTATGGTCTGTGGCAATGCTCAAAGCCGTGTCATAACAAAAACTATGACAACGAGGAAACGGTTCGCCGAATGGTTGACGAACAAAAGGATATGAAAATACCGTCGGAGCTGATACCCTATTGTCCCATATGCGGTGCGCCTATAACAATGAATTTGCGGTGTGACGATACCTTTGTGGAGGATGAGGGCTGGCACAGAGCGGCGGAGCGCTACAGTGAGTTTATACGACGGCATAGAAATCTGCACATTTTATTCCTTGAATTGGGAGTTGGTATGAATACTCCCGTTATCATAAAATATCCCTTTTGGAAAATGACAGCGGAAAATACAAAGGCTGTTTACGCCTGCATGAATTACGGTGAGGTGTATGCGCCCGATGAAATAAAATCAAGGTCAATATTGATTAATGAGGATATAGGCAAAGCGCTTACACAGCTTTTGGTATAGATTTTAACGCCCCTCGGAGAGCATTATGGTTCTCAAAAGGGCGTTTTTAACGGAATGGAAATGTATACCGGTGCGGATTTCATCAATTATCATTCATTGGGGTACTTTTATTTTTTAAGTTGTTTTCCCACATAGCAAGCTCCGTAAGAATCGGAATTAAAGAGCGGACGGAATCCGTTATTTCGTATTCCACACGAATCGGCACCTCCAGATATTCCGTTCTTTTTACAAGTCCATCGCCCTCCAATTCTTTCAGGGACTTGGCAAGCATTGTATTGGATATGCTGCCCATTTTTCGTTTTATGTCATTATATCTGGTTGCACCGTCATTTGATAAAGAACATAAAATGGATATCTTCCATCTTCCGCCTATCGCATTCATCGCTTTTTGTAAAGGACATCCTACGGTACAAGGACAGATATGTTCGTTTGCCATTCTGATTTCCTCCCATAGATAAGTTTTTTAGTACCTACTCAATAAAAACTGCGTTCTTGACACCGAAACAAGCCGATGCTATAATAATTATATCAGGCTTTAAATTAAAAGTAAATACTTTTTTAGGAGTTATCCCAAAATGGTTTTTACGAAGAGTAGGAAGCCTGTCGGATGCAATATATCATCAATGATGATTAGATTTCAAAGCTAAAAACATCAATTTAAAATAAAATATGAGGAGTAAATGTTATGAATATTCAAGTCAGGTACTTTTCCCGTGGCGGCAATACAAAGAAGCTGGCAGATGTAATTGCGGAAACGGTCGGCTGCAAGGCTGAGCAGATTCCTACGCCGATAGATGGCAAAGCTGACATTCTGTTCTTAGGAGCCTCTGTATACTGGGGCGGTATCAGCGCTGAAGTTAAGGATTATATTCAGAAACTGGACAAAAGTAAAATAGGTAAGGTTGTAGTTTTTTCCACATCTGCGCTTACAGAGAGGGCTTTTCCCCAAATTCAGAAAAAATTGCGGGAAAAGGGAATTACAGTTGACACCGAAAACTATTATTGCCGCGGGGAGTTTTCAGCGCTTCATAAAGGGCATCCAAATAATCACGATTTGAAAGCCGCAAAGAAATTTGCTGCAGAAATAATGGAAAGGGAGTAGAGTTCATGGTTGAAAAGGAATTCAATCTTGGAGAATACTTGACAGGTGGTGTAGAAAACATAGTCAAAGGTGCTGTCAGAGCCACATTGAAAGATCCGAAAGAAAGTTGCTTTTATGGCACGTTATGCACTGGCAAGCCGAGAATCCTCTAAAAGGCGCGCCGAATTGGAATCACAGGGTGAGCATATTCCTCCGTTTTTGATTGCAAGCATTACAAGCAGCTGCAATCTGCATTGTGAGGGCTGCTATGCCAGAAAAAACCATATCTATTCCGATGAAAACGCATATGCACAGCTTTCTGCCGAGGAATGGGGCGCAATCTTTGAGGAGGCAGATAATTTGGGAATAAGCTTTATTCTTCTTGCAGGCGGAGAACCTATGATGCGCCGAGATATTCTGCAAAAAGCAGCGGAAATTCCCAATATTCTTTTCCCTGTGTTTACGAACGGTACGATGATAAACGACAGCTATATACAGCTTTTTGACAAGGCTCGAAATCTAATTCCCATTTTTAGCATAGAGGGGGATGAAACAAAAACCGATGAACGTCGTGGGAGAGGAATATATAAAAGCTTAATCCGCGCTATGGATAAGATAATGGATAATCATTTGATTTTCGGTGCATCGGTTACGGTTACTGCCTCCAATCTGAAAGAAGTATTCTCCGATAACTTTATTTCTGTATTGCAGGAGCGCGGCTGCAAGGCTGTGATT
>Ga0192270_1042_pt1 | contig 23266 bp, 25 predicted proteins | sample Koala_Koa24_C3_FD_131269 | JGI IMG/M metagenome (GOLD analysis project Ga0192270, IMG submission 131269) | Enriched cells from koala feces incubated with labeled cellulose particles, San Francisco Zoo, California, United States - Koala_Koa2-4_C3 ...
TTGTCATGCGGGAATTATTCGCTTTAAGGGTCAGCTTATGACCTATGTGCCAGGGAAAGGTCCGTGTTATCGCTGTATATTTAAGAATCCGCCCCCAAAGGATGCTGTCCCTACCTGCAAGCAGGCGGGAGTTATCGGCGCAATGGGCGGTGTAATAGGCAGTCTGCAGGCAATGGAGGCTATTAAATATCTTTTGGGTGTAGGCGAGCTTTTGACGGGATATCTGCTCACGTATGATGCTCTTACAATGGAATTTCGTAAGATAAAGCTTCCGTCCGAAACAAAGGGCTGTGCTGTTTGCGGCGAGAATCCAACGATAACCGAGCTTATCGACTATGAACAGTCGGAATGTGACGGTGTGAGCTTATGATTAAAATGAACAGAGGCGACTATGAGAGGATATTGTCCGATTCAAAAAAGCGCTTACCAAACGAGGCTTGCGGTCTTATAGGCGGGATTATTTCGGAAAACGGCGATAAATCGGTGAAAAAGGTTTATCTGCTTACCAACACAGATAATTCCAATGAGCATTTTTCTCTTGACCCCAAGGAGCAGTTAGCTGCGGTTAAGGATATGCGGGCAGAGGGCTTGGTTCCGCTGGGAAATTGGCATTCTCATCCCGAATCTCCCTCTCGCCCCTCCGAGGAGGATAAAAGGCTTGCATATGATAAAAATGCAAGCTATATGATATTGTCACTTATGAATATCGATGAACCTGTATTAAATTCCTTTAAAATAAGCGGTAATACCGCAGAAAAGGAAGATCTGATAATTGAGAATTAACAAATATGCAGTCCATGAAACGCAGGTCAATGGACTGCAATTTTTATCGTTAGTGAAAGCCTTTTATTGCGTCGCAGGTTTTATTTATATCCTCCCACGAATGGGTGGCTGAAACAAACATAGCCTCAAACTGCGAGGGCGCGCAGTATATGCCTTTATCCAGCATATAACGGTAATATTCACCGTATCTTTTTGTATCGGCGGTTTTTACGCTGTCATAATTCTCCGCTTTTTCGGATGTGAAAAATACCGTAAGCAGTGAGCCGCAGCGGTTTACATTCATCCCTGCCGATTCCATTGCCCTTTCTATTTCAGCGGATTTTCGGTCAAGCTCATCATATATTTCGGCGTGATTTTCCAGCGCTTCTATTGTCGCAATACCCGCCGCTGCCGCAATGGGATTGCCTGACAGAGTTCCCGCTTGATAAACCGATCCCAAGGGTGCAATGCACTCCATAATCTCTCTTTTTCCTCCGAAAGCCGCTAAGGGCATTCCGCCGCCCACTATTTTTCCGAGAGTAGTCATATCAGGTGTGATACCGTAAAGCTGCTGTGCGCCTCCTATGGAAAGCCTAAATCCTGTTATAACCTCGTCAAAAATAAGCACAGTGCCGTATTTTTCGGTTATTTCACGGAGAAAGGGCAAAAATCCCTCCTTTGGGGGTACAACTCCCATATTTGCGGCGCAGGGTTCGACTATAAGGGCGGCAATTTCATTTCCGCAGCTTTCAAAAATCCTTTCTACCGATGAAAAATCGTTATATACCGCAAGAAGTGTGTTTTCTGTGCAGCCATGAGGCACACCTGCACCTGAGGGAATTGCGTTAGTCATCAATCCCGACCCTGCCTTTACCAACAGTCCGTCGGAATGACCGTGATAGCACCCCTCAAATTTGACGATTTTATCACGGCAGGTAAAACCTCTTGCGGCACGTATAGCGCTCATTACCGCTTCAGTTCCCGAATTTACCAATCGCAGCATCTCCATAGAGGGAAAATGCTTTTTTATAAGGCTCGCAAGCCGTATTTCACCTCTATGGCAAGCGCCGAAGGTGAGCCCCTTTTCACAGGCAGATTTAACCGCATCCGTCACGGGCTTATAGGAGTGTCCGAGTATATTAGGTCCCCATGAACAAACATAATCGATAAATACATTTCCATCCGCGTCATATATTTTTGAACCGCTTGCTCTATCTATGAAAAGAGGAACACTACCCACAGCCTTACAAGCTCTGACGGGACTGTTTACACCGCCGGGCATAAATTCAAGTGCCTTAGCATACAGCCTTTCGCTTTCATCGGTACGCATTATATTTCCTCCTCGTCAAGCCATTTTGCCGCATCAAGGGCATGATAGGTTATAATCATATCTGCCCCCGCGCGTTTTATGCAGGTCAGATTTTCGAGGACAATTCTTTTTTCATCAATCCATCCCGGCCTTGCCGCGGCCTTTACCATAGAATATTCTCCGCTGACATTATATGCCGCTATGGGAAGATTAAAGGATTGTCGTGCGGATTTCATAATATCAAGATAAGCAAGTGCAGGCTTGACTATTATCATGTCCGCACCCTCATCTATATCGTCGGCAATTTCACGCATTGCCTCCCTTGCGTTTGCACAGTCCATCTGATAGGTTTTTCTGTCGCCGAAACACGGAGTGGACTGCGCCGCATTACGAAATGGGGAATAATAGCCAGATGCGAATTTTGCACTGTACGACATTATAGGTATTTGGGTGAACCCGTTTTTGTCAAGAGCTGTTCTTATAGCACCCACTCGACCGTCCATCATATCCGAGGGCGCAACGATGTCTGCCCCCGCTTTTGCCATGCTTACTGCCATTTTTGCAAGCAGCGGGAGGGTTTCATCGTTGAGAATTTCTCCATTGCAAACCACTCCGCAGTGACCGTGGGAGGTGTATTCGCAAAGGCATATATCCGCTATAACAATAAGATTGGGGAGCTTCTCTTTGATATATCTTACAGCATTTTGAGTAACACCGTTATCATCATAAGCGGAGGATGCTTTGTCATCCTTATGTGCGGGGATACCGAAAATAAGTATTCTCGATATTCCGCTGTCATAAATCAAGCTCAACGGCTCATCAAGCATATCTATGCTATATTGGTACATTTCGGGCATTGACTCTATAGGATTTTTGATACCTCTACCCTCCGTCACAAAAAGGGGATAGATAAAATCCTTTTTATCCAGGTCGGTTTCCCGTACCATTCTCCTCATTTCGGTGCTTGTTCTCAATCGTCTGAATCTTCTCATTTTTACAGTCCTCCAGGATTAGCTGTGCCATTGCCTCTGCCGTGCTTTCACATGGAATAAGGCAGCGGAAAATATTGTATTGTTCGGCTGCTTTTGCCGTAACCGCTCCGATACATACTACTTTAGTCTTTGGCGAAATACCGTATCCGTTTTCAAAAAAGCCTCGGACACCGCCCGCACTTGCAAATACCATGTAATCACTGTCTATAAAAGTGCTTTCGGAATATCTGCGGCAAAATTCAGCGGTATAGATTTTTATATCGTCATAGTAAATGCCCTCTTTATCAAAGGGCTTTGTAAGCGCTTCCGAGCCTTGGGCGGAGCGGAGAATAAGCACCCTTTCGCCGATTTTTACCTTTTTCGAGAGGCATTTTCCCAGACACTCCGCCGTATATTTTTCAGGGATAATATCCGCATACAATCCCGCATTTTCCAAAGCCGCCGCTGTGCCGCTGCCGATTGCGGCAATTTTTATCCGACTTAGCTTGCGCAAATCTATCTTTAGTTTTTTCATGCGCTTTAGGAAAATATCCGCACCGTTGGGGCTGGTAAAGACAAGGAAGCTATACCGTGAAATGTTATTTAAGGCTTGGTCAAATTGAGAATTATCCTCTATCTCGCGTATAACATTTCCCGCTGTTCTCTCAACCCGCGCTCCCATTCTCTCAAGCAAGCCGAAAAGCTTGCGGCAGATCTTATCCGTTGCACATACAGCAATTCTGAAACCCCTGAGCGGAAGCTTCATTGTAGGGGAAAAATCGAGAGCTGCCGTTTTACCCACCACAATAACAGCAGGGGATTTAACGTTACTCTCTTTAGCCTTTAGGAAAATATTATCCAAACGTCCCTTTATTACAATGCTGTTTTCACCGCCGCAATCGGAAATTATCGCAGCAGGTGTATCACCCGTCATGCCGCCTTTCATAAGTCCCTCGGTGATAATTCGCAGATTATTAAGTCCCATTAGGAATACCAATGTACCCTCTGACCTTGCGTATTCCCTGAAATTATTCGGCTGCAAATCATCAGAGGTATGACCCGCAATTACATGAAAGCTGCGGCTTATATTACGGTGCGTGACAGATATTCCCGCAAGCTCCGCCGCCGCAATGGCGGAGGATATTCCCGGTATAACGGTGTAGGGTATATTATTCTCCTTAAGTGCCGTAATTTCCTCGCCTGCTCGTCCGAAAACAAAGGGATCTCCGCCCTTTAACCTTGCAACGGTTCTTCCATCCTTAGCCTTTTTAATGAGAAGTGAGTTTATATCTGTCTGGAAAAAGGAATGTTTTCCGCTGCGCTTGCCCACGGAGATTTTTCCGCATTTTCATTGCAAAAATCGAGAAGTCGTTTATCTATAAGGCTGTCGTAAATTATCGTGTCACAGTCCTCAAGCGCCCTCATTCCACGCAGGGTAATAAGGTCATATTCACCGCACCCCGCACCTATGAGAAATACCTTGCCCGAATTGCTCATAGCTTGGAAATCAACTCCCTTGCAAGGTCTGTGGGTTTGTTTATGTTCCCGCTGCCTGTAATTATTTTATTCGGGTCTTTGGAAATACTCATGGTAAGTGTATCACCAACAATCTCGGAATAAGCGCCCAGCGGTGTCATACAGCTGCCGCCAATATTTACGGAAACAAACCTCTCCGCTTCAAAGCATATCTGTGTCGGCTTATGTGATATTTCTCCCGCAATTTTTGCGGCATAGCTGTCCTTTTTACATTCAAGGGCAATTATTCCCTGACACGGTGCGGGAAGAAATTCCGATATCCCAAAAAATTCAAATTTGTATCTGTTTCCTTGGGTAATACCAAGTCTTTCAAGTCCCGCCGCCGCCAGTATTATTCCGTCATATTCACCTAAAAGCAATTTGTTCAGTCTGGTATCAACATTTCCCCTTATATCTGAAAAAATTGCGTTTTTATAAAGTCTTGCAAAGCTTACCCTGCGGCGCAGGCTACCTGTGCCGATATTAAGCCGTGATTGGGAATTATACTCAAAATCAGCCCTTGTTATAAGCACATCTCTCGGATCGCCTCTTTTCAGAACAGCGGATATTTTCAAATTATTCCCAAGTGAAAGTGGTAAATCCTTTGCACTGTGTACCGCAATATCGATATCACCCTCTTGCAGAGCCGATTCAATTTCACCCACAAATACACCTTTCCCGTCAAAGTAAGACAGGGGTTTATCAAGCACTCGGTCGCCCTTGGTTGTTATTTGGACAATTTCCGTTTCAATTTCGGGAAATTTCCTTGTAATTTCATTGACAGCAATAAATGTCTGTGCCATCGCCAGCTTGCTTTTTCTTGTACCTATTTTAAGCTTCATTTTTCACATATTCCTCTATCATCAGATTAATGGCTTCCATATTCGGTTTATCCGTTGAGATAAGCATTTCAAGCAGTCGTTCCTGCACAGCCTTTCGCATATCCGCCGATTGTATTTTTTGCATGATAAGCGGGCGCTTTTCCTCCAATATCTTTAGCAAAGCAAGATTATCCTCATTTATCAGCGGCTGAATTATTTCTTTAAGGTATTTTGCAAAAAGGGGGCTTTTCCCTCCCGTAGATATTCCCAGTGTAATATCCCCCTCGGTTATCAGTGACGGGAAAATGAATGTGCATTTTTCCTTATCGTCCACTGTATTCACGGGGGTATTCTTTTCTATGCAAAGGCGAAAAATCTCCTCGCCAACGGTTTTGACACCTGTGGCGGATACGACAAAATCCACATTATCCAAGTCGGAAGCGATAAAAGCTCTTTCACGGATTTCCACTTCCTTAATTTCACGGATTTCTGCGCAGATTAACGGCGATACAACCGTTATTCTTGCACCGAAGGGCTTTATCCTTTGGATTTTACGCAGCGCAACTCTGCCGCCGCCCACCACAAGACATAATTTATCGGTTATGTCCGCAAAAAACGGAAAATATCCCATTATTATCCCTCCAGATCGGATTTAAGTGATTTTAGAAGAGCGGAAAATTCGCTGCTTGTCAAGTCGCTTTTTAGCTTGTAAATCAGCTTTTCAAAGCCAACGGAGGTGAATTTATCCTCGGCTTCCCGCATTAACGGTAAAAAGCTGTGAAAAGCAAATTCCTTAAATAATTCGTCTGCACAGTTTTCGATTATTTTCTTTGCGTATTCAACGCTGTCCTGTTTGAGTGCGTTGTTTTCCGCAGACAGCTGTTCAAAATAATCTATTCCCATAAGCCTTGCACCGCTTTCCTCCGCAGCGGATTTTTCTATATCCGCAGGGACGGCAAGGTCTATAAAGAGCCTGTGGGAGTTATTTACATTATTTTCCGAAAGACCTTGCGCGGTTATGGTGTGGTGGGGTGATGAGGTTGCGCTGATTATGCAGCTGCAATCATTTATAACGGAATATCTGTGGGAATAATCGATTATATGGATTTGAGGAATATCCCTAAAGGTGTTTAAATCCTCACTGTGACTTCTTTCGGTCACGTAAATACTTACGTGTCTGTGTGAGATAAGATTTTTCAGCACGATTGAACCGGTTTTTCCGCTGCCGCCTATAAGCAAGACGGTGGGCTTTTCGCTGAATTTCACAGCTTCATTGGCGGCAAGGGTCGCAACAGACACGGAGGTTTTGGATAAAGCTGTTTCAGTCTTAATTTTCTTGGCGCAGGAAATTGCCCCTAAAAATACTCTGTTCAGCTCAAAGCCCGCCGTATTTTCTTCCTTTGCACGGGAATATGCCGACTTTGTTTGCCCCAATATTTCATCCTCGCCTATCACCATTGAGTCTATACCGCAGGCAACCCTATATAGGTGAAAAACCGCATTTTTCCCGCAAAAACGCATTATAAGGGGAGTAAGCTCGCGAACGTCAAATCCGCCAAAATCCGCAAGAAGCCCTATTGCGGATTCATACATTCCGCAATAATACACCTCGGTGCGATTGCAGGTGCATATAATAACACATTGAGAAATTCTGTTTTCACAGGCTTTTTTCAGGAATTTCCGCTGTGTTTCCTCGGTAAAGGCAAGTCTGCCCCTTATATGTGAGGGCGCGGTTCTAAAGCTTACGCTTATACATTCTATATTAGGTTCATCCAAAGGTATCACCCTCAAAACAAAACTTTTATGCACTGATTATGGTGTAATAATTATATATTGCCTATATAATTACTATGTTTAATTATACATCAAATAATGCTCTATGTCAATACAGAATTTATCAAATTGGCTAAATGATATTTAATATTAGTCTTTACAAATTTACACAGGAATATGGAACCATGTTACCTATGCAAATACAGATTAACAGGATAATAGGCATAATTAAGGCTGATGCAGTGTAAGCAGCATCAGCCCGTCATGTTCGATTTATTAAAAATGACAGTGACCGCCCGTGGTTTCAACAGGCGCACAGGTAAGCATATAATCCCTATTGCAGATATATCCCTTATCGGCGAGTATATTCTCTATTGTTTTACGTGCTGTTTCGGGAGTGTTATTTTCTTGGGATAAATGACCGAGTATAATTTCCGTTGTACCCCCTGCCACAAGCCTTGCAACCAATTCACCGCATTCTCTGTTCGAGAGGTGACCCTGATCAGAACGTATACGTCTTTTCAATTCCGTCGGGTAGGATCCCAACCGCAGCATTTCCTCATCATAATTTGCTTCCAAAACCACAGCGGAGCAACCGTTCAGTCCGGCTAATACCTCATCGCTTACAAAGCCTAAATCAGTACACAGCGCACAGCTTTCACCGCTGTCAAAGGTTACTCTGTATCCGCACGGACTTACAGCATCATGAGATATAGAAAAGCTGTTTACAAGGATTTCATCGATTTTTACCGATTGGCTTTCAACGTTAAAGCAGCGGGTTTCGGAATTGATACATTCCCTGTCGGCAAGCAGACGAAGTGTTTCCGTCCGCGAGCATACGGGTATATCGTTATTCTTGGCTAAAACACGAAGTCCCGAAATATGATCCGTATGTTCATGGGTGATAAATACAGCTTTCACCGCTTCCATAGACAGACCGTTTATATCAAGTGCCCTTCGCAGTCGCGAATATGAAACACCGCAGTCGATAAGTATTCCGCTTTTGCTGCTGCCAATGTAATAGGAATTGCCCTTGCTTGATGAAAAAAGCGGGTATATTCTCGGCATTATTTATCTGCTCCTTTAAAAATCCTCATCGATTACTGTTTCGTATTGCCTGATAGCGGTTATTATATAGCTGTCGCCGCTTTCGGTTAAGGTGTACTCAACGTATTTTTCCGGTTCGGGAGTTTCCGATGAGGTTTGCGCAAGCCATGACGGGGTGGGGGAGATATAACCCACAGTTAAGGTGTATACATTTCCGCTTTTGGTAATTTCCGTGACGGTGGGGGAGTAGGAGAAATATTTCGGATTTGAGGGTATTCGGTAGGAGCTTGATTCCTCATCATAGTAAAATGACAGATCAATTGACGCTATAGTGGTATGCTCGATAGTCAGTCCCGCACCGAACAGCTTCACGGCGTGCTGCTCAATTTCAACCTCCGGTACAATGATATAATCAAATTCGGTTTCGTATTTGCTCTGATCCTCGTACAGAATAATATCCCAGATAGCCGCCGATATAACCGTTTCGTTTTTCATTCGCTGTGACGCGTCAAATGGTGCGGGGTCACATATTACCACAGGGTAAATAAATTCCGCAAACTCATTTTTCTGCTTTGTGTTGTTGACTATATCTCCCACAAATCCGATTATATATCCAACAGTGCAGATAATTCCTATGGCGGACATTACCATAACAAACAAACCGATAATAAAATGGTTTTTATTCTCCGCTTTACCCTTGGCGGTATCGTTTTGCTCCTCGTCAAGTCCCGAAAGCTCGCTAAGCTCCGACAAATCCTCATTAAAAGCACTGTCAAGCATATCGATAATTTCGGCATTTTCGGCACGGTTGTCACTTTCCTTTCGGCGTTTGCTCTTTGGCTCAGCCGAATCCTTACTCTTTTCCTTGTTTTTATTCATAGGCGCATTACCTTATCTGACCGTTTCCGTCTATGAGATACTTTGAGGAGGTAAGCTCCATAAGTCCCATAGGTCCTCTTGCGTGGATTTTCTGTGTGGATATTCCGATTTCAGCGCCAAACCCAAATTCTTCGCCGTCGGTGAATCTGGTGGAGCAGTTTACATACACGCAGGCGGAATCTATCTCTTTCTTGAATTTTTCCGCATTTGTTAGGTTATCGGTAACTATGCACTCGGAATGTCCCGTGGAATATTTGTTAATATGTGCTATAGCCTCGTCCACGTCGGAAACAACCTTTACCGAAATAATATAATCGAGAAATTCCGTTGCATAATCCTCATCGGTTGCCGGGACTACACATTCACCGAGAATACGTCTTGTTTCCTCGCATCCCCTAATTTCAACATTATGCTCATCAAGCCTTTTCTTTACGGCAGGGAGAAGCTTTTCAGCTATATCCTTGTGTACAAGCAGGCTTTCTATGGCATTGCATACGGAGGGGCGCTGGGTTTTTCCGTTATCTATAATATTTACCGCCATTTCTATATCAGCAGTGGCATCAGCATATACATGACAGTTACCTGTTCCCGTTTCAATTACAGGCACGGTTGCGTTTTGCGTTACTGCTTTAATCAGTCCCGCACCGCCTCTCGGTATCAGCAAATCAAGATATTTGCTGCACTTCATCAGTTCCGTGGTGACTTCCCTTGAAGTATTGTCAACAAATTGAACGCAATCAGCGGGCAGTCCCACGGTTTCTATGGCACTCCGAATAACCTCGCGTATCCGTTTGTTGGAATTATATGCCTCCTTGCCGCCCTTTAAAATGACTGCATTTCCTGTTTTCAGGCAGAGCGCAGCTGCATCAGCGGTAACATTGGGACGGGATTCGTAAATTATACCGATAACACCGATAGGCACACGAACCTTGGTTATTCTCATACCGTTGGGACGTACCGAGCCGCTTTCGATTACGCCAATAGGGTCGGTAAGCTTTGCAACAGAGAGCATACCGTTGGACATACCCTCAATTCTTGCATCTGTAAGCAGAAGTCTGTCCAGCATAATCTTGGGCATACCGTTTTTTTCGGCAGCATCAAGGTCAATGCGGTTCCCCTCCGTAATATATTCGGCTTTTTCCAAAAGAGCCTTTGCGGCTGCAATGAGAGCGTCATTTTTTTGCTTTGTTGAAGCTATAGCCAAGGACTGCTTTGCCTTTTGAGCTTTTGCGCCCAAATCTTCAATGTAAGACATATACACAACCTCCGTAATTACTTAGCAATGAAAACAGTACCAATCTGTTTTCCGTCAAACAAATCGTAAAGAGTGTTCGGATTTCTTCCGTTAAGTATAGCCATGTCAAATCCCGACAGTGTTGCAATTTCAGCGGCGGTGATTTTGGTAATCATACCGCCTGAACCCAGTGCTGAGCCCGCTCCGCCCGCAAGTCCTCTGATATGGCCGTTTATTTCCGTGACAATAGGTATCAGTTTGGCATCGGGGTTTGTATGGGGATCACTGTCAAAAAGACCGTCAATATCTGACAAAATCACGAGCAAATCTGCTTTACAGTATATACCGACCTGTGCGGCAAGGGTATCGTTTTCACCAAACTCCAGCTCCAATTCATCGATTGCAACGGTGTCGTTTTCGTTTACTATCGGAATAATACGCTTGTCAATAAGCTTTTCAAATGTGTTTTCAACATTATTCTTTCGGGGGGTTTCTATTATGTATTTAGTCATGAGTATCTGAGCCACATTGACATTGTATTCGCCGAAAAGCTTATCATAAAGGTACATAAGCTCACATTGTCCCACAGCGGCACAAGCCTGCTTCGTCTGGGTGTCGGAGGGCTTTGTGCGGCAGCCCATTTTATCCATTCCCAAGCTTACAGCACCGGAGGACACGAGGATTATTTCCAGTCCGCTGTTCTGTAAATCGGAAAGAACCTTAACAAGCCTTTCCATACGTCTGATATTTACCTTACCTGTTTTGTGGGTAAGAGTAGATGTTCCAACCTTGACAACTACACGTTTCTTTGAGGATATATCGTACATTTTTCATCACCATTATTATAATCAGTTTACTTTGTTCTGCGGTTTGTTTTCGATATAGCACCGCAAATTTTCCGCAGCAATGTCAACGGCACGCTGTCTTGTCTGAACGGGCGCCCAAGAAACGTGGGGTGTAATAATGCAATTTCTCGCAGTCATCAGAGGATTGCCCTCCAACATAGGCTCACGGGAAATAACATCCACGGCAGCACCCGCAATAACGCCGCTGTTAAGCGCAAGGGTAAGATCCTCTTCATTTACCACAGGACCTCTTGCGGTATTTATAAGTATAGCCGTCGGCTTGCAAAGCTTTAGCATTTCCATATTTACAAGACCGTCTGTTTGTGGAGTAAGCGGGCAGTGGAGAGTAATAAAATCCGAGTTTGCGAACAGCTGCTCCCGAGAGCAGAAAGTAACTCCCTCAAACTGCTGCGGTGTTCGGGTGCAGGCAAGTATTTTCATACCGAAAGCCTTTCCCACACGGGCAACGCTTTTGCCGATAGTGCCGAAGCCCAAAATACCTAAGGTCATGCCCTCAAGCTCAAATGTAGGTATTTTAAAGTAGGAGAATGTTTCCGAATTGATCCAACCGCCATTGTGAACATCATCATTATACTCCGCGGTGCGGCAGGCAAAATGGAGTACACAGGAAAATACCTGCTGCGTTACTGCCGATGTAGAATAGTTGGGAACATTGCACACTGTGATACCGTGTTCCGCCGCAGCTTTTATATCGACATTGTTGTAGCCTGTTGCGCAAAGTCCTATATATTTAAGGTTAGGGCAGCTCTCTATTATTTCCCTGTCAAATACGGTTTTATTGATAATCGCAGCCTCAACGCCCTCTAATCTTTCGACAATTTCGCTTTGCTTGGTAAGGGGATATGCTTTTACCTCTCCCAATCTGTAAAAGGCGTCCAATGAAACATCATTGGCGGAAACTGTTTTCGTTTCAAGCAGTGCTATTTTCATGTAAAAGCACTTCCTTTCGGTAATTATTCGGTAGTGCTGTCGTCGGTATCCTCGTTTTGTGGGGCGCTGTCGGCGTAATGCTGAGGCGGTTTGGATTGAGATGCCTTTTCCTCAAGCGCCTCTGCACGGGAAGCCCTTACCATGTCAATTACAGCAAGTATCAGCAGGATAAATTCCTCCAACCCCAGTATATAAAAGGTAGGCTTTGTATCTGTGGCATAGACAAGCAACGTGGAGGCAATTCCTATTATAAGCAGTATATGGTAATTATGCCTGCGGTAGATATAACAAAGAATGAGCAGAGCCACACTTACTACCACAAATATGATGTGCGCGCTTAAGGGAAGTGGAAATCGGATATTTTCCGTCATTATAAAAATCTCCTTTTGCAAAAATTACAACCGTTAGTATATCATATAAATATTAACTTTTCAACCAAAGAGTATTTATCATCCTTCAAAAATTCGCTTGCATATTCCTTCCGCTTTCGTGTAAATGTCTTCAATATCCTCGCCAATGAAAAATTCGCCGTTTTTGTAAAGAATTTTTCCGTTTACGGCGGTAAGCATTACATTGCTCTTTGAGCCGCTGTATACTATATTTTTAAGGATATTGTTTCGCGGCCGCATATTTGGCGAATGCATATCTATTACCGTAAAGTCCGCCAAATAGCCTGCTTCTATTCTGCCGCAGCGGTCAAGTCCCATTGCCCTTGCACCGCCCTCGCAGGCAGCACGAAGTACAGTTTGTGCGGGCATTGCCGCCGCATCGTCCTTGTCCAGCTTTTGCAGCACAGTCATAAGGTACATTTCTCTAAACATATCCAGTGCGTTGTTGCTTGCCGCACCGTCAGTACCGATAGCCAAATTAACACCTCTATCGGTAAATTTATCAAGCTTTGCAATTCCGCTGGCAAGCTTGGAGTTACTGCACGGACAGGTGACAGCGGTCATATTATGCCTGCGGAAAATATCAGCATCTTCATCGTTTACATGGACGCAGTGAAATCCGCCGCCGCCGTACTCAAACATACCAATGCTGTCCATCAGCTTGGTTGGTGTCATGCCATAGCGTTCTATACAACCCTCAACCTCCGATTTGGTTTCACTGTTGTGACACCAAACGGGAGCCTTGTATTTCTGCGAAAGAGCCGCTGCCTCCTTCATTTGTTCCATGGGAGTTGTATATTCCGCATGGAATCCTAGCTTAAAGGTGATAAGGTCGCTGACGTTATTTAAGGTAGTGTAATATTCTTCTAAATTTTCAAGCTTTGCTCCGCAGAATGTGCAGCGAAATCCCGTGTCAACAAATGCCTTTACCGCCGTATCGGGGAAGAAATACATATCAAAGCAGGAGGTTATTCCGCTTGTGAGGTATTCCGCAACAGCCAGCTTGCAAAGTACGTATATATCTTCGGGAGTGAGCTTATCCTCGTTGGGAAAAACGTCATCCTTAAGCCAGCTGTGCAGGGGAAGATCGTCCGCATAGCTGCGCAGGAAGGTCATTGCGGAATGAGTGTGGGCATTGCAGAAGCCGGGCAGTATTAGGTTTCCTTTAAGGTCAATTACCCTGTCATAGACCTTGTCATTGTCATTTGGTGTATCTCCCACGTAGACAATGGAATTACCCTCAACAATAACACAGCCCTCACTGATTGTCATATTGTCAAGGGACGGTATAAGTGCATTTGTCAGCTTGATATTCATATATTCCACTCCTATAATATCAGTGTGTTTAACCTTTACTATTATATCATTATGAGTATAGGTTGTCAAGTGAAATTCAGACGTAAATTTCCTTATATTACCCCTTGACAATATTCCACAAGTGGAGTATAATAGTAAGCAGGGTAATATTCTACTTGTGGAATATAGGAGGAATATAATGCTAAAGCATGGGATACTTGGACTGCTTAATTACCATGATATGACAGGCTATGCAATCAAGGAGGTATTTGACAATTCGCTGAATTTCTTTTGGACGGCGCAGACAAGCCAGATTTACAGGGAGCTGCAGGGCCTTAGGAAAAACGGTATGGTTACTATGACCATGATTGAACAGGAGGGTAAACCCGACAAAAAGGTTTGCAGCATTACGGAAAAGGGAAGAAAGGAGCTTATGACATGGCTTTCACAGGGAGGGCTTACCGTTGAGTCAAGGTCGCCGCTTTTGATGAAGGTATTCTTCTTGGGAGAACGATCACCGCAGGAAAATATTGAATGTTTCAGGAAATTCCGCTCGTCCTGTGAGGAATTCCTAAAATCACTTGAATCGGTGGAGGAAACCATAGACCTTTTTGAGAACATTATACAGAATAGGGAAAAATCAGCCTATTGGCAGATGACGTTGAACTTGGGACGGAAAAACATGAGAATGTATATTGAATGGGCGGACGAATGTATAGCACGAATGGAGGAAATGATATGAAAATACTTGTAATTAACGGCAGTCCGAAAGGGGAGAGAAGTAATACCTATAAATTGACAAGGGCATTTCTTGACGGGATAAAATCTGTTCATGGCGATGATACGGAAATAGCTGTACTTGATGTAAATAAGCTGAACATCAAGTCGTGTCTTGGCTGCTTTGCCTGTTGGGACAAAACTCCCGGCAGGTGCTGTATAAGCGATGATATGCAGGGAGTAATTGAAAAGCTGCTTTGGGCGGATATTACCGTATGGAGCTTTCCACTGTATTATTTCAATGTTCCCGGTAAGCTAAAGTGCCTTATCGACCGACAGCTGCCCATGATTTTGCCGTTTATGAACACCGACACTGTCGGCGGAGGACACCCCACGCGCTATGATATGAGCGGCAAAAAAACCGTCATTATATCCACCTGCGGCTTTTACACCGCAGAAAGCAACTATGAAAGCGTTACTGCAATGTTTGACCACATCTGCGGTCAGGGCAATTATACCGCTGTTTTCTGCGGTCAGGGCGAGCTTTTTAGGGTTAAGGAGCTTTCGCAGAGAACAGAGGAATATCTGGGCTTTATCCGTACAGCGGGTAAGGAGTATATAAGCGGCGGAATATCTGCTGACACCCGTGATAAGCTAAATACGCTTTTGTATCCCCGTGACGTTTTTGAGCGAATGGCAGACGCCAGCTGGGGAATTGATACAAAGAGCGGTGAAAAGCAGGATGATTCCCTTGTATTCACCAAGCAGATGGCGGCAATGTACCGAAAGGAATCCTACGGTGGCAGGGATATTGTACTGGATATGCATTATACGGATATTGACAAAAAATACCGTATCATTCTCGGAAAAGACGGCAGCAGAGTGACGGAGGATTTTTCGGGAGAATATACAGCCCTCATTGAAACACCCATAAGCGTGTAGAAAGCAATAGCTGTCGGAGAAATAAGCGGTACGGAGGCGATGGCAAAGCATATGTACTCGGTCAGCGGCGATTTTGAAGTTATGATGAATTGGGATAATTACTTCGGTTCGGGTAAAAGTGAAAGTTCGACTTCAAATTCACCCGCTGCAAAAGAAAGCAAGACAAATATGCTGCTGCTTCTCTTGCCATGGATGTTTTTCTGGATTTTTCCCGCAATAGACAGTGAATGGGGGACTATTCTATCTCTTGCGGTCTGCTTAATAGAGCCGTTAATCTTCTATAAAAGCAAAAAGACTCTTTACGACCTTATATCCTGTGCGGCGGCGGGATGCTGTTCTGTGGGCGTAATAATGGGCTTGCCAATCGGAATAGTACAGCCTGTTTCATATTTTGCATTCGGTTTTATGTGGGCGATTACCTGTCTTATGAAGATACCGCTGACGGCATACTATTCAATGAACGATTACGGCGGAAACAAAGCCCTTGAAAACTCACTTTTTGTAACAACAAATCGCATCCTCACGGCAGTATGGGGGATTATGTATATATTATCGTCTGTATGGTCGTACTTTTTAATGAAAACGGCACTGTCGCCCTATATCGGCTTAATAAACTCAATCCTGCCCATGCTTATAGGAATATTTACCGTATGGTTTCAGAAGTGGTATCCAAAAGCGGTGGCGGCAGGTAAAATTAAGTAGCCGTCGCAACCGTTACCCTAGGGAAACACCGCACAATAGCTTTTCGCAACCCTCTCAGTGGCGTATTTTCGAGGGTTGGAAAAGCTACCTATCGGATTGTGCAGTGTTACCCTGACAATAAATGCGTTATAAATAACGTCCCCAAAGGAAAATCCTTTGGGGATGCTTTTTGCTTTTACGGGAATATATAAATCAACTCCTGTAAAATGACAAATTATGCGGCATAAATACGATAAAATTTCATGAGATGTATAAGTAAATATTTTTTCGGGAATATTTACTGCATAAGAAATTTTATCTGAAAAAATTGGGAGATATGTTGCATGAGTAAAATTGTTACCCTGACGCTGGCGGCAGCTATTGCCGCAAATCAGCCTGTTGTGCAGGTCGAGAGTCTGCCTATTCCGGAGGTGGATACGGCTTTTAAGACATATATGGATTACCGCACAATCACGGACACCTCCTCTGTGCAGTATGAAATGCAGCAGGAGGCATATACCGATAGCCAAGGTATTCGCCGCATAGACGGGGACGTGTGTGTTGCGCTGGGTACGGCATATGCCGAAAGCTGCGGTGAAAGGTTTATTATTACGTTGGATTCGGGAAACAGCTTTACGGCGGTCGTGGGGGATATAAAGGCCGATTCTCATACCGATGAAACCAACAGCTATGTGTGGCTTTGGGAGGGGTGCGGCGATATGGTGGAGTTTATCGTGGACAGCGAACGGCTTGATGAGGATATTCGCATTATGGGGAGTATGGGCGAATATGAGGAATACAGCGGAAATGTAACATCTATTATACCTATTGACTCACTCTCCCTTTTTGCGAATAATTGACAATATAATCACAGGTATAATTGCAAAATTTAACGAAAAATGTGCTTGACATATGTGCAAATATAGGGTATAATAGGAGCATGGAATGTTTTTCGGCGGCGCATTGCTTCATGTGTGCTGCACAGGTTTTTCTTGTGTATGCCGTGCCGCTAAAGAATATCCGGTAAGAGGCTTGCCGTTACAAGCTGCAAGAAATACACTGTTTGCCGCCCCTGTGGATTTCTTTACAGTGAATTTTGCAAGAATGGTTTTCAAATTATTCATGTCCGGTAATGCCGCTTCCGATAAATTATTGTGCAAAGGAGATATGTCATTATGTCACTTACCAAAAACCCTAATGTGCTCAAATGGGTAGACGAGATGGTAGCATTGACCAAGCCTGACAAGGTTGTATGGATCGATGGTTCCAAGGAGCAGCTTGATGCTCTTACCGATGAGGTGTGCAGTCTTCCCGATGGCGACAGAGATAAGATGTATAGGCTTAACGAGGAAAAACTTCCCGGCTGCCTTTATCACAGAACTCTTCCCAACGATGTTGCTCGTGTAGAGGACAGAACATTCATCTGTACTCCCACTAAGGAAGAGGCAGGTCCTACCAACAACTGGATGGATCCCGCTGAAATGTATGCAAAGCTCACTCCTCTTTACGATGGTGTTATGAAGGGCAGAACCATGTACGTTATCCCTTATTCAATGGGTCCTATCGGTTCACCTATCGCTAAGGTTGGTGTTGAGATTACCGACTCTATTTATGTTGTTCTTAACATGAACATCATGACAAGAATAGGTAAGCAGGCTTTTGAGAATTTGGGAGATACTTCCGATGACTTCGTAAGAGGTCTGCACTCCAAGGCAGATGTTGATCCCGAAAACAGATATATAGTACAGTTCCCCCAGGATAATACAATTTGGTCAATCAACTCCGCATACGGCGGAAACGTTCTTCTCGGCAAGAAGTGCTTTGCACTTAGAATAGCTTCTTATCAGGGTAAGAATGAAGGCTGGATGGCTGAACATATGCTTATCCTCGGTGTTAAGAAGCCCGACGGCGAAATTAAGTATATCACCGCTGCTTTCCCCTCTGCTTGCGGAAAGACAAACCTTGCTATGCTTATTCCTCCCGAGGGATATAAGAAGGATGGCTATGAAGTATTCACTGTAGGCGATGATATTGCATGGATGAAGCCCGGCAAGGACGGCAGACTGTATGCTATCAACCCTGAGAACGGATTCTTCGGCGTTGCTCCCGGAACAAACGCTAAGTCCAACTACAACGCTCTTGCATCCACAAGAAAGAATACCATTTTCACCAACGTTGCCCTCAATAATGCGGACAATACCGTATGGTGGGAAGGTCTTGATAAGAATCCTCCCGAGGATGCTACCGAGTGGAAGGGCGCTAAGGTAAACGGTAAGGAATTTACCTCCGTTATCGGTCCCGACGGCAAGCCCCAGAAGCTGGCTCACCCCAACTCTCGTTTCACAGCTCCCGCTGAGAACTGCCCCTGCGTTTCTCCTGAGTTCAATAATCCCGAGGGTGTGCCTGTTTCCGCTATAATCTTCGGCGGAAGAAGAGCATCCACTACTCCTCTTGTATATCAGTCCTTTGACTGGACTCACGGAACATATATGGGTTCTGCGGTTTCCTCCGAAACAACCGCAGCAGCTACCGGCGCAGTTGGTGTACTCCGTCACGACCCGATGGCTATGAAGCCTTTCATCGGCTATAATGTCGGCGATTACTGGGCACATTGGCTTGAAATGGGCGATATCCTCGGCGATAAGGCTCCTAAGATTTTCAATGTAAACTGGTTCAAGCAGGATGAGAACGGCAACTTCATGTGGCCCGGATTTGGTGATAACATGAGAGTTCTCGACTGGATCATCAAGCGCTGCGAGGGTACAATCGATGCTGAGGAAACAGCTATCGGTTATGTTCCCAAGAAGGGCGATATCAACGTAAGCGGTATTGAGGATGAGGTTACACCCGAGGCTATGGATAAGCTCCTTGATGTTGACAAGGATCTCTGGAAGAAGGAAATTGCAGAGATGCGCAGATACTACAAGGAAGACATTGCCGACAAGGGCGGTCATATTCCCGATGCTCTCTACGCTCAGCTTGACAAGATTGAGGCTAATCTTAACAAGTAAGCTGTTTTCGGCATAAAATATTTGAAGTTGAGAACCAACGTATTTTTTGTGATGCGTTGGTTCTTTTTGTAAATATATAAGCTTATTTTGTATAAGTTTTGTTAATTATAGTGTATTTGTGTAAAAACTGTTGACAGAAACTTAAACTCATGCTACAATTGTAGTAATGTTTTACGGATTTTTTGGCAATCACAGAGTTAGAAACGATTATATCTGAAAGGTGAAAGCATAATGAAAAAACAAATCTGTTTATTGACAGTGTCTGTGTCTTTAATATTTTGTGCTTGCAATGATACAGTAACGCCTGAAGAAACTGCTTTTAATCAGGTTGAGGACGGTCATTTAACAACAATAGTATGTGATGAGGCAGCTTTGAATTGTGGCGGCAGTACTTTTGTCGGCAAGGGTACTGAAACCGTCACGAGTGATAAATTGTGCAGTTCAGATTACATATTGGACGTTGAATATACTCCTATATATGACAACGTTAAACTTCTAAGCAGCTCGGCAACGGGAAACCCAACTTCTTACGAAGAGCTTCGGGATTATATAGAATGTTATGATGAGGTAAGTTTTGTCGAATATGAAATTCTTTCAGTGTATTCTCCGCAGGAAGCGGTCGAAATAACAGGTGAGGACTTCTTCTTGACCAGTACAACGTTGTACCTTGCAAATATTTATTATGACCTTATGAATGATGAATCTGTTGATATGACTGTAAACATTGCAAAAGTGGGCATCAGCGGCAGTCAGATTGAAAGTGATCCCGTGTATCTTGTCGGTCAGAAATTAGCGGCACCAGTATTTAACATCGGTTCGTCTTGGTGCATTGCGCTGCCTGAAATGACCTACAGTATTTATACAATAAACGACATTGAGTTTGCCTACCATATCAGCCATGAAAACATCAGATTAACCGATGATTCCTTGGAAAATTTAGATATGAATTTGCAGACAAGCGAGGAGTTTGTTGTTACATCAACGGTTAATAATCCCGTAAATTACACTCAAAAGTCAACAATCGCGGATTTGTCAGAGTTTATTCGTGAAGATTGGAGCAAGCGCGGTTATAGGCTTTTGAATTTTGATGCCGTTGTTGATTTTGATATTCAAAGTGGAGAAGCAGAGGTGATTGATAATGCGGTATTGGAATAATGCAGCCAAAATAATCATTTCCGTTTTTTAGCTATGACGATTGTTTCGTTTTATACTGTAAAAACGTTTGCTCACAGTGTTTCGGATTGTGGATATAAGCATAGTGTGAGTACAACGCATTGGGATATATATGAGGATTCCGTACATTGGGGGAGTTATAACACTGCCCTTACCGTAGACTGCGGACTTTTCGAGGGAACATCGTTTGAAACTTACATAAACAATGCTGTTTCAAAGTGGAATGCAGCAACGTTTAATGGCAGTGACCTGATGACAATGAAGATTGATAACACATCAGTCAGTGCAATTTTTAGGAGTAAAACATCCGCACAAATTTCTGCTGTTTGTGGTTCGTCTGCATGGGCTATTACATACAGAGCCGGTGCAGTAATAGATAGTTCGGGATATCAGCATTACAGCACAAATGCGGAAAGTATTGCGATATGGGTTAATTGGAATGATGTTTTGAAGGATAAATCTACTACTGCAAAGACTCATGTTCCTCTTCATGAATTGGGTCATGTAATCGGTTTGAAAGATATACCGGCTACTGTGTCAACCAATAGTTATTTGATGTGCAATGAATTTGGAAGTTCTGCTGCCCCCACTTCAATAACTACAGCTGATAAACAAGGAGCTGCTGTTATTCTTGGACAGCATACTTCTCATAGTTTTACTTACAGTCAGTACAGCAGTACGGCACATAAAAAAACTTGTAGCATTTGCGGCGTGTATCAGTACTACACCCACACATATAATAGTAACGGTGTGTGTATTTACTGTGGCTATACGAGCGGCTGACAAATTAGTATCTTCAACTCCGACAAGGGCGGTCATATTCCCGATGCTCTCTACGCTCAGCTTGACAAGATTGAGGCTAATCTTAATAAGTAATATTAGGTAATAAAAATATCAGTCCCGCACGGATTAATCTCCGTGCGGGACTTTTTTTCTCAAACAATAATCTTAAAGCACATTGTACTTTCATTGATAAGCGGCTGGTTGTATTCAAAGAATACCGTTCCGGCATATTCAGTGGTGATTTGGGAGATGGTTTCACCGTCAATCGGGTCGATTATTCGCCCGATAACCTGTCCCTGTTCAACCGGTGAACCCGTGGGAACATCTGCACGGAATATTCCACCCGCAGAAGAGCGTATCTGGTATATGTCCGATTCGTTTATGATTTCCGTTTTATAGCCTGGAACACTCTTTTCTGTAATTGCTCCGATACTGTACATAAACCGCAATATAGCCGCTACAACCTCAGAACAGGAAACATCGTCTATTCCGCTGGTTTCATTTGAATAAACGGAAAATGCCTTTGTTTCCCATATCTGCCAGTTATAATTAAGGGTCGTAGTATCATATGGACGGGGCTTGCGCACAATACCGTACTTAAGACCGAAGCGCTCCATATCCGCAGGATCGGTAAAGCCTGTTTCCATCAGCTTTACATGGGGCAGAAAGTTTCCCGTCTGATAAAAGCTTACAAGCTGTATGCCGTATTCATACCCCTCTAATTTGCGAAATACTCCGTCGGCAATTCTCTGTGTGGTTTCTCCTTGGTCATATCCCGGGAACATACGGTTGATATCCGTATTGCCCATAGTCCAAAAGCGCTTGCCTATATTCATGGAATAGTAGTTGATACAGGGTATAATCAGAATTTCACAGTTGGGGGATATTTTCCCTGTCTTTTCAAGACGCTTCATCGTCCTTACAAGCTGGGAGCATATGTACATCTGCTGAATCTCGTTTCCTCTTGTAGCGCCTACAATGGCAACTGATTTCTTTCCCGAACCAAAGCGGCAGCCTATAACATCAAGATTATCCCTGTAAGGGGATTTCAGTGAGTACAGTATTTCCTTTTTCATATTTCGCCGCCTCCTTTTACGGTTTTATCATCAATAGTGAGTATTCTTGCCAGCAATGAGCCGCCATATACAATGGGATATTCCCTCAATGTAAATACCAATCCGTCACACACTGCACGAACGACTTCTCTTATTTCTCCCCTCAGCGGATCAAGGACATTACCCAAAACATCGTCCTTTTTCACATAATCGCCAAAGCTTACTTCGGGTAGGAATACGCCGTCCGCATCGGAATTTACAAATCCGACCGCACTGTTTTGAGAAATAATAGGTCTGCGAGGCTCTACGGTATCACCCTTCCACATACCCATATTTTTCATAAGGTTGAAAATACCGTCAAATATCTGCCGTCCGTATTCCCGTGTAATTCTCATTCCCACGCCCATTTCCACAACAAGCGTCTTTGTCCCTGTGCTGTTAAGGCTGTGTGCAAGGGTTGATTCAAGCACTGTCGCCGACTCATGTACCCATATAAAATCAACGTTCAACATTTTTGCATAGGGAAGAAGTGTTTCCGATGTGGGAACGCTCATTCTGATTTGCGGCAGCTCTCTCAGGAAAATATTGCTTGAATGGACATCTATGCATATATCCGCACCGCTTATATCATCAATTATAGCGGAGCAAACGGTTTCAATCATAGTGCCGTTTCTCGAACCTGGAAAAACCCTGTTCATATCAAGGTCAAATTGAGGAATTCCTCTTGTTATCGAGTCTATTCCCAATGGGTTCAAAGCAGGGTAAATATCCACTGTGCCGTCAAGCAGCGAGATATTCCTCCTTAATTCATCGCCTATAAGCCACGCAAGATACTGTCCCTCCAGTTCATCTCCGTGAGTACCCGTGACAATGCATATACGCTTTTTTTCGCTGCCGTTTTTGATTGTGGATTTTTGTATCCGCAGCTTTTCATTGACAGCCAGCATGGTTTCCGTGACGGTTTTTATCATCTGACACACAATCCTTTCTTTTTGATAGTAATAACAAAATCACCGCAAACGTCTGCTGATACTGCAAACAAATGCGGTGCTGTCAGCGTCCTTGCTCATATAAATTTTCTCTATTATTCGTAACTCAAAATTTCCAGCTTG
>Ga0192270_1046_pt1 | contig 22188 bp, 14 predicted proteins | sample Koala_Koa24_C3_FD_131269 | JGI IMG/M metagenome (GOLD analysis project Ga0192270, IMG submission 131269) | Enriched cells from koala feces incubated with labeled cellulose particles, San Francisco Zoo, California, United States - Koala_Koa2-4_C3 ...
GACCAAGATTACTCTTAGTCGCTTTCCATAAATCCTATTTGAAATCTTTGTCTAACTTTTTGGGGTCAATTTAATCTCACGGGGAGCATTTAAAGCATATATCCACATTTACTTATTTTCATATCGGATTATATCCGCCGGAGAACATTCCAGGACATAGCATATACGGGCAAGTATATCCAGATCCATCTTCTCCACATTATTGCAGTACCATTTGTTTATTACCTCGAAACGAGTATTGGAAACTCTTGCAAGATAATTCCTTGTAATATGCTTGCTGTCCATTATTTCTTTCAGATGAATACTGATACTGCCGTATTCCTTGATAGTTATAACGGATTTGGAATTGTCCATAGCCCTCACCTCAATATTATTCTATATTTAAAGTTACTGCTTGACAATATACATTTTAAGTGTTACTATTTATATAGTTACTAATTTAACAGTAAGGCGGGAAAGCTATGGAAATTTACACTGTAAGCCTTTTCGGTCACAGAGAGGTTGAAAACCCTTTGGAAGCAGAAAGCCGCTTGGAGCGGCTGCTACGTGATATTATCCGCTAAAAGGAATACGTGGATTTTCTTATAGGGCGTGACGGGGAATTTGACCTGCTGGCGGCATCGGTTATAAAAAGAGCAATTCAATGCTGCGGGAACGGAAACACTCATCTCACTCTTGTACTGCCCTACATGAAATCCGAATACCGCGACAACGAGTTGTCCTATCTCAATTATTACGATGATGTTGAGGTGTGTACAGAATCATCAAAGTCACACTACAAATCGGCTATTCAAGTTCGCAATAAAAATATGGTAGACCGCTCGGATCTTGTGATATGCTATATAAATCACAAAAGCGGCGGCGCGTACAAAACCGTACAATACTCCAAAAATCAAGGCAAGACTGTGATAAATATAGCAAAAACGGAATAATCCCGAAAAATAACGCTTTCCCTGCTTTGTACTTTGGCTAAAATCGGTATGGATATTTGCGGCATACGATTAAGGATTAATTTTTCCTACCATTTCAAAAAAAATATAGCGGCGTGATAACCTTAATGCATTATCACACCGCCTTTATCGAAAATAGATGTCAGAAGTTGGAGAATGGAGCTTATCCTCTATCCTCCGTGTGCATACCGCACTATGCCATGAGGCATTACCGCGGTGTTTTCTTAAGGAAGTGCTGATTAATGCGTCAGCAATCGTTTCCAACCCTCGAAAAGCCCTTACTGAGAGGGTTGAGAAACGATTTAATCAGCGATTCCTTAATCACGCTGACTGTCGTCACCGTCAAGAATATCATCTACCGCATCTGCAGCGCCTGTAACCACATCTCCGGCGGCATCGCCCACATCATCCGCAACGTGTTCGATATCCTCTATCAATCCGTCACCGTCTATGTCAACATTATTGCCGTCATTGTGGTCGGGGTCGATAGCGTTTTCGTTTCCGTCACTTAGTCCGCTGTCGCCGTCACTGCTTTGGCTGTCGCCGCTGCTGTCACCATTCTGACTGTTGTCACTGCCGCCGCTTTCACCCATACCGCTTGTATCGCCCTCGTCGCCTGAGCTTACCGAAGATTCCGAGCCTGAGCTTGACTCCGAACCCATACCGCTGTCATCGGTGCTGTTGTTTTTGCCGCAAGCTGTGAGCGTTGAAAAAGAAAGCACTGCAAGGCAGGCAATAGCGGCAAGTTTTTTTGAAGTCATGGTACCATGTCCTTTCCACTGAGTGTATACTATTAGAGTAGCGGGGTAATTGTCGATTGGAAAAAGCTGTACTTTCTCCAATCGACATTCAATTATCCCGGCAGACGCTTGGCAGCACCTCCACTCAAGAAACTGCGTTTCCCAAATAATTTGCCGCCTTATGCAAACCCTTTCGTCTACGGGATTATCATAACCTGTTTACACCGCTTTATTCAAGCCCTGCCCATGTAAAAATTTGATAAAATTCAAATCAATCATACAGCTCTTCATAATCATCGTTAGCAAACGACAAATTTCCCTCTGCATAATCACTCATCAGACTGTAGATTTCTGCGGCAAATTCATCGGGATCATAATAATAGTAGCCGCCTCTGATGTATCTCGCTATGGAATCGGTTATGGTTTTCTCATCGTATATATCAAGGAATGTCCTGATATAATTGCGGTAATAGCCTTCATTGTCGACATATGCGTAATAATCGCTGTAATAATCGCCGTCTGCATAGGTCATTTCGTTATAGAATACATCTGCAACGCTTTGAATGTAAACTCTCTCCGCCACATCGGAATATTCCGGTGGAATAATTAAAGTGTCCCCATTCACCTGCATAGCGTAGCAGCTTTCATCGGTAATGCAGCTGAACTGTGCCACATTTAACAGGGCCGCCAAATCAATTTGCAAAAGTCTGTTATCGTAATCGATTATCCTTGAATAGTTGCACAGCACAGTGCCTTTATATTCGTATATGCCGTTTCCCATCACCCTTATGTCAATAGTTGCGGACGGAACGCTGATTCCGAACACCTCCTCGGTTACTGCATCGCTCATAATGGTATTCCAGCCTGATGTACTCATTATCCGTGCCACATCGCTTGCGGAAATCTGTATACTCTCAAACTTAATTCCACAGCTTTTCAGATACTCCGTTGTTTCACGGTAGGAATCGTTTATTATCCATACATCGTATACACTTGAATCGCCGCTTCCCTCATCATCGGTCTTTTCAATCTCAATACAGTAGTTTGTACCGGTGGGAGTGAAATACTCCTCCTCGGTCATATTCATTATATCATTTCTTAGTGCCAGTTTTAACTGCTCAACAAAATCATCGGGCAGATTTCCGGCACGAACCTTTACATCGTAGTAATCGGAAGAGCTGTCACCATACGCCGCCGCAGGCTTTACCCAGACGTTTGAAACGGAATAGACACTGCCTGACCACCATGTTTCCCATTTCCATGCGGTATCTACTCTTTGCCCCACATATTCGGCTCTTTCCTGCCGCATTTCCTCCGTAAGGTCAATTTCTGTAAGAAGATACATGGTATCAGTGCCTAATTTGTAGTATGAACGCTTAACAGTACCGCCTGTTTTCAGCTTGTAGCTAATCTCCAGCGAACCTCCGGAATAGTAGCAGTCCTCATCATGTACCGCACTTTCATGCACACTGATAATTTTCTCGATAGCCTCCTCCGATTCAAGGGTAAAGCTGCTGTCTATGATATAGCTCAAGGAGCCGTAGTCAAATCCATTTTCATATCCGCAATAGTCAATGGTGACGGAGCTTACGTTTTCGGCATCGGGTACACGGTATACCACACCAAGACCGTCCGTGGCTCTTATAACGGAATATATGCCGCAGCAGCACAAAAGCGTTGCCGCATAAACCGCCATTTCCCTGAAAAACCGCTTAAAACCACGGTTTTTGATAACCGCAAGGAGCATATTCATTATCGCCGTTACAATAACCATCGGGATAATCATATCGCTGTCATCGGTAATAGCCATAGCGAAAAGGAAAACCACACAGACATTTGCCGCCACAATCATGATGTAGTAAAATGCCTTGAAAACAAAGGGCTTTCCCGTATCCTCCGCCTTACGCTTTTTGTTCAGGAAAAATGCCAATACAAAGTAAATTGCCGTGAAAATCGCCGTTATTACAAACCATTTCCCAAAGGGAACGTCTATATCCACATCGCCGGGAGATAATTTCGTTTCGATGGCGAACACCAGGCCTACCGCCGCACCGATTGGAGAATAGTAAAATGTAGAGCTTGCCAAATAGCCACTGTAATCAATTCCCCAAAGACCGTACATGGCGGATACAACCGCCGCACAGGCTGTTCCGGGAATAAGTATATTTGCCAGAATGGTATAGCCCGCACATTCAAACAAACTGCCGCAGCAAACCGAAACCATGACCGTAACGGTATAGAGCATAATCATAATCAGTATACCGCCGAAAATAATATATGCCGCATAGGGGGCCATGGTTTCAAAAGCCGTACACAGTGTCCCTTGGCTATAATCATGGTGATAATAGAACGTTTTTCCGTCACAGGTAATATGTCCCACAAGAATAATAAGCATTGAGATTATACTTGTCACAACAAAGGGCGCTATGTAGAGGAACAGTCCCGACAGGTAGTCGGAAACAAACCGCTGTGACGTAGTCATAGGCAGACCCAGTCTGAAATCAACGTCCGTCTTTTTGTAATAATAGGAAAATACGGACAATGCACATATTACCCCGATACACGCCGCAATAGTGGTGGTAAGCACTCCTATCACAACAAATGCCTCTATATCCGCACTGCCCTTTGTGTTGAGATTGACAATCATCATAGTAAGCGCAAATGGTGCCACCAGCATATGGAGGATAAATATAACTATTAATAAGCGTAGATTTTCCGCACATTTTCCTTGCCGTTGTGGAGCATTTCCCTTGTAAAAAAGCCCTGCCTTACCGTTTGTTTTTCCTTAGTCATATCGTATTGCCGCTCCTTTCGTCAATACCGTCAATGCCTCCCGCATCGTAACCGGTCTGAGCCATTTCATAGATAAATATTTCCTCCAGTGAAAGAGGGATAAGGTCAAGCAGTGTAGGGCTTTTCTCCCCAAGCTTTGTACGTATTTCCTCCTCGCTGCCTTTCATTATGATATAGTGTACGCTTCCGCTGCGGCTGTAATCCATTATGCCGTATTTCTCAAAGTCCGCGCGGGAATACTCCCTTGGAAAAGCCGCCTGCACCTTGTGGATATTGCCCTTAACCGAATCAAGATCCCTGTTAAAGAGGATTTTCCCCTGATGAAGCAGTGCAACGCTGTCACATACCTCGTTTATCTCCTTAAGGTTATGGGAGGAAATAACGGTGGTAAGCTGCCTGTCAATCATAGCGTCCACCAACATTCTTTTTACGATAATCCTCATAGTAGGGTCAAGGCCGTCAAAAGCCTCGTCCAAAAGAAGATAATCCGTTCGGCAGGCAAGACCCGAAATAACAACAGCCTGTCGTTTCATACCCTTTGAAAAGGTGTCCAGCTTCTTGCCGTCGGAAAGCTTAACCCTGCTGCGCAGCTGCTCGAATATTTCCTCGGAGAAATTTGGATAAAAGCCCTTAAAATACCTTTTCAGCCCTCCTAAGGTAAATGAGCCGAACTGCACTGTTTCATCATTTATGAAAAACACCTTTTTCTTAATAGCCACATTGTCAAAGACGTTTTCGCCGTCAACAGTAACATTCCCCGCTTCCTGCTTGTATATACCCGCAAGCAGCCGCAGAATGGTTGATTTTCCCGCACCGTTAGACCCTAAAAGTCCGAATGACGTACCCTTGCTTATTACAAGGTCAATATTGTCGAGTGCGGTAAAATCGCCGAATTTTTTAGTAACATTTTCAAGTCTGATCATCGGATTTTACCTCCCCTTTGTTCTTTTCCGTGTTTGCCGTATCTGAAATGATTTTTTTCAGCTCCTCCGGTGAAATACCCACAGACAGTGCCTCGGCAACAGCTGCGGAGAATTTCTCCTTAGCCTTATTCACTACAATGTCCTTATTCTTGTCGCTTACAAAGCTTCCCTTTCCCGGCACGGTGCAGATAACTCCGTCCCTTTCAAGCAGACCGAATGCCTTTGAAACGGTATTCGGATTAATACCCAGCTGCTTGGCAATATCTCTGACGGAGGGCAGCTTGTCCCCCGGCGACAAGCGATGGGTCATAACAAGCTCTACCACCCATTTGTAAAGCTGCTCGTAAATCGGCGTTCGGCTTTGCAGGTCAATATCAAACATTTTGTCACCTCCTTGGAAAATCGAAAACGGTGAATCGGTTCTCTGCTATCATACAACTGCATTAACTGTACTAATTGATATAATACACCATAATACACGTTTTGTCAAGGGATTTCGGAAAATTTTTTCCAAAATGATAAAATACAGTGCTTTAAGGAAAAAAACAAGAGGGATAAAACGTTATTTTACTTTCGATAACGTTTTATTCCTCTTTCTGTTTTTATAGCTTTGCTTAATATTCGGCTTAGCTTTGTTCAGCCAAATAAAGGGACGCTCTCGACTGGATTATTTCCACGGTTTCATCTACCGTCTTTGTCCCGTCAAAGTAGTATGCCGCTTCCTTGTTTACTATATCCAATATACTGCTGTCCTCACTGTAAACCTTAGTTACCTTGAGAAGATAGCTCTTCAGCTCCTCCGCTTCCTCTGTGGTTACAGGCTGAAGACGGAACTCACTCTCGCCTACATAATAGGTATTGTCATCAGTCTGTGACTCCTCCACAGACTTTGATAAATTGTCATCAAAATCACTTATCAATATGGGGAATGAATAGTCATTGTAGGGATCATATTCCAGTGTGGACTTTAAAAACTCCCATGCGCCCTCCTTGCAGGGGCATTTTTCCGTTATCGCAATACGATAGTTCATATAAAGGCAAGCATTTGAGCCTTCCTCGCCCTCTCCTGCCGGAATACCCACAAAGGTGAAGTCCTCTCCTATATAAGCATCTCTGACTGCACGATAATCATCAAGGCTATACAAGCCTATTGTATAGATAAGCTGTCTGTCATCTCTTACAGCCGTTTGGGCATCCGACCAGTAATAGGGATTTTCGCTATAAAGAGAATCCCAGTCTATTTCCGTGGGATATTCCTTAGCCTGCTCCAGCGCCGCCTTGAACTCGTCTGAATTAAAGCTGCAGGTGCCGTTCTCGTAATCCACAAAGCTTCCGTAGGTAATCATTGATGAGAGAAAATCCGAAGCTGTCGTGGTGTCGGTAAAGACAGTAGCGCCCTCCGCCATATTTTCCAGTGCAGCATTAGCCTCGGTGATGGTGATATGCTGATTTTCGCCCACAAGCTTAGTCTTGGCAGCCCCTGTTGTAACGGAGAATGTGCTGCCCAGACTGTAAAGCTTGCCATTCTTTTCAAGGGCAGTCAGGACATTGGGCATAATCATATCCTTTGAAAAGCTGTCGTCGTCATCCATAAACTGATAGAGGTCGGTAAACAAGCCCTTTTTCACATAGCTGTCGTAGGGCATACTGCTGTTAATATAAACCATATCCGGTATATCGCCGGTGGTGAGGGAATTGTTAAATGCCGTTAAAGCGGAATCATAGTCGGAGGTGTCGTTTTCATCGCTGTATATTTCACAGGTGATAACGTACTCGCTGTTTGTCCTATTAAACTCGGCAATATCCGAGGTTACATTGTATGGAGAGAAAAATGACGCAAGGGTAATAACCTTTCTGTCCGCAACCTCTGAAACGTCCTTGGGTTTAAGGATATAGAAATACGCTGTATTACCGTTATCCGACCACTCCGTATAGGAAATAAGCATTGTTCCGTCGGAGGCGAATGCGATTGAATCCGCTCCCGCAATTCCCAATGAAAGGGTATTCAGCACCTTATGATTTTCCAAAGTGCCGTCCTCGGCAACGGTTAATCCCCACATTCCCGATGATGAGGAGTAATAGCAATAGTAATCGCCGCTGCCGTCATAGTAGCTCCATACGGAATACTTGGAAATATCATACTCTGTGCCGAAAGCTTTTGATTCAACATCTATCTCCCTGAGGATATGACTGCCTGTTCCGTCAACGGATGAATAGTCGTATAGATCCACGACAGCTTTGCCCTCATTGTTAAAGAAAATGGTGTTGTACCATGTTGAATCCGCGTCAATTTCCCCTGTGGTGAAAAGCTCGTTTCCGTCTGCGTCCAAAACGACGATACGGTCATTATAGACGTTGTAGATAATGCCGTCATCTCCTGTGGCGGTATCCGTCACATAAGAACCGTCATCGCTGTATGAGAAGGTAGTATCGCTGTCCGATACATTTACACGGGAAATTTCATTTCCCGATACATCAACGATTACATTCTCCTGCGTTTCGGAATAGCTGCCGCCGTTGCTGTCATATGTATATGTATAAAGGGAATAGGTCACCGTACCGTCGCTGTTCACCTCCATATCGTTGATATAGCTTGACGTATTGTTGTCGGAATCGTATGAATAATCGCTTTCAAAAAGCTCGGCGGAGCTTAAGGTATTACCCTCCGAATCGCAAACGATTAGATAATACACATCATGACTGCTTTCTTCTGTATAAGAATAGTCATTTCGAATATAATAGAGCTTATCGTCTACATAGTCGGAATAGCTGATATACTGTGAAGAGCCTGTTCCGTCATCGTTATATTCGCTGTGATTTTCCACGATAATAGTGGACATATCGTAAGCGAGCGACCTTGCCAGCTCCTCGTTATCCTGAACGGTTTCAACGTCCGCTTCGGAATTTCCGCAGCCGGTAAATACGCCCATAGACAGTGACATCACCGCAGCTGTTAAAATACAAAGAGTCTTTTTTCCTGTTCGTTTTTTTGTTTTGATTAACATGTAACAATACCCTACCCTTTCTTTGAATGTGCGGAAGTAAAATCTATGCTTCTGCATCTGTCATCCGATATCTATTCTCCATTATACCACTACTGCTTTTAAATTTCTACAAAAAATCCAAATTGTAATAAATTTTAATTAAATTCTAATTAAATCCCCCTATTTGTTACCGACTGTTGATTATCCACTCTCACAATCTCCTTGACATAATTTATATAAAGTGCTAAAATGTTAGGCAGGTAAGGGTGTTGTTTACTAGAGAATAGAATACAAAGCTGTGACTTTATTTTTGAAATGCTTTTAATGTTGTAAGCAGGTGAAATCCGTATTTGCTGCTATCTGTTCTTTATACTTTTTATGGAATGACCAGTACGTTTTCGGCAAAATCAAAGATTTTGCGTGAAAACATTGCATTGCCATTCGGCAATGCTCGTTTTCACAGTGCCCTATTAGAGGATAGAAAATAGAAGCAAGAGGATAGAAGAATTAAAATACGTTACCTTATCCTATTAGATGATAGAAGATAGAGGAAAGAGGATAGAAGAAGTAATGAACCGTTGTCTTATCTTTGAAGTGCTTTACCTGTAACTAACAGGTGAAATTTCTATTCTCTATTCTCCATTTTTCTATTCTCAAGTAGGGCAGGACCGCGGCCCTGCACCCGGATTACTTACGCCGACCTATGTTGCCGGCGAAATGCGTTAGCTTGTTTGCCGATTGCTAACTGTCGGGCAAATTGCTAACGCAATTTATAACATTTTGGGGTTGCGTAAGGAAGATGGGTGCAGGGTCTGCGACCCTGCCTGTGGGGACACCCCGCCTGCGATGGGAAGTGATATTATGAGTTTTGTTCATCTTCATGTGCATAGTGAATATAGTCTGCTTGACGGTGCTTGTCGTATAAGCGATATGGTGAAGTATGCCAAGGAGTGCGGTCAGTCCGCTTTGGCTATTACCGACCACGGCGTTATGTTCGCCGCCGCACAGTTCTATAATGAATGCCTAAACCAAGGGATTAAGCCTATTATCGGCTGTGAAATGTATGTTGCAAGACGTTCCCGCTTCGACCGCTTACCCGGTATGGACAACCGCCCCTATCACCTTATCCTCCTTTGCAAAGATGCCGAGGGCTATAATAATCTTATTAAGCTGGTTTCCTTGGGATATACTGACGGATTTTACAATAAACCTCGGATTGATATTGACCTGCTTAAACGATATCACGGCGGGCTTATCGCCCTTTCGGGCTGCCTTGCGGGTGAAATAGCCGTCCGTATCGCTGCGGGAGATTATGCGGGCGCTAAGGAAACCGCCTTGACCTATAATGATATTTTCGGGGAGGGTAACTATTACCTTGAGGTGCAAAACCACCTAACCGCCGATGATGCAAGGGTTCTCCCTGCAATTTACAGGCTTTCAAGGGAAACGGGAATACCCTGCGCCGCTACCAACGATGCCCATTACGTCCGCCGTGAGGACTGGGAAATACAGCGTATTTTACTGGCTATTCAGACAAACACTACCATAAACGAACCTATTTCCATAGCCTTTCCAAACCATGAATTTTACATGAAAACCGAGGAGGAAATGCGGGAGCTTTTCAAGGGTAATGCCGAGGCTGTGGACAACACCGTAAAAATTGCCGATATGTGCAGCTTTGAAATGGAATTCGGACACATTCGCTTGCCAAAGTACGACCTTTCTCCCGAACAAAAATCCTGCTGTGACGGCACTGCCGAGGGCTTTCTCCGTAAGCTCTGCGCAGACGGAATTGCGGCGCGCTACGGTTCTTCGGATACCCTTGATACCGCACTCAAGCGGCTTGAATATGAGCTTGATGTAATAATTTCCATGGGGTACACGGATTATTACCTTATTGTATGGGACTTTATCCACTATGCGGTAAGCCAAGGCATACCGGTAGGGCCCGGACGTGGTTCGGGGGCAGGCTCTGTCGCCGCCTACGCTATCGGAATAACCGACATTGACCCACTTCGCTACAATCTTCTTTTTGAAAGGTTTCTGAACCCCGAAAGAATTTCCATGCCCGACTTTGATATAGATTTTTGCTATGAACGGCGGCAGGAGGTTATAGATTACGTTATTCGCCGCTACGGCGAGGACAGGGTCGCACAAATAGTTACATTCGGTACTATGGCGGCAAAGGCGGCTATCCGTGATATAGCCCGTGTGATGGATATGCCATACAGCTTGGGTGATAAGATAGCAATGCTGATACCCCAGTCAATGCACATTACCCTTGACCGCACCCTTGAGGAATCGGCGGAGCTGAAGGAGCTTTACGACACTAATTTACAGGCGAAAAGAATTATCGATACGGCTATTAAGGTTGAGGGAATGCCCAGAAATACCTCCACCCATGCGGCAGGCGTTGTAATATGCAATGCTCCCGTAAGCAGCTATGTACCTATTATAAGCCGTGAGGGAGTTATAGCCACCCAGTACACCATGACCGACTTGGAGAAAATCGGTCTTGTAAAGATGGATTTTCTTGGGCTGCGCAACCTTACGGTTATACACGACTGTGAAATGGCGGTAAGAAAGAAGCTCCCCACCTTTGATATAGAGAAAATCTCCGACTGTGACAAGGGCGTTTTTGATATGCTTTCACAGGGTGATACCACAGGGGTATTCCAGTTTGAAAGCGGCGGTATGCGGCAGCTCTTGATGAAGCTGAAACCCGAATCTATCGAGGATTTAACCGCGGCAATATCCCTCTATCGCCCCGGACCTATGGACAGTATACCAAAATATATCGAAAATCGTCATCACCCCGAAAATATAACCTACGCACACCCTATTTTGGAGGATATACTAAAGGTTACCTACGGCTGTATTGTTTACCAAGAACAGGTAATGGAAATATGCCGCCGAATGGGAGGATATTCCTACGGGAGAGCGGATCTTGTGCGTCGCGCAATGGCAAAGAAAAAGCATGACGTTATGGAAAAGGAGCGTTCAGCCTTTGTGGCAGGCGCAGTGGAACGAGGTGTAGGTAAGGATATCGCCAATTCGGTATTTGACGAAATGGCGGGCTTTGCCTCCTATGCCTTTAATAAATCCCATGCTGCCGCCTATACGTTGGTTGCGTACCGCACCGCTTATCTGAAACGGTATTATCTGAACGAATACATGGCTGCCCTCATGACCGCATTCACCGATTACACGGGAAAGCTTATGGAATATATTTCCGATTTGGGAAAAATGGGGATAAAAATTCTCCGCCCCGATATAAATGAAAGCGATGTGGGCTTTACAGCGGTTGACGGAGGTATACGCTATTCCCTTACCGCCACAAAAAGCGTGGGAAAGGGAGTAGTTGAGGAAATAATCGCGGAGCGCAATAAAAATGGCGCATACAAGGGATATATTGACCTTATTTCAAGGCTTGGAGGGACTTCCCTTAACAGACGAACCTGCGACAGCCTGGTCGGGAGCGGCGCTCTCGATTCATTCGGACTTACCCGCCGACAGATGATAGAAAGCTATGACACTGTGGCGTCAAAATACGCAGGAGGGCGAAAAAACGCCATTGAGGGACAGCTTGACTTTTTCGGCACGACTTCAGCGGGAGTAACAGCCGATGACAGCACTATCCCCTACTCACCGGAATACAGCAATGAGGATCTCCTTGATATGGAAAAGGAAGTCCTTGGAATATACATTACGGGACATCCATTAAAGTCGGCGAGGGCTGTTGCAAAAGCCCTCGGTTATCCCGACACGGCACAGATTTCCCTGATGAAAGAGGGAACAAAAACAGGACTTGTCTGCACCGTCACATCTATAAAGCTGTATGCCGCAAAAAATGGCGAACAAATGGCGTTTGTCAGCGTTGAGGACATGGTGGGAGAGCTGGAGGCAGTGGTATTTTCAAGGGTATTTGCCGCATCGAAACCGATACTTATAAAGGGCGCGCGGGTATTCATGGAGGGCAAGCTTTCCACTGACAGAGATGGGAAAATAAACATATTACCCGACAGAATAGTGACGAAAAAAACCTTTACTGATTCCGTAACCAACAATCCCACAGCGGTACTGAACATAGTCTGCCGTTCGGACGAAAAGGAAAAGATAAGTAAGATAGTTGAAATAATGGAGAAAAGCCGCGGAAAGAACAGAGCGTTATTCCGTCTTACGGATTTAAAGAAAACCATATCCCACAAGAGAGCTGCGGCGGTAACAATAACACCTGAACTGCTTGAGGAGATCGGCGAGATAGGAGATGCAGTAATCAGCAATTTAGTCGTCTGATACAAATACAGCATACTCGGTAAGAAACCTTGCCCCCATAATTCAACTCACCAACCACCACTAATAATTCCCCGCCGCTTTGCATATACATTACCAAAAGGATTGTCTTTATGAAAGGACTGGTTTGGTATGCAAAGTGTAAATAGCTCTTATGTGTCTGTGGAAAATCATCCCTCTGTTGTTTCTGTGCCTGTGGGACTTTCCTCCGAACAGGCGGATGAGCTGCGTAAAACCTATGGGGAAAACTCCTTGGCAAACGACAAAAAGGCTCGCCCTATGAAAATATTTGTGGGACAGTTTAAGGATCTTATGGTTATTATCCTGCTTATAGCCGCCGCCGTTTCCGCATTTCTCGGAGAAACCACCGATGCTATTACTATCGGTATTATCGTTGCTTTGAACGCTTTGCTGGGATTTATCCAGGAATATCGCACGGAAAAAACTCTGTTGGCTCTTAAAAGCATGACAGCGCCCACCGCCAAAGCCTACCGAAACGGTCACATGACAGTTATCCCCGCCTCCGAGCTTGTTCCCGGTGACGTGATTTCCCTTGAAGCAGGTGATAGAATACCCGCCGACTGCGTTATTCTCAAGTGCAAAAGCTGTATGTCGGAGGAAAGTATTCTCACAGGAGAATCTACCGCTGTCAGCAAATCCGTGGGTTCTCTTGACGACACCGATAACTCCATTGGCAAGACGAATATCCTTTACAGCGGAACGGTTTTAGTCAAGGGTACTGCCGAAGCAAGGGTAATCGCTATCGGCAAAAGCTCACAAATGGGTAAAATATCCAATATGCTTGAAGAAATCGACGACGACCCCACTCCCCTGCAAAAACGCCTTGGCGAACTGGGAAAAATCATTGCAATTATATGCATTGCCGTCTGCATTATAGTATCGGGTGCGGGTATTCTCCGTGGCGAGCCTGTGTTCGATATGCTTATGACGGGAATAACCATAGCAATTGCCGCCATACCCGAGGGCTTGCCCGCTACCGTAACGATTGCCCTTGCTCTTGCGGTAAACAGAATGTTAAAGGCAAACGCTCTTGTCCACAAGCTACACTCCGTGGAAACTCTCGGCTGCACCTCGGTTATCTACTCCGACAAAACAGGAACTATAACGGAAAATAAAATGACCGTATGCGAGGCTTGGTGCGGCGACAGCCTTGATTACACCTTTACCGGTACAGGCTACCGCATTTCAGGCACTGCTCAAAGGGACGGTATACCGGCATCGTTCAATGATTCCGCCACCTTTGAGGAAGCGCTCCGCTGTGCCTGCCTTTGCAGCAACGGTGATATTTCCAAGGGTAACAGTGAATAGCGGACAGCTGGAGATCCCACCGAAACAGCTTTGCTTATTGCCGCCGCCAAGTCGGGTATGATATACAGTGATGAACGAAAAAAATTCCCCCGACTTGATGAAATTCCCTTTGACAGTGCTGAAAAAACCATGACCGTTATCTGCAAGGGCGGCGACGGAAAAAGGGTAATTTACGCAAAGGGTGCCTGCGATGTTCTTCTCCCTCGCTGCAGCGCCATGCTTACCGACAAGGGCACCGTCCCCCTTACCCCTGCACTCCGCCGAAGGATTACGGGTCAGTGTGAGAAAATGTCCTCCGCTGCCCTTAGGGTTCTGGCTTTCGCCCGCAAAACCGATGATACGGAAAATTACCGCAGCGGTCTTGTATTTTTAGGATTAATGGGTATGTCCGACCCTCCGCGAGAGGAAGCGAAAAGGGCTGTTCGGCTGTGCAGGGAATCAAAAATCCGCACGGTTATGATAACGGGGGATCACAAGAACACTGCCGCCGCCATTGCAAAGCAGGCAGGTATCCTCACCAAGGACAGCATGGTGGTTACGGGCGAGGAGCTTGCCGCCATGTCGGACGAACAGCTTTGCGCCGTTGCGCCGAAAACCTCCGTATTCGCCCGCGTTTCTCCCGAAGATAAACTGCGAATAGTCCGCGCATACAAGATGAATAAGGATATAGTAACCATGACAGGTGACGGCGTAAACGATGCCCCTGCCGTTAAAGAAGCGGATATAGGCGTTGCAATGGGACTTACGGGAACGGACGTTACACGCCAGGCGGCGGATATGGTTCTCCTTGACGATAATTTTGCCACTCTTGTAAAAGCGGTGGAGCAGGGGCGAGGAATTTATGCCAATATACGAAAATTCGTCCGCTATCTTCTTTCCTGCAATATAGGGGAAGTGCTGACCATGTTTTTGGGTATAATAATGGGTATGCCCATAGTGCTTCTGCCTGCGCAGATACTTATAGTCAATCTTGTTACGGACGGACTGCCCGCCATTGCGCTGGGAATGGAGCCTACCGACCCCGAATGTATGAAAAAACCGCCCCGCCGTGCAGACGAAAGCTTTTTCTCCGGCGGGCTTATGTGGAAAATAGTTATCAGGGGAATACTTATCGGAATATGCACCTTAGGCTCATTCGGAGTAATGTTCAGACTGGGCGGCGGTTTGTCTACCGCAAGAACAGGAGCGCTGCTTACCCTTGTAATGTCGCAGCTAATACACGTTTTTGAGTGCAAGTCGGAAGAAAAGAACATATTTTCCGTAAATTTCCTTAATAATCCCCAGCTTATAATTTCGGTAATAATATCCGCATTGACGATTTTTGCGGTAATATATCTGCCCTTCATGCAGCCCATATTTTCAACGGTTTCCTTAGGCAGCCGACAGCTTATATGCGCGCTTTTGTTCGCCCTTGTTCCCGCGGTGCTGCAAGCGGTGGTTTCAAAGGAATAAAAGCGGCACAGACGCATATAATAATCCTGCTCCGAAAAAATCGAAGCTGATAATGAAAACAAAAGGAGAAAAATACAATGTCAAAGAATCCTTGTATTAAATGCGATGTAACAAGCTGCAAGCACAACATGGACAGCGAGCATTACTGCACACTGAAAACCATCAAGGTAGGCACTCACGAGCCCAACCCCACAGTACCGGAATGTACAGACTGTCTGTCCTTTGTATGTAAGAATTGCGGGTGCTGATAGGGCGTAATTCCAAGCAAAATCATTCGGCATAAAATAGCGTATGCGATTTTTCCGCAGAAACTAAAAAAGGCGATAACCGATGGAATTTACGGTTATCGCCTTTTTATTTTCGCTGTTCGGGAAGTGGGAAGCAGAGAATGAAAATTCAGTTTTCAAAAAAGCTTAAATTCTCAACTCTCCCTATGCCCCTTACTCTATCAAATTAATACATTCCGCCCATGCCGTCCATGCCGTCCATGCCTGCACCTGCGGGAGCTGCGGGTTCCTTTTCCTTGATATCCGCTACAAGGGATTCGGTGGTAAGAACCATTGCCGCTACTGATGCTGCGTTCTGGAGGGCGCTTCTTGTTACCTTGGTCGGGTCTACGATACCTGCGGAAATCATATCCACATACTCTTCATCGTATGCGTTGAAGCCATAGCCTACCTTACCGCTGGTAACGATCTTGTCGATTATTACAGAGCCCTCAAGTCCTGCATTTGCAGCGATCTGACGAACAGGCTCTTCAAGCGCCTTGAGTACAATCTGCGCACCGGTCTTTTCATCGCCGCTAAGTGTGGTAATAAGCTCCTCAACTGCGGGCATTGCATTTATAAGCGCTGTTCCGCCGCCTGCTATGATACCCTCTGCAACTGCTGCCTTTGTAGCTGCAAGAGCATCCTCGATACGCATCTTCTTTTCTTTCATCTCAACCTCGGTTGCTGCACCTACCTTGATAACAGCTACGCCGCCGGAAAGCTTTGCAAGTCTTTCCTGAAGCTTTTCTCTGTCAAAGTCGGAGGTTGTAACCTCAATCTGAGCCTTGATCTGATTTACTCTTGCCTTGATATCATCGGAGCTGCCTGCGCCGTTTACGATGATAGTATTTTCCTTGGTAACTACTACCTGTCTTGCACGGCCAAGCTGTTCAACCTGTGCTTCCTTAAGCTCAAGGCCGATTTCCTCGGAGATAACCTGACCGCCTGTGAGAATAGCGATATCCTGGAGCATATCCTTTCTTCTGTCGCCAAATCCGGGAGCCTTAACTGCTACACAGGTGACTGTTCCTCTAAGCTTATTGACAATAAGAGTGGAAAGTGCCTCGCCCTCAACGTCCTCAGCAATGATAACCAGCTTCTTGCCTGCCTGAACAACCTGCTCAAGAAGGGGAAGAATCTCCTGAATGGAGGATATCTTCTTGTCGGTAATAAGGATGTAAGCGTCATCGATAACTGCTTCCATCTTATCTGTATCGGTAACCATGTAAGGAGTAATATAGCCTCTGTCAAACTGCATACCCTCTACAACCTCGGAATAGGTTTCGGCAGTCTTTGACTCTTCAATGGTGATAACGCCATCGGCAGTAACCTTTTCCATAGCCTCTGCAATGAGCTTTCCTACGGAATCATCAGCGGAGGAAACAGCGGCTACACGCTCGATATCGGCAGAACCCTCAATCTCCTTGGAATTGGTCTTGATAGCTTCAACAGCGGTATCTACAGCCTTAGCCATACCTTTCTTTACAATCATGGGGTTAGCGCCTGCAGCTATATTCTTCATACCCTCTCTTACAAGTGCCTGTGCAAGGAGTGTAGCGGTGGTAGTACCGTCGCCTGCCGCATCGTTGGTCTTGGTGGCAACCTCCTTAACCAGCTGTGCGCCCATGTTCTCGAAAGCGTTGTCAAGCTCGATTTCCTTTGCAATGGTAACACCGTCATTGGTGATAACCGGTGTGCCGAACTTTCTGTCAAGAACAACGTTTCTGCCCTTAGGGCCAAGTGTAATCTTTACTGTATTGGCAAGCTTATCGACACCTGTCTGAAGTGCCTTACGTGCTTCTTCGCCATAAATAATATCCTTTGCCATGATAAATTCCTCCAATCAATAATTACTCAACGACAGCAAGAATGTCTGACTGACGGAGAATTGTGTATTCAACGCCGTCCAGCTTAACCTCTGTGCCTGCATACTTGGATGCAAGAACCTTCTGACCTACAGTCAGCTCCATTTTAACCTCAACGCCGTCTACAAGACCGCCGGGACCTACCTCTACGATTTCAGCAATCTGGGGCTTTTCCTTAGCGCTTCCGGTGAGGATGATTCCGCCCTTGGTTGTTTCCTCGGCTTCAATCATCTTGATAACAACTCTGTCTGCAAGTGGTTTAATTGTCATTTTAAAAACTCCTTCCTATTCGGGATATCAGGCTTGCCGCAAATAAAGTAATCGCAAAGTTATAACAGTAAGCGACAGTGCCAATTCATATCCTTAGCAGTTAATAGCCTAATGTGTTAGCACTCATTTTCCTTGAGTGCTAATTATATTATACACCTTTTTTTTCACTTGTCAAGGGGTTTTTGAAAAAAAATTAGCAAAACTTCTATCCGAGTGCTAATTTTGTCAAATTTTCTATTTTATCACAAGGAAAAAGGGGGATAAATTGTATATTTTCCCATAAAACATGCTGCCGCACCGGGGTAAGTGCGACAGCTTACGTCAGATGCGCTGTAAGGGACTCGAACCCCCGACCTACTGGTTCGTAGCCAGTCACTCTATCCAGCTGAGCTAACAACGCATATTGCCGATTGTATTCAATCGACTAAATAATTATACCACCAAAAAATTCATTTGTCAAGGGTTTTTAGGGAAAAATTTTATTTTCCCGAAATTCATTGTCACCCGACCAAAAGCAGCCCCAAAAATCCCAAGCAAAATCCCCCCACCGAGTTTTTCGGCGGGGGGTGGGGATTTATCGCTAATGAATTGTGTACAAATTAGGTATTAATAGTCCATGTAATTGTGGTTGTACCCGACTCGATACGTCCCACAAATGCAAGGTAGTAAACGCCGTCCTCAAAGCTGATGTCGGTCAGCTCAAATTCATCATCGTCATCGGTCTGAATCCAGCCGTCAGCGTTATTGTAGCCTATGCAGAAATCATCGCTGGCGGAAATTGTTATAGACTTAACGGTTGAGGGATCAATGCTTCCGAGAAGCTCCCCAAGGGTGAGTGAAACCTGGTCCCAATAGCTGCCCGTAGCGTCAATGGTCATGGTCTTGGTGTAAGCGCTGTCGGATGAAGTTGTTACATCGGCAGTGCTTTCCTCAACCTCGATATCCTCGATTTCAACAGCGGTTGCTGTAGATGTGCTTGCTGAAGAAGTTTTACTGCTTGTTGTGCCGTACTGATGTACAAGACCCCAGAATGAAGCACTCCATTGTGAATCGTTAGCGTAGTAAACCTCGTAGGTATCGCCGCAGAGCGTGCAGGTGTAAACGTAGTACATACCCTTCTTAACGCCGCTGTCATAAACGTGATTGCAAGCGGTAACCGCTTCCTCTACTGCTGTCCCTGTTACGGTAACGGTGCATACGGTATCGGCTATGGTGTAGCTGCTTCCTGTGTATGAAACCGTAAAGGTGTAGGTCTTGCTTTCATCGGGAAGAACGGCCGTAAATGTGCCGTCACCGTTATTTGTAACGGTTATGCTACTGTCGGAGCAGGTCACTGTAAATTCCGACCAATCCACATCGCTCGGTGCGGAAACGGTCAGTGTAACGCTTCCTCCGCCGGTCAGTTCGGAGCTGCCGGCTGTAACTGTTACAGCTGAATCCGATGCCGTTATTGTCGCTGTGGTTGTGTAGGTGTAGCTTGTAAGAGCGTAGTTGCTGTTAAGCATTGTAACCGTCACTGTAACGCTCAGCGTGCCGACTTCTTCACTTGCATAGACAGCGGAAACGGTGTAATCCGTGCCCTCGGTTAAGGTAACTTCACTTGTTCCGTCAGTGAATGTCAAGGTTATTGCACTGTCGTCAACATCTGTTGTACCGTCATAAACCTTGCTTGATACATCGGCGGTAAAGGTAAGACCCTGTGCTGTTATTTCAGCTGTGGTTCTGTAGATGAAGCTTTCAAGAACGTAATTTCCGTTAAGCAATGTAACGGTTACGGTAACAGTCTGTGTGCCTACATCCGAATCGGCAAATTCAGCCGTAACGGTGTAGTCCGTGCCCTTGGTCAAGGCTATTTCATTTGCTCCGTTAGTGAATGTCACATCACCGATTGCACTGTCTGCAACATCTGTTGTGCCGTCGTAAACCTTTCCGGAAACATCGACAGATGAAATAGTGATAAAATATTGGGAAATAACCGCCGAGGTTGTGTAGGTGCTTTCCGTAAGAGTATAGTTGCTGTTCAGCATTGTAACGGTCACGGTGACATCTTGATTACCCACATCTGAATCGGCAAATTCAGCGGAAACGGTATAATCGGTATCTCGGATCAATGTCACTTCATTTGTTCCGTCAGTGAATGTCACAGTGGAAATTGCGCTGTCGGCAACATCTGTTGTGCCGTCATAATCCTTGCCCTCTACAACAGCGGTAAAGGTAAGACCTTGCTCCGTTATAGCGGCTGTAGTTACATAGGTTGAATTTGTAAGGGTATAATTGCCGTTAATCAGTGTAGCGGTTACGGTAACATCATGTGTGCCGACCTCTGCACCGTCATAGACAGCGGAAACGGTGTAATCCGTGCCCCTCGTCAATGTTATTTCCGATCCGGCACTGCTTCCACTGCTGAATGTCACGGTAATTGCACTGTCGTCAACGTCCGTTGTGCCGTCATAAACCTTATCGGAAACTGCCGCATCGGAAACATAAATCTCCTTTTGGGTAATAGCCGCTGTGGTTGTATAGCTTGTGTCCGAAAGGCTATAGTTGGTGTTCAGCAATGTGACAGTTACGGTAACGCTCTGTGTACCGACATTTTCATCGGCAAATTCAGCGGAAATGGTGTAATCCGTGCCTGCGGTCAAAGCTACTTCGTTTGAACCGTCACTGAATTTCACATTGGAAATTAAACTGTCGTCAACATCAGTTGTGCCGTCATATTCCTTGTCGGCAACACTTGCAGTGAAAGTCAGCTCCTGCGCTGTTATTGCCGCTGTGGTTGTGTAGCTTGTGTCCGTAAGAGTATAGTTGCTGTTAAGCAATGTAACAGTTACGGTAACGCTCTGTGTGCCGACCTCTGCACTGTCATAGACAGCGGAAACGGTGTAGTCCGTGCCTGCGGTCAAGGTCACTTCATTTGTTCCGTCAGTGAAAGTCACATCACCGATTGCACTGCTGTCAACGGCGGTTGTACCGTCATAAACCTTACCGTCAACAGTGACAGATGAAATTGTAAGCTCTTTTTGGGTAATACTTGCGGTTATGGTTTTCTGCAATGTTGAAATTACACTATAATCCGTATCCAGCAAAATATAGCCTGTGCCTACAGAAGCTTCAAAGGTCAATCCGTCTGTGTAAGTGCCTGCATCTGCACTGCTTGTATTACCTGTTGCGGTATAATCAACACCTGTCGCTTCATCGCCGTTTATATCCTCAAAGGTAATGTCTATATCATCTTCATCAAATGCCGTTGTGCCGTCATAAACCTTTTCGGCTGTTGCCGAGGAGTAGAAAACAGGAATAGTACTCGACACAAGGTAAGGATAAGTACTCATTGTTGAGGCTTCCGTGTTGGGGATAACATAATAACCGCTAGCGGGAGATTTGCTGTAAACCGTCTGTGCACTTATGTCGCCGGTAACGAAACAACCGCCTGTGATTGTAATTGTACCGGAACCACTGCTAACCAAACCACTACTGCTTGATTTAACAAAACCTCCAGTAATATTTATTGTACCGTTGTTTGTAAATGTACCGCTGTTAGTAAATGTTCCGCCGTCCTCAATGGTGATTGTGCCATTGTTGGTTAAGGTTACACCGGCGGCAATTGTAAGAGAAGTGCCATCGGGAACTACCAAAGTGTATCCGCTTGGAATAGTCAAGTCGGAAGTAAGTGTTACCGTACCGTAAACCGATCCGCTTTCACCCAAAAAGATCACACCATTCCAACTGCTCTGGTTAGTTGTGTTTATATAGCCATTATTGTTTTCTGTGGAAAATACAACAGAGTTTCCTGAAATGGTTGTAGTAGCCGATGCATTATACAATCCTGTTCCGATTCCGTTTGCGGTGACAGTTCCGCCATTTATTTGAATAGTTCCGGTAGTGCCATATGCACCGGTTCCAATACCCTTTTGAGAACCTGTAGCAGTAACATTGCCGCCATTGATAATTACTGTCGGATTGGTACAATATCCGCCGCCGCCAATAGCAGCGGGGTCGCCTACGGAAGCATCTGCGGTTGCGGTAATATTGCCGCCATTTATGGTAATCGTTCCACCCGTTTCGCCAGTATAAGAACCGACATAATTTGAACCGATACCCGCCTTACTACTACCTCCATTTGCCACCAAGCTGCCCATATTATCTCCAGTGCTTTGAGCGTAGATTGTCAGCGAATTGGTACTGTATACATGAATACCACTGCTTGCAGTCAAAGTGCATCCGTCTGTAAGAATCAAATTAACATCGCCCGAAACTTCAATACGGTTATTATTGGTGACGTCACTATTCACCACATACCAACCACTGCTCCATGTGGTG
>Ga0192270_1047_pt1 | contig 21860 bp, 19 predicted proteins | sample Koala_Koa24_C3_FD_131269 | JGI IMG/M metagenome (GOLD analysis project Ga0192270, IMG submission 131269) | Enriched cells from koala feces incubated with labeled cellulose particles, San Francisco Zoo, California, United States - Koala_Koa2-4_C3 ...
GCTATCATTAAAATAAGGCTTGCTATGTCTTACTATGTCTTAGAGGTGTGTCCACATACCGATTTTCTCTGAAACGGGCACTTCCCTGAATATACAATACTATTTTAAGAGAGAGGTAAATGCAGATGTATAAAATCGTAAAAAAGGAGCTGCTTAATCCCACGGTTACCCGTATGGTGGTTGAAGCGCCCGATATTGCACGGAAAGCCGAGCCGGGACAGTTTATTATCCTCCGTGTGGATGAAAACGGAGAGCGGATTCCCCTTACCGTTGCGGACTATGACGCTGCTGCCGGTACAGTTACCATAATTTTTCAGATAGTAGGTGCAACCACCCAAAAGCTGAACGCTTTGGAGGAGGGAAAATATATCCTCGACTTTGTAGGTCCTCTCGGCAGAAAAACCAAAACGGACGGGCTTAAAAAGGTAGCTGTTGTGGGAGGCGGCGTAGGCTGCGCCATTGCTTACCCCGTTGCCAAGAAGCTGGGAAGCCTCGGCTGTGAGGTGCATTCCATTGTCGGCTTCAGAAATAAAGATCTCGTTATCTTGGAAAAGGAGTTTGAAGCCTGTTCCTCAAAGCTCTGCATGATGACCGATGACGGCTCATATGGTACAAAGGGTCTTGTTACAAACGCTCTCAAGGAGCTTATCGAAAGCGGCGAAAAATATGACGAGGTTATAGCTATAGGTCCGCTGATTATGATGAAGTTTGTCTGCGCTCTCACTAAGGAATACGGAATAAAGACCGTTGTTTCCATGAACCCCATAATGATTGACGGAACGGGTATGTGCGGCGGATGCAGACTTACGGTGGGCGGAGAAACCAAATTCGCCTGCGTTGACGGCCCTGAATTTGACGGTCATTTGGTGGACTTTGACGAGGCTATGACACGCGGCTCTATGTACAGGGGCTTTGAGCAGAAAAAGCGTGAGGAAAGCTGCAATCTCATGAAGCAGGGCTGATAAATCATTGAAAGGGGCTGTTGTTATGCCGAATATGTCGCTTAAAAAGAATCCTATGCCGTCACAGGCTGCTGACGTGCGTAATAAAAATTTTGACGAGGTAGCCTTGGGCTACGATGAGCAAACCGCTATTGACGAGGCACAGAGATGCCTTAAATGTAAAAATCCCGCTTGTGTAAAGGGATGTCCCGTGGGAATAGATATTCCCGCATTTATCGGTGAAATTGCCGAGGGAAGATTTGAGGAGGGCTATAAGATTATATCCAAATCCAGCTCTCTCCCTGCAGTATGCGGACGGGTTTGTCCCCAAGAAACCCAGTGCGAGGGCGTATGTATCCGCTCCAAAAAGGGCGAATCCGTGGCTATTGGCCGTCTGGAGCGCTTTGCCGCAGATTACCACCGCACACATAATCCCGGCGCTGTGGAAAAGCCTGTAAGCAACGGTAAAAAGGTTGCCGTTGTGGGCGCAGGTCCTGCGGGTCTTACCTGTGCGGGAGATCTTGCCAAGAAAGGCTATGGGGTAACCGTATTTGAAGCGCTTCATACCGCGGGCGGCGTGCTTGTGTACGGTATACCCGAATTCAGACTTCCCAAGGACATAGTTCGCCGTGAAATAGAGAGTCTTGAGGAGTTGGGTGTTGAGGTACGCACAAATACCGTTATCGGTAAAACCTTTACCGTGGACGAGCTTTTTGAACAGGGCTACAGCTCCGTATTTATCGGATCGGGCGCAGGTCTGCCCAGATTTATGAATATTCCCGGAGAAAATCTCAACGGCGTTTATTCCGCCAACGAATTTCTTACAAGAGTTAACCTGATGAAAGCATATAAACCCGACTCCGACACGCCTATCAAGGAAAACAAGCGTGTTGCCGTTGTGGGCGGCGGAAATGTTGCAATGGACGCGGCAAGATCCGCTTTGCGATTGGGCGCAGAAGAGGTTTATATAGTATATCGCCGCTCCGAAAACGAGCTTCCCGCAAGAGCGGAGGAGGTTGAACACACTAAGGAGGAGGGAGTTATATTCAAAACTCTCACCAATCCCGTGGAGATAATCGGCGGAGAGGACAAGACCGTCTGCGGTATAAGGTGCATTTCCATGGAGCTTGGCGAACCTGATGAGTCCGGACGGCGCAGACCTGTGGAAATTCAGGGAAGTGAACACACCATTGACGTTGACTGCGTTATTATGGCTATCGGTACATCTCCCAATCCTCTTATCAAAAGCACAACCGAGGGACTTGAAACCACTCGCCGCGGCTGTATTGTTGCGGATGAGGAAAGCGGACTTACCTCACGAGAGGGCGTATATGCCGGAGGCGATGCCGTTACGGGCGCTGCAACGGTTATTCTTGCAATGGGTGCGGGAAAATCCGCCGCTGCCGCTATTGACGAGTATCTCTCCCAATGAAAAGCTTTACAATAAACGAAAATGATTCGGGTCAGAGGGTGGACGCCTTTATCAGAAAGGCTGCCCCCTCTGTTCCGCAAAGTGCAATTTGCAAGGGCGTCCGCACAAAGAATATCAAGCTGAACAGAAAGCGCTGCGAAATATCCACACGGTTATCCCAAGGGGATATATTGGAGCTTTATCTGAACGACAGCTTCTTTGCCGCCGACAGCCAAAGGGCGGAGCATGATTTTATGAAAGTATCCGCCGATATTAAGGTTATATACGAGGATAATAACATCATTCTTATGGACAAGCCCTGCGGACTTGTGGTTCACGAGGACGAAAGCGGCGTCAGCGATACCCTTGTAAACCGCCTTAAACGGTATCTTTACGAAAAGGGAGAATATTGCCCCGAAAAGGAAAACAGCTTTGCGCCGACACTGTGCAACCGCATTGACCGCAACACCTGCGGTATTGTCATTGCGGCGAAAAATGCCGAATCGCTGCGTATTATCAACGAGAAAATACGCAGTCGGGAGCTGAAAAAAAACTATCTCTGTATTACAGTGGGCGTTCCCCCGAAAAAAGAGGATACCCTGACCGCATATCTTTTCAAGAACAGCAAAACCAATACCGTTACCATAAGCGATAAAAAGACCTCCTCCAACAGAACCATTGTCACAAGCTACAGGGTGCTGAAAACCAACAATCGCCTTTCCCTCTGCGAGGTGGAGCTGGAAACGGGGCGCACTCACCAGATCCGCGCACAGCTTGCATATATCGGCTGTCCCCTGCTGGGTGACGGAAAGTACGGTATAAATTCCGTCAACAAGTCCTACGGTGTGAAGCACCAGGCTCTTTGCTCCTATAAGCTGAAAATGGATTTTAGGGAAAGCGGAGGGATTCTCGACTACCTGAACGGGCGGGAATTTACCGTGGAGGACATATGGTTTCTCCATAAAGGCTGGATATAACTAACAACAGTATTACACTAAACTACTATTCTGAGGTGCCAAAGTGAAAAAATGGTCTATCGGCTCTCTTACGGATTTACCTGCCGTTACCGCTGCCGCCAAGGAGCTTTCCTCAAAGGGAAATATTTCTATGCTGGCAGCCTATACCCTTGCTTCAAGGGGTATAGATACCATGGAAAAGGCTATGGGGTTTTTCGGCGATAACCCCCATGAGGGTTATGACGATGAGGGAAATCCCGTCCCCGAATTTGTAATGGGCTTCCCCTCCCCCTATCTTATCAACGATATGGAAAAGGCCTGCGATCTGCTCAATGACGCCATAGACAGCGCCTCGCTTATATGCGTTTACGGCGATTATGACTGCGACGGTATAACCGCCACTGCCGTTATGTATTCATACCTCAGCAACATAGGGGGCTGCGTTGAATATTATATCAACGACAGAAGTGAAGGCTACGGCATGAATTGTGATGCTGTGCGCCGCCTTTTTGACAGGGGCGTTAAGGTAATACTTACGGTGGATAACGGCATAGCCGCCTTTGAGGAAGCAAAGCTGTGCAGGCAGTTAGGTATTACCCTTATTATCACCGACCACCATCAGCCCTCACAGTCACTTCCCCTTGCGGCTGCAGTGGTTGACGCCCACCGTACCGACTGCAATGCGCCATACAGGGATTACTGCGGATGCGGTCTTGCATTGCGGCTTATTGCGGCTATGGAGGGCGGACGGCACGGGGATATGCATTTTGCCACCGAGCAATACTCCGACTTAGCTGCCATTGCCACGGTTGCGGACGTTGTTCCCCTCACAGGTGAAAACAGGAAAATCGTGCAGCATGGTCTGCATTATATAGAAAATTCGGAAAATCCGGGGCTTAATGCCCTTTTGGAAGCAGCGGGCGTAAAGCACCCACTGACTGCCGAATCCCTCGCATTCGGACTTGCACCGAGAATAAATGCGGCGGGACGGGTTGCGAGAGCCACAGATGCATTGGAGCTTCTCCTTTGCGAAGACCCGGACGAGGCTGCCGCGAAAGCGGAAAAAATATGCGGGTACAACAATCGGCGAAAAATCCTCGAAAATACGGTTATGGAAAGCATAGCCGCCGAAGCTGAAATAAATCCCTCTGTTTTGGACAACAGAGTGCTTGTTTTTTCGGGAAAGGGCTGGCACCACGGCGTTGTGGGAATTGCTGCGGCACGGTGTCAAGAGAGATTTGACCGCCCTGTTTTCCTTATATCCGTTGATGATGAGGAGGCAAGGGGTTCCGCAAGAAGCACCGAGGAATTTAACGTATTCGATGCGCTTAGCTTCTGTGACGATTTGCTTGAAAGGTTCGGAGGTCACAGCGGTGCGGGAGGATTTTCCTTAAAGCCGGAAAACATACCTGCATTTTCCCAAAGACTTCAAGAGTACGCCGCACAGCTTATCAAACAGAGAATTTCCTTTACACCCGCCCTCGATGTTGTCAAGGCGGTATCTGCGGAGGAGCTTACCATAGAGCAGGTTAAGGGACTGGATATACTTGAGCCCTTCGGCGAGGGAAATTCAAAGCCGCTGTTTTTGGCTGCGGGGGCAATGGTTTCCGATATATTTCCACTTAAAGGCGGCGAACACACTAAAATTATCGTTACAATTTCGGGAAAAAGCTTTACGGCGCTTATGTTTTCCCGCAAAACAGCCACGCTCCCCTTTGAAAAGGGAGATAGCGTAAATATGCTTTTCTCCGCGGAAATCAACCGCTTTAACGGTTGTGAATCGGTAACTCTCCGTGTAGCGGATATTATGAAAGCGGGAATTAAACGCAATTCCTGCATTGCCGCAGAGGACGTCTATCATGCCTTTAGGCGGGGCGAAAGCATCGATGAACGGCTGATGTCACGAATGCTGCCGGACAGAAACGAGCTGGCTGCCGTTTACAGGGCAATAGGAAAAATACCCATGTCCGCGGAAAGCATATTCGGGCGAATTAAATATCCCCAAGATATAAACTACTGCAAAGCGCTTTTATGCATAGATATATTTGAGGAGGCGGGGCTTATAAAATATGACCGCTTCGCCGAAACCGCCGTCACTATTCCCACAAAGGAAAAGGCCGATTTAACTCGCACGCCGACCTACATGAAGCTTGCAAATAAGGGGCAGCAGTCCTCCTCCAACCACTGAAACACATTTCCATTAGGGGGTTCTTACTATGGTCAACAAGTCTGAAACAGTTTATACTATAGACGCTCTTATACAAAAGATAATAAACGATGAAAAGCGGTATGACCTCAATAAGATCATGTCCGCTTATGAGTTTGCGGCTAAGGCTCACGCAAATCAGGTGAGATCCTCCGGCGAGCCGTATATAAGTCACCCTGTGGCGGTCGCCTATATTCTGCTGGAGCTGGGAATGGACACCGATACTATCTGTGCGGCACTTCTCCACGATGTGGTTGAGGATACGGATGCCACTCTTGAGGAGCTGCGAAAGCTTTTCGGTCAGGACATAGCTATGCTTGTGGACGGCGTTACAAAGCTGGGTAAAATTCCTCTGTTTACCAAAGAGGAGCTGCAGGCGGAGAATGTCCGTAAAATTCTCCTTGCCATGTCCCAGGATATAAGGGTAATTATAATAAAGCTGTGCGACAGGCTGCATAATATGCGTACATTGCAGTTCCGTCCCGCGGTAAAGCAGAGAAATACCGCCCGTGAAACCATGAACATATATGCGCCGCTGGCACACAGACTTGGTATACGCACCATTAAGGATGAGCTTGAGGATCTGGCATTCAGGTATCTTGACCCATATGCCTATGCGGAGATAGAACAGCTGCTGAAAATCCGAAGCGATGAGCGGGAAGCGTTTATCGCCTCCATTCAGCAGCAAATATCCAAGCGTTTTGAGGACGATGGATTTTCCATGGTTCCTATCTTTTCGGGACGGGTAAAATCCGTTTACGGAATATATAAAAAGGCTTTTCTCAACGGCAAGGGAATTGACGAGATTTACGATATTTACGCTGTGAGAATAATAGTAAATACAGTAAACGAATGCTACAACGCCCTAGGTATAATTCACGATATGTTCAAGCCCATACCCAACCGTTTCAAGGATTATATCGCCACCCCGAAAGCCAATATGTACCAATCACTGCACACCACTGTCATAGGCAGAGAGGGTATACCCTTTGAGGTGCAGATAAGAACAGTAGATATGAACTATACCGCCGAATACGGTATCGCCGCCCACTGGAAATACAAGGAGGGCATTAAGGGCAAGGATAAGCTTGAGGGGCGTCTTGCATGGATAAGACAGATTATCGAGGCGCAGCAGGAAACCGACGATGTAGAGGAAATTGTCCGTACCATTAAGAGCGACTTAGCCCCCGAAGATATATTCGTATTCACCCCCAAGGGCGATATGCGCACACTTCCTTTAGGCTCAACCATAATAGACTTTGCCTACTCAATCCACACGGAAGTGGGCAATAAGATGAAAGGTGCAAAGGTTGACGGAAAGCTGGTTTCACTTGACTATCAGCTTAATACGGGAGAAATTGTGGAAATACTCACCTCCTCCTCCCCCGATCACGGACCTAACAGAGCATGGCTTGACATATGCAAAACCAATGAGGCTAAGTCAAAAATACGTTCCTGGTTCAAGAAAGAACGCCGCGAGGAAAATGTTGCTAACGGCAAAGAGGAGCTGGCAAAGGAATTTAAGCGCAACGGCATTATCCTCACCGAGGAGCAGCTTCCCGAATTTCTGGCGGATGATATGAAGCGTCATAACTGTACGCAGATTGACGACTTCTATGCGGCTGTGGGCTACGGCGGTATTATCCTGTCAAGAATTATACAGCGGCTCAAGGACAAATATATCAAGCAATATAAGGAAAATACCGATGATGTTGCGCTTATCACGCCCCACAAGAGCAGTACCGGCATAATTATCGGCGGAAAGAGCAATATTGAGGTTAAGATGTCCAAATGCTGCAACCCTCTCCCCGGAGAAGAAATTGTGGGCTTCGTCACAAAGGGTCACGGTATTTCCGTACACAAAAAGGACTGTGCAAAGTATAGGGACGCCCTTGCGAACGGCACAGAGCTTGACCGCTGGGTTGAGGTATCTTGGGCTGACGAGGCAAAGGCAAATTCCAACCCCATATTCAAGGCTGTAATAGATATTGTGGCATACGACAGCTTTTCCCTTTTGGCGGACGTTTCCCAGATTACAAAGGAGCTGCGCATATCTGTTTCGGGAATTTCCTCAAAGGTGCTGAAAAACGGCAATGCCAATCTGATACTAACCTGCAGTGTTGCGGGAATAGGTCAGCTGGATATGATTATTCAAAAAGTAAAGAAGCTGCCCGATGTTATCACGGTTGAACGTACCAACGGCTGAGGTGTACTATGAAAAGAATTGAGTTTCCCCCATTCAGCGAATTTGCCGTAAATTCCTATCTGCTTGTTTCCGACAGCGGAAACGGCGTGCTTATCGATGCCCCCTACGGCGCATATTCCATACTAAACCGCGTTAAGGACGAAGGAATCACCCTGAAAATGCTGCTGCTTACCCACGGTCACTGCGACCATATCGCCTCCGCCGCCAACATTCAGGCTCAAACCCACTGTTCTGTTTATATACATGAGGGGGATTTGAAAAAGCTAAACGATAATGTGCAGAATCTCACACGCTACTTCAATCTGCCGCCTATCGACCCGGTAGAAAATCCTATTTCCTTGAAAGACGGCGACACTGTGGAGCTGGATGAAATGAAATTCCGTGTTCTCCACACTCCCGGCCATTCAAGCGGATCTGTATGCTATATTATCGGGAACGATATGTACTGCGGCGATACCCTTTTCAAGGGAAGCGTGGGGCGAGTTGACATGACCGATGGAAACCCACGGGTTATGCAAAGGACGCTGGATATGCTAAAGGGCTTTGAAACGGACATAGACTATAACCTTTTCTGCGGACACGGTTCGTCAACCACAATCAGCCGCGAACGCCGACTTAACCCCTATTTACAGTAAATCGGAGGTGTACCGATGATAATTACAGCTGTCGCCGCTGCGCTTCTGGCAATATCCCTGCTGCTTTTTGCCGCTGCACTTCTGCGGGCGTCAAGGTCGGGGATAGTCTTAATCAGGGTAATGTCGTTGCTGCCCACAATTGTCATTATCGCCGCTGTGGGTATCAACATATATAACTCCGTTTACTTTACTCACACCGCTATACCCTATTACGAGGAGTGTATAGAAAGCGGCTATTTTCCCGATGAAGATGAATTTGATTTCGGATACACCATAACCGACAGCGACGGCAGAAATGTGCTTATGGCTGAAAATTACAACGAGAGAATAGACGATTGCCGTCAGAGAGCCTATTTCAGTGTCGCTGCCGCAATGCTCCTTGCCGCTCTTTACCCCTTTGGTATATACATAATAGCGGAGGACGGTATATATTTCTCCTACAAAAGGAAAATAAGCTTTCTGTGCAAGGTAGAAAAGGACAGAATTGTATTTTATTCCACTGTAGACGGAAAAATACACAAGGCGGTCACCTACGTCGGCTTTTCCATAAAAATGCGTAAAAGGCTCGGACGATTTATTATTAATTAAACGGGAGGATATATTTAAGGTAAATGCTTGAATTTATTACCGAAAAGGAAAGCTCATGGAGCTTTTTGAAAAAAACCGATTTACCTATATTTATATACGGCATGGGTGACGGTGCTGTCAAGATTATGAATGTGTTTGACAGGTACGGTATTCCCCTTTCGGGAATATTCGCCAGCGATGAGTTTGTACGAGGACATAGCTTTTGCGGTCATCTTGTACACACCCTTTCACAGATTGAAAGGCTTGTGGACGATTTTGTCATAGTCCTTGCCTTTGGCGCAGGCTATCAGAGCCTTTACGACAGGATAAACGACATAGCCTCACGGCACATACTTCTTGCCCCCGATGTTCCCGTTGTGGGGGACGGACTTTTCACCTATGAATACTGTCTGGAAAATGCCGAGAAAATACAGCGGGTTTACGACCTGCTTGAGGATGATTTTTCCAAGCAAACCTATGCTGATGTGATTAACTTCCGCATAAGCGGGAAAATAGACTATCTTAACCGCTGTACCGCCGAAAAGGGCGATATTTTCAGTGAAATTATACGCCCGTGGGAAAGCGGGATTTACATGGATATGGGCGCATACAACGGCGACACCGTGCTTGAATTTATAAGCCAATCAAAGGGGTGCTACGAGAGGATATACGCCGTTGAGCCCGACAGCCGAAATTTCAGGCGAATGACAAAAAATCTCCCCACCGATGAAAGAATATCCCTTATCAATGCGGCGGCTTGGGACGAGAATACCACCTTGGGATTTGAGGACAAATCGGGCAGGCAGTCCCGCTTGGGAACAGACAGCATCCGTCCCGCAAAGATAAAGGAGGTTGCCGCCGTTACGGGTGATTCTCTCTGTGAAAATGCGGGATATATAAAAATGGACGTAGAGGGTGCGGAGATGAAAGCGATAGCGGGGTGCAGGAAATCCATTGAGAAGGGTGCTTCTTTGGCTATTGCTCTTTACCACAGAAACGAGGATATTTTCGAGCTGCCTTTGGCGGTGCATGAGATTAACCCGAATTTAAAGCTATATATCCGTCATCTGCTGTATATTCCCGCTTGGGAAACAAACCTTTACGCCGGCAGGGTCGCAGACCCTGCACCAATTGTTTCCCGCCGCCCTCTAATGTCATAAATTGCGGTAGCAAAAAAGCCGGCAGCTAACTGTCGGCTTTTTATTGCAAGGCAATTCAAAATCATCTTTAGGCGGCGGAAGACGGTGGGTGCAGGGTCAGCCTGCCCTACTTGAGAATAGAAAATGGAGAATAGAAGATAGAAATTGAACCTGTTTGATACATTGAAAGCACTTCAAAAATAAGGTAACGTATCTTAATTCTTCTATCCTCTTGCTTCTATCTTCTATCCTCTAATAGGGCAGAGCCCACTTGTGCCGTAGGCACAAATAAACATAAGACAATAAATTAAAGCTTTTGTATAAGTGCCGCACTCCGAGATAACAAGTTACAAAAGTGACAAGGAACACAAAACAGTTGTGAACAACTCATAGTGATGCGGCATGCAAAACCATTGGTATTGCTTGAAAACGCACTCGTTACCGTATAATAGGTATATGTTATATAGTCTATGGCGTTTGGTTTGCAAAAGCATTTCCCCAACACCTTATTTCCCTTACTTACAATAGAATAGAATAAAATGCGATATACGGGTACAATCCCATATATCGCATTTTTCATACAATCTTTAGAGCTTTTCGCCGCATCTTGAGCAGTAGCAGCTTTCGGCGGGATTTTTAGTGCCGCAGAAATCGCATATTTTCGGTTTCCCTGCCGCTTCACCGGCATATTCAAGCTGTGTTTCGAGCATTTTAATTTCCTTAGTCACAAGCTTGATTTCGCCGCCCACATCGGCGTCCTTTTCCTTTAGGTCATAGCACAGCTTCCCCAGCTCACAATACTTATCCCTAAGCTTGGCGCGCAGCTGTGCCTTTTCCACATACGCTTTGGAAACGTTGTAAGCCCTGTTAGCCTGATCTGCTGCCCTGTCAAAGGCTAACCTTGACTCGCTGATAAGAACATCAAAACCATATTTCATAAAAAGACCTCCTATTGGAAAATTGAGAATAGAGAATAGAAGCAGGATAGAACCCCTCCATTTTCTATTTTCTAAAAAGCTCATTCTTATACTTAGTCATTTCCTCGTACCTTGAAATGTATTCATAGGGGTACTTGTAGTTGAAATACCTTTTTATCTTCCCTGTGCTGCGGTCAACAAGCTTTGTGGATGCTCCTGCGCCCAGCGCAATTATATTCTGTGCGTCCTCCATTATGTAAATATTGTAAAGTCCCTCTTTCCCCGCCTTTGAATAGCCTACGTTTTCCAGATTTCCCACGGTGTTTTTCTGCCTGTAAAGGTAATAAGGGTAATACTCCGCTGCCGTAAGCGTTTCAAAAGCAGCGCTTACCATTTGGGAAAGGACATCGTCCGCAAGGTAAACACCCCGATGATTACGCTGTGCGTCATACAGCCGTGAGGAACGCTTCACCGTAAGGGTATGCACGGTAATATTCTCCGGAGCAAGCGTCATAATACGTGTGAGGGTTTCCCCAAAGCTTTCGGGAGTATCTGTAGGCAGTCCCACTATGGTATCCATATTTATACAGTCAAAGCCCACACGTCTTGCAAGGCTGTAGCACTCCTCAACCTGTGCGGCGGTATGGTTTCTGCCTATGGCGGCAAGGACGCCGTCATTCATGGACTGGGGATTAACGGAAATCCTGCGGCAGCCGTTATCCCTTATCGCAATAAGTTTATCCTCGGTAATGGTATCCGCCCTGCCCGCTTCTACAGTATATTCACGAATTTTAGAAATGTCAATGCTTTTTTCGATGGTTTTCATAATCCGTTCAAGCTCTTTTGCGGAAAGTGCAGTGGGTGTGCCGCCGCCTATATAAACCGAATCGCAGTAAATGTCCTGTTCGGAAAGTATTTTACCTGTTTCCTCAATCTCCCTGCAAAGCATATCCACATATTGGGGGACAAGCTTTTTCGCTCCGTGGGACTGTATGGAATGTGAAACAAAGGAGCAGTAGCTGCATCTTGAGGGGCAAAAGGGTATGGCGACATAGAGGGAATAGCTTTTGCCCGAAAGCTCCCTTAGAGCCTTACTTTGAGTTTGGGCGGTAATATAGGCAAGCCGTGATTTTTCCTCGCTTACATAATATTTCTCACCGAGGTGCTTTTGAATTTCCGCCTTGTTAAGTCCCTGTGCAATAAGCTCGTTTACCTTTTTCACGGGGCGTATTCCCGTAAGGCAGCCCCAGCTTGGAGTAAGTTCGGTAATTTCGGACAGGCAGGTAAAGACCATTCGGCAAAGCTCTAATTCCGCATCATAGCGCATATTTACGGGCAAGAGTTTTTTATCGGCATTTTTCCCGCCGACAGAAGCCTTTACAAAAAGGCACTCGCTCCTTACCGCCGCAAGGACATAATCCTCCCCGTCCTTTGGAGAAAAATCGCCGTCAAAAACAAAATCATGCTTTTCAAAGGGGAAAAAAAGCCTGATAACCGCTTCTATTTCATACTTGTAGCTGTTATTTTCAAAATAAACAGTCATAAAATCGAGCCCCGCTTTGGTGGATAGGAAATTGAGAATGGAGGTATAAAGTCATATCTCGTTACTCTCTCTTGAAATGCCGTCAATATCGTATCAAAAGTGTTTAATGGTTAATTCAATAGGGGGCATCGCCCCGTCGTTTACGACAACCTTTTTTAAACCTTCCATTGCCAAAAGCGGAGTAAAATCACTGATTGCCGTGTTGCAAATAAAAATTTCCTCAAGAGCATTCAACTCCTGTAATGTCGTGACTGTCAATGGTTCTACATTATAAACAGGCTTGAAATACGTGTAACTGTATGTTTGCGGCAAGCCTATGTTATTTGTCAGCTAAAGCTTGAAATACGTGTACCTGTTTGTTTTCGGCAAAATCTCCGATTTTGCGTGAAAACATTGCTGTTGCATTCGCAACAGCTCGTTTTCACAGTGCCGCACTATAGGTCGTTCAGCTTTCATTACTATTTCACAGCCACGTTTGTAACTTGTTTTTCGGAGTGCGGCACTTATACAAAAGCGTTAGTTTGTTTTCCTATGTTTATTTGTGCCTACGGCACAAGTGGGCTTTGCCCACACCCACCAAAGGCTACTCGCCTTTGGAAACTCGGCAGGACTGCAAGCCCTGCACCCGGCTTACTTACGCCGCCCTTTGCTGTGGGTGAAATGCGTTCTTTATTGCCCGCCTACCGCTCGATAACCTGCTGCCTGTCGGGGCCTACTCCAACCATGCTTACGGAACAGTCGCAAAGCTCTTCAAGACGTTTGATATATTTGCGGCATATTTCGGGAAGCTCGTCAAAGCTTCTGCATCCGCTTATATCATCGTCAAAGCCCTCAAATTCCTCGTAAACAGGCTCGCAGCCCTCCAGTCCCTCAAGTGTGGGTGGGAAATCTCTTATGAAATCCCCATCGGGAGTTCTGTATGCGGTGCAGACCTTGAGGGTCTTAAGTCCCGCAAGAGTGTCAAGCTTATTTATTACAAGTGAGGAAAGTCCGTTTACTCTTACCGCATGACGAACGATAACCGAATCGAACCAGCCCGTTCTTCTGGGTCTGCCTGTGATTGTGCCGAATTCGCCGCCCTTGTTGCGGATATAATCGCCTATTTCATCATTAAGCTCTGTGGGGAATGGTCCCTTACCAACTCTTGTGGTGTATGCCTTGGCAACTCCGTAAATGCCGTCAATTACCATAGGTCCTACGCCCGAACCTGTGCAGACACCCGCGGAAAGAGGGTGTGAGCTGGTAACATAGGGATATGTTCCGAAATCGATATCAAGCAGGGTAGCCTGTGCGCCCTCGAAAAGTATGTTCTTATTGGCTTTCTTTGCCTCATAGGTAAGCACGGAAACGTCTGCCATATACTGTGCAAGCTGCTGTCCGTAGCCGATATATTCCTCGATAACCTTATCCAAGTCAATCTCCTCGCCGCCGTAAACCTTGGTGATTATAGCATTTTTCAGCTTGCCCACGGAAAGAGCCTTTTCACGGAAAATCTCCGGGTGGGTGAGGTCGTAAAAGCGCAGACCGCTTCTCTCGTATTTGTCCATATAGGTGGGGCCTATTCCCCTATGGGTAGTGCCTATGTCCTTATTTCCCCTAAACTTTTCGGACAGTCCGTCAAGAGCGATATGCCAAGGCATAATAATATGCGCTCTTGGGTCAATCTTCAGATTTTTGAAGGAAATACCTCTCGCGGAAAGGCTCTCAATTTCTCCCAGTAAATCCTTTGGGTCAAGAACAACACCCGCTCCGATAAGGCAAAGGGTATCCTCATAAAGTATACCCGATGGGATAAGGTGAAGCTTATAGGTTTCACCGCCGCTGGCTACGGTATGACCCGCATTGTTTCCGCCCTGTGTGCGAACCACTACATCGGCGCGGGGTGCAAGGATATCGATAACCTTTCCCTTGCCCTCGTCACCCCACTGAGTTCCTATAACAATATTGGCTGACATTTATCATTCCTCATTTCTTAATATCGTCCGTCAGTAACAGTAATTGTCATCATAGGTGACCGCTCGTCACCGATTATAATTATACCAAAATCTCCGACCTATGTCAACACTTATTGAGGAATAAGTTGAAATAGAGAGGCAGCTGCTGTCACGGGAAAGGCTGATTTCATCCATTGCCATCAATTTCGGATCGCACAGGCTATAATTTCCGAGACCATGAATAACGCATTTGATTTTCTGAAAGGGAGAGAATAGCGGACAAGACTGTATATTAATATAAAAAATCTCGCAAACAACGTATTTACGCTATTTGCGAGCATTCGGACTTTATTCGTTTTCAGTGTTTTCAAGTCATTTTCAGCAATTTCAATCACCAAATCAACAGCTTGAGGAAGAGTTTCCTCCACCTCAAATTACGATTTATGGTTCTCGTTTTATTATATCGTATATTTGTGAACCTTTCTGCCTATACAGCCCATATAGCAAAAACATCCAACAAAAAGCCGGATGCAGTTTGCGTTTGGTATCTGTTATACTAAAATCTACGTCCCATTGCGGAATGTGACCGCGATTTTCCTTTTGCATATTGAATTATTGCGTTTTCTGTTGCCGTGTCTAATATGATACAACGTAACAATGCCTTTTTGTACTCCATAACAATGCACCCGAACCCGTGTGCAAAAATGCACACCCCTCGTGAACGTACCGTTAAAATTGCTCGGTTGTAAAGGTACACTTACCGACGTAATGTTCACATCTCCCTCTTATCGGGACACACAAGTTCACTCTACCCCACCAGCACAATATCCTCCGACATAGTCCCCTCTATCAGGAAGCTCTCGGGATACACTCCCTCGTCCGTTTCGGGGTCGTAATTCGCAGCGGGGATTTCGGCATATGCCTTTACCGCAAATGTGTACTCTTTTCCCTCTTTCAGCGTTGTGAAGCGGCATCCGCCGCCGCTTGTCGTTCCGAGCAGCCTATATTCCCCGTCATTCAGCTTTTGATATACCTCGTAGTAGGTCGCTCCCTCGATTTCTTCCCATCTGATTGTGGTGCCCTCGGAGGTCAGAGTGGGTTGGGCGTAGGTGGTGAGTGACGAAAGATTATCGCACTCATAAAATGCCGAACCGACAATTTCTACATCAAAGCTCGGTAATATGACCTCCTCCAATGAATCACAATAGGAAAATGCCTTGTGTTCAATAACTAAATGATTGTCACTTTCCGCAAAAACAACCATTGGGATGTTCTTGCAATTGTAAAATGCATAAGGTTCGATGCACTGCACACTATCTGAAATTACAACTCCCTTGCTTAATCTTAATGCACTTGAATCCCGATCCCAATTATAAAAATCATCCGCAAAAATATCAGAACCTGTATTGGCAAATGCTGAATGACAAATGGTTTCTGTCCCATCCGGAACAGTGTATATTTCTCTGTTGTTAAAACTTGGATACGCCATAAGTTGTTTCCCGTCCTTACTAAATATAACATTGTCAACACATTTCATGTACTCATTTTCAGGGTCTAAATCAAACTCCAATACACAAACACTGTCCCTAACCGCAACAACCTTCCAACCCAATATTGTATTGGGGATTAAAAAACAAGTTGCTCCTGACGGTCCACTAGTCAAATTTTCTTTTGCATAACAATATACCGTATTGTCTCCGTCTTCTGATTCTGTTTCTGTAGAACTTAAATAATAGCACCAGTCTTGTTCTATGTATCTGAATTTTTCAATGCTGTCAATTTCATATTTACTCTCGCTTGATTTATAAATTCCCGCATCCTTTAGCTTCTTAAGAATTCCTTCGTCACTGATATATTCAAAGTATATGGTGCTCAAGCCAGCTAAATATGACGTTGCCTGAATGTTTGTGTCAGTGGAATTGTCATCTAAAGGCATATATTGATCTGTTTCGGAATTGTATGTGTATATTGCCCCATCCGCGTTTTCCGTGCTGACGGGTTTCATGTAAATCCCGCTTGCACTCACGCCCATTGACGACACCATAACCACGGCAGTCAGCACCGAAGCCGCCGCTCTTTTTCTTTTCATCATTTATCCGACCTCCCGTATTTCTTTTCTCCCGTGATGCACAGGCATCACCACACAAATTTATAATAATTTAATTTTAACACACACTAACACAAAAGTCAACAATTTTGTGCCGCCGAAAGCTACTTGTATCCGCAATTCACGTTTCAAATTTCACTGCATTTCATCTGCTGTGAAAAACATGCTTTACAAGCTCGGAAAATTTCCCCCTTTCCTAGCCAATTTCTATTTTTTGTGATATAGTCATGTTAAGGTCGCCTGCTTTATTGTTTTTTGCCATTTGGGCTTTGAAGCACTCCTAGTACAATATCTCAATAGTAGCAATTTGTCAACATCTATTGATGATTTATATAGACTTTTGTTTAGGTTATACTATTTCTAAAGAGGTGATTTCGATAAATAAGCTTAATATAGAGGTATGCTCAAGAATAACCGAACTGCGTAAAATGCGTGGATACACCGTGAAAATCTGTCCGAGCTTGCCGATGTATCGGTGCAGTTTCTTGCTGATATAGAAAAAGGGCGCAAGTCGATGACAGTTGCAGCCCTTAAAAGAATAGCTGCCGCCTTGCTTGTAACGACGGATTATATCGTAAACGGCACAACAGCAGATGATAATAACGAAAGCATAATTTCAATCCTAGATACGCTTTCCGAGAAAAATACAAAGCAGACGGAGAAAATACTGCCTGCTTTGCACAAGCGGTTAATTCGGATTGAAATTAGCAGAATAGTGTAGTACAAAGCCACTTTCAAGATGTCAAATTCTTGTAAGCGGCTTCTTTTTCGTTATATCATCTTAAAATACCTGAGTGCCTCCACAATAGCCTTTTCTTTACATTGCGCCTGCCGCGATCCTCAGACTTTTGCTTATTATAATTCTCCCGTCCAATAACCCCATACCTCTGCTTAATCTGCACGATATAAAGAGCCGACAGCTTCAATTCCGGCTGCATTATTCTATCCTTGTCATCAACACCACACACTCCACATGCCCCGTCCCCGGGAACAAATCCACCGCTTGCACTTTTTCCGCATTATAGCCGTGATCCGCAAGATAGCGGCAGTCACGGGCGGCGGTTGCGGGATTGCATGATACCATCACTATACGGCTCGGCGACATGGTTATCATGCTGTCGAGGGTTAAGGTATCACAGCCCTTTCGCGGCGGGTCGGTAACTATAACATCCGGTTTTCTGCCACTCTCGCACAGAACCCTTGCCGCCTCACCTGCATCGGCGCATATAAAATCTATATTGGAAATGCCGTTTTGCGCCGCATTTTTCTTTGCGTTTTCCACTGCTGCGGGGATTATTTCCGCTCCTGTTATATGCGCCGCCTGCCCTGCCATGGAAAGTCCTATGGTTCCCGCTCCGCAGTACAGGTCAAGCACGTCCTCTTTCCCGGTAAGCGCCGCAAACTCTATTGCCCTGCCATAAAGCCGCTCCGCTTGGACAGTATTCACCTGATAAAATGACAAGGGAGAAAGGGTGATTTTATTGCCGCACATAATATCGGTTATTTCCCCGTTTCCCTTTAGCACTATGCACCTTTCGCCCATTATAACGTTGGTATTTTTGCCGTTGATATTCAGCACCACTGTTTTTATTTCGGGGTAATGGGCGGTAATAGCTTCCGCAAAGGGTCGGAAAAGCCCCTTTTCCGCTTTTGTCACCACAAGACAAAGCATAATTTCTCCGCTGTGATAGCCTTGACGCAGGTAAATATGGCGCACCAAACCCTTACCTGTTTTTTCGTCATAGGGCGGTATTTTATTCCGATTTATATACTCCATAGTCTCTGCGACTATTTTACCGAAAATATCGGGCTGCAAAAGACAGTCTTCACATGGAATAATCCTGTGACTGTGGCTTGCGTAAAATCCGTAAATCGCCCTCCCGTCCTTATCCGCGCAAACAGGGTACTGTGCTTTATTACGGTATCTGTCGGTGCTTTCACAGCCTAAAATCGGCAGAAAAATACCGTTATCCTCAAATTTTCCCAAACGGAGAAATGCGTTTTTCACCATATTCTCCTTGATTTCCAACTCCGACTTGTAGCTTATATGGCGAAACACGCAGCCACCACAGGATTTTCTTATGAGACAGCCCCTGTCCTCTCTATAGGGAGATGGTTCAATCAGCTTTTCCACAATGCCGTAGCACATGGATTTAAGCACCTTAACAATTCTGCATAATATAACGTCCCCCACAGCGGCGGCGGGAACAAACACAGCCATGCCGTTATCGGGAGAACCCTCGGCGAAAATATGCCCCACTCCGTTACCCTCGGAGGTCATATCGGTTATTTTCAGTGTAATAATATCATTTTTCTTCATTGCGACAGCCTCCTCTTCCCCCACAGTGCGAACACGATTACGCAAACCGCTATCCCCAGTGCCGCACCGCAGCTGTCTATCAAAACATCGGTAATCCGTCCGGCTCTGCCCTCCACAAAAAACTGGTGAAACTCGTCCGTTGCGGCATAAAATGCACACCAGCCGAGGGACGGCAATACCGTTCTCTTTTCCTTGAATATCCTGCGTGTGGGTATATACACCGCCGCGCCCAGAATAAAATACTCGATAAAGTGTGCGCTTTTGCGGATAATTACCGTGAGCTGTTCAAGTATCTCACCAAAAATAATATTCGTGAAAAAATCACTGACTGCCGTAGATTCATCAGATGTTTGGGAGGAAAACAAAAAAATAACAACCATCCATGCAGCAGCAGGAAGATATGCCAAATATAATTTTTTATTCATAGTAAATAATGCCTTTCGGTAGATTTATTTAATTATACAACGGGCAGACAGGGTTGTCAAGTATTGTGATACGTAAAATGCGTTGCCGAACACCAACGGTATTCGGTAACGCATTAAGGTTTCTATACTCAAAAAATCCCTTACTGTAATGCTTTAAGATTTGAGCCATCTGAAAAAATACACCGTTACTCCGCTTATCAGCATCACCGCACCCGCTATCATAAGATATCGCTGATAATCCGACTCCGTACCGGCTATGTCAAATATTCCCCTTAACAGGCTGCTGACGGTAAGAGCCGTTACGCCCGAGTGGTAAAGATTGCCCTCCAAACGGCTGAGGCGCGGAATTTTCGGGAAAATACTCATTAACAGCTCAGGTATAAATCCCAATACCAACGGAAAGGCAAAAAGCCATGTCATATATGGTGAACGAACTCCGTGGGAAAATTGGTCGTAAACCAAGAAAATTATAAGGCAGAAAAGGGCGGCACAGTCGTATATAATCATGTTTCTTAGGCTCTTATCATTCTCCGATATAGACAATGTCGCTCACACTCCTTTCCCTGATTTTTCCGCCGCTTGTGGGCTTATTCACAACCTCGCCCATAAACCACATTGTGGACGATCCGCCGCCGTCAAGATTATAAGCGGTTTCACAGCCCAATTCCTCCATAAGCTCCGCCAGCTCAAGCAGGGTAAGTCCCTCACTTTCCTCTGTCCGTCCGTCCGATACAACCATTACATAGTGAAGAGGCTCTATTTCGCCTATTGCCGTCCGCGGATTACTCTGCTTCGCCTGATCGACCTCGCTGTCGGCGTCAACGGAAATTTCACCGTTTATAATAAGTCCGGGGCCAAAGGAAAAAATCTGCACCGCACCTGCGTTAGCCAGCTCCTGTGCATTCCACTCCGATTCGGTTATTATTTCAAAGCTTCCGTCCTCATAAATAACCAAATCCTCGCTGTCGGTATCATTGCTTTGCGTATCACGGTAGAGGTATCCGTTTCTCATAATGAACCCTCTCCTCCTAAATCCGTAATAGTCGCCGTTTATAGCTAAAATTGCGTCATTTTCTGCGGCGATTGATGAAGTGGTATCGCTTACATTCCGTCCGAATGTACCCTCCGCAAGACCCGCTTTAAGATATGAGGCATCGGTCAGCACTATATCCGCCACATAAACCTGTGTGTTATTTCGGGTAAGGGTTTCAATTGTTATGGAAATATCATCGCTTATATAGCTGTTTTCGGTGATAATCGGTTCATCGGCGGCAGCAGCCGTATCCTCCTCGCCGTTTTCCGACGGGTAAACCGATTCACTTATTACCCCGACAGTGCTGCCGTCCGCTTCTTCAATCGTCACCGTATCGCTTGGCAGTACAAAGGCGTCAAGCAGGGTAAATACAGTGTATGCCGTCAGTAAAATACCGAACACAAGCGGCCAATAATTTTTCCGTTTCTTTTCACTGCTCATACTAACGACCCTTTCCGAAAACCCAATTTTTCTGTATTATATAGCTTGCAAAGAACAGACAAATGTCAACGATTATCTTAGCCGCCATTTCAGGCAGAAATGCCCATGAAAGCAGCGATACCAGCACTGCACTTGCAGCCATTTGACATAGAAATAATATCCCGTATCTCACTACCTGACCTCCCACAGGCTTGCGGCTGTTAAAGCTCCAATATCGGTTAAGCAGGAAATTTATTATTCCGGAGCATATACGTGCCAACGCAATTGCAATAAAAACAGCTCCCGTTCGGGGTAACGGTATCATGTGAAAGAGCAGGTAAAACAGTGATAAATCCGCCAGTGCGCCCACCAATGACGCCCCCGCAAACCTTAAAAATCGTCCGTAAACCCTCGCCGAATCGGCTATGGGTCGGAAATGGGATTTGCGGTTTCCGTCCTCATACACAGTTTCAATGGGTACAGGAATAAACTCCACGTTTCCCGCCGCATCGGACAGGAAATTCATCTCGTATTCATACCTTTCGCCCTCCACCTCAAGGGCGAATTTTTCCAAGCTATTGGGAATACCCCGCAGACCCGTCTGGGTATCGGCGCAGGAAATGCCGCAGGTCAGTCGGAAAAATAATGATGTAAAGCGGTTTCCCAAGCGGCTTTTCCAAGGAACGCACGGCGTATCAAAGCGGCGTGTACCGAGGATTAGCGAATCAGGATTTTTCTCCAATGCGTCCGCCACCTTTCGGATATCCCCCAGCAAATGCTGTCCGTCACCGTCTGCGGTAATATAAGCGTTACCCTCACCGAAAAGCTCTATTGCCTTGCGGATACCTGTTTTCAAAGCCGCGCCCTTACCGAGATTTTTTTCGTGGGTTTCCACAACGCAGCCAAGCTGATACAGCTCACGGAATATATTCTCATAGCTGTCGCCGCTTCCGTCATCAATGATTATGATATGCTCAAAGTCGAGAGAAAAAAGGCTTTTCACAAGTGCTGTCAAGCGTTCATCGGGACATAATGACGGAATAAGTACCACTATATTACACATGCCGCACCATCCTTATCAACTTCACAGCATACAACCT